>Ga0307405_10000186_pt1 | contig 22952 bp, 43 predicted proteins | sample 322Cmetagenome_2_FD_203311 | JGI IMG/M metagenome (GOLD analysis project Ga0307405, IMG submission 203311) | Maize rhizosphere microbial communities from greenhouse at UC Davis, California, United States - 322HYB-C-1 | ecosystem: Host-associated > Plants > Roots > Rhizosphere > Soil | place...
CCGGTCACTACGTCCGCGTCCATGGGCGCGCCACGCGTCAACGATGTACGCCCCGGAAGCATCCCCGCCTCATTACCGCCGAGCATGTCATCAGCGGACCGGTTCCCCCTGTCCACGGTCGCCGGAGACTCGGCAAGAGACTGATCCCTCCAGTCCTCACTCATGGTCACCTTGACCGGCGCACGACCACCCCTCCAGTGCGACGTCATGACCACCGTGGCCACTGTCCTGTGCTCGCACTTGTCACGGTGCAGGCACTTGGCACGGGGGCCGTGCTTCGACTTGTGCCGACACGGGCACGCGCACGGCTCAACGTCCTCCTCCGCCCGCATGGTCACGATCTCCTTGACCGGCCCCCGCCAGCCACACGAACGGCACTCCCCCTTACCGCCCCCCACATCCACCATCGGCGCATCCTTCACACACCGAACCGGCGCCGGTTCCCCCTCCGAACGCGTCCGCTTGCTCCGCGCACGCTCCCCAGCCGCCCTCACAGCCTCAGCCAGCACCTTGCTGTCCTTGGCCTCTTGCTGCGCCTGCCACGCGTCATGAGCGGCCACGTCCGCGCCCGACATGATCGTGCCCGGCTCCCCGTCGGTACCCCCGTCACGCACCCCGTCAAGCGTGATGATCACAGCATCCGGATCAGCCATGACCATGTCCGCAACCGACTCACCCGACGACTCCGCAGCCCACGTCTCCTCCGCCGAACGCAACGCGTCCGCGTACTCCAGCGAATCGGACCACTTCACGCACACCTTGCACAGCCGGTCACTCGGGGCCTTCTCCTCCAGCCGCCCCGTCTCCAGCCGCAGGCCCTTACCCGACCCCCTGACACACACAGGCTCAACCGTCTCGGCGTTCCCGCCGACGTGGTCCCCACCAGGACGGAACACCTCCGAAAGGATCATGTGCCCCACGCCCTTGCCGTACCCGAACCACGCCGGGGTACCGTCCGTGGTCAGCGCCAACTCCACCTTGCCCATAACCCACACATCCTCTCTCCGGGCCGTACAACGGCCACAGACACGCTCCCCACCCCCACACCAGGGGAAGGGTCACAGAGCCACACAGACACCCCCACGGGGCCGCTGTGTGCCTTTGTCACCCCCGCCCGGACGTCTACCGTCATCCGGGCGGAGGAGCGCATTTCGCGTACGGCCCCAGACCCCCGACAGTCGTTCAGGGGTGATAGGCGCGTGGAAGGGCGCAACGTTCGTATCCCGTGCCCGTACAGCCGCTACGGCGGCTCCGTACGTACGGGTTGTCGACTCCCACGCGTGCCGCGCCCAACGGCGCACACACTGACGCACGATCCCTACTCAGGCCATGTCCGATGCGCCGCCAACGCGGCACTCTCCCCGGAACCTTGGCGCGTACCGACCGCCCGTGACATGCGCCCCCACAACACCCCCGCAAGGGGCGGCTGGTTGATGTGGTCCGCGCACCGCCTATGCGGCACGTCACGCGCCTTTTCCGCTCATGCGGTATCCGGCACTCCCACGCTGGGCCATCGTTCACGTTCGCAGCTTCCCGCGCACGTTCCGGCGAACACGACCCTTCCAGGTCGCAATTCGCAAGCACACTATGTCGGGAGACGCGCGCCACGGCACAACGCCGGACGCTCCCTGATTGTCAACGTCCTACCGCTAACCCCCCGCCGACACCCCCCGCGCACCAAGGCACAGGTTCGGCGGCAGTGAAGACACGGCACACTGCTCTCGGCCGCCTATGCGGCCGAGCACTCCCCGCCGCCCCTGCGGCAGGTGAAAAGTGATTCCAAGATCACCGCTGCACCCCGGTACAGGACCGGCGCACACGGCGAACCGTGGACTCACGGCGGGGGGTGGGGAGACACCCCCCGCCGGGGGGCCGCTACCAGCGGGGGTAAGGGGGCCGGATACGCGTCGCGACAGCGAACGTGATGGCCAGGCCCCGCAGGTCGCCCCGGTTCAGCGCGCGCTCCGCGCCGATGGGGAGAAGGGGGGCAAGGGCGGTGACGTTGCACCCTTGGCGCTCCCGCAGCTCACCCAACCTTTCCTCGGTGGGAACCATGACGACCCCGTTCCGGCGGTCGCCAGGCTTGCCCAGGGACACGCCCGTCTTCTTCGGCGCGTCGTAGGGGGAGTGGAAGCCACACAGGGGGCGCCCGGCGACGACGACCACGGCGGCGCCCGGCCGGTCCTGCCCCGACCGGCAACGGCGCCCCTGCCACGCGCACGCCACGCCCTGGGGGGCAAGGGTGATCTGGGGAACCTGGGGGGCGGGTGCAGGGGCGACGCGGACGGGGGCGACGCTCGTGAACTTCTCGACCGAGTGGACGTCCACCACGTCACCCGTACGCTCTCCGCCCGTGATGCGGACCGTGGCGCACGTGTCCCCCATGCGGATCACCTCGAACGGGACAGAAACCCCCGACCACAGCACCGCTGCCCGCGTGCCGACGGACAGGTCATTGAAGGACACACGTCCCCCCTGGTTCTGGGCGTGCGTGATCACCGTGTGTGCGCTCATGATCTTGGCCTTTCTGTGTGTGCGGACGTGTGGAACCAGGGCCGCCTGTGCGGCCCCCTTTGGGGATACCCCCATCTTAGTACCTGCGCAGGTACGCTCGCATCCCAAGAGTTGGTAAAGGCATGCACGTGCATAGAGTGCAGCACCCATGCATGTGGCCTACATGTATGCACCCTACACGTCACGCAGCGTGAACCGGCAGGCGCGGAGGGTGAGGGTGACCCATGGTGAGCGGGCAGTTACTCTCCGTGGACCGGCGGCTCATATGAGCGGGGGGTCACAGAGAGTGAACCGGCGGTGACCCTGGGTGACTTCGCAGTTGCGATTCGCGATTCGCTATAGTTACCTCGGAATTCGCGGGTGCAAAGCGCGCAGGGGTCCGAGAATTTTGTGGGTCAAAACGACCTATAGCGATCCCGACAAAAGGTACATATCGGCACGGGGGTCCTCCAGCCGCAGCCGGTGCCTCCCCCTGCACGGAGCACATCACGCGCACCGGGTCTCCCACCCGGATGCCGACAAGAACTCTAGCAGCGCGGCCCCCGCGAGCCGGGTGTACGCCGGAGGCACGGCCTGCCGTATCCCGTCCTGGCTCGCCCAGGGCATCTGCATCACCTCCCTGGCCGTCTGGAGGCCGGAGAAGTTGCCGACGAAGGAGTGGAACTCCCCCTCCCCCGCAGGACGCCCCATGCGGGCTGTACGGGCCTCGTGGACGGGGTGGACTGGCACACGGGCCGCGAGGTCCCAGCTGGCCTCCAGCAGCCGGTGACGGTACGTCAGGAGCCCGAACATGGCCCCGCACAGCAGCACCGGATCCTCAAGCGGGGCGCCGGGGACGTTCTCGATGACGTACGGCCGCCCCGTGGCCCTCAGCGCCCGCCTCACGGGCCCGACGAGGTCGGGGTGCCGGTAGCGGCGCGGGGCGCTGTGGCGGGCGCTGGTGTAGGCGCGGCAGGGCGGGGAGGCGTGGACGGCGTCGTACTCGTGGCCGTGGGCTTTGAGGTACTCGATCGCGTCGCCGTGGACGAACGTCATCTGCGGCGGGTGCAGGGGCATGGGGCGGATGTCGACGCCGGTGACGTCGAACCCGGCCAGGTGGTAGCCCCATCCGGCGCCCCCCTGGCCGCAGAACAGGTCCAGCAGCCTGGGGCGGTGCGGCGTGTCCATGCGGGCAGCGTAAGGAGGGCAATACTTCTTGCAAAGCGGGTCCGGCCTTCGGTCCGAAGACGCCCGCCGGAAACGCTCCTTGGAATCTGTGTCTGCTGATAGCGTCGCCCCATCCGCACGGCACCGTCGAAAGCGAGCCATCCATGAACACCCTGCGCCTGCCCGGCACCCCCGAGGACTGCACGGACCTTCCCCGCCCCCTGCTGGTGTCCCTGACCGGCCGCAACGCGTCCTCGTCCGGGACCGCGCTGATGCGTGTCGTCGGCCGCAGCCGCGCCGCGCGCGCCGGTGGCCGGGCCCCTGTCGAGGTGGCCGCCTTCCAGTCCAGCGTCTGACCCCGTACGGCACGAAGCCTCCGGATCGAAGGACCCCTCGCGGGGCCACGTCTTCGATCCGGAGGCTTCTGTTATGTCTTGCCTTCAGTCTGTTGCAGCTGGCCATGCGGTGTTCATGGGCTGGATGTCTCCTTCGCGTCGCCGATCTCCTTGAGGACCGTCTCGGCGCACGCCCGGTACCCGCGCAGCCACGGGTCCGCCGGGTCGCAGACGCTGCCGGACTTCATCCCGGTCTCGACCGCCGACCGGATCCGTTCGAGGTGGCGGTCGTAGGACTGGATCTGCTGGGTACGGAGCGACAGGACCCTGGCATGGTCCTCCCGCTCCCGTTTCGCTTTCCTCGTGGCGGTCAGGGTGGCGAGCAGGCCCGTGAAGGAGACGAGGAGCCCGGCCGCGCTCACCATGAGGATCTGTATGCCCGTCACCTGGCGGCCTCCGCTGCGTCCTTGTGGCACGGGCAGCAGCAGGGAGCGTCGGAGAACTTGTTGTTCAGGCGGCACCGTTTCTCGTGGAGCCAGTTCCCCCAGTACGCCAGCTCCTCCGAGTTGTCCGGGTACCGCAGGACGGCGCTCTCGCAGGCCTGCGCCATCTCGCAGGCCGTGGACAGGTACATCCGGCGGGCCAGCATGCGCAGGATGTGATCGGGCAGCTTCTCGCGGGTGTTGCCCGGCGGTGGCGGTGTCGGGATCATGTGGACGTGGCGGGCGGCCTCCAGCGAGGCGCACCACCACTTGAAGGCTTCCACCTCCACGGCGTAGGGGAAGTTCAGCATGTAGCCGGTCACGTTGCCGCTGGCGGCGTTGACGGCGGGGACGAACCGGCTGATGACGTCCTGGAGGACGGATACGAGTTCCGCTGTGGGTCCTGCGTCCGTCCGGCCCTGCGGGTAGGCGGGGCGGTAGGGCTCGATGGCTGCCGGGGTGACGGTGTCGTCCACGTCCCCGGCGGCGCCGAGGAGCTGGCCGAGGAGCTGGTGGAGCTGGACGGCCAGGTCGTGCGGCAGGACCAGCGGGGGCTGTTCAGGCGTGATCATCGCTCATCTCCTGGGCGATCTGGCGGGCGGCGGCGAGCATGACGTCGCGGGGGACGATGACCGCGTTCTCGTCGGTGCCGACTCCGGCGGCGTGCTTGAGGAACTCCTTGACCGGCACCGTGCCGGAGCGGGGGACCTTGCCGATGACGACGAAGTCGCCGTTCTCCAGGGCGAGTACGTCGGGGCAGGAGTTGTTCGTGCCGCAGCCCCTCTCGGCGGGGGCGGTGCCGTAGCGGCGGGTGATCTTCATGCGGGGTCTCCTTCAGGGGGTGCCGGGGCAGGGTGTGTGGGCGGTTGTCAGCAGTCGCCGCCACCGGAGGAGCCGGTGTCGAAGGAGGAGGAGTCGCACGACGAGGAGGAGCTGGTGTCGGTGATCGCGATGTAGACGGCGCCGTCGGGGTAGAGGGTGCGGTCGTCGCGGCGGCAGGTGGGGGCGTGGAGTCTGCCCTTCTCGGCGCGGCAGCTGGCGCAGCGCTGGGTGGTGCGCTTTCTCTTCATGCGGCTCTCCTGAGTTCGTCGGGGATGTGGATGTGGACGGGGTCGATGATGCGCAGGGCGACGGCGACGGCGACGGCGTGGGTGCGGTTGCGGGCGCCGAGCTTGGTGTAGGTGCGGTGCAGGCGTTCCTGGACGGTGGCGTAGCGGATCTCCAGGCGGTCGGCGATCTGCTGGGTGGTGCAGCCGTTGGCGGCCAGGGTGAGGATCTGGATCTGGCGCCGGGTCAGGTGGCCGCCGGGTCGTGTGGGGCGTCTGGGGCCGGTGATGTGCGGGACGTCGGCGGACATGTCTGCTCCTCGGGTGGCTCGCAGGGCAGATAGAGGGTGGCGATGAGGTCGGGGTGTTCGGTGCGCAGGTGGGCGGTGCGTTCTTCGGGGGTGTCGTCGATGATGGCCCAGCAGTCGTAGGCGCCGCAGGAGACGTAGCCGGTTCGGTCGTTCATGCGGGTTCCTGGGGCCAGCGTTCGACGGTGAACTTTCCGTGGCTGTCGCGGTGGAGGATGTCGCCGGGGCGGGCGAAGATGGAGCGTCCTTCCTGGAGGAGGACGACGATGTCGTTCTTCAGGACCCGGCCGCCGCACCATGCGGCGATCTCCTGGGCGTTGTGGGTGGTGATCAGGCGTTCCTCGGGGGTGTTGTCGCTGGTCATCGGGCCGCCTTCTGTGCGGGGGCGCCGAAGCCCTTGATGTCGCGGTTGGAGAGGATGTCGCAGCAGAACGCGATGGCGACGGCCTGGGGGATGGTCTCGGCGCCCAGTTCCTGGCAGACCTTGAGGGCTTCGTTCTTCACGACGTCCCTGGAGACGCCCAGTTCTTTGGCTGTGGTGATGTGGGATCCGCCGTTGGCGAGGCGGATGAGGATGTTGAACTGCTGGGTGGTGAGGACGGGGTCGAAGGTCATGGGGTCAGTCGCTTTCCGTGGTGTGGCCGGGGCAGGGGACGGGGTCCATGTCGGGCTGTGGTTCCCAGGTGTGCGGTGGGTGCGGCCAGCGGGTCCGTGCCCAGTTGCAGCGGATGGCGGGCTCGTCTTGCTGCGGTGTGCGGTGTGCGGCGGTGATGGCGCACTTGGCCGAGCAGTAGGGGCGGTCGTCGCCCACGAGCCGGGCGAGGCCGTCGCTGGCGCAGCCGGTGAGGTCGTTGGCGCAGCCGGGGCAGGTGGGTATGACGGTGTATGTCTCGCTGAGCCGGACGAGCCGCCACCGGCGGTCGGGTGAGCGGTCCAGGCTCCCGGCGAGGCGTTCGAAGGCCCGGTCGCGGTCGTGGGTGGGGAAGGCCGAGGCCCAGTGGCCGTCGGCCATGAGGAGTTCCACGATCCAGCTCTCGTGCGCGGGGTGCGCCGTCTCCTGTACCAGGTCGATGGTGTTGGCGTTCTCGTCGAGGCCGAGCGCGTCCAGTACCTCGGCTGCGGGGATCGGGCCGGATCCGTAGCGGCGGGTGAGCTGGAAGACGTTCCGCATTCCCCGCAGGGCGTGGGCGGCTGCCTCACGGCTGGCCGTCGCGGCGGCTTCCTTCAGGCGGGTGCAGGGCGGACTCTTGGGTGCCGCCTCCCCGGCCAACCGGCGCAGCTCCATGGCCACGTCCTCCCGAGTCGTGCACGACTCATATGGAAGACCGCCGCAGCCCTCGTTCATCGCCTCAACGAACGTGGCGGCTTCGGTGAGCACGGTGGCCCTCGGCGGCTGAGGCAGCCCGCCCCACACCAGGTGACGGCGGATGTACACCTCCGCCCGCTCGTCACCCACCAGCAGCTCCCAGTTGCCGGGCCCGCCGTCCGGGCGCCAGCTGTAGTCCGGGCAGGCTGGTTCGTCCTCCTCCCAGCAGTCGATCGACGCCTGCTTGGCGATGTCCTCGGCGGCGAAGTAGCCGTAGGCGGGCTGTTCTTCCCGCCAGACGGTCCAGATCGGGAACGGCTCGGCCGGGGCGGGCACGGCGGCGGGCGCGGGAAGCGCGGCCAGCACCGCGTCCGGCAGCGGCGCGGGCTTCCACGCCTCGGGGTCGTCCACGATCAGCGCCTTCAGCATCCGCAGCGCCGCATCGCCCTGCACACACAGCCCGTGCTTCGGGTCGATCGGGTCGCAGCAGATCCACTCGGCGATCACGTTGTGCTCGGCGGCGGACCACAGGGCCTTGGCGATGTGGTCACGAAGCGCGGCCCGGTCCGCAGACGGCGCGACGGCCTCGTGCAGGGCCTGCCCCACGGCCTCGTACAGCGGCCCCCAGTGGGATTCGTCGGCGTCCGTGTGCTGGATCGCGATGTTCACCTTCGACATCACGGCGGCGAACGCGGGGTCGCAGCGGCGGCACCAGCCGTGGTGGGCGCAGTGCTGGGTCGTGCGGCAGGCAGTCACGAACGGCTCGGCGGGAGCGGGCGCGTCTTTGAGGGCTTCGAAGTGGCGGGCCGCGCTGCGCGGGGAGGCGCCGGTGACGGTTCCGTCGGGCCAGCGGACCACGTACCAGCCGGGCTTGAGGGAGACTTCCTGTGTCTCGTCGGCGGTCAGGACGAGGTGGTCGTCCTCGAAGGTGTGGGGGGTGCCGTCGAGCCAGGCCGTGAGGTCTTCGCGAGGGCAGCTGTCCCACTGGAGGAGGACGACGCTGGTGTCTGCGGTGCGGGTGCGGATCTCGTTGGGGTGTGCGGGGGTGGTCACGGGGCGACCCTTCCGTTCTTGTTGAACGCCTCGTACGTCAGCGGCATGAGCTGGGCCCACTCCTTCTCCATCCACTTGCCGACCCAGTGGATCTCCTGCTGGGGGAAGGTCGGTACCTTCGCCCGTTCGTCGATGGTGCGCAGGCCCAGGAAGTGCATCAGCGAGCGCGCGTTGCACGTGGCGTACATCGAGGAGTAGATGTTGACGGGGAGCGCCATCCTCGCGACCTCCCGCGCTATCCCGTTGTCCAGGAGCGTCCTGTACATCCAGTAGCACTCGCTGGAGTTCTCCATGAGCAGCTCGCGTGCGTTGGTCTTCTGTATTTCCGTCCCCTCGCCGAAGGTGTAGGCGCCGGGCTTTCCCTGCTGGACCAGCTTGCGGTTCTCGTCGGGGATGTAGAACACGGGCTTCAGCTGGCGGTAGCGGCCGGATTCCTCGTTGTAGGACCATCCGGTCCTGTGGCGCTGGAACTCGCGGAAGACGAAGATCGGCGCTTCTATGAAGAAGGTCATCGAGTTGTGCTCGAAGGGGCTGCCGTGCCGGTCCCGCATGAGGTAGTTGATGAGGCCCTCGGTGCGTGCGGGCGGGACGGTCAGGGACTGCTCGCCCTGGGTGGAAACGCGGGCGGCGAAGACGACGTCGTTGTCGGACGCGGTGTGCTTGACGAGTTCGACGGTGACGTCGGAACGGAAGCGGATCTCGGTCATTTCAGAACTCGGTTTCGGTGTCGGTGTCGTAGATGCTGTCGTGGGCGTCTTCGGGGCAGCCGTGGAAGCAGCTGTTGGCGTGGACGGAGCATTGGCCGTCCCAGATCATCCAGCGCCAGCAGGCGAGGCCCAGAGCGTGGGAGCGGTGGACGCAGTAGGTGAAGTGGTAGCCGCCGACGAGGATGGTGGTGCGGTGGCGGCCGAAGGCGCGGAGGTGGGCGAGGAGGGAGATGAGCATCAGAAGGCGTGCCGTCCCTCGCGCCACAGGAGGGTGGCCAGGCGGGTGGTGTTGTAGAGGATCTTGATGCAGCCGTCGCAGGGGGCGGAGGAGACGGCGATGAGGCCGCCGGTCATGCGGCTGCGGTCGGTGACGTCGGAGGTGGCGTTGAGTTCGGCGTGGGTGGAGATGCAGGCGCCGGGGCCGGTGTCGTAGGAGGAGCCGGGCTCGACGGCCTGGTCGCAGGGCCAGGGGTTGCCGCAGCCGCACTTGATTTCGCAGCCCATCTCGGTTTCCCACGCGGGGTCGGCGCCCTCGTGTCCGGGCCAGCGGCATGCTTTGCGGTAGTGGCGTCCGCGTGGGCAGTCGCCTCGGGCGCAGGAGAGGGAGTCGCCGGGGCGTGTGCCGTTGTAACCGGCGCCGATGATGCGCCAGTTGGTGTCGAAGACGACGGCGCCTACCTTGCGGCGGACGCATTCGCTGGCGGGGGCGATGGCGTCGGCGATGCCGAGGGCCCACTCTTCACGGCTGAGGTTCGTGGTGATCATGGTGGTTCTTTCGCGGAGGGCGTGCACGGTTCCCGTGTGCGGGTGGTGGCGGATCGTCGGCGCTCCTGCGGAGCGCCCGCCCCGCAAAGAGCGGGGCGGGCGCGGCCGGTGAGTCAGGGGGCGTTGGACCCTGAGATCCGGACCCACTGATCGTAGGGGATGTACCGGTTGCCGATTCTGATGTGGCAGCCGGTCAGCAGCCGGTACTCCACGGTGGTGCGGGTTTTCGCGCCTTGTTCGAGGCAGTCGGCGCGGTTGATGTTCGAGGAGATGAACCCCAGCGCGCACAGTATGGCTCCGATGAGGCCGACCACCCCGGTGAAGATGACACCGAGGCGGACGGTCTCGTGCATGGAGCTGTGCAGGGAGTACCGGAACGCCAGGAGCATGACGATCACGAAGACGCCGCTGTAGCCGAGGAGGTACCAGTAGGTCACGGCGTCTACTTCATGATGAGGAGCTTGGTGCCGACGGGGAGCTGGCGGTTGTCGGAGGTCGACTTCACGAAGATCTCGTAGTCGGGGTTGGCGTCCGGGGCCACGGTGACGTCGTGGTCGGGCAGGCCGACGATCTGGCGGGCCTCGGGGCCGACGTAGATCTGGGAGGTCTTCTTGTCCATGACGGCGATCTGCTTGTTCCCCTGGATCTTCTCGCGCCTGCGGGCGCCGTTGGAGAACAGCTGGTACCAGCCCTTGCCGACCATGAACGGCGGGTACATCCTGTCGATGAAGTCGTCGATGCGGACGACGAACCCGATCTCCTCGCCCTCGGGGTAGCGCTTGGTGGGCCGCTTGCGCTTCATCCACGCCTTGTCGGTCTTGGTGACCGGCACGATCTCGTACGCCGAGTGCGCGAGCGGGGTGAGTTTGCCCTTGACCTGGGCGGCGTCGACCTGGCCGCCGACGAACAGGGAGCGGGTGGAGCGCATGCCGGTGGTGGTGCGGCTCTGCATGTAGCTGGCCGTGACCTCGGCGACCCTCCTCCCGGCTTCCTCGACGCCCTTGGCGGAGGTGGCGTCCCAGACCATGATGTTGCCCGCCGGGTAGCCGTAGCGCTTGGCGGCGATCTGGCCGTGGATGTTGGGGACGAGGGCGGCGATCGTCCAGTTCTCGGGGAGGGCGTCGATGGCCTTGACGAGGTCGGCGGCGTGAACGGGCGGGTGCTGGCGGTCGCTCCAGTTCTCGCCGCCGTCGGTGACGGAGTAGAAGAGGAACGTGTGGTCGCCGTGGACGGTGGGGGTGAGGGCGAGTTCCTCCAGGGCGTGGGTGGTGGCCGCGATCAGCGCGGTGTTGCCCTGCGGCTGGAACCAGGATCCGTCGCGGTTGCCCTTCGCCTTCTCCTTCTCCGCCCGGCACTGGAGCACGCCGCTGACGCGGGCGATGTCCGTGTCGTAGGCGATGCACTCGATGAAGGTGCCGTTGGGCATGTAGTCCTGGCTGGAGAACTGGTAGATCGACAGGCGCGTCATGTCGCCGAGGGCGAGAGCCTGCTGCTCCCACTCCTTGACGAGACCGTCGACGACCTTGACGACCGGGTCCCTCAAGGGCCTCATGGATGAAGAGGCGTCCACGAGAAGGACGATGTGCGTCCACTGTCCTTGTTCTTTGTTTCCTGCCATGAAGGCTGTCTCATTTCAGTGTCGGGTGGTGCGGGCTGTGATGTTATGACGACCGAGGTTGACACCGCAGCATCACAGCGAAGGTTCTTCGGTCTTCCTCAGCTGCTCGTGGGCGCAGTTTCTGCACTGGGTGCTTCTGCCGCTGAGGAGGCTCGATATGGCGAGGGGTCTGCGGTGGCCGCACAGGCACACGCAGAGCCAGTACACGGCCCGGTAGGAGGTGGTGTGCGAGTACTTCAGGACGGTCCACTTGCCGAAGACCCGCCCGGTGTGGTCCTTTTTCGGGCGGGCCATTACGCCTCCTTGGACGGGTCGATGAGGCCGGTGAGGATTCCGGCCACCTGCCGGGCGACGGTGGGCACGTCGCGGCCGTCGACCTCGACGGGGAGGATGAAGTTCTCCCTGTCGGCCCACCAGCGCTGTCTCTCGGCGAGTTCGTGGGCGTGCGCGAGCAGGACATCCGTCACCACGTCCTCGGGGATACCGAAGGAGACGAGGGTCTGCCATGCGGTCACCTTGTCCCCCTCCGGCGCGGCAACGGCGGTGACGAAGGTCCCGTAGCCGTTCGCCCAGGTCAGGCCCTCCTGCTTGAGGATCCGGAAGGCCCGCAGCATCGTGGACTGGCAGACGCCGAACTCCTTGGCGAGGAGGCGGATCGGGGGCATCTTGTCGTTGGCCCTGTAGGCGCCTGCGTACAGTCGTTTGCGCAGCTCGTCGGCTATGAGCGGGTACTGGGCGGGCCGTCCTCCGGTGTTGTGCGTCATGCCCGCCCCACCACGGTGATCCAGCCCGGTCCCTGGAGGATGGGCAGGCCGAGCCGGTCGGCGACCGCGCGCAGGTCGTCGTTCCAGCGGTCACGCTCGAACTTGGAGGCGTTGGGGACCTCGCCGGAGTGGTAGACACACTCGCCGATGTCCTTCTTCTCCCACGACAGGACCAGGTAGGACTGCTGGCCGTCACGGACGGGGACGGTGAAAGAACCCACGTCGCCGTTGTTCAGGCACTGGCCGGGGTCGTCGATCCTGGACCAGTCGGTGTCGTCGGGCACTCGGACCCCGTAGAAGGCGTAGACGGTGATCTCGTAACTCATCGGCTGTCTCCTGCGTTGCGGGCCTGGCGGGCGAGGCGGCGGCACTGGTCGCGGACGTAGTCGAGGTCGCGGTAGGTCTCGGCGAGGATGCCCACGCTGAGTTCCTGCCGCATCTCCTCCAGGTGCGGCGCGACCCGGCGCATCAGTGCGTCGTTGGCGGGCTTCTTGTCCCAGGCGTGCTGGCAGTCGAAGCCGAGCCACCAGACGCGGTCCGGCTCGCCGGGGCCGGGGATGTGGCAGACGCCGTGGCCCTCGTCGGCTTCGTCCTGGCAGAACGACGCGAAGTTCAGGGCGCCGTGCACGCCGTCCGGCAGGCTGATCTTGAAAGGGTCGGCCTGGAACCACGGGTGGCCGGTGTCGACGCCGACGTATCCGCACCACGCGCCGGAGCGGCTGCGGACGGCGAGGCAGGGCAGGCCGGTCGCCTCGTCGGTCCACTGCATCTTGTCGGGCTCGTCCTGCCAGGGCCCGTCGCCCCAGTCGGTCTTGTCGGTGGTGGTCCAGCTCTTGGTCTCCATGTCACTTCCTCACGACGCGGATCAGGTGGTCCCCTGACCCTGACGAGTACATGTTCTGCTGGATCCGTACGCAGTCCGGGCACAGGAGTGCCTCGTGCGACGAGTCCGTCCAGCGGTACCAGTCGGTGTCTTCGTCGTCTCCGCAGACGAAGCAGCCGTTCGGGCCGCCCAGGGATTGCATCACCTGTGCGTGGATCGCCTGATACGGGCGGATCTCCGCCAGCTTCCTGAGGGCTTCCCGTCTGCGCGGGTCGCCGGACTCGCCGGGACGGCGGCTGCGCTTCTTGCCCACGTGTCTCAGCTCTCCTCTCGTGCTTCCTCGGCCAGTTCCACGGCGGCATCGCCGACGAGTTCGGGGACGACGTCCGCGAGCGCGATCACCCGCTCGCAGAAGTCGTTCTCGTTCAGGACGTACCTTCGGGGGTGATCGCCCCAGGTGGCGAACAGGGTGTAGGTGATCTGGAAGCATCCGTCACCGGGGCTGTATTCCACGCTCCAGGCGGGGCCGATGATGCCGACGCCCTCCCAGCTGCGGAGGACGTCGGCGATCTTCTCCCGCCAGGCGGGGTCGTTGTTGGGGTCGGCGTTGGTCACCGGGTCGGCTTGTAGTGGTCGCACTTACCGGGCGGCTGGCCGCAGTTGGGGCAGTTCATGAGGAGGAAGTCCATGGTGGTCTCCTTGTCGATGTCAGAACAGAGTGGGTTCGTCCCCGAAGTGGCCGGGCTCGCCGGGGCCCGGCTGCCAGCGGGTGCGGGAACCAGGACAGGATTTCAGATCCGGCGCTCCCTCGGGGGGATCATGCCGGTACAGTCGCCAGGCCTTCGGGGCGACGGCGACGTTGCGGGTGCAGGTCGGGCAGTCGGTACGGGGGTAGGGCATCAGGCACACACCCTGCACCGGTGGTCGGCGATCTCGCTGTCGTGGCACCGGTCCACGCAGGCCTTGCACCACGGTGTGCTGCGGTAGCGGGCCCGGCCGTTCCAGCGGGTGTCGGAAGAGTCGAATGCGTTTCCGCAGTTGCGGCAACTGGCGGGCCGGTGGGTCTCGTTGATGTCATCCTCCATGAGTCACCGCCAGGTAGATCCCGCCGAGTACGCCCCAGGCGATCAGGGCGAGGATGGCGATCCCGGCCGCAATGACGCGGCCGATCGGGTCGCGGAGCCACCCCACGGTCCAGATGACGGCGAACAGCGCGCAGAACATTCCCGCCGCGCCAACGCCGATCCAGGCGAAGGTCTCCACTCAGCCATCTCCCCTGGGCGTCTCGTTCTGCTCGCGGATGTACTTCCAATAGGTGGCGTCGGGCCACACCTGCTGGTAGCGGGCGCCGACCTTCCAGATCTGGTCGTGAGCGGCCTGGCGCCAACTGCCCTCCGGTTCGGGCATGGTGAGGACGGCCTCGGCGAGGGTGTGGACGATGGAGCGGGCGGAGGTGCCGGTCACCGGTGCCGCAGCGGGGCTCTCCTGGAGACGGCTGACCTCGTCGGCGAGGACGCGCCGGAACTGCTGGACGAGCAGGGCCATGTCGGATGCTTCGTCGCGGTCGGTGCTGCCGTGCGGGTGGGCCTCGGCGTAGTCGGCGAGGGCCAGTTCGATGATGTCGGCGTTCATGAGGATCCGTCCGGCGAGGCGCGCGGCCTCGGCGTGGGGGAGCATCCGCACGAGGGCCTGCGACAGGGCGGTCTTCTCCTCCTGTGCCGGTGTGGCGGGGCTGGTGGTGGTGTTCATATCGGTCCTTGTATAGGGGTCAGAGGCCGAGCATGCGCCGGACGGCGTGCTTGACCTGCTGTTCGGTGTCCAGGGTGATCTGGCCGAGATCCTCGGCCAGTTCGTCGTAGTCGACGCGGTCCAGGTCGTCGGTGGCTGCGTAGCCGGTGACGGGATCGCCTGCGCTCAGCCGGATCCAGCCGGGGAAGTCGTGGCGGGCACGGGTGACGGCCACGCGCACAGCCATGAAGCTGTCGGGGTTGAGATAGCCGCGCTCCGTGGAGACACACAGGCAGTGCAGGGTCCCGTATTCGGGATCCTGCATGCGGTAGATGTGGGCGCGTATGGGCTTGAGAGTCACTGAGCTTCCTGGGCGAGGCGTCGTGCGGTGCGGGTACGGCGGGAGGCCCGCCATGCCTGGTGGTCGGGGTCGGTCTTGAGGAATTCGGCGAGGCGCCGGTAGGCGTCCTGTTCCTCTTCGGCTCCCTGTTCGGCCGTCATGCGACCGGCGACCACGAGCGCGTGCAGGACTCTGGCCTCGGACGCTCCCGGCTCGATGGGGATGCCGGTGTATTCGGTGAGGAAGGCCGCTTCCCGGCTGCCTGGGCTGCGCAGGCGGTCGATGGCCCGGACGTCGTCTTCATGGACGGGCACTTTCTTCCGTTCTGTCTTAGGCATGATTCTAAGGTGACCCACTTGGTGGGCCACCGTCAAGGGTGGTGGGTTGGTACATGTAGAAGCCCCGGCGCCGGGAGGGGGATTCGCGGCGCCGGGGCGGGGTGATGGCAGTGGGTTGGGTGTGGTGGCGACCGCCATCAGCTGCCACTCTAACAGTTCTCCAGTGACCTGCGTCACACGCTATTTGTACTTCGTATTGCCTCCGTAGACTGGACGTACCAGCGCCATCATGGAAGCTGGCTGATGACACGGTTCTTCTGCGCGAAAGGCCCCGCCCTGCAAAGGGACGGGGCCTTTCGTGTTGAGTCGTGGACGACGAAGCCCCGGCCCCACCGGGGGATGGCCGAGCCGGGGCTTCGTCACTTCTCCACGTAGACCAGCAGATCGCCCGGCTGGCAGTCCAGCTCACGGCACATCCTGGCCAGCGTGTCCAGCCGGATGTACTTGATGGCCCCGTTCTTCGCCCGAGACAGCTGATTCGCACTGAGACCGATCTGCTCGGCGAGGGCCTCATTGGTCACCCGGCGCTGCGCCATCACCTCCGCAAGGCGCAGATGGATGTGCTCGGCTCCCGTCCCCGCCTGGGTCATACGCCCTCCTCCAGCTCGGCGCGGGCCTCCTTGAGCTGCCTCCACGCGCACATCGCCTTCTTGTGGGTGGCGTGGAACGAGCCGCCGACGGCGAGGACCGCGATCAGCGCGATGAAGGCACTGCCGCTGGAGATGTCGATCGCCTCCCTCTGGCTCTCGGTGAACTCCACCACAAGGAGCACGATCGGGAACAAGACCACGAAGAGACCGCCGAGTGCGGTGAACAGCAGAGCCCTGCCGAGCACCTTGTGGTCCTTCTCGGTGAAGGGGTTCTGGCTGTTGCCCTCGACGTTCACATCGACCCGCCACACCGCGTGGATCACCATCAGGAACGCCAGGGTCACGACGACCCAGGGGGATACCACCGCCGCGATGAGCGCCGGGCCCCAGCTCCAGTCGACGTGCCGGGCCGTGAGATAGGCCGTCCATAGAGGCAGGAACCAGATCCCCAGCCTCTCCAGGAGCATCTCCCGGTACCAGCGCTTGCTGCCCGGCTCGACAGGCTTCCTAACCTTGCGCGCGGTCTTCGGTTCCGATGTCACGTACTTCCCCTTCTTCTTGTGCGGACCCTGTCCGACAGCAACAACATTACCCCATCAGATGGGGTGGGCACACCATCATGCGGTGTACCCACCCCATCTCATGGGGTGCTCCACAACCTCTCCTCGGCAGGAGACCCACCATGACCAGCGACATCCCCTTCGGCGAGCGCGCCCTCATCACCGACAAGGACTTCCTCCCCGAAGAAACCCCCGAGGGCTACCCCGCCAGCCACAACTACAAGAGGGACCGCGAAGCCGCCCGCCTCAAGGCCATGGGCTGGTCCCTCGACGAGATCGCCGAAGAACTCGGCCTCACCGACTGGCGCACCGGCGACCCCGACCCCCGCCGCGCCGCCACCGCCGTCCAGCGCGGCCTCTCCCTGGTCCACCAGGTCAACATCGACGAGAAGCGCCTGGAACAGCTCCAGCACTACGAAATGATGAAGCGGCACATCTGGGACAGCCTCAACAAAGAACACGTCCTCGTCCAGCAGGGCAAGGTCATCTTCCAGGACGGCGTCCCCATCGAAGACCGCCGCTTCGCCCTCGAAGCCTTCGACCGCCTCAACCGCATCGAAGAGTCGATCTCCAAGCTCCTCGGCACCCAGGCCGCCCAGCGGTTCTCCGTCGAGGCCGACGAACTCAGCGTCGAGATCAGCCAGCTCATCAGCCTCATCAACACCGACGACACCACCACGGCCACCCTCGAACGACTCGACACCCCGGCCCTCGAAGCAGGAGAAGACACATGACCGGCAGCGACACCGTCCTGCTCACCGCCTCCACGGTGGTCAACGGCCAGACGGTCACCGTGACCCTCCCCATCCCCCGGTACTCGTGGTCCCTGCCCCACCTGCGCAGCGACTACAAGCTCACCGCACGGCACCGCCTCGGCACCGAGATCGTCCGCACCCTCGACGTCACCTTCACCGACGACGCGGAGGACGGCAATGAGTAACGAGATGCCCGAGACACCCCTGACCGACCTCGCCGCCAGCGCCGTACAACTCCACGAGATGTACACCGCCTACATGGACGCGGGCTTCCCCGAACACCGGGCCTTCGAACTGGTCACCACGGTCCTCATGACCTTCCTGGACGCCTGATGAATGACATGCAGCGACTGTGCGCGTACTGCGAGAAAGAGCCGCTGCCGCAGCCATCGCGCGGCCCCCAACGCCAGTACTGCTCCCCGAAGTGCCGTCAGGGCGCATACAGGGAACGCAAGCGCACCAGCGCGGTCACCGATCCCAGCAGGGGCGTCTACCGTGAGCGGGCACACCTGCTCGCCCACCTCGCCGCCATCTACCCCTCGCACTTCCAGAGCGACCCCGCCGAGCCCGACTGGCCGGTGCTGTTCATCAGCCTGCCGACCGGGCAGGCCTGCTGGCACATCGCACCCGACGACCTCGACCTGTTCCCTCACGTGGCACCGGGCGGGGATACGTGGGACGGCCACACCACCGAACTGAAGTACCGGCGCCTGGACCACGCCACACGCATCAAGGCCGCCGGTCAGTGGGTGGCCTGATGCCCGCACGCACCCCCGAGCAGAAGCTCGCCCGCGAGATCCAGGCCGCCACCGGCCGCAAGTACACCGACTGCCTGCGCGAAGCACGCGCCCGCCTCGCGAACCCGCAAGGAGCCACGTGATGCTGCGTTTCCACCGCACCACCTACGTCTCACCGACCGGCCGCGTCATGTACACCACCTGGTGGCAGTTCCGCGACCGGATCTTCCGCCACCGCGAGTACGCCCTCTGACAAACGAAGAGGCTCTGTCGCCACCACAGCGACAGAGCCTCTTCAAAGGATGGCCCGGACCCACTGAGGTTCGAGCCCCTCGACCGATTCGACGATAGCAGCTACAACAGCCCCTCCGTCACGCTCTCCTGGTCTTCCGGCCTGTTGTACGTGTGATGCTGGGTCCCCTTCGGCGACCACCCGCCATGAGCGGCGATGGCCGCCGACGGCTTGCCCGCACGGAACGCCATCGTCGCCCCCGACGCCCGCGTCGAGTGCGCCCGGTAGGTACGCCCCGACGGCGCCGAGATACCCGCCTCCCGGACCGCGTTCTTCACCACCCGGCCCAGCCACCGGCCCTCCAGCCGGTAGTCGAGGATGCTGTACCCGAGCGGCGTGGTGTTCGTCCGCGTCTGCCGGAACAACGGACCGCTACGGATGCCTCGGGCACTGAGGGTGTTCACCCACTCCCGCAGCGCCCCGACAGGGTCGGACTGCGGATGCGCGCCGGGGTCGATGACGAGCTTGCGCCCGCGCGCCTGCTGGTCTTCCTTGCTCTTCACGATGTGCAGAACGACGCGGCCCCGGCTGAAGTGGGTGTCCCCGATGTCGAGGCCCACGAGCTGGGACCGGCGTGCGAACGCCCCGGTGGCGACGAGCAGCGCGGCCCGGTCCCGGATCCCGAGAGCGGTGTCATCGGGGATCGTCGCGACCATCGCCCGCAGCTGGTCGACGGTGTAGGTGGCGGCCTCGTCCGGACGCCAGCCGGAGTCGATGAGCGAACGCCGGTACGCGCTGAGCACCCGCCAGGCATCGGTACGGTCCGGCATGTGTTTCTCGGCGACGTTGTACTGGTCGTGGAAAAAGACCACGGCCGAGATGCCCTGCTCGATGATGCTGATCGAGTGTCCGGCGTTCGCGCGCTCGGCGACCCAGTTCGTCAGGTGGTCCGAGAGGACCGGCAGTGGGCCGACGTCGTTGTACGCGCACCACGCGAGGAACTTGTCCCATTCGCGCTTGTACGCCTTGAACGTCTCCTTAGGGACGGACTTGTGCAGCCACTCCTTGGCCTGACCGGTCAGCCGGGCACGCCGCTCGGGACGAAAGACTGACAGGTCGTCAGATTCTTCGTCAGGAGCGATCCTAACGAGAGCGGTCATGGACTCACCGACCATCCTCCGCACACAGGGCAGCTAATCGCCTGCTCCGCGCCGTGCTCGTCGGCCTTCGCCAGGGCGACCGCCACCCATTCGCTGCTTCGCGGCTTCGGATAGCAGTCGCGTGGCGTGCGCGGGCAGCCATCTCGATGGACGCTGATCCGGCGCACATGGCCCGTGCGTTGCGAGAAGATCCGATCGACCATGAACAACGGCTTCGGCGGATCCTCGCCTGCTCGATGGGTGACGATCTTCAGAGGCTCAGGGTTGACTTGCATCTGTCTACCTTCGGTTGACTGAAGTCTCTGTAAGGCAGCTTACTGTAACTTCAGTAAACCCAGGGTTGACAGGGCCTCACTCACTTTCCTCATCGAGGCGACGGCGTTCCCGACGCTCCTGAATCACCCAGTTCGGTGTGCGACCGATCTCGCGGCGGGGCGCCCGCTTGTGCTGCCTGCGCCACGCGTTACGCAGGCTCCGCTTTTTGATCTTCCTCATCTTGCTCCCGTCTGAACACCTGGCACCTCTTCAGGTGCTGCTCGACACCACGACGGACGGTGTGCTCGCACCAAGAACACTCCGGCTGACGACGTCTCTTCGACGCCTTGCGGCACCTACCCATCACCGCTCCTTTGGGAGGTCGTTGTGTCCCTGTTCCAGATCATTCTGCTGATTGGGGTCGGACTCATCGCGCTGTCCGGCTGGCGGCGCTAGTTCCGCTCGAAGTCGCCGACGGTGATGGCGAGGTCATCGCGGGCGACGCGTCCTGTCGTGGCCCGGATCAGGTCGACGAGCAGCTGAACCGTCGCCTCTTCATCGTCCCTCTCGCCGGGTGTCTTGACGTGGACCTCGAACTTCCAGTGACTGCTCATTTTCCCTGCTTTCTCGGGGGCTTGGTGTAGCGGCAACACGGCCGTCTCCAAAGCGGCAATCGGGGGTTCGACTCCTCCAGCTCCTGCCAGTTCTTTTGCTTTCCCTCATCACCAGGAGAACCGTCATGACCGAACGCATGCGTTCAGAGAACCTTATGCGGTATTTCGAGTACCAACACCTGCCGCAAAAGCTACAGCATGTCTCCCGGCACTTCGCTGTCGCGGCCGACGTCGTTCTGCACATCCTGCCCGAGGGGCCGGAGAAGACGGCGTGCCTGCGGAAGCTGCTGGAGGCCAAGGACTGCGCGGTGCGTGCGGCGCTGGATCTTCCGGATCTGTGATGTCTGAGGTTACACAGACGGACACCGGTCCGGGTACGGGGAACTGCCTTCAGGCGGCGGTGGCCAGCTTGCTGGATCTGCCGCTGGAGGAGGTGCCGCACTTCATCCTCCACTCCGACTGGGAGGTCCGGTTCTGGACCTTCATGGAGGACCACGGCTACACGGTCCGTCAGGTGCTGGCGGGGCCGGGCGTGACAGGGATCGCGGTCGGGCCGACGGTCCGGGGCACGTTCCACGCCGTGGTGATGGCCGACGGCGAGGTGGTGTGGGATCCGCACCCCTCGCGGCACGGGCTGCTGAGGGTGGCTCACGTGTATGCGGTGAGTCCTTGATGGCCGGGGCGGTCAACTACCGGGTGAAGGCGCCGCGTTCGTCGGAGCTGGCCAGCTGGATGCAGTTCAACGGGGTCCGGCCGGGTGATGTGCCGTATCCGTCGCTGATCTATGTGCGCTCGGACGGTGAGGCCTGGTGGATCGAGTACGCGGCGTACAAGCGGTCGCCGAGCGGGACGTTGCTGTACGACGCGGCGACGGAGACGTTTCCGTGCGAGATGCGGATCGCGCCGATGGAGTACGACCCGCCGATGTGGTGGCTCGTGGAGGAAGACGAAACAGCCCCTCCAGAAAGCCTGGAGGGGCCGCTCCTCAGACGGCTTTGAGGGGCCGTGAGAAGAACCCTAGCAGATCGATCACAAGAATGAGGAGCCCTCATGTCGAAGACCGCTGACCTGCCCACGTTCACCTACACCGTGCACACGCTGAGCACCACGGGGGGCGCGGAGTTCGAGCACGAGCCGGTCGAGGCGGCGTACTTCCAGGAGCAGGGTGCGTTCACCGTGTTCAAGGATGCTTTCCACCTGTCCGTCGCGGCGTTCAAGACGGACCTGGTCACGCTGATTCTGCGGTCGGACGAGCCCGTTGACTGAGCAGCAGCTCGACATCGCGCAGCTGAAGGCGCAGGTCGACCGGCTGGTTCGCACCGGTGACACCAAGCGGTTGAAGCTGGTGCATGCGCAGTTGAAGGCTGCGGTGGACCGGCGGCAGGCGTCGGAGCGTGCGGATCGGTGGGCGCAGAATCCGGCGTCGTGGGTGCAGGACCGGCTGGGGCAGATGGTCTGGTCGAAGCAGCGGGAGATCATGGAGAGCGTCCGGGATCACCGCAAGACGGCCGTTCGGTCGTGCCACGGTGCCGGGAAGAGCCACGTGGCCTCGCTGGTGGTGAGCTGGTGGCTGGATGCTCACCCGCCGGGTGAGGCGTTCGTGGTGACGACGGCGCCGACGTCGGCTCAGGTGCGGGCGATTCTGTGGCGGTACATCCGGCGTATGCATAAGTCGGCTGGTCTGCCGGGTCGTGTGAATCAGGTCGAGTGGCTGATCGATGAGGAACTCGTCGCTTTCGGCCGGAAGCCTGCGGATGCGGACGAGTCCGCTTTCCAGGGTATTCACGCGCCGTATGTTCTGGTGGTTCTGGACGAGGCGTGTGGTATTCCGGAGTCGCTGTGGATCGGTGCTGAGGCGATTACGACGGGTCCGTGGTGTCGCATTCTGGCTATCGGGAACCCTGATAACTCGGCGACGCACTTCTACAAGGTGTCGCAGCCGGGGTCGGGGTGGAACTCGGTGCGGATTTCGGCGTATGACACGCCGAATTTTACCGGTGAGAAGGTTCCGGAGATTGTGGCTGTCTCGCTCATCTCGAAAGAGTGGGTCGAGGAGAAGAAGACCGAGTGGGGTACCGAGAACGCGTTGTTCCGGTCGAAGGTCGAGGGTGAGTTCACGCTTGACGCGGCGGACACGGTGGTGCGTTCTTCGGATGTGGCGACGTGCCGGACGGACACCGAGGCCGTGTATTCCCCTGCTGATCTGTCGCCGGTTGAGCTGGGTGTGGACGTCGGTGGTGGTCTGGACGAGACGGTGGTCCGGGAGCGGCGTGGTGTGCTGGCGGGGCGTGAGTGGCGGATCCGTACGGACCGGCCGGAGAAGATCGCGCCGTTGGTGCTGCGGGCGATTCGTGAGTCGGGTGCGACGGCGGTGAAGATCGACTCGATCGGTGTCGGGTTCGGTGTGATCGGTGAGCTGCGCAACGCCGCGTCGCGGGGGGAGCACAGTGCCCGGATCATCGGGGTGAACGTCAGTGAGAACCCGCGCGACAAGAAGAAGTTCGCCAATCTCCGTGCGGAGATGTGGTGGACGATCGGCCGTGAGCTGTCGGCTCAGGGTGGCTGGGATCTGTCGCGGATGGACAACGGTGACATCACGGCGGCTCAGCTGCTGGTTCCCCGCTGGGAGCTGGACACCAAGGGGCGGATCATCGTGGAGCCGAAGGACAAGATCCGTGAGCGGATCGGGCGGTCGCCGGACAACGCGGACGCGTTGCTGCTGGCCTACTTCAACGGGGCGAAGCCGAGGATCCGGGTGCTGAGGTGAAGGCCGGGG
>Ga0307405_10000187_pt1 | contig 22922 bp, 23 predicted proteins | sample 322Cmetagenome_2_FD_203311 | JGI IMG/M metagenome (GOLD analysis project Ga0307405, IMG submission 203311) | Maize rhizosphere microbial communities from greenhouse at UC Davis, California, United States - 322HYB-C-1 | ecosystem: Host-associated > Plants > Roots > Rhizosphere > Soil | place...
GCGGTCCGAATGTCCCGCGTTGTTGAGGCCCTCGTAGGCGAGCCCGCAGCTCAGCGCTCCGTCGCCGAGCACCGCCACCACCTTGTGCTCTTCTCCTTTCAGATCGCGGGCGGCGGCGAAGCCGAGTGCGGCCGAGATCGCGGTTGCCGCGTGGCCGGCCCCGAAGACGTCGTACTCGCTCTCGTTCCGCTTGAGGAATCCGGACAGGCCCCCCTCCTGCCGCAGCGTCTCCATGCGGCCCGCGCGCCCCGTGAGAAGCTTGTGCGGGTAGCCCTGGTGACCGACATCCCACACCAGCAGGTCGCGCGGCGTATCGAGCACGTGGTGGAGCGCGACGGTGAGCTCCACGACCCCGAGGCCGGCGCCGATATGACCGCCGGTGCGCGAACACACGTCGATGAGGCGGGCACGCATTTCGGCCGACAGGGCGCGCAATTCGTCGCGCGACATCCGCCTGACGTCAGCGGGGGAGGTGACCCGGTCGAGCAATGGCATGGCAGTGCGGGACAAGTGGTCGATCTCGGACGGGGCGTCCAGCGGAATATAGTCCCACCGCCGGCCGGCACCCGCGCCGGGCTCTCGGGTGGAGCCGGTTACTGCATCGAACTACGCCCCGGAACCGCAGCGCGTTCCCGGGGCCGCGTCACGAGCGGCGCGTGACGACGTAGCGCGCAAGGTGCTCCAGCGGCGGCGTGAGGAGCTCCAGCCGGGCCAGCGCCTCGCACGCCTCGTCGACGAGCGCCGCCGCCCGCTCGGTTGCGCCATCGACGCCGAGGAGCGCCGGGTAGGTGCTCTTCTGGAGCGCGACGTCGCGCCCGGCGGTCTTGCCCAGCTGATCGGTCGTGGCCGTGACGTCCAACACGTCATCCGCAATCTGAAACGCGAGGCCGATGCCACCGCCGTAACGACCGAGGGCCGAGAGGTGCGGCTCGCCCGCCCCGGCCGCGATGCCGCCGATCCGGACCGCGGCCGTAATCAGCGCCCCCGTCTTCAGGCGATGAATGCGCTCCAACTCGTCGGTCGACAGCGCCAGGCCCTCGCCCTCGAGGTCGAGCAGTTGCCCGCCGATCATCCCGCCGCCGCCGGCGGCGCGCATGAGTTCCACCACGACGGCACCACACGTCGGCTCGGCCAGCCCCAGGGACCGCGCGGCGGAGTGCGCGCAGCGTGCGGCCAGGGGCACCATCGCCAGGCCGGCGGCGGTCGCGGCGGGCACACCGAAGACGCGATGGACCGTCGGGCGGCCGCGACGCACGTCGTCGTCGTCCATGCACGGGAGGTCGTCGTGGACTAAGGAGTAAGCGTGGACGACCTCGATCGCCGCGGCCAACCCACTGACGTCGGCCGCGCCGCCGCAGGCTCGGTACGCTTCGATCAGCAGCACCGCCCGTAGACGCTTGCCTTCTCCTCGAAGGCTGTAACGCATGGCGTCGGCCACAGCCGACTGCATGCCCCCGAGGAAGTCGCAGCAGAAGCCGTCGAGGGCGCAGTCGACCGCGGCGCGGTCGGCGGTCAGCCGGGCCGCGAGCCCGTCTGGTACCGCGGCGTCAGGCACCGAGATCAGGAAGCTCGAACTCACCGTCGGCGTACTCGACCAGAACCTTCACGCTCGCCTCCGCGCGCGCGAGCTCAGTCGTGGCCCCCCGCAGCCGCTCGACCCCTTCCTCGAACAGCTTCAGGGCGGATTCCAGCTCCAAGCCGTCGCTCTCGAGCTCCGCGACGATCTGCTCCAGCCGGGCCACGCTCTCCTCGAACGTCATTCGACATCCACGCGGCGCAGGTTCGCCACGGCGGTGAGTGGCTTGCCGCGCTCGACACCGCTCGTGACGGCGCTGACGGCGCCGTCCTTGAGCAGGAGGTGGAAGGGCAGTCCCGGGGCGAAGTGCCGCGCGGAACCGAGTGAGTCGCCATCCAGCGACCGGGCGACGGCGTACCCACGCGCGAGCGTGGCGAGGGGGCTGAGCGCGTGCAGCCGAGCCGCCGCCTGCTCCACGGCCGCGCGCCGGCGATCGGCCGCTTGACGCGCGGCTGCGCTGAGATCCCGCGCCGAGCGGGCCACGCGGTCGTGGCGGCGGTCCAGCCCACGGCGAGCCGCGTCGGCGAGCGCGGCGCCCAAAGCCCGGAGCTCGGCGCGCGCGTCCTCAAGCACCGGCACCGCCGCCTCGGCCGCCGCTGACGGTGTTGCGGCGCGCAAGTCGGCCACCAGATCGCAGAGGGTGACGTCCACCTCATGTCCAACCGCCGAGATCGTCGGCACGGGGCAGCCGGCGACCGCCCGCGCCACCCCCTCGTCGTTGAACGCCCACAAGTCTTCGCGAGCGCCGCCGCCACGGCCGACGATCACCGCGTCGACCGCTCCGCCCGCCGCGGTATTCATCCATCGCAGCAGCCGCTCGAATGCCTCGCACAGTTCGGCAGGCGCCCCGTCGCCCTGCACCTTCGCCGGGATGACGACGATCTCCACCGTCGCGCACCGCCGGCGCACGACCGAGATGATGTCGTGCAGGGCGGCACCATCGGGGCTCGTCACGACGGCGATCCGCCGCGGGTAGCGCGGGAGGGGGCGCTTGCGTGCCGGATCGAGCAGGCCCTCGGCGTCGAGCCGGCGGAGGGTCTGATCGAGCGCCTTCCGCCACAACCCGTCGCCCTCCGCGTCCAGCACCTTCACGGAGAACTGCAGCTCGCCACGCCCGGGGAACACCGTGAGCTGGCCGAGCGCCACCACCTGCATGCCGTCGTCGGGCGCGGCGATCATGCGACGCTGGTCACGAGCCCACACGACGCACTTGATCTGCGCTCTGTCGTCCCGGAGCGCGAAGTACCAGTGGCCGTTCCGGTGCGCCTTGAAGTCGGTGACTTCGCCGCGCACCCAGAGGGGCACGAAAGCCCCCTCGAGCACGTCCTTCGTCGTCTGCGTGAGCGTCGCCACGCTCACCGCTGACGCCGGGCTCGCCCCGGGAATCGACGCTTCGGCACGGAGCTCGAACGGCGCCGGCTCCGACACCGTCCCGTTCGTGGCGCTCGACGTGCCGCCCGCCCGGCGGCGCTGTCGTCCACGCTCGCGGCGCCCGCCGTCCGGCGCCTGCTCGTCGGTGGACGGGCCGCCCGACTGTGTCGCGGACGTCGGAGCGGCCGCCGGAGGGGGCGTCAGGAGCGCCTCGAACTGGTCGGAGCTGAACAGGACCAGGTCGCCTGGAGCGCCGTCCGACCGGCGGCGTCGTGTCACGCGCGCGCCTCCATCGCCGGCCGGGCGGACGCGGCCGAGAGCCGAGCCGCCTTGATCGTGTTGCGGAGCAGCATGGCGATGGTCATGGGGCCCACGCCGCCCGGCACCGGGGTGATGAGCGATGCTACCTCGCTCACCGCGGCGTAGTCCACGTCCCCGGCCAGTATGTAGCCGTTCTTGGCGCGGGGCTCGTCGATCCGGTTCACGCCGACGTCGATCACGACCGCGCCCGGCTTGACCATGTCGGCCGTGACGAAGCGGGCCCGCCCGATTGCCGCGATGAGGACGTCGGCGCGGCGCGTGTGGGCCGCCAGGTCACGAGTGCGACTGTGGCAGACGGTGACAGTCGCGTCGGCGCCAGGCCCCTGCTGTACCAGCAGCGCGGCCATGGGCTTTCCCACAATGTTGCTGCGCCCGACGATCACGCACTCCGCCCCCCGCGTCTCGACCCCGCTGCGGACGAGCAATTCTTGCACTCCCGCCGGCGTGCACGGCGCGAACCCGTCGCGCTCGCCGATGAGCAGCTTCCCGACGTTCACCGGGTGAAAGCCATCGACGTCCTTCGCTGGCGAGATGCGGCGAATGACCGCGTCGGCGCTCATGTGCTTGGGCAGCGGCATCTGGACCAGGATGCCATGAATCGCGGGGTCGGCGTTCAAGCGGTCCACGTGGTCGAGGAGCTCGTCCTGCGACGTCTCGGCCGGGAGACGTATCGTCACGCTGTGCATCCCGGCCTCCTCGCAGGCCTTGCCCTTGCTGCGCACGTACACGGCACTGGCGGGGTCGTCGCCCACTAGGACCACGGCGAGGCCCGGCGTCACGCCACGCGACACGAGGTCGGCGGTACCGCGGGCGACCTCGCCGCGGATCTGGCGGGCGACGGCGGCGCCGTCGATCAGCTTAGCGGGCAAAGTCCACCGCCCTCGTCTCTCGAATCACCACGACCTTAATCTGTCCGGGGTATTGCAGCTCGGCCTCAATTCGCCGGGCGATCTCTTCCGTGAGCGAGGTCATGCGAATGTCGTCGACGTCGTCCGGCGTCACGATGACGCGGATTTCGCGCCCGGCCTGAATCGCGAACACTTTCTCGACGCCTCGGTAACTCGACGCGATCCGCTCGAGGCCTTCGAGCCGCTTGACGTACGTCTCGAATGCCTCGCGGCGAGCGCCAGGGCGGGAACCCGAGATCGCGTCGGCCGCCTGGACCAGCACGCTGATTTCGCTCTCGTGCGGAACGTCATCGTGGTGGGCCGCGATGGCGTTCACCACGAGGGGGTGCTCGCCGTACTTGGTCGCCATCTCCACGCCCAGTTGCACGTGGGTGCCCTCGTGCTCATGCGTGAGGACCTTGCCCACGTCGTGGAGGAGCGCGCCGCGGCGGGCCATCGCGGGGTCGAGCCCGAGCTCGGAGGCCATGATGCCGGCCAGCCACGCGACCTCCTTCGAGTGCGTGAGGATGTTCTGGCCGTAGCTGGTGCGCCATTTCATTCGGCCGATGAGCTTGATCAGCTCCGGATGCAGCCCGTGGATGCCCGTCTCGTAAGCGGCCTGCTCGCCGGTCTCGATGATGGCCGTGTCGACCTCTTTCCGGCTCTTGTTGACGACCTCCTCGATCCGACCCGGGTGGATGCGTCCATCGGCCACGAGCTTTTCCAGCGACAGCCGGGCCACCTCGCGCCGCACCGGGTCGAAACACGAGACGACCACCGTGTCGGGCGTGTCGTCGATGATGACGTCGACGCCGGTGGCGAGCTCGAAAGCGCGGATGTTCCGGCCCTCACGACCGATGATCCGCCCCTTCATCTCGTCGTTGGGCAGCGCGACGGCCGCCACCGTGGTCTCGGCGGTGTGCTCTGCGGCGATGCGCTGGATGGCCAGCGCCACGATCTTCTTGGCCTCCCGCTCGGCATTGCGTCGGGCGGTCTCGCGGATCTCGCGAATGCGATTGGCCGCATCGGCCTGCGCCTCTTCCTCCATTCGGCGCATCAGCTCACCCTTGGCCTCGTCCGCGGACAGGCCGGCGAGCTGCTCCAGCCGGTGCCGCTCGTCGGCGACGAGTCGGTCGAGCTCCTGCTGTCGCTCGGCGACCTGCTTTTCCTTCCTCCCGAGCTCACTCGCCCGCCGCCCGAGCTCGCGGTCGCGCTGCTCGAGCTGCTCCAGACGGCGGTCGAGGCTGGATTCCCGTTCCTGGACGCGCCGGTCCTCTCGCTCGATCTCGTCCCGGCGTCGGCGAGCTTCGCCCTCCCACTCCTCGCGGGCCTTGATGAGCTCCTCTTTCCCGGCGAGCACCGCGGTCTTGCGGAGCGAGTCGGCCTCGCGCTCGGCCTCCGTCACCAGGCGGCGAGCCGCATGCTCACCCGTCACCTGGGCGTCGGACTGGCGCTTGAGCTCCGCGCTCCGGCCGGCGCGCCGCCCGAGAAAGAAAAACACCGCGGCGGCGACGACGACGAGAACGCCCAGCGCGGCGGTGGTCACAGTGACGGTCATAGTCGATCTATGCTCCAGCGCGACCGACAGGCCGCGGGCCCGGGAAACCCGCCGAGGGCGCGAAAGTCCTGGCGCTGCAGAGGTTGCGTCCGAGCGGGGCCCGCCGAAGGGGCCCGGCTGGGATGCGCTAACTGCAACGACGACTTGGACCTACGGCCCAAACGGGGTGTCCGAGGAAAGTACGCGGCGGCTTCTGAAAAGGCAACGAGGGCTCGCCGTGCCTCCCGCCGCGCCGGTCAGTCCTCGGACGCGATGGGCTCCCCCCCCGGCGGAGTGCCGCGCTTCGTCGGTGGAAGCCAGCGTCGCACATCGTTGCTCAGGCTCTGCATGCCGGCCGTCAGCTGGTCGGAACTCTCCCGGAGCCGGAAGAGCTCGTCGGTGATCTGCAGCGCGGCCAGGATCGCGACCTTGTGGGACTCGACGGGCGGCGCGTTGCTGCGGATCCGCCGGATCGCCTGGTCAACGTAGCGGGCCACCGACTCGGTGTGCTCCACGGACGCGTCGCTGCGGATCGAGTACTCCTCGCCGACGATCGTCACGCGGACGAGACTCTTCTTCGCGCTCATCGCTCCCCTCCCAGATCGTGCTGCTGCCGAAGAAAGCGCACGCGGTCGAGCATCTGCCGCGTCCGGTCGGTGGCGGCCTCCAGGCGCGCTCGCAGATCGGCGTTCTCGCGCTCCAGATCGTTGATGCGCCCCTGAGCGTTGTACGCCTGGCCTCCGCCGGCCTCCTCGAGCGCCTTCACGCGCGCCTCCGCCTGCAGTGCGCGCCGGCGGAATGCGGCCAACTCCCCGCCCAGATTTCGCACCAGCCCGCTGAGCTCGTCGAAGGCTACCTGGGCGAGGTCAGCTCTGTCCGGTCTATCCTCGTTGCCGAACGCCAAGTTCGCTCTCCAGGGTTCGAAGCAGCTTCTGCCGACGAGCATCTACTTCCTTTTCACGGAGCGTGCGCTCAGGATGGCGGAACGTAAGCCGCCAGGCCAGGCTCCGGTGGCCCTCGGCCATGCCGGGCCCCCGGAACTGGTCGAAGAGCGCGAGCCGCTCGAGCAGGTCGCCCGCCTCGCGTCGAATCACCGCTTCGACGTCGGCGGCCGTGAGCCGATCGGGAACCACCAGCGCGAGGTCGAATTCGACGGCCGGCGTCGTCGCCAGTGGCCGATAGCGAACTGCCGACGCGTCCACTCCGGCGCCGTGGCCGACTTCAGCCGCGACGGGGACGAGTGCGCGGCCGCGCCCGATCCCGCCCACGGCCGCGGACACCCGAGCCAGCGTGATCTCCACCCCGAACGCCGCCCCCGCCCACACGGGCGCGTCGAGGCGCACGCGTCGCACAGTCCCGAGCAGCTCGTCCCCGAGGTGCACCTGCCAGAGGACGTCGCCCTCTCCCGGGTGGAGTGGGATCCGACGGTGCGGGAACGCGGCGCCGAGGATCGTCTCGGCCAGGGCCTTGGCGTCCCACTCGTCGAAGGCTGGCGGCTTTGGCTCGGTGAAATGAGGCGGCCGACGCTCACCCATGATCAGGGCCGCCACGCGCACCTCCTCGTGCGGCAGCGGCTGAGGCGACGGGGCGAACGCCGTCCCGATCTCGAAGAGCCGAACGTTTCCCTGCATGCGCGCCAGGTTGTGCTCGGCCGCGCGAGCTAGCGACTCGAGGAGGCCCATACGCAGGTAGGCCTCGTTCTCGGCGACAGGGTTCGTGACCCGCACATATCCCTCGGCGCCGCCCGCCACGAAGGGCATCGGGCGGGTCTCGAGCAGCCCCTCGGCCACGAGCGCGTCCCGGAGCCGGCGGCCAATCACTTCAACCGGCGCGTCGGGGACGGTGCCAGGGCGAAAGGGCCGTAGCTCATCGGGGAACGTATCATACCCTCGGAGCCGCGCCACTTCCTCGATCAGGTCTATCTCACGCCGCACGTCCCCACGCCACGACGGCACTTCGACCCGCAGCGTTCCAGGCGCGTCGGCGGAAGCCACGCCGAATGCGACGCTCTGTAACAGCAGCGCGACCTCCTCCCCTGAGATCGGTACGCCGAGTAGAGCGGTGATGCGGTCGACGCGCAGAGGAATCACAGTCGGCGGCGTGGGACGCGGGCGGACGTCGATCGGCCGACCGACCGAGCCACCGGCAATGGCGACTATCACCCTCACGGCGCGCTCGAGGGCAAACGGCGCAAGCTCCGGATCCACACCACGTTCGAAACGGTAGCTCGCGTCGGTTGGGAGGTTGAGCTGGCGACGAGTGGCCCGCGTGCGGCCCGGGTCGAAGTTGGCGGATTCCAGAAAGACGGACGTCGTCGTGCCGGTGACCTCGCTCTCCGCGCCTCCCATTACGCCGGCCACGGCCTGCGCTCGCTCGGCGTCGGCGATCACAGTTATCTCGGGCGCGAGGGCGCGGTCGACGCCGTCGAGAGTGACCAGCCGCTCGCCGGGGCGTGCCCGCCGGACCACGACTCTCCGACCAGCGAGCTTGTCGGCGTCGAAGGCATGGAGCGGCTGCCCGAGCTCGTGCATCACGTAATTCGTGGCGTCCACCACGTTGTTGATGGAGCGCGACCCGACCGCTTCCAGGCGGGCACCGAGCCAGGCAGGACTGGGACCGACGCGGACGCCGCGGATCTCGACGCCGGCGTAGCGCGATGCGTCGGCCCCGTCCGCGATCTCGACCGTGAAGGGTCGCTCGCCGTCGGGGACGCCGCCGACGGTCGGCTGCCCCCCATCCGCCGAAGCCGGGATGGCCGGCAGGGTGAGGGGCAGGCCGATGGCCGCCGCAATCTCGCGGGCAATGCCAACGTGAGAGAGTAGGTCCGGGCGATTCGGCGCGACGTCGATCACGATCCGGGAGTCCCCCACCGCGAGCGCCTGGAGGAAGGGCGTGCCCGGCGGAACGTCGACGTCGAGCGTCATAATGCCGTCATGCTCGTCGCCGAGCCCGAGCTCCCTGGCCGAACAGAGCATGCCCGCCGACGTCTCGCCACGGATCCTTTTGCGCTCGATCGTCACCCCGCCTGGGAGGCGGGTGCCGACCGCCGCGAACGGGTAGAGGCGCCCCTCCTCGACGTTCGGCGCGCCGCACACGACGTCGACGATCCCGCCGTTCCCCGGGTCCACTTTGGTGAGCCAGAGGCGATCCGAATTCGGGTGACGCTTGGCTTCGACCACCCGGGCGACAACGATCTGCGCCAGGTCGGCCCTCAGCGGAATCACCTCGTCCACCGTCGCGCAGCGCGAGGTGATGAGATCGCGCAGCTCGCCGGGCGTCAGCTCGAACGGGACGAATGCTTTGAGCCAGTCGTACGAGGCGTTCATTGCGTGAAAGCGTTAGCTGTAGCGGCGAGGGTCCGACGGTCCGAGGAGCTGGGCTCTGGGGGTGCGGACGAGCCCCCTAGACCCCAGACCCTCGCACGCCAAATTGCTCCAGGAATCTCACATCCGACTCGTACTGCAGGCGGATGTCGGGGATGTCGTAGCGCTGCATCGCGATCCGCGCGGGGCCCATGCCGAAGGCCCATCCGGTGTAGCGCTCGCTGTCGACGCCCGACGCCTCGAGCACGCTCGGGTGGATCATTCCGGAGCCCAGGATCTCCATCCATCCCGTGCCCTTGCACCCGGCGCAGCCGGAGCCGCCGCAAAGCCGGCACTCGACGTCCATCTCCGCCGACGGCTCCGTGAACGGGAAGAAGCTCGGACGGAAGCGGGTCTTGGTCTTCCCGAAGAAGCGGTTGGCGAAGTGGGTGAGCGTCGCCTTGAGGTCGACGAAGCTCACCCCCTCGTCGACCGCAAGGCCTTCGACCTGGGCGAACATCGGCGCGTGCGACGCGTCGAAGAAGTCTCGGCGGTACACGTTCCCCGGCACGAGTACGCGCACCGGCGGCGGGTACGCCTCGAGCGTGCGCACCTGCACGGGAGACGTGTGCGTGCGCAGGAGCACGTCGTCGCCCAAGTAAAGCGTGTCGTGCATGTCGAGCGCCGGGTGGTCGGGCGGGAAGTTGAGGGCGGTGAAGTTGTACCAGTCCGTCTCCGCCTCGGGGCCGAGCGCGATCGTGAAGCCGATCTCGCGGAAGATCTCCTGGATCTCCTCGATGACGAGCGTCACGGGGTGCCGAGCCCCCTGCCAGCGCCGACGCGCCGGCATCGTGAGGTCGACGGTCGGCTCGGCCCGTGGCCCGCCGCGCGCGAGAGCGGCTCGCCGCTCGGCGTGTAGCGATGTGAGGCGCGTCTTCGCGTCGTTGAACCGCCTGCCGGCCGCCGGCTTGTCCGGTGCGGCGAAAGTGCCCAGCAGCGGCTGGATGTCCTTCAGTCGCCCGCGAGCGTCCCCGAGGAACTCGATGCGAGCCGCCTCGAGGGCGTCGGCCGTGTCGACGGCCGCGAAGCGGGCGGTCGCGTCCCGCTCGAGGGTGTCGACGGCGTCGAGGAATTGCTGGAGCGTCATCGCGACCGGGGCGCGACGGTCCGCGTGATCGAGGCTCTTGGTGTCATGCATCGGAGTGGGAGGCACTCGGGAAAACGCGACGCGGCGGCAGACGACGTAAGGTCGCACTGCCGCCGCGTGCGGTACAAGGGCGCGGACGGTCCCCGTCGGGGAGCCGCCGTTGCCGGCTTCCCCGTGTGGCTCGGGTCTACGCGGCGCTGTTGGCGGTGCGCACCTGCTCGGCGATGGCCGCGAAGGCCTGCGGGTCGCGCACGGCGATGTCCGCGAGGACCTTCCGGTCGATCTCGATGCCCGCCTTCTTGAGGCCGGCGATGAACACGTTGTAGCTCATGTCGTGCTGCCGAGCCGCGGCATTGATGCGGACGATCCAGAGCCGGCGGAAGTCGCGCTTCTTGTTCTTGCGGTCCCGGTAGGCGTAGCGCCAGCCGCGCTCCACCGTCTCCTTGGCGGCCTTCCAGAGCTTGCTGCGGCCACCGTAGGCACCCTTGGCGGCCTCCATGACCTTCTTCTTGCGCTTCAGGCGCGCGACGTTCGGTCTCGAGCGAGGCATCTCTGCCCTCCCTACGCCTGAATGAGGCGCTTGATGTTCTTCGCTTCGCCGCGCGTGGCGACGGTGGTTGGGCGGCGCAGATTGCGCTTCCGCTTCGCGGACTTCTTGGTGAGGATGTGGCTCTTGAACGCCTTGAGGCGCCGCACCTTCCCCGACCCGGTGACCGAGAAGCGCTTCTTCGCGCCCTTGTGGGTCTTCATCTTCGGCATGTCACGCTCGCTTGGTTCAGCCTCATACGACTTCGCGCCGCTTCGTGCGACCTCGTGCGACCCCGCGCAGTTCGGCGGGGGCCCACGCGCTCACTTCGGCGTGAGGATCATGGTCATGGACTTCCCTTCCATCTTCGCCTCGCTCTCGATCTTCGCGACGTCCGCGAGCTCGGTCGAGACGCGGTCGACGACCACCCGGCCCAACTCGGGATGGGCGATCTGCCGTCCCCGGAACATCATGGTCACCTTAACCTTGTTCCCCTCCTCGAGGAACCGCCGGGCGTGCCGCGTCTTCGTCTCGAAGTCGTGCTCTTCGATGCCCGGGCGGTACTTCACTTCCTTGAGCTGGATCACGTGCTGCTTCTTCTTGGCGATCCGCGCCTGCTTCGCCTGCTCGAACTTGAACTTGCCGTAGTCCATGATGCGGACCACGGGCGGGCGAGCCATCGGCGCCACTTCCACTAAGTCGAGGCCCTGCTCCTGCGCCGCGGTGAGCGCAGACTCCAGGTCCAGGATGCCCATCTGACTGCCGTCGGGCGCGATCACGCGGAGTGGGCTGATGCGAATTTGCCGGTTGACGCGGACGCGCTTAGTCGGATCCTGAATAGCTCGTGCTCCTCCCGAAGGGAAACAAAAACGCGGACCCTCGAAGGAATCCGCGCCCGCCGCGCGCCCCCAGCACCGGGGAGGCGGCGTCATTGCCTGCGAACTCCTACAGCACGCCCCGATCATGCGAGCGGGGGCCGGAGGGTGAGGGCGGACACACTCCGCCCTACTTAACCGTGTTGTGAGGCCTGAAGTTAGGCGCGCTCGGCGGCCTCGTCAAGTGCCAGCCCGTACGCTTTGCCGTCGTGGGTGACCCGCCCCCAGGGGACGGCCGCATCGTGCTCGAAGATCACGAGCCAGCGCTCGTCCACGGCGCGCTTCAGGATGCGGCGCTTGGTCTCGAGCGTGACCAGCGGCTCGACGTCGTAGCCCATGATCCACGCCAAGGGTAGGTGAGCGTGAGTCGGCACCAGGTCCGCCAGGTAGAACGCGCGCTCCCCGCCCGACTCCAGGAGAATCCCCTGGTGGTGCGGGGTATGTCCGGGCGTGGGCAGCACGGTGATGCCGGAAACGATCTCGCGCTCCCCGTCGACCAACTCGAGCTGTCCGGCGTCGAGCACGGGCGCGAAGTTGGGCGGGAAGTAGCTCGCGGCCGTGCGCTCGTTCGTGTGGGTCGCGTAATGGTATTCGCCGGCCTGCACGACGTAGCGGGCATTCGGGAACGCGAGCTTGATCGACCCGTCGGCGTTGCGAAAGGTGTTGCCGCCGGCGTGGTCGAAGTGCAGGTGGGAGTTGATGACGATCGCGACGTCCTCCGGCGCGAACCCCGCCGCCCGGATCCCGTCCTCGAGCGCCGTCCGCCCGCCGGCACCGGCGTTCTCGATGCCGTAGATGTCGTGGAACTTCTCCGTCTCCTTGTTCCCCGCACCGGTGTCGATGAGTAGCAAGCCGGCGTCGTGCTCGACGAGCAGGCAGCGCATCCCCATCGGGATGCGGTTGCGCGCGTCCGCCGGGATCCGCCGCTCCCACAGGGGCTTCGGGACCACGCCGAACATCGCCCCGCCGTCGAGCCGCTGGCCGCCCGCCTGGATCGCGTACAGGGTCCACCGCCCGAGCGCGCGGCGCTCGACGAGCGGCGTGGGCGGCGTCACGCGGTGGTGTCCTTGTCGATGGGGCCGGGCATCACCGAGCGCCGGCGGCTCCGCCGGGGTCTGGGCGCCGAGAGGAACTCATCGAGCTGACGCCAGGTGGTGAGGCCGCGGTCGGCGGCGTCGCGCAGGAGGCCCAGCAGCACGTGCGCGGTCGCAACCGCGTCGCCGGCGGCCCGGTGCCGGGCCTCGGGCGCGATCGCAACGCCGTAGTGCCGGGCCACCCAGTCGAGCGATCGCCGAGGGAGTTGCGGCAGGAGCCGCCGGGCCAGCCGCACCGTGCAGAGGCGGCGGCCGTCGAGCTCCTCGCCCGTGGCGCGGCGCACCTCGGACGTCACGAACTTCCAGTCGAAGGTCGCGTTGTGAGCCACGAACACGTGGCCGCGCAGGGCGCTGAGAACGCTCGGGCACACGTCCCGGAACGTGGGTTGATCGCGGACCATTTCCCAGGTGATGTTGGTGATGGCCGTAATCATCGGCGGGATCGAGCGCTGCGGATTGATCAGCGTCTCGTACACTTCGTGAATGCGCCCCTCGCGCACGGTCACGGCGGCAATCTCCGTCACGCGGTCTCCCGCGTAGGGCCGTCCGCCGGTGGTCTCGACGTCGACGACGACGTACGACAGCGTCGAGAGGACGTCGTCGTCCGGCCCGATGATCGCGCCCCGCGGACCGCCGGGGCCGAGCCCTTCGTGCGTGCTCGTCGGGTCGTCGCCAAGGCTCTGTCCTAGCGAGCCGGCCGCGCGGAATTCGTCGATCGGACGGCGCGCACCGGGGGCGCGGCGCGGGCCCGGCGCCGCGTCGCTCCCCTTCGGCGTCGCCGCATTACCAGAGTCAGCGCGCGGCTCGCCCCTCGCGCCCGGCCCGGCGCCGCGGCCGCCGGCGGCGCGGCGCGCCTGCTCGGCGCGGCGCAGCGCCAGCCACTCGTCAAACGTCGGGACCGCGCTCGTCCCGGCGCGCGCCGCGCCGGCCTCCCCGCCCCGTGGCGGCCGCGGCGCCAACCCCCAGCGGCCGTCGGGCTGGCGCGCGAACTCCGGCCGACCAGCGAACAGGGCGTCGGTCATCTGCTCGGCGGCTGCGCGCGACACCGTGGGGAGCTGGCACACGCGCGCGACGAGCGACATCGCATCGGCGGGCCCCGCGGCGAGGTAGTCGAGGGCTCGCTCGACCAGCAGCGAGTCGGCGGGCCGCACGCGAATTCCTCCGTCGGACATCGCGGCCCTACGCTCCGCGACCCGCCGGGCCACAGTCGCGCGCGGCGCCGCCCGCCCGCACGCTCACTCCCACACGTCGTCCCGGGCGACCGGCAGCGTCATGCAGCGGGGGCCGCCGCCGCCCCGCACCAGCTCGCTGCCCTCGAACGTGATCGCCGCGCGATCATCGTCGGCGAGCCGCTGCTCCCCCGTCAGAAACTCCACCGACGGCACGATGCGAAACCCGACCTTCTCCATCTCGCGGAGCGTCGCCTCGTTGCGGGCGTAGGACGCCACGAGGCCGGGGCGGAGCGCGACGAAGTTGCACCCCGACGCCCACTGCTCGCGCTCCTGCAGGTTCCGCCGGTCGCCCCCGCAGAAAATCGGCTCGAGCGTCAACCCGCACTCGCGGAGCGCGGCAAAGACGTTCGGCATCTCCCTGACCTGGGCCTGCCCCTTTCGCCAGAGTAGGACCGCGAGGCGCTCCGGGCCGACGAAGTGAGGCGGGTAGATCACGCACAGCTCGCGATCCACTTGCGTGAAGATCATGTCGAGGTGGATGGCCGTATTCTCCGCCGGCATGACGACGACGACGACGTTGGTGATCGTCGTGTGCGCGAAGAGCATCGTCGTGAGGTGGTCGATGGCGGCGGGGCTCGACCGCTCGCTAAACCCGATCAGGGCAGTGTCTGGGCGCAACGCGTGCACGTCGCCCCCCTCGAGCGTGTAGCTCGGCCGGCGCTCCGCGGACCCGTCGTACAGGATTCCGCAGTTCTGCAGCGTCGGGTGGTAGGTGAAGAGCGACTTCATGATCAGCTCTTCGGACCAGCGGGAACCGTAGCGCATGGACCCGATCAGCACGTGATCGTTGATCGCCATGGCCGAGTCGCGCGTGAAGAACAAGTTCGGCAACGGCGGCAGCGCGTAGCCGCACTCGTTGAGCGTTCGGGCGAGCGGCCCCGGCTCCTCCTCCCGCCCCTCGACGAGGATCCGCACCAGCGCGTCGTCCGGCAGCTCGGCCACGTCGCGGGCGAGCGGCTCGAGCGGGACGATGTCCATCATCTCGCGGATGAGCATGTCGCGCGCTTGCGGCTGCGCGACGACGTCGGTGAGCAGGTCGCGCACGTAATGCACTTGTGCGAAGCGCTCGAGGATGGCGACGAACCGGCGGTGCTCGCGCCGCGCGGTCTCCACGTCGATGATGTCGTCGTACAGGTAGTCCTCGCGCGTGTTCGGCGTCACCGCCAAGAGCTCGGGGCCGGGCGTGTGAACGATGACACTGCGGAGGGGCCCAATCTCGGACCGGACGTGAACGGGCATGCCGCAAAATACAGGGGCTCGGCGTCCCGGGTCAGTGCCCCGGCCCGCCGGAGCGAGTCGGAGCGAGTCGGAGCGAGTCGGAGCAAGCGCTGCTGGTCAAACTGCCCGACCTCGCGTAACTTGTGAAGAAATTCACAAGCTTGCCCCTCGTGAGACGCATCGCCGAATCCACGGTCCGCCGCCTCTCGCTCTACCTGCAGGTGCTCGAGTCGTACGCAGCACGCAGCCTGCAGACGATCTCCAGCGACGAACTCGCCGCCGAGGGCGGCACGACGTCGGCGCAGGTGCGGAAAGACCTGTCGTTCTTCGGCTCGTTCGGCAAGCGCGGGCTCGGCTACTCGGTGCCCGAGCTCTCGCGGCAGCTGCGCGAGATCCTGGGGCTCGGGCGCGAGTGGCGAGTGTTCATCATCGGCGCCGGCAAGATCGGTGCAGCGCTCGCGCAATACCGCGGCTTCCGACAGCGCGGCTTCACCATCGTCGCCGTGTACGACAACAGCCCGGCGGTCATCGGCCGCCGGTGGGAGGGGCTCGAGGTGCGCGACATCGCCCAGCTCGAGCGCGACGCCGCTCGGGAGAAGCCAGACATCGCGGTCCTCGCCGTGCCCGCGGAACACGCGCAGGCGGTGGTCGATCGCATCGTCTCCGCCGGCATCAAGGCCATCCTGAACTTTGCCCCCGCCCAGCTCCACGTACCCGACGGCGTTGCCCTGAAGAGCGTGAACATGGCCATGGAGCTGGAAGGACTGTCGTTCATGCTGACCAACCGGGACTGACGGCCGTCAGCTGGGGGCGGTTCGGATCGCCCGCACTAGCCTCGCGAACGCGCCCGGCGAGAGCGTCTCTGGACGGGCGTCGGGGTCGACGCCGGCGGTCGCCAGAATCCGTTCGGCTGCCTCGGCGTCGACGCCGACGATCGTGCGGATCACGCGGCGCATCTGCTTCCGACGCAGGCTGAATGCGTCCTGCACGAAGGTGCGGAAGCGCCGCTCGTGCGCGCCCTCGACCACCGGATCGGGCCGCGGCGTGATGCGGAGGATCGCCGAATCGACGGCCGGCGGCGGCGTGAACGCGCCCGGCGGGACCCGGGCGATCAGCTCCCCATGGGCGACCGCTTGAACGTTGACGGAGAGCGCGCCGTACACCTTCGAGCCCGGCGCGGCGATCACTCGCTCCGCCACTTCCTTCTGAACCAGATAGACGGCCCGCAGGGGGCGCGGGGGCGCAAGCGCTTGGAAAAGGATGGGGGTCGTGATGTAATAGGGCACGTTGCCGGCGAGCACGTAGTCGCCGGCGGCCTCCGCGGCGAGGTCAGTCTGGAGGACGTCGCGCTCCACGAGCCGGAAGCGCGGTTCGGCGGCGTACCGGGCGCGCAGTACTTCGGAGAGCTTGGCGTCGAGCTCGATCGCCACGACGCGCGCCGCCCGCGCGAGCAGGAGGTCGGTGAGCGCCCCCCGCCCCGGCCCGATCTCGACGACGGTCTCGTTGCCGGTGAGCTCGAGCGCGTCGACGATGCGCTCGAGCACGCGGCGGTCGTTCAGGAAGTGCTGGCCGAGCCGCTTGAGCACCGGCGGGTACCCGGCCGACGCCCGCTTTCTCCCGCCGCGGTCGTTGCGCGCCACTGTGAGCTCTCCGCGCCGCCCGGAACGCGAGCGGGCGGGTCAGCTGCGAACGACGACGAGCGTGAGGTCGTCGCGCAGGGGCACGTCACCCGTGTGATGCCGGAGCGCGGCGACCACGCGGTCGACGATCGCGCGCGGGTGCTCGGCGCGGTGCTCCCGCACGAGGTCGAGCACGGCCTGCTCGCCGAGTCGAGCGTCGGCGCGGTTGCGCGCATCGCTCACACCGTCGGTGAAGAGGAGCAACAGGTCCTCGCCGGGACGCCAAGAGAGTGACTGGCAGTGCGGCGGCTCGTCGACCATGCCCAGCGGAGGGTCCATGGCCGGGAGCCGGCGGACCCCGCCGCCCGGGGCGATGAGGAACGCGTGCGGGTGCCCGGTGTTCGCGTACTGCAGCAGCTTGCGCTGCCGATCGATGACGCCGTAGAACAGTGTCATGTACATCTCCGTCGACGCGAGCTCCTCGCGCAGCGACGTCAGGAGCGCGTGCAGCGTCGTGCCGGGGTCGGCGCTGGATTGGGCGTGGATCGCCGATTGCCCCATCGCCATGGCCATGATGAGCGCGGCCCGGTAGCCGTGGCTGGAGACGTCTCCGATCATGACCCCGGTGCGCCCGCCGCTCAGGCGGAACAGGTGATAGAAGTCGCCGCCGACGCTCTCCGCCGGCAGGATGCGCGCGGCCACCTGAGCCTCGGGCGCGACGATTTCGGTGCTGGGCAGCAGCTTCATCTGGAGGTCGTGCGCGAGCTCCATCTCGTGCACCAGGCGCTGCTGCGCCAGCGACGCGCGGACGAGGCGCGCGTTCTGGATGGCCGTGCCGATCTGCGTCGCGATCGCCGCCACCAGCTTCTGGTCGCCGGCGGTGAAGGGCTCCGCGGAGCGGCGATCCGACAGGTTCACGACGCCCAGGGGCTGGCCGCCGTTGGGGTTCGTCCACATGATCGGCACCGACAGCATCGCGCCCCGGCGATAGAGTCGCTCCGCGTCGCAGAACATTTCGTCGCGCTCCACGAGGACGGCGTGTTGCGCGCGAAAGACGCGCGCCGACACGCTACACGGGTCCTTGAGGGAGATCGGCGGGGCGTCGATGGGGTTGACGCCCAGCGCGGCGACGACTTGCAGGGTGTCGGTCACACGGTCGTGCACGAGGATTGACGCGCGCCGGGCCCCGACCGTCTCGGAGATCTCGGTCAGGATGGTGGACGCCGCCTCCTCGAGGGCGACCGTGCGCCCGAGGATCTCGCTCGTGGTATAGAGGAGATTGATCTCCTCGTAGCGCTCCGCGAGCTCCTTGGCCGCGTGCTCCACTTCCAGCGACGCCTCGAGCACCTGGGTCACGACGGGGACCAGGAACTTCGCGAAGCCCTCCGGCGACCCGACCTCGCCACCCGGCCCGACCACGAGCCAGGCGCGCCGCGGCCCGGGTACCGCGGCGACGACATGCGTGCCATCCGACGTGTGCACGGGCGGAGAGCCAGGCGCCGGCAGATTCTCGATGGCGGGCGGCCCGCTCGGGCCGGGCGCAGCGGCGCCCAACACGAGCGGACCGCCGCGCTCGGGCTGCAGCCAGACGACCACAGCGCATCGCGTGGCCTCGTAGAATGATTCGAGGAGCTGCCGGAGCTCGCGCATCCCGCGGGGCCGTGTGCTATCGCCTCAGGGTGAGCCGAACCACGTTCCACACATCGGTGTAGTGCTCCACCCGGTCCATCAGCTGGTGCATGAGGAAGAGCCCGCGACCGTCCTCACGGATCAGGTTCTCCGCCGAGGTGGGGTCGCGCATCGCCGTCGCGAGGTCGAACCCGTCGCCCTGGTCGGCGATCTCGAGCACCAGCGTCTGGTCGTCGACGCAAGCGCGCACGCGGACCTGCTTCTCGGGGTCCTCGCGATTCCCACGCAGGATGGCGTTCGAGAGCGCTTCGGAGAGCGCCACAGGCAAGTTGAGCGCGCACTTCTGGCGGGGCAGGTCGAGCTGCTCGCACTTCCGGACGACGAGCTCGACGACCCGCTCGATGTAGCGCACGTCGCTCGGGATCTGCAGCTCTACGGCGACGTAGCGCCCAGCGGGCGCGTGCGCGCCGTTGTTGGGTGAGGTGCTCATGAGGCGCTCTAGCGGAGGACGGGGCGCCGGGCGGCCGGATTCCGGCCGCCCGGCGCCCGCTGGTCAGTGCGAGGAACGAACAGTGCTCGCGCCGTCAGCTGTGAGCCGTCAGCTCAGAGTCGTCGACTCAGAAGCTCTCGAGGGCACGCTCGCGCGTGTCCGCGATCTGAAAGAGCGTGTCCAGCTTGGTGAGCTCGAAGAGGGTCTTGAGGTCGTCGTTCAGGTTCGCGAGGCGGAGCTCCCCGCCCTGCTCGCGGATCTTCTTCGACAGCGACACGAGCACGCCGAGGCCCGAGCTGTCGATGTACCCCGTCTGGCTGAAGTCGATGAGGAACTTCCGCTCGCCGCGCTCCAGCTCGTCCAGCACCTTCTGCTTGAGCTCCTGCCGGTTCCCCACGATCAACTGCCCTTCGACGTCCACGACGACGATGTCATCCTGCTTCTTGATCGAAAAGCTCATGTCCTTTCCCCCGGGGGAGCGGTTCCGAATTGCGAGGGCGGCGCGTCGGCCGCCTGTAGCGCTGTGATCGCGGCGACGTTGATTATGTCTTCCGGCACGGCGCCGCGCGAGAGATCGCTGCACGGGCGCGCGAGCCCCTGGATGACGGGCCCAACCGCGCTGGCACCAGCCAGCCGCTGCACGAGCTTGTAGGCGATGTTGCCGGCGTCCAGGGACGGAAAGACCAGCACGTTCGCCCGGCCGGCCACCGCGCTGCCGGGCGCCTTGCGGTCGGCGACCACGGCGGAGAGCGCGGCGTCACCTTGCAATTCTCCGTCCAGGGAGAGCGTCGGCGCCCGCGCCCGCACCAGGGCGACGGCTTCGCGAACGGTGTCCACCGTCGGGCCCGCACCGCTCCCGCGGGTGCTGAACGAAAGCAGCGCCACCCGCGGCTCGTCGCCGACGATTCGCCGGCGGTCGGCCGCGGCCGCGATGGCGATGTCGGCGAGCTGCTCCGCGGTCGGGTACGGCACCACCGCGCAGTCGGTAAAGGTGAGCACCTCCGAGTGCTCCGTCCGGAACGGCGGCACCACCATGTAGAACGCACTCGAGACCGTCCGCACGCCGCGGGCGGGACCCACCAGCCACAACGCCGCGCGGAGGACCTCCGCCGTGGTGTGCGCGGCCCCGGCTACGCAGCCGTCGACGTCCCCGCGCCGGACGAGGTCGGCGCCGAAGAAGAGCGGATGCGGAGCGAGCGCCGCGGCCTGCTCGCGCGTGAGCCCCTTCTGGGACCGGGCCACCAACAGGTCGTCGACGACCCGGCCGAGTCGCGGGTCGGCCCGGGGCACCACCACCTCGGCGCCGAGGGCGCGCAGCTTCGCGGCCGCCCCGCCATTCGCCCCGACCAGCACGACTGGCTCGGCGAACCCCTCGCCGACGATCACGCGCACGGCCTCCCGCGTGCGCGGGTCGTCACCCTCCGGGAATACCAGGCGCCGGCGCTGCTCCGCCGCGCGCCGGCGCGCCGCGACGAGGAACGCGCTCACGACGCCCGGAACTTGGCCGCGAGGGCTGCCGCGACCGGGGGGTCGACGAGCCCCGTCACGTCGCCGTGAAAGCGCGCGACCTCGCGCACGAGGCTGGAGCTGATGTAGGTGGTGTCGAGCGACGGGACCATGAAGACCGTCTCGAGCTCCGGAGACAGGTGGCGGTTCATGAGGGCCATCTGGTACTCGTACTCGAAGTCGCTTACGGCGCGCAGCCCGCGAATGAACAGCTTCGCACCCACCTCCCGGGCGAAGTCGACGAGGAGCCCGTGGAACGCTCGCACCTCGATGCGCGGGTCGCCGCCCGCGGCGTGGCGGATGAACCCCAGCCGCTCCTCGAGGGAGAAGATCGGCTGCTTCGCGACGTTCGTCGCCACCGCGACCACGAGCCGGTCGACGAACTCCAGGCTGCGGTGCATGAGATCCTGGTGGCCGCGCGTGATCGGATCGAAGCTGCCGGCGTAAATGGCGGTGCGGGACATTGAGCGCAGGGACGAGGGACGAGGGACGAGGGGGGCCGCCGGCCCCGCGACTGGCGCGGTCGGTACCTAGGAGTCGTCCATCGCGTCCCTCGTCCGTGGCCCCCCGTCGCGGCGGTAGAACGTGATGGCCGTGGTGCCGTACCGGCGCGTGTCCCCGGGGCCAGGGAGCTTCTCGCTTGTCTCGTGCTCGACGCCGAGCAGGGCGGCGAACGGGACCTCGAGCCAGCGCTCCGCCACCCCCGTCGCCAGACCGAGCCGATACGGCGGATCAGCAAAGGCGACGTCGTACGCAGCCTCGGGGAGCGCCCGCGCGAAACGAAGCGCGTCGCCTCGATGGACGACCGCCGCGGGGCCGGCGCCGAGCGCCTCGATGTTCGCGCGCAGCGCGCGAAGGCTCGGCGCACTGACTTCCACGAAGTGGGCGCTGCGCGCACCGCGCGAGAGCGCCTCGAGGCCGAGCGCGCCCGAGCCGGCGAAAAGGTCGAGCACGCGGGCGTCGGGGAGGCGAGGCTGAACGATGCTCATCCAGGCCTCGCGCACCCGGTCCGCGGTGGGACGTACACGGTCGCCCGTCGGGGCCTGGATCAATCGCCCGCGCCACCGACCCGCGACGATTCGCACGCGCCGGTCGACCGCCTAAACGGCGCCGGAGGCAACACCGTCACGCCGCTCGGGCCCGAGCGCACCGACTCCCGACGCGTGGGGCGTGGGGCCTGGGGCGCTCGGGCGGACGTCGCACACCTTGAACTGCAGGCGACTTTCACCGCGGTACTCGTCCCGCTCGAGCCGATACGCCAGGTCCAACGGCGTGTGGGCGTCGAACTCCCGGACGCGAGCCGCCATTCCCCAAGCGATGGCGTCCACCACGCCGCGCGCGGTGGCGATTCGGAATCGGAGGCCGTCCTGACCTACGGGGCGAGGCGGACCGACGAGCCGAACTCCCCGCGAAAGGAGCAACGGGGTCGCGTTCCCGACCCCGAAGGGCTCGAAGTGACGCAGCAGGGTCTCGAGCTCCTCGTTCGCGCACTCGATCGGAAGCTCCAGGTCGACATGCAGGTCCGGCACGAGGTCGTCGGCCGTCAGCCGCATCCGGGCCACGGCGTTGAAGCGCTCGGCAAACTCCGGTACGCGATCGCGAGCGATGGTGATCCCGGCGGCCGCACGGTGCCCGCCGAAGCGCGTGAGGAGTTCGCGGCATTCGCCGAGCCCGGCATGCAGGTCGAAGCGCGGGATGGAGCGGCCGGACCCTTTCCCCTCGCCGTCGTTCAGCGCAATGAGCACGGTTGGCCTGCCCGTGTCCTCGACGATGCGAGACGCGACGATGCCGATCACGCCCGGGTGCCAAGCCTCGTCGGCGAGCACGATGCCGTAAGTGTCGTCGAGGTCGAGGGCGTCGACGAGCTCGCGCGCGCGGCGCTGCACGCCACGGTCCATCTCCTGCCGGCGCCGATTGAGCTCCTCGAGCTCGCGCGCGATGCGGTTCGCCTCGGCCTCGCTGTCGGTGGTGAGGAGCTCGACGCCGCGGATCGCGTGGCCGAGTCGGCCGACCGCGTTCAGGCGCGGGGCCAGAATGTACCCGACCCGGCCGGCAGTGAGCGGCTTGCCCTCGAGCCCCGCGGCGCGGATGAGCGCGCGCAGTCCGACGTTGGCCGTCTCCTGGAGCATGCGCAAGCCGTAGCGCGCCAACACGCGATTCTCCCCGCGTAGAGGCGCGATGTCGGCGATCGTCGCCAGCGCGACCAGATCGAGCGTGGCGTACACGGGGTTCGCGTTCGCGCCGAGCTCCTGCGCGAGCGCCAGCGCCAGCTTGAACGCCACGCCGACCGCCGCGAGGTCCTTGTCCGGGTAGGCGCAGCCCGGGCGCTTCGGATTCAGCACGGCGAGGCACTCGGGCAGCGGGCCACCGGGCAGGTGGTGGTCGCTGACGACCACGTCGATCCCGGCCTCGCAGAGCGCGCGCACGGGCGCGAGGGCACTCGTGCCGCAGTCGCACGTGACGACGACCGTCGCCCCCGCCGCGATGGCCGCCCGCACGCCAGCGTCGGTGAGGTCGTACCCGTCCTCAATGCGGCGCGGGATGAACGGGACGGCGCGACCGCCGAGGCCGCGGAGCGTCCGGACGAGGAGC
>Ga0307405_10000188_pt1 | contig 22904 bp, 25 predicted proteins | sample 322Cmetagenome_2_FD_203311 | JGI IMG/M metagenome (GOLD analysis project Ga0307405, IMG submission 203311) | Maize rhizosphere microbial communities from greenhouse at UC Davis, California, United States - 322HYB-C-1 | ecosystem: Host-associated > Plants > Roots > Rhizosphere > Soil | place...
CTGCTGGAAATCGGCGCCCCTGAACTCAACCTGGTGCTGCGCTTCCGCGCCCACGCCTTGATGCAGGCACTGGAACAAAAGCACCTGCACGGTGTGATCGACCTGACGCCGGGCATCCGCTCGCTGCAAATTCATTACCAGCCTGAGCAACTGTCGCTGGCCGATCTGCTGGTGATCGTCGCTGGCGAATGGGACGCCGTGTGCGCCGCGCAAGACCTGCAAGTGCCGTCGCGCATCGTGCATCTGCCGCTGTCCTGGGATGACCCGGCCTGCCAGCTGGCCATCGAAAAATACATGACCACGGTGCGCAAGGACGCTCCGTGGTGCCCCAGCAACCTGGAGTTCATCCGCCGCATCAACGACCTGCCCAACCTCGACGAAGTGCAACACACCGTGTTCGACGCCAGCTATCTGGTGATGGGCCTGGGCGACGTCTACCTCGGCGCACCGGTCGCTACCCCGCTGGACCCGCGCCATCGACTGGTTACCACCAAATACAACCCGGCCCGGACCTGGACTGCGGAAAATTCGGTGGGCATCGGTGGCGCCTATATGTGCGTATACGGCATGGAAGGCCCCGGCGGCTATCAGTTCGTCGGGCGCACGTTGCAGATGTGGAATCGTTATCGGGAGGTTGCCGCGTTTGATGGCAAACCCTGGCTGCTGCGGTTCTTCGATCAGATCCGCTTCTACCCGGTCAGTGCCGATGAACTGTTGCGTATCCGCCGGGATTTCCCGCTGGGCCGCTTCGACCTGCAGATCGAGCACAGCCAACTCAACCTTGCTGACTACCAACATTTCCTTGCCCGGGAAGCGGACAGCATCGGCGCGTTCCGCCAACAGCAACAACAGGCCTTCAATGCCGAGCGCGAGCGCTGGATTGCCAGCGGCCAGGCGCATTTCGACAGCGAGGAGCCGGCCCCCGTGCCGAGCGAAGAGGCATTGCTGGGCGAGGGCCAACTGAGCGTCGAGAGCCACATCGCCGGCAATCTCTGGCAAGTCCAGGTGCAAGTCGGTGCGCAGGTCGCCGCCGGTGACGTACTGGTGATTCTGGAGTCCATGAAAATGGAGATCCCGGTGCTTGCGCCAATGGCCGGCGTGGTACGCGAAGTACGCGTCCAACCCGGTTCGGCGGTGCGCGCCGGACAGCGTGTCGTGGTGCTGGAACGTGAATGAACTCAATCAAAGGATTAACGCGATGAAAATCTCTCTGCGCCTGGACAACCTGCGCGACGCCTACCGCAAAGGCGAAACGACACCGCGCCGGTTGCTGCTGGCCCTGCGGGAAAAGGCCGCCGCACTCGACCCGGACTATCACCTGTTCATCCATCTGCTGTCCCCCGAGGAACTGGAGCCCTATCTAACGGCATTGGAAAGCCGCGACCTGGAGAGCCTGCCGTTGTACGGCGTGCCGTTCGCCATCAAGGACAACATCGACCTGGCCGGCATTCCCACCACCGCCGCCTGCCCGGCGTTTGCCTACGTGCCGCAATGTTCGGCCACGGTGGTCGAGCAGTTGTTGGCACTGGGCGCCATTCCCTTGGGCAAGACCAACCTCGACCAATTCGCCACCGGGCTCAACGGCACCCGTACCCCTTACGGTGCCTGTCGCAACAGCGTGTTGGCGGACTATCCGGCCGGTGGTTCGAGTGCCGGCTCGCCGCTGGCGGTGGCCCTGGGCGTGGCAAGTTTTGCGCTGGGCACCGACACCGCAGGCTCAGGCCGGGTGCCTGCGGCGCTGAACAACCTGGTCGGCCTGAAGGCCACCAAAGGCTTGATCTCCACCGCAGGCGTGGTGCCGGCTTGCCGGACGCTGGATTGCGTGACCACATTCACTGCGACGGCGCGCGAAGCCAGCCAACTGTTGGCATTGACCGCGCGCCTCGACCCGCGCGACGAATACAGCCGCCGCAATCCGCAATGGAACGACAGCTCGGCGTTCGGCGCGCCCCGACGCTTTCGCTTCGGCGTGCCTCGTCGGCAAGACCTGGAATTTTTCGGTTGCGACGAAGGCCCACGGTTGTTCCGCGACACCATCGAGCGCCTCGAACGCCTGGGCGGCGAAGCCGTCGAGCTGGATTTGTCGCCCTTCCTCGAAGCCGCGCGCTTGCTCTACGAGGGGCCTTGGGTTGCCGAGCGCTACAGCGTCGCCGGGGAGTTGATCGAGCGCGACGCCAATGCGGTACTGCCGGTGATCCGCGCCGTATTGGCGAAAGCGTCTACCGTGACCGGCGTGGATACCTTTCGCGCCCAGTACCGTTTGCAAGCGCTCAAGGCCCAGTGCGACCGAATGATGGAAACACTCGATTGCGTGCTCACCCCGACCATTGGACGCCCGGTGACCCTCGCCGAAATCGCGGCCGAACCGCTGCTGCGCAATGCGGAACTGGGTTACTACACCAACTTCATGAACCTGCTGGACTACGCCGCCGTCGCCGTGCCCAGCGCCTTCATGGCCAACGGTTTGCCTTGGGGCGTGACGCTGTTCGGCCGAGCCTTCACCGATCAGTACCTGCTGGGTGTGGCGGACGCCTTGCAGCGCCAACAACTGCCTGACTTACCGACACCCGCCCATCCGGCCCGCCATGATCGGGCACGGCTGGTGGTGTGCGGCGCGCACCTGGAGGGGTTGGCATTGAACTGGCAACTCAAGCAACGCGGCGCCCGGCTGATCGAGGCGACCCATAGCTCGCCGGATTACCGCCTCTATGCCTTGGCCGGCGGCCCACCACTGCGCCCCGGCATGCTGCGCGTTGGCGAGGGGGGCGTGGCGATCGAAGTTGAAGTCTGGGAACTGCCAAGCAGCGAATTGGGCTCGTTCCTGACCGGTATTCCCGCACCGCTTGGGTTGGGCAAGGTGCAACTGGCCGACGGGCGCTGGGAAAGCGGCTTCATCTGCGAGCCGTATGGCCTGGACGGCGCAGAAGACATCAGCCATTTAGGCGGGTGGCGGGCCTACCTGACGACCCGTCAGTGAACAGCAATCTGCGGCGAGGGGACAATCCCCCTCGCCTACAATCATGCAAACCTGCAAATCCGAATATCTTTTCCCGCAAGGCCACTAGACTTGATTCCATCGGGTCACTCCTGGGGAATCGCCATGTCGCTTCGTTCGCCGTTGCATGCCCAGCGCTCACCGGTGCTGATGCTCGCCATTTTGCTGGGTGCCGCCTTCCTGCTGACTTCGCTGTTGGCTTATTACGCCGCCAACACGTCGCTCAAGGACAACATTGTGAAGGCGTTGTACTTCAACTTGCTGATCGGCCTGCTCGTCACGGTGGCGGTGCTCGTCGTGCTTTATCGGCTGATCGCCAATTTCCAGCGCCGCATCGACGCCCAAGCCATCCTGGATGGCTTGACCGAACTGCCCAACCGCCGGGGCTTCGACCTCCTGGCGGTGCAAGCGCTGCATGAAGCCCAGCGCGAGCCCAAGCCTTTGAGCGCGTTGCTGCTGGAAGTGGACAATTTCAAACAACTGGATGCCAGCCACGGCCACGTCGCCAGCGACCAGTTATTGAGTGGTTTCGCTCGCGACCTGACCGACACCTTGCGGCATTCGGACATCGTGTGTCGCTGGGGCACTGACGCCTTCGCCCTGCTACTCAAGGACACCGACGGGCAGAACGGCCAGAAGATCGCTGAGAAAATTCGCGAGCACATCGCGTTGCAGCGCTATTTTTGCAGCGGAAAGCAATTGCAGGTCACCGTCAGCATCGGCCTGACCACCTTGCAGGACGAAGACACCTTGCATAGCCTGTTGTCCCGGGCCGATCATGCGCTGCGACGTGCCCGACAGACCGGCAGCAACCGAACCTGCGTGGAAATGCCTCACTCCAGTTATGAATAAACCCGATCATTGCCCGGCCTGCGGCGGCGCCAACGACTGCACCCTCGCCGATCCGAAGACCGCCGACCGCGCCTGCTGGTGCTACGGCGTCAGCATCGACCCGACTGTGCTTTTGGCATTGCCGACCGAATTGCGCGATAAATCCTGCCTGTGCCCGCGATGTGCACAGGTCGATGACCAATTGCGCGCCAATGCGCAACCGATCGCGTAAGATTCCCGCCCCCCGCTTCCTGGCCTGAACTGCCCATGCGTGTCGACCGTTTCCTCAGTAACCTGCCGCGCTTCAATCGCCAGCAGGTCCGCCTGCTGCTGGTGGCGCGTCGGGTGCAGATCGATGGCCAGACCGTCACTGACCCACAAGCGCAGGTGCGGGAATTCAGCCGCGTCGAAGTGGACGGGGAAATCTTGCAAGCAGGCCGACCGGCGCGGTATTTCATGTTGCACAAGCCGCCCGGTTGCGTCAGCGCCACACGCGATCCGCAGCACCGAACCGTGCTCGACCTGCTGGACGAACCGGACAAGGACGACCTGCACATCGCCGGCCGCCTGGACTTCAATACCACCGGGCTGATGGTGATCACCAACGACGGCAGTTGGTCGCGACGCCTGACCCAGCCGCAGACCAAGCTGCCGAAGGTCTACTACGTCGAGACCGAGCAGACCATTACTGCCGAGTACGCGCTCACCTTTGCCCGGGGCCTGTATTTCGCTTTCGAGGACCTGACCACGCAACCAGCGGAACTGACGCTGCTGGGCCCGAAGTCCGCGCGATTGAGTATCGTTGAAGGTCGGTATCACCAGGTCAAGCGCATGTTCGGTCACTTCGACAACAAGGTGCTGCGCCTGCATCGCGAACGCATGGGGCCGCTGGTGCTGGACTCCCATCTGGAGCCCGGTGGGTATCGCGCCTTGAGCGCTGAAGAAATCTGCCTGATTTGAAGGAAATGACCGCTGGGCAGAAGTGTCCGACAATTTTCAAAGAGCACTTGCGCAACGCTCGCCCCCCTGCTTGAATCAAACCGTCGGCCGAAATGTGACCGACGAGTCACCTCATACCTCTAAGAAACTTTTTGCCGGCTGGAACCCCCAGGTTCCGCGTCATCCCCCCGGCAAACTGCCCGCCATAACAATACCCGTCGACCACTGTCATGGATCGACATGGGCCTTATCTTCCAGGCGTATGCCTACCTGTCACATTGCCCGTGCAATCTCATTGCGCGCATACCCGCTTGCCAGGAGTCTTATGACATGAGGCCAGAAATCGCTGTGCTGGATATACAGGGTCAGTATCGGGTTTACACGGAGTTCTATCGCGCAGACGCCGCGCAAAAGACCATCATTTTGGTCAACGGCTCGATGGCCACTACCGCGTCGTTTGCCCAGACCGCCAAGAACCTCTACCCGCAATTCAACGTCGTGCTGTACGACCAGCCCTACGCGGGCAAGTCCAAGGCCCATAACCGCCACGAGAAAATGCTGACGAAGGAAATCGAAGGGCAGATTCTCCTGGAGCTGATCGACCACTTCGCCGCCGAACACGTGTTGTCCTTTTCATGGGGCGGTGCCGCCACGTTGACGGCATTGGCCCAACGCCCGCGGCGCATCGAAAAAGCCGTGATCAGCTCGTTCTCACCGGTACTCAACGCACCGATGCGCGACTATCTGGAGCGCGGTGTGGATTACCTGAGCAGCCTGGACGGCGACCGTGTCGGGCACCTGGTCAACAACACCATCGGCAAGCACCTGCCGCCGCTGTTCAAGCGCTTCAACTATCGCCACGTCAGCAGCCTGGCCGAGCATGAATACGGGCAGATGCACTTTCACATCAACGACGTGCTCCACAGCGACCAGCAGTGCTACATCAATGCCGCCAAGAAGGTCGACGTTCCAGTGCTGTTCCTGAACGGCGAATGGGACGAGTACACCTCAGCCACTGACGCCAGGCTCTTCGCCAATCACGTCCAGCACAGCACCTTCACCACGCTGCAAGCCACCGGGCATTTCCTGGACATGGAACACAAGGCCGCCTGCCGCGACAGCCGTGACGCGTTGCTGGGTTTCCTCAAGCCAAGTCACCACGCTAGCCGACCGCGTTACAGCTACGTGCAGGATTACCATGCAGTGGCGATCTGAAAAGAAGTCATCGCGGACAAGCCTCCGACAAACAGGCAGGCTTGCCCGCGATGACCGCTCTGGTTTGAGGCTCGCGCAGACGGATGACCTGACCGACCGGAAAGAAAAACTTCAAATTCCAAGCGACATCTGGTACAAAGTCAGCCGCTCTGAGCGGGTGTCGTATAATGGCATTACTCCAGCTTCCCAAGCTGATAACGAGGGTTCGATTCCCTTCACCCGCTCCAATCGAATTCTGATCCTGCGTCGTAGTGGTTTCGACGGAGGATTGAAAAAACCGGCTCTTGGTGGCCGGTTTTTTTTGGTCTGGGATTTGTGGAGTTTCTGTCGCTGACGGTTACACCAAGTACCCTAAAATCGATGATCGCCAGGTTTTTATCGCAGTGACAAAGAGAAGACCTGCTTTGCGACAAAAGCGACCACGGTAAGCACGATCAGGGCGAAGGCAGCACCGATGCTGAACTGCAGCAACGTAACCTGGATTGTAGTCGGAGCCGGGCGTCTCATCTCTTTGGCTAACGCTTCCACCTCTTGATGCAGTTGCTCGATGCTCGCTTGATAATCACGAGGTATGGACACGTCTCTTTCTCCTCCGAGGCTGCGGCTCATGCTGGGTCTTGAACTACTTCGAGTTCCAAATTATCGCGGTCGTTCTGGAACATCCATCCTCCTTTTAAGAGTTAAGCCACTGCCCTGAGCTTCTTGTTCTGCGATGCCGGGAGAACCAGCCCACTTCAATCGCTCATTGCCAGCCATCTAGCGCGTCTGCGGAGCACTATTTCCTATAGGCACGGTTATGGATAGCGGGTGATTCCCGTTTGGCTTGTAGGTAAAAGCAGCACGTTGCGTACGATAGAAAACCGCCTCACTCCCCCGCCAGATGCCCCAACGGCAAGGGCCCCGGCGCCTTCACCGTGTTGATCGCAAAATTGCTGCGAATATCACTTACGCCCGGCAGCTTCAGCAGCTTGCTGGTGACAAAACGGTCATAGGCGCGCAAGTCCGGCACCACGACTTGCAGCAGAAAATCCGACTCACCCGACACCAGGAACGCCGAGATCACTTCGGGCAGCGCGGTCACGGCCTGACGAAACGCCTCGGCTCGCTCGTCGGTGTGCCGTTCGACCTTGATGCCGACAAAGATCGTCATTCCGAGGCCCACTTCGTCGCGGTCAAGGACGGCCTGGTAACCTCGGATCACCCCCGCCTCTTCGAGCATCCGCACACGGCGCAGGCACGGTGACGGTGACAAGCCTATTTCTTCGGCCAGTTGCACGTTGCTCAGCCGCCCGTCCCGTTGCAGTGCCGTCAGGATTTTGCGGTCGAAGGCGTCAAGTTTCATGATTTGGCATTATCCGTTTTATTGACTCGATTACTTGGCAGATTATGCCAATTCCTGAAGCTTTAGAAGCTGACTACGCAAGCACCTGCCCTGCCCTCCGGCCATAAACTGGCACTTCCAATCCACTGAATGCGCAGGCATGCAATGACAGAGCTCTGGTTGTTTTTCATGGCGTTGACGGTGGCGTACCTGTTGCCTGGGCCGGACATGATCCTGGTGCTGCAAACCGGCGCCCGTCAGGGCAAAGGCGCGGCACTGGCGACAGCGGTGGGCTTGGGCGTTGCCCGGGCGTGTCACGTCGCGCTGGCAGCGATGGGACTTTCGGTGTTGTTCAAGACGGCGCCCTGGACCTTCGACGTGGTGCGCCTGGCCGGGGCGGCTTATCTGGCCTGGATCGGGTTTCAATGCTTGCGGACGACCTTGCTGCCCAGCTTCGAAGGAAACGCCGCTGCGATAGGGAAGCGGCAATGGCATCAGGCGATCCAGCGCGGTCTGCTGACCAATCTGCTCAATCCCAAGGCTTTGCTGTTTTGCTCAGTGTTGCTGCCGCAGTTCATCGATCCGCAGGACGGGCCGGTGTTGGGGCAGTTTGCGATACTCGGCGTCGTGCTGGTCGGCGTCGGCCTGCTGTTCGACAGCGCCTATGCATTGGTGGGTATGGCACTTGGGCGATGGCTCCAACGCTCGCCTTCGGCCCAGCGCGCGCAACAGTGGTTGTTTGGGAGCCTGCTGATCGGTTTTGCGGTGCGGCTGACGTTTGTGCAGCAATCGTAGGCTGCGATAGCCGCTGAAGCGATTCATAGAGTCCGCAGCCCCCTTCAATAGCCGGTCCGTAGTGACCGTTTTTTTTCTCCCCTGGTTTCCTGAAACCGCTCCAATTTCAGACGTCGCCGGGCAGCCGAACGGGAGCAAGCTGCCTCGCCACGCAACTGTACTGGCGTCCCACCTCACATCTCGCAATAAAGCCAACCGCCCTCTCCCGCCCCTTCCATAACGGCGCTTCTAGACTGCAAGCGAGAGATCCACTCGCCCCAACCGTCGTGCCCACGGTGGTTATAGTGTTGATCATTCTCGCCCAGTAGGTATAGTACCCACCAATAACACCACAGGGAGGTGTTGTGAATAGCCGATTCTTGATAAGCCAAATTGTTGCAGATGGGTGGTACCTGGTGCGGATCCGGGGTAGCCACCATCACTTCAAACACCCGACCAAACCGGGGCTGGTTACGGTTCCTCATCCCAAGAAGGACCTGCTCAAGAAAACGGCCATCAGTATCTTGCAACAGGCCCTTCTCCAGGCGCCCGGTTGCCCCGCTTTTCCGGAGGACGATTGAATGCTCTACCCAATTGCGATTTCAATGGGCGATGACCAGCACGCTTGGGGTGTTGAGGTGCCGGATATTCCCGGTTGTTTTTCCGCAGGCGACGACCTGGATGAAGCCATGGCGATGGCACGGGAGGCGATCGAGGGTCATTTCGAGATCCTGGCTGAGGACGGTTCGCCGATTCCATCGGCCAACACCGTCACCCTGCATGCGGCCAATCCGCAATACGCCGGTTGCACATGGGCCTTGGTAGACATCGATATTACCAAGTACCTGGGCAAGGCCCAGAAGCTCAACATCACCCTGCCCGGCTACCTGCTGAACCGTATCGATGAATATGTGCTGCACCATCCTGAAGAGAAGAGCCGCTCCGGCTTCCTGGCGTCGGCGGCGCTCAAGGTGTTGCAACAAGGGCGATGAGCGTTCCATGAAGAAACGCGAACCTGTGGGAGCAAACTCACTCCTACAGGTTCGATCACTTACTTGCTCTGCGACTTGGACTCCTGCATCTGCACCGAAGACTTGGTGCCGTCAGTGTTGTCCTTGGTCTCGTTATCCGAATTGTCGAAGCAGCCTTGCAGGGCGAACAGGCAGCAGGCGAGGCAAAAGGTGCGGGCAATATTCATGACGTACTCCGATGCTGAGGGCTTTCAGGAGTGACCCGCGAGAATGACATTGGTTGCGACTGTCGTCGTGCGGGACGATGAACGTCGAGGAGACGCTTTACGGTTGAAATGTAAGTAGAATTTTCGCCGACGCGTTGCTGTCACACCAGACAGGTGCATCCCAAAAAGGAACACAGCAATGACGTTCGCCAAAATCGCTCAAAAACTATCCCTCTGGGCGGGGAGCCCCAAGACTTTCCTGGGGGCCATTGTGTTGTTGGCGCTCTGGGCAGCCAGCGGACCTTTATTTGGTTTCAATGACACCTGGCAATTGATCATCAACACTTCTACCACCATCATCACCTTCCTGATGGTGTTCTTGATCCAGAATACGCAGAACCGCGATACCGATATCCTGCATTTGAAAGTGGACGAATTGTTGCGGGCCTCAAAGGACGCTCAGAACGCAATGCTCGGCCTCGAGTCGCTGGACCTCAAGCAACTTGAAGCGCTGCGCAAGCAGTACCAGGACATGGGCAAGGACGAGGCCAAGAGCCTTGATGGCGTTGAGGCGAAGAACAAGATCGACCTGAACCAGTGCTGATGCCGATGCGCGAGCGGTGCATGCCACTCGCGCACTCTTTCGGTCATCAGGGCAACGGGTTGCCGCCCGTCACGCCGAATACTTCCCCAGTGATATAACTCGATTCCTGCGAAGCGAGCAGCACATAAAGCGGCGCGCATTCGGCGGGCTGTCCCGGACGTTTCATCGGCACCTGGGAACCGAACGTGGGAATTTTTTCCCTGGGTTGTCCGCCGCTGGGTTGCAGCACGGTCCAGATCGGCCCCGGCGCAACCGCATTGACACGAATCCCCTTGCTGATGACTTGCCCGGCCAACGCCTTGGTAAACGCCACGATCGCCGCTTTAGTGGTGGCGTAGTCCAGCAGCGTCGCGGACGGATCGTAGGACTGGATGGACGCGGTATTGATAATGGTCGCTCCCGCCGGCATCAGCGGCACCGCGGCCTTGCAGATCCAGAACATCGCGTAGATGTTGGTTTTCATCGTGTCGTCGAATTGCGCGGTGGTGATATCGGCGATGTCTTTTTGCGCTTCCTGCTTACCGGCGACATTCACCAGGATATCCAGGCCATCCAGTTGCTGCTGCGCCATCTTCACCATCTGGACGCAGAACGCCTCATCCTTCAAGTCACCTGGAATGGCGACGGCCTTGCGGCCCTCTGCCTTGATCAGCTCGATGACTTGCTGTGCATCGCGCTCCTCGCTCGGCAAATAATTGATCGCCACATCCGCGCCTTCCCGGGCGTAGGCGATGGCAGCGGCGCGACCGATCCCTGAGTCACCGCCGGTAATCAGCGCCTTGCGCCCCTCCAGGCGACCGAAACCCTGGTAGCTTTTTTCGCCATGATCGGGTTGCGGCACCATGTCCTGGTCAATGCCCGGCGGTGACTGTGGCTGGTCGGGAAATTCCGGACGCGGATACTGGGTCAGCGGATTCTGCATCGCGTATTGGTTGGGTTCTCGGCGTGTAGACATCGAGGTTCTCCTTTTCGGCGGGCAAAACGGGCCGGGACGCTGGCGCCCCGGTCCTGAACATGAAACGGGTGCGGTGGATCAGCGGCTGGCCTGCAACGCCCTGGCCATCTCGAGATGGGTTTGCAGCTTGGGCAGCGTTTCGTCAGCGAACGCCTTGATCTCCGGCACATTGGTGGTCTGGGCCTGTTGCTGGATCTGCTCGATGGCTTCCTCAGTGGCCTTGACCTGGCTGGCGGCATAGGCCGCTTCAAATGACTCACCCTCCGCCACCTGTGGCATCAGGGTCTTTGCCTTGTCCGCCACTTCTTCCCGCGGCGCGACAGGCAAATCAAGTTTCTTGGCGATTTTCGCCAGATGCTGGTTGGCGGTGGTGCGGTCGTTGATCACCATGATGGTGTAGTCCTTGACCTCCCGTGACTCCGCCTTCGAATGCGCCTCGCGGCTGGCTTCGATGTCGGCCATGCCTTTGGCGGACGCATCGTTGATGAACTCGACAGGTGACTGGGCCCACGCACTGTTGGCACCCAGGCCCATCAGCATGACAACACTGGTGGTGCGTAAAAAGGTGGCCATCCGGCTCATGGTCACGCCCTCCTCTGAAAGAAAATGCGGTGGTTTTTCCACCGCGCAAATCAGAACCACCACGGATATTCAGCGAGATGTGCGACCCGGCTTGCGGCCAATCTCGGCTTTCAGCGGACTTTTATCGACACTCGCGACGGTGGTTCTCCCACTTTTGCGACCCGCTTCGGACACCTTCGTTCGATCGTGGGCAATGTTTCCCGGATAAATGTTGCTCGAACCGCGCATGATCCAGCCCTCCGTATTGCAAGAATGATGGGCACGCGTACCCCGTATTTCATTTGAAATGGCCCGGGATTCAAGGTTTGGAAAAAGCGCTGGCGCCACGACGAACGGTGACGCGGACTCAGATGCCGAAGGCCCGGTGATTGTGGCGCTTGGCTGCGTACATCGCCTCATCGGCGTGGCGGAACAGGGTCACGTCCTCGGTGCCGTGGTCGGGAAAACAGGCCACGCCGATGCTCGGCTCGATGTTCAGGCAGTGGCCGTCCAGCCGTAGCGGCTGAGACAATGCCTGGCGGATTTTCTTTTGCACCCTGTCGGCGTCTTCCACACTGTGAATGCTGTGGAGCAACACCACGAACTCATCGCCACCGATGCGCGCAACGGTGTCGGTGTCACGTACGCACCCCTTCAATCGACTGGCGACCGCTTGCAGCAGCATGTCGCCGACGCCGTGACCGTAGGTGTCGTTGACCTGCTTGAAACGGTCCAGGTCGATATACAGCAACGCCATCCGCCCGGATGCAACGCGGGCCGCGGCAAGCGCGGCCTTGAACCGATCGCGCAACAACTCGCGATTGGGCACTTGGGTCAGTTGGTCGTACTGCGCCATGTGCTGGAGCCGGGCGTGCAGTTGCTGGCGCTCGATGGCCAGGGTGATCTGGGCGCAGACGTATTGCAGCAGTTCCTTGTCCTGCTCCGTATAGCGCTCGCTGTCCGGGGCGCTCTTGACGATCAACGCGCCGATCGTGCTGCTCTGGGAATTGAGCGGCACGCCCAGCCAGCAAGGCGCATCGGGTTTCGCCACGAGATCGCAGAACTCCACGGGCGACGCGCTGCAACCGGGCGTGAGCAGGATCGGCTGTCCACTGCGTATCACTTCGGCACATAAGCGCCCGACCGCCGTGCCCGGTAGCTCTGGCTGTCGCTCCCGATCGTCGACGTGATAGGCAAAGTTGAGTTGCTCGCACTGCTCGTCATACAGCGCCACCGAGAAATTCAGCGCCGGCAGCCATTCGCCAATAATGAAGTGAATACGCTTGAACAACGCCAGCAGATCGGCGGCGGCGTGGGCCGCCTCGGAAATGGCATATAACGCAGCCTGCCGGGACTCCGCCTGCTTGCGCTCGGTGATGTCGCGGGCCACGGCGATGCGCAGTTGGTCAGCCTCGGACCAGCGCGCCGACCACAGGATATGCACCACCCCACCGTCCTTGCGCAGGTAGCGATTCTCAAAATTGAGCTTGGGCTCGCCCTCCATGACCTCTCGCGCGGCATCCAGGGTTCGCTGACGGTCGGCGGGGTGCACCAGGTCGATCATCGCCCGGCCAATCAGCTCTTGGGGGGTGTAGCCGAGAATACGCTCGCAGGCGGCGCTGACGAACACGAAGCGCCCCTGGGCATCGACAGCGCATACAGCGTCGAGCAGCAGATCGAGGTAACTGGCCAACGGCGTGGAATATCGAATGTCCATGGCGCGCAAGCCGTCCGGATAATGAGGCAATGGGCGAACCGGGTCATCACCCGTTCACGACGCCAATAGGGCATGCGAAGCCGACGTACACCCCACGGTAGTGATGAGGATAGCGCAGGGTGTCGACAGATGGTTACCCAGACGCCTGAAGATAGCAAACGCCCCAGGCACGGGGATCAGGGCGCAGCTCCGACATGGCAGACGGATTTCCCGTCCAAGCCCCTGGGCAGGGTCCTACGCAGAAGTCTCCAGTAACACTCAAACACACCGGAATCGGCCGATTCAAAGCCCCGCCGATCAGACTGTAAAGTCTGGAAACACAAGCCCCCACGGACAGCAACGCTCAACCAAGGAATGTACTCACGCCATGAATCAGATTGCCCAGCCCACTCAGCACTTCAATAACTATCGCAAAATCATTTCCCTGGCCGACCAGGATTGGCAGAACGCCGAAAGCGGCAGAATTGCTGGATTGAATGTCGAGGTCCAGTCGCCCAACGTCCTCGTCGACCAATATGGTCGTACCTTGCATCACTTCTGCACCACGTCGTACCTGGGCCTGGATTATCACCCCGCCTTGCTGGACGGCGCCATGATGACCCTATGGGAAACCGGGACCCTGCGTGTCGCCAACTCGAAGAACCGCAGCCGGCTGGCAATCCTGGACCAATACGAAACCCAGCTGTCGGAACTGTTCGGTGCCAGTTGCCTCAGTGCGCTGTCATGCAGCGCGGCGAGCGCGGGGATCCTGCCACTGTTGGCCAGTGGCGCGCTAACCGGCAACCGTCCGCCGCTGATGGTGTTCGACAAGCAGGCCCACTACTCAATGAACCATCTCAAGGCCGCGTGCGCCGATGAAACCGAGGTCATTACCTGCCCGCATAACGACATGGATTTTCTCGAGGACGCGTGCAAACGCCGGGGTAACGTGGCCTACGTGACTGACGGCGCCTACAGCATGGGTGGCATGGCGGACCTGGACAGCCTGCTGTATCTCAAGCAGCGTTATGGCCTGTTTCTTTATCTGGACGATTCCCACGCCCTGTCAACCGTCGGGACTGGCGGCATGGGCCTGGTGCGCTCGCGGATCCACGCGGTGGATGAGCGAATCCTGATCGTTGCCTCGCTGGCCAAGTCATTCGGGGCCAGCGGTGGGCTGGCCATGTTCGGCAACGAACGGCACAAGACGCTCGTACAACGCTACGGCGGCCCGACCAATTGGTCGCAGAGCCTCAACTCGGCGGCTATTGGCGCAGGCATGGCCTCGATCCGCTTGCATCGCAGCCAAGAATTCCATGCCCTGCAAGAGCGCTTGCAGGCTAATATCCGCTTCTTCGACAGCCTCATCCGCACCGAACAGTATGCAAGCCCCATGGCGATCCGGCTGGTGCGCTGCGGTGAGGCAGCCCTGGCCACCCGGCTGGCGGTCGAGCTGGCCGACCTGGGGTATTTCACTTCAGCGGTATTTTTCCCGGTGGTCCCCCAAGACAAGGCCGCGATCCGCATCACCCTGCGGGCCGACATGGAGCCGGAGGTGATTCGTTCCTTCTGCGAACGGCTCACCGATCTTTTGGCAGCCAACGGACGTGACATCTGTTCTTGAAACGAGCCCTTGATGAAAAACCGTACAACGCTGATCGTCACTTGCACCACGGTCTTCCTGGCACAGCTGGGCATGAGCATTTACCTACCGGCCCTGCCGGACATTGCCCAGGCCCTGGGCGCGGATGCGTCCCGAGTGTCGTGGGGCTTGTCGGTGTACCTGATCGGCATGGCCCTGCCGATGCTGATGTGGGGCAGCCTGAGCCAGCGCATCGGGCGCAAGCCTGTGCTGTTGGCGGCATTGACGCTGTACGGTTTGGGGAACCTGGCGTTGCCGCTGGGCACGACGATCGAAACGTTCCTGGCGTTCAGGTTGATCCAGGGCATCGGCGCCAGCGGCATTTCGGTGATGGCACGGGTGTTGATCCGTGACAGCTTCAGCGGCGACCTGCTGGCCAAGGCCTTGTCCTGGATATCGATTGCCTTTGTGGTTGCCCTCGGCATCGGCCAATACCTCGGCTCGCTGATCCAGGCTGTGTTTGGGTGGGAAGCGATTTTTCTCGGCTTGGGCGCGGTCAGCCTGGTCATGGCCGCCGCCGTGTCAACGGCAACATTCCCGGTGCTTGCCGAAGGTAGCAACGGACAATCAGCGTGGCGGATCTATGGACGGATACTCCAGCATCGCGGTTTTCTGTTACCAGCTTTGGCGGGCGGCTTGGGCTACGGCGTCATCATCGCCTTCAATACCGCCGCGCCGCTGATTCTGCAGGAGAGCTTCCACTGGTCGCCCATCGAGTACGGGCTGCTGGGCTGGCCGATCAGCGCGGCGTATCTGCTGGGCGCGCTCGCGGTGAACGCTTTTGTGCTGCGCACGGGCCAGCGGCGGCTGATGGGCTGGGGCATCGCCTTGGTAGTGGGCGGCAGCGCGACCATGCTGGCAGGAAGCGTTTCACTGAGCAGCGTCGCGCTTGTGTTCTGGTTGCCGTACTGCTTCGCGGTGTTTGGCCAGTCGCTGAACTATCCAATCAGCCTGTCGCTGGCAAACGAAGGCTCGCCGATCGCCGGCGCTTACGCCATGGCATTGAGCGGGTTCCTGCACCAGCTGATGGCTTCGGTGATCGGTGCCATGGCCAGCCTGTTGTTGAGTCAACAGGCCTGGCCACTGGCGGTGCTGTGCACGTTGTTAGCGGTGGCGGCGATGCTGTGCGCAAGGTTCACGCCGCCCCGGGTCGCTTAGAAAGCGCTGCGGAAAATTTCCTCGATTTGCCGCTGGTCCGCCGCCCGCGGGTTGGTCAGGCCGCATGCGTCCTTCAGGGCATTGGCAGCCAGCACCGGCACGTCATTGAGGCGCATGCCCAACTCCCGCAAGCCTGCTGGAATATCCACGTCCACGGCCAGGCTGCGAATCGCCGCGATGGCGGCCTGCGCACCTTCTTCAGGGCTGAACCCGCGAATATCGGCGCCCATGGCATGGGCTACGTCCGTCAGCCGGACGGCACATACCATGGCATTGAAACTCTGCACATGGGGCAGCAATACGGCGTTGCATACACCATGGGGCAAGTCATAGAAGCCGCCCAACTGGTGCGCCATCGCATGCACGAAACCCAGCGAAGCATTATTGAATGCCATCCCCGCGAGAAACTGTGCGTAAGCCATATTCTCCCGCGCCGGCAAATCGTTGCCGTCACGCACGGCCAGACGCAGGTTGTTGCTGATCAATGTAATCGCCTTAAGGGCACAGGCGTCGGTGATGGGCGTGGCGGCCGTGGAGACATAAGCCTCGATCGCGTGAGTCAACGCATCCATGCCGGTGGCGGCGGTCAAGCCCTTGGGCATCGCCACCATCAGGGCCGGGTCATTGACCGACATCAGCGGCGTTACGTTACGGTCGACGATGGCCATTTTCACGTGGCGCGTCTCGTCGGTGATGATGCAGAAACGGGTCATTTCACTGGCGGTGCCCGCCGTGGTGTTGATGGCAATCAAGGGCAGCTGCGGCTTGCTGGAACGATCGACGCCTTCGTAGTCGCGGATCTGTCCACCGTTGGTCGCGCACAGCGCGATGCCCTTGGCGCAGTCATGGGGGGAGCCGCCGCCCAGCGACACGATGAAATCGCATCGGCTTTCTTTCAGCAAACCGAGCCCGAGTTCGACGTTGGCAATGCTCGGGTTGGGCTTGGCACCGTCGTAGATCACCGCGTCGACGTCCTGGATCGCCAGCAACTCGGCCACTTTGGTGGCAACACCGGCCTTCGCCAACCCAACGTCGGTGACGATGAGCGCCTTGCGAAAACCGTAGTTGCGGATGGCGGTCATCGCCTCGTCGAGGCAACCCAGGCCCATGATGTTCACGGCTGGAATGAAAAAAGTGCTGCTCATGGGGACACGCTCCTGAAAGAGGCCGAATCGGCAGGGGCGTACAGGATTGACCGACTGGTCACGACGTATCTTGATCTGGCTCAAGACTGGGTCGTGATAAAGTCACGCCCTGCCTTTGCCACGTTTTGAGATGACTTTCGCGATGACCGATTTCCAGGAATACGACGCCCGGCTCGAAGAGTGGGAGACCTTGCGCGCCGACACCACCTTCAGCGGCCTGTTGGTAGGCAATGGCGCCAGCCGCGCCGTGTGGGACGATTTCGGCTACGACTCATTGTTCGAGAACGCCCGTACCGTCGAGGAAAAACCCTTGAGTGCGTCGGAACTGAGCGTGTTCGACGCACTGCAGACGCGAAGTTTCGAACAGGTGCTGGGGGCATTGAAAACCACCAGCCGGGTCAACAAGGCCCTGGCCGTCAGCTCCGCCGCGCCGCGCAATCGTTATTACGCGATCAAGGAAGCGCTGATCAACACCGTACACGCCGTGCATATTCCTTGGCGGCTGGTACAACCCTCGACCCTGGCAAGCCTGAACCAGGAATTGGGGCGCTACCGCACGGTGTTCACCACCAACTACGATTTGCTGAGCTATTGGGCGCTACAGCACGCGCCCGAGACGTTCACCGATCTGTTCCTGGGCGCCGATCACAGCTTCGACTTGAGCCAGACCCACCTCGACAAACCTCGCCTCTTGTACCTGCACGGCGGCCTGCACCTGGTGCGCAACCAGGACGGGACGGCACGCAAGCTCACGTCCACCGAAGGCACGCTGCTGGGCAGTTTCGCCATCAACAACACCATCAAGACCCTTGACGATGTACCGTTGCTGGTCAGCGAAGGCCCGAGCCAGGACAAGCTCAAGACCATCCGCAGCAGCGACTATCTGTCGTTCTGCTACGACCAACTGCTGCACCATCACGACAACCTTTGCCTGTTCGGCCACGCCCTCGGCGAGCAGGACAACCACATCGTCCACGCCTTGCGCCAGGCAGCGCCGAAGACCGTTGCCCTCTCGATCTACCCGCGCAGCCAGGCGTTCATCCAGCACCAGAAACGGCATTACGCCAAGCTATTCCAAGGGCTGGACACGCAGCTGCGCTTTTTCGATGCCAAGAGTCATCCGCTGGGCGATCCGAAGTTGACGGTGCCGGTGGAGGTCTAGCCTCTCGATGGCGCCTACAAGGTAATCGCCGTACCGAGCAACGTCAGGAACCCCGCCAGCCAATTCGGGTGCGCCGGCCAGGCCGGTGCCGTGGCCAGGTTGCCCTGGACGTGGCCTTCGGTCACCGGGATGTCGATGAACGTCCCGCCAGCCAAGCGCACTTCCGGGGCACAGGCCGGATAGGCGCTGCACTCGCGCCCTTCCAGGATGCCCGCCGCCGCCAGCAACTGCGCACCGTGGCACACCGCCGCGATCGGCTTTCCCGCCATGTCGAAATCGCGCACCAGTTGCAGGACTTTTTCGTTCAGTCGCAAGTATTCCGGCGCTCGACCGCCTGGCACCAGCAACGCATCGTAGTCGGTCGCCTCGACGCCGGCGAAGTCATGGTTGAGGGCGAACAGATGTCCTGGTTTTTCGCTGTAGGTCTGGTCGCCCTCGAAGTCATGAATCGCCGTGCGGACAGTCTGCCCAGACGTCTTGTCCGGGCAGACGGCATGGACGGTGTGGCCGACCATCTGCAAGGCCTGGAACGGCACCATGACTTCGTAATCTTCGACGTAATCGCCGACCAGCATGAGGATTTTCTTGGCGGCCATGGAATGGGCTCCTTTGGAATGCGTGGAGGAATGAACGCATTAAAGGTAGTCCGCTGTAACAGAACGGGGGCAAATCCTCGCCGCGAGCTGACGGGCTGCATCGTAGCGCGCTGACGGTGAACATTTGTGGGAGCGAGCCCGCTCGCGAATCAGGCGGCGCGGGTTGTCAGGCGCACCGCGTTTCCGTGCTTCGCGAGCGGTCTCGCTCCCACAGGGTTCCGGTCGGTGTTGTCAGGCAAGGTACCCATCTGCCCGCAGCAGCGTTTCGAGGCAGTGCTCGGTGATGTGGTAGAAGGCCTTGAGTTCTTCGATCTTGGCGAGCAGTTCGGCCGGCTGCACCGGTTCGGCGCGCTTGACGGCCAGGATCATCTTGTTTTTGTTGGTGTGGTCCAGGGAAATGAACTCGAACACCTTGGTCTCGTAGCCACACGCTTCGAGGAACAATGCCCGCAGGCTGTCGGTGACCATTTCCGCCTGTTGGCCCAGATGCAGGCCGTATTGCAACATCGGCTTGAGCAGCGCCGGGCTCTGGATTTGCAGGCGGATCTGCTTGTGGCAGCACGGCGAGCACATGATGATCGAGGCGCCCGAGCGGATGCCCATGTGGATGGCATAGTCGGTAGCAATGTCGCAGGCGTGCAAGGCGATCATCACATCCACCGCGCTCGGCGCCACGCTGCGCACGTCGCCATGCTGGAAGCTCAGGCCCGGGTGCTCGAGCCGGGCGGCGGCTTCGTTGCACAACTTGACCATATCCTCGCGCAGCTCGACACCGGTGACCACGCCTTCGGCCTGCAAGGTGTTGCGCAGGTAATCATGGATGGCGAAGGTCAGGTAGCCCTTGCCCGAGCCGAAATCCGAGACTCGCACCGGTTTGTCCAAGGCCAATGGCGAAGACGTGAGGGCGTGGCTGAAGACCTCGATGAACTTGTTGATCTGCTTCCACTTGCGCGACATCGCCGGGATCAGCTCATGTTTGTGGTTGGTCACGCCCAGGTCGGCCAAAAAGGGCCGGCCCAGGTCGAGGAAGCGGTTCTTTTCGCGGTTGTGCCCGCCGGACGGCACCTCCCGCAGTTGCTGGGGCTTGCTCTTGAACAGCGAGCTCTTGCCTTTCTTGCTGTATTCCAGCTGCGCCTCGTCGGTGACCGCCAGCAAATGCGCGTTCTTGAACGAAGCCGGCAACAGCGCGGCGACGGTCTCCACGCCTTCGGCCAGCGAAAAATTCTTGGTGATGTCTCGCGTCTTGTAGCGGTAGACGAAGGACAAGCACGGCTGATCCTTGACCGTCAGTTGCTTGATGATCAACCGCTGCAGATCAGGTTCGTCACCGGCGTACTTGGCCAGCACCAGCTTGATGAACGCGTTTTGATCGAGGCTGGTTTGCAGCAGTTCGATGAACTGAGCGTGGTGATCCGGCGCAGGACGGGCGGGAGTTGCGGTAGCGGACATGGAAAAGCGGCCTCGGTGCGGGCGGATCGGGAATGGCGGGTATTTTAGGGGGGATCCGATGCCGGGGCACGGGGAAATTTCCTGTAGCGAGCGGATTTATCCCCGTTGGGCTGCGCAACAGACCCGAATCAGACGACAGGTCTCGACCCATAACCGCTTATCGACTAAAGGGGCTACGCTGCCAGCGGGGATAAATCCCCTCGCCACGACGGTGTCCGGCAGAAAATCACTCAGCCCAACACCACCAACCGATTCGGCAGTTCATTACGCGCATGGGTCACCGGCACGTGTTCCTTGAGCAGTTCGCCGCAAGCCTCGATGCAGGTCACAAACCCTTGCAACGTCTGCCCCTGGCGAACCTGCTGGGTAAACGCAGTGACAATCGCATCCCAATGGCTGTTGTCGAGTCGCTTGGAAATGCCTTCGTCCACCAGGATCTCCACATAGCGCTCGGCCTCGCAGACGAAGATGAGCATGCCGGTGCTGCCGACGGTGTGATGCAGGTTCTGTTCGAGGAATTGCCGGCGCGCCAGGTTGGAAGCCCGCCAGTGGCGTACGGAACGAGGAATCAAGTGGGTCGTGATGGCAGGAATGCGAAACACCAGGCACAACATGATGAAGCTGGCCCACTGCACCCACAGCAGGCTGTGCATAGTCAACCAGCCCGTCAGGTAATGCAGGATGCCAGGAGCCACCAGCGCCAGCAGGCTGGCCCACAACAAAGGGATGTAGGCGTAGTCGTCGGCGCGGGCGGCAAGCACCGTGACCAGCTCGGCGTCGGTGTCGCGCTCGACCCGGGCGATGGCCTCGGCCACTTTGCGCTGTTCGTGTTCAGTCAGTAATGCCATGTGTTAAAAAATCCGCTCATTATTGTTGTCACCAGCCGCCCGACGAACCACCGCCACCGAAACTGCCTCCCCCACCACTGAAGCCGCCGCCCCCGCCGCCACCGAAGCCACCACCGCCGCCTCTGTAACTGCTACCGCCGGAACCGCCGCCGCTGGGCAGGATACCGAGCATTTGGCAGACAAATATCGTCAGGATGAAAAGCATCGCCAGGAAGATGAACAACCCTGGGTGGCGCTCGACGAAGTCGCCCTCGTCCTGACCATCCCCGTTGTACGCCGCAGCCGGTTCATCGAGGGGGCTGCCGCCCAATACCACGAGCATCGCCGCCACGCCGTCACTGATGCCCTTGTTGAAATTGCCCGTCTTGAACGCCGGATTGATCACCTGGTTGATGATCACTGAACTCTGGGCGTCCGTCAGGCGGTCTTCCAGGCCGTAGCCTACTTCGATGCGCAGTCTACGGTCATCGCGCGCCACGATCAGCAGCGCGCCGTTGTTCTTGTCTTTTTGACCGATGCCCCAGTGGCGGCCCAGTTGGTAGCCGAAGTCTTCGATGCTGGCGCCTTGAAGATTGGCCAGCGTGACGACGACCACTTGTTCCCCGGTTGCCTGTTCATGGGCCTTGAGTTGCGCATCGAGTTGCGAGCGCACCGACGGATCGAGCATCTGGGCGGTGTCCACCACCCGGCCGGTCAGCGCCGGGAAGCTCAATTGGGCCTGGGCGGTGGCTGCAAATACCCAGAGCAACAGCACCAGGCCAAACTTCAACACTCGCATCGCAACTCCTGTGTGGGAGTGAGCCCGCTCCCCCAGTTTTTTCAGAACTTCACTTCAGGGGCTTTCTCGGCATTCGGGCTGGTGGCCTCGAACGTCTCGCGAATCGGTAAATCGCTGTACAACACGCTGTGCCAAAGGCGTCCCGGGAAGGTGCGGATCTCGGTGTTGTACTTTTGCACCGCGAGGATGAAGTCGCGACGCGCCACGGCGATGCGGTTCTCGGTGCCTTCGAGTTGCGATTGCAGCGCCAGGAAGTTCTGGTTGGCCTTCAGGTCCGGGTAGCGCTCGGACACCACCATCAAGCGGCTCAATGCGCCACTCAACTGATCCTGGGCTTGCTGGAATTGCTTGAGTTTCTCCGGGTTATCCAGCGTGCTGGCATCGACCTGGATCGAAGTGGCCTTGGCCCGGGCTTCGATCACCGCCGTCAGGGTTTCCTGCTCATGCTGGGCATAACCCTTTACGGTTTCCACCAGGTTGGGAATCAGGTCGGCACGGCGCTGATATTGATTCTGCACTTGGCCCCAGGCCGCCTTGGCCTGCTCGTCCAGGGTCGGGATGTTGTTGATACCGCAACCGGCCAATAGCGTGGTGAATAACATCAGCGCCAGCATCTGCAGGCCGCGAGGGTGGTTCAGTCGTGGATTCATCAGGTCGAGCTCTCCCTTGCATTGCATAAAAAAAACACCGCCACCTATCTTGCCGGTGTCTGGGGCATAATCGCCGCCGCACTGGATCGAATCGGGTCTATGGGCTAAAAGATGCGCGGTGCGAAACTAAGTTCATCGGCACAGGTTCGAAAGTGTGCTGCATTGAATTGATCACACCTGAACAACAATAGCCGCTCCTCACATTTAGGCTGACCGGCGTGTCCTGATCAACGCCCTTTAGGCTTGCGAGAAAATTATTCATGAAGAAGCTGTGTTTGCTGGGCCTGTTTGTCACTCTGGCCAGTCAATCCGTATTAGCCGACAACCTGCCAGCCCCCATAGAGAACAAGGACGCCTTCATCAGCAACCTGATGAAGCAGATGAACCTCGAAGAAAAGATCGGCCAGC
>Ga0307405_10000190_pt1 | contig 22547 bp, 14 predicted proteins | sample 322Cmetagenome_2_FD_203311 | JGI IMG/M metagenome (GOLD analysis project Ga0307405, IMG submission 203311) | Maize rhizosphere microbial communities from greenhouse at UC Davis, California, United States - 322HYB-C-1 | ecosystem: Host-associated > Plants > Roots > Rhizosphere > Soil | place...
CAACGCCACCTGTGCCTACGTCTGCCCCTAAGACGTTGCGCGAGAACGACGCGCTGCTGGCGCCACCTAGGCAGGTGCGCTGGGACCCAGACACCGATCGGTGGACCGGTGGCGTCACCGATCTTGAGATAGCGACGCTCGACAGCTACGTCGGTACCGGTCATAAGAGCATCAACACCAATCTTCGCAACGCTGGCGGCACGGGTAAGATCACCAAGGCGGTCAAGCAACACGTCGACGCGCTGGACGGCCTACTCGCGGGCAGCGAGCTGCAGGATGACATTCTCGTCTTTCGTGGGATCAGAAACGGCCGCGACATCTTCGGTGATGACTGGGACCAGGACCTAACTGGTGTCACGTGGGATGAGCACGGGTTCCTGTCCACCACGGCGAGTAGCAAGATAGCGACGAAGTTCGCGGCGGACCAGAGCATCTTCGGTAAGCCAGAGACCGCCGCGGTCATGCACATAACGGTGCCCAAGGGCACACAGGCGTTGACGATGTCCGACCTCGATGATGAGGCTGAGATTCTCATCGCTCGTGGTCAGAAGCTGCGCATCGTGAAGGACCACGGCCTGGTGGACGGCCGTCGCAGACTTGACGTGGAGGTGGTACCGAGTGGTGAGGGAGCCGCAACCGAAGATGACGCAGGTGACGGAGAGCGAGCGCAAGTCAACGCCAACTCGTCAGCCGATCCAGGAACGAGTGGTGATGGACTACCCGGTGACGGTGACGAGGCCGCGCAGGTCCCGGTAGTTAGCGGCCCGCTTGGGCAGAAGATCGGTGATAACTCAGCTAAGAAGGTCACCCCCGCGGTGATCTACAAGAAGCACGCGGACGGCGCGGTGGTCGCCGAGGCCGGTGACCGCCGGATGCGCTGGGACGCGAGTCGTAAGAAGTTCGTCGTCGAGAGGCGCAACGGCGAGGACTGGCAGGAAACCGCACAGCTGACGAAGACGGCGGCGTACGAGGACACCAAGGTGCCTGGTCGCTGGTTTGAGCCCGGCAGCGGAGCTGCGGCGATATCAACGGCGGAAACGGGTCTGCTAGACGCGCTACCCATGGATCTGGGCGAAGAGCCCACGGCGAAAATCAGCGGCGTTGTTGACCCACGACAGAATCTTACGCCGGGACAGAACGCCCGCTACGCCGTTACCGGTCACAACATTAAACCGCAGCTTAGCGCAATTAAGATTAACCCAGGTCTCACAGACCAGATCCAGCAGGTAAACGATCTCTTCGCACGCCGGTACGGTGTGAGCTTTGACACGGTGGAGCACTCTTCTACATACGCCAAGGAGGAGCCCGAGACTAAGATCCATAAGAACGCGATCGCGTATGTTCGCAACCGATTCGGTGTTATGACTCTCGGCTTGAATCCGAAGATATCGCAGGGGATGTTTAAGAAGGCAGAAAAGATAGGTCTCTGGCCGCCGGGTACAGGTCACGTACAGTCGTTGATGACCCACGAGTTTGCACACGCTCTCCTCCAAGGTGATGGACTGGTCTCGCTGTGGCAGAGAGATAGTTCTACGTTGGGTAAGGCACTTAAGACCGCAAAGGAAGCTGCTCGCGCGGCCAACATGCCACCGCCCGGTAAGGGCATTGGCGTAGGTGAGGTGTCCACCTACGCCAAGGAGAACAACCGGGAGGCTGAGGCTGAGCTCTTTGCCTTCTACCACTGGGGTGGGAGTAAGAGACCGCCGTGGGTAGTAGTCTGGGGAGAAACACTACACCGTGAGCTGGGTCTTGACCCAACACCGATCACCGAAGATCTGGGAGTGAAGCTGTGACAAGCATTTTGTGCGTAAACACGCTTCCCGATGAGATTCTCACCGATGAAGAGGCTCGAGAGCTCAACGCCGAGAATGAGGTAGATGATCTTATCGCGACGCTGACGTCTGCAGCTGATGTCCACACCGGTGCCATGATCGCCCTCGTGCCGACCGAGGAGGACGCCGCGCAGTTGGCGCTGGACGGCGGTGAGGACGCCGAGCAACTTCACCTGACCATCTGCTACCTCGGCCAGGCCGCGTTGATACCGCCTGAGGTCCGTGAGTCGCTGGTCGACTGTGTCTCCGAGTGCGCGGCACGACTGCCGACGATCACGGCGGCGGGGTTCGCCCTCGCGGTGATCAACCCGCGCACCGGCGAGGCTGATGACGGTCCGGAGGCGTGCGTCGCTCTCGGCGTGTCGGGAAGTCTTCTGCAGCGGGCCCACGACGTGATCGCACACGACGTCTATGAGCTGCTCACGCAGGCAGGCGTCAACTACCCCACGCCGCACTCACCGTGGGTGCCTCACGTGACGCTGGTATACACGAACGACGCGGACGTCAGTGACCTGGTTGACCGCGTGGGTCCGGTGACGTTTGACCGTGTGCGGCTGGCGTTTGGCGGGGACAACTACGACATCCCGCTGGGTGACTACGCGGTGACCGCTGAGTTCAATCCAAGTCAGCCACGTGACGAGGAGGTCGTCGACGCGCCACGAGCGGGTAAACGTGGTACACTACCGTCATCACCTAGTGCGGAGGAGCACGGTGAGATGACAGACGGTGTCGACACCGAGACGCTCGCCTTCACGGACGCGGGCGCGCCGATCGTACCGAACGTCCTGCTGGACTGGCGGGCGTTCGCGCAGGAACGTGACGTCAACCTACCCGGTGGCGGTCCCGGCCACCAGCTTCGCGAGTACTGGGTACACGGCCCCGGCGCGGCTAAGATCCGGTGGGGAACCGAGGGTGACGGCACCCGCTGCATTCGACACCTGAATAAGTACGTCAAGGACCCAGGTGGCCTGTGTCAGGAGTACCACCGCATGGCCACCGGTAAGAGTATGCACCCGCATCCTGGTAAGACCACCGAGTCGGGTGAGGTTATTACGGCGGCCACCGACGATGATGATCCCGCTGAGCCGTACGGCGACGTCAAGTACGCCGATCCCGGCTACCAGAGTGACGGTCGGAAGCGCTACCCGATCGACACGGAGGAGCACATCCGTGCCGCCTGGTCATACATCAATCAGGAGCGGAACGCCGGCAAGTATGAACCGGAGCAGCTTAGGAAGATTAAGTCGCGGATCAAGGCCGCGCTTAGGGAGATCGGGGTGGACGTGGACGCCGACGCGAGTGCCGAGACGCTGACGGCCGGCGTCGGCAAGGGTGACTGCCCGCCTGGGACGCACCGGATGCCCAACGGCAAGTGCATGGATGACGATGAGATGCCATCCGAGGGTGAGGACGCGTACGACGGTCTCGTCCAGCCGGCCAAGCCTCGCACCGCGCCGTGGCGCGGAGTCCTCACCGTCGAGGGCATCGAGTCCGGTGACGGTCGCATGTTCGCGGCTAACGGGCTCACGTGGGATGAGCCGCCGCTGCCGCTGATGTGGCAGCGGGTGACCAGCCACGGCGGCAACGGCGATGAGTCGGTGCGTGTGGGTACGATCAACCGCATCTACCGCGAGCCGGATCCTAGCGGGCGGGCAAACGTGTTCCTCATTCACGGCGAGGGCGTCCTGGACCTGAACAACGCGGACGGTCTCGAGGTCTACCGGCGCATGCTGGAAGGCGACATGCGCGGGAACTCGGTGGACGTCGACTCCATCAAGGGCTCGGACGTCCAGCTGATCTACCCGGAGAGCACCGCCGGTCCCGTCGCGGCACACGGCACCGGTGGTCACGGTGAGGATGAGACCGAGGATGACGGCGCTGACAAGGCGAACCCGCGTGTCGTGAACCTCTTCGCCCAGCCGGAGCTCACGATCTACCGCCGGGGGCGGATCCGGGCGTCGACGATGGTCGAGATTCCCGCCTTCACCGAGGCGCGCCTGGAGTTGACGGACGAGGTGCTGACCGCGGCGGCCGTGGACGAGCTCATGCTGGAACTGACCAGCGACCCAGACCAGCGGGTGCGCGAGCAGCTGGACGCCATCACCGCGGCCACGAGCACCATTCACATCACCGACGCCCCGCCGCGTGAGTGGTTCGACGAGCCGCTGGACGTGCCGGCGACCGGTGCGCTGACCGTGACCGCCGAGGGCCGCGTGTATGGCTACCTGGCACCGGCCGGGGTCCGCCACCGCTCGTTCGGGGACCGGTCCGTGACCGTGCCGCTGCGGAACGTGGACTACACACGGTTCCACGGCGGGGAGACGATCGTCGCGGACGGCGGCCGGGTGACCACCGGTGCGATCACGATGGGCTGCGGCCACGCCTCGACCGAGTACCCGCTGACCAGTGCGCAGGCCAAGGAGCACTACGACAACACGTGCTCGCTGGTCGCGACCGCGCGCGTGGGCGAGAACAAGAACGGCGTCTGGGTGGCGGGAGCACTGCTGCCCGACGTGACGCCGCACCAGGTCCGGCGCATGCTCGCCTGCCGACTGTCCGGTGACTGGCGGCCGCACCTGGACAAGTCGGGCTGGCGCGAGCTCACGGCGGCCCTGCTGGTTCCGGTGCCGGGATTTCCCATGGCGCGCACCGCGCCGAGCGTTCACGTGGAGGAGGGTCAGCTGGTGGCAGCGAGCGTTCCCGTCCAGTTCGAGGAGGGGCCGTCGCCGCGAGAGCGGGCAGCGGCCATTGTGCGTGCCGTACGTGTTAGGCAGCTTCGCAGTCACGTGGACGCGTTCCACGGGACGCACAACCAGAAGTCACACGGCAACCGTGACGGCGACCCCGTAGGTGGTAGCGGTACCACGCGCAGCGGCTACAAGGAGCGTGTGAAGAAGCTCACGAGTGACCAGCTCGATCAGGAGATCCAGCACAGCCGCGCTAACGCACAAGCGTATGAGCGTGAGGGTAAGACCGAGGCGGCGAAGAGCGCTCGTGACGAAATGAACATCGCGATCGAGGAACTCAACGAGCGTGGTGACAACCGTGCATCTCGACGAAAGGGAACCTCACGCAGTAAGTCCACACCACCCGCCGCCACACCGACGGAGATTCCGGAGTTTCTTAGGGGCGTCAACGGTGGCGTGCGAAACGCCGCTCACGCCGAGGAGTACTGGGACTTTATCGACAAAATGTCACCTGACGACTACCGTGGTCTGTCAGCCGCCGACAAGGTTAAGATCGATGTCGCGCTTAACAACGCTGAGACCGTGGACTATGATAAGACACAGCGCACACGTGCCAAGCTCGTGGAACTGAAGCGTAAAGGTGGTGGGGGTGGCTTCCCCATTTCGATGATCGGACCTAAATAGCTTACTCGTGCTACAGTAGTGAGATAACGGCGCACGGTGCGCCGATTCCGAGAGGAGGCCCTCGTGGGGTGCAACTGCGGAAAGCGGCGCCTGGCTCAGATGACGTCCGCCAACGTTCCGCCGGCCGAGACGCCGCAGGATCAGCCGTCTGGTGAGCAGGTCGAGGCTCTGGTCGCCGGTGCGGCCAACACTGTGACCGAGCGCGAGCAGCTCGCCGGCGCGACGCAGCCCAGGTAGCCTCGGGAAACGTCGCAGTGAGAGGCCCCGGGTACACCCCGGGGCCTCTTTCGTCACTTAGTACATCACGTCACCGGGCGTCACTACACAATGATGTCGAACGTGCTACTATGGCCTCAGGCCGCACCACCGTTTGAGAGTCCACACTACCGAGAGTGAGAGACACGTGGACGAGAAGAACGAGGCTGTGGTCTTTCCCGAGGATCTCTCTTCACTTTCCGCGGACGAACTGACCGCCCTTCAGGCAACGGTACTGGCGGAGTTCGACACTCTCTCCGCGAACGACGAGATCGACGACGCGGGTGTCCAGCAGCTCGAGGTACTGGCCGGTCAGCTGGAGAGCCTGACCGAGGCCCACGCCGCGCTCGAGGCCAGCCGGGTCGCCGCGCAGAGCCGCACCGAGACCGTGACCGCGGCGCGCAAGCGGGTCGGCAAGCTCCGGCCTCCGGCCACCACCGTGGTCAACGACAAGGGTGACGTGGTCGAGGGTGAGATCGTGGACAAGAACGGTGACAAGGTCGACGGCGGGGACGCCGTGACCGCCGGCGGACCGGCCAAGGTCCCGTCGCTGGCCCAGGTTCGCGACCGTGCCCCGGCCGTACCCGGTCGCAGCACCGGCGACAGCGAGCTGACGATCGTCGCCGCCGCCCCCGCGTCCGGCATCGTGATGGGGCAGCGGATCGACAACGTAGACACCCTGGTGTCCGCCGTCCAGTCGCACGCCCGCAGCCTGGTCACGACCAATGGCCGGCCCGGCTTCCAGGCCGTGGCCACGATCCAGAACCGCTTCGATCACGTCGTGGACGGCACCGGAACCAAGCCCGGCGAGCTCGAGGCGATCATCCGTGAGCTCCGGTCGCCCGAGCGCATCGACTCGCTGGTCGCCGCCGGCGGCTGGTGCGCCCCGTCCGAGACGCGCTATGACTTCTTCAACATCGCGTGCCAGGACGGCATGGTCGACCTGCCGACGATCGGCATCACCCGCGGCGGCATCACCTGGCCGGTCTCCCCGTCGCTCGCCGACGTCTACACGGGTACCTTCACCAGCTCGACCAACCCGTGGCTGTGGACGGAGGCCAGCGACATCCTGGCCGCGACCGGGTCGCCGACCAAGCCGTGCGTTCGCGTGCCGTGCGCCGACTTCGACGAGGCCCGCCTCGAGTGCTACGGCATCTGCCTGACCGCCGGCAACCTGACCGACTCGGCGTTCCCCGAGGCGACGCGCAACTACCTGTCGCTGCTGCTCTCGGCGCACTTCCACGCGATGAACGCCCGGTACCTCACGCAGATGGTGGCGCTGTCCACGTCCGCGATCGCGATCCCGACCGGCTCGTGCCGGGCGATCTCCTCGGACCTGCCCGACTACGTCGGCCTGGCCGCGCAGGACTACCGGATCCGGTACGGCATGTGCGACGATGACGTTCTCGAGGTGCTGCTTCCCGTCTGGGGTCGCGACGCGATCCGCTCCGACCTCGGCCGACGCACCGGGATCGACCCGACGAACTTCTCCAACGCGGACATCGACAACCTGTTCAGCACGCGCCGGGTGCGCATCCAGTGGGTCTCGGACTGGCAGGTCCGGACCGCCGGCCAGCCGGGCGGCTCGACCGCGCTCACCGCGTGGCCGGACACGATCGACTTCCTGATCTACGCCGCGGGTACGTTCGTCCGGGGCAACGGCCTAACGCTGGACCTCGGCGTCGTGCGGGACTCGGTGCTGAACGAGACCAACGACCACACCGCGGCCTGGACCGAGGAGTGCCACCTTATCGCCAAGATGGGGCACGAGTCGCGCCGGTACACGATGCCCGTCTGCGTCGGCGGCCTGACCGGTGGTACCTGCACCGAGTGCCACGTCGCCTGATCAGCTCACGCTTGACCCCGTGTGATCGTAGTGGAGAAGAGGTGAGCGTCGGTGCCTAGGCCCAGGCTGAACGTTGAGGCGCCGACGTTCACCCCACTGTCATTCGGACTGCTGTCCGCGCTGGCGCCGGTGACACGACCCGTGACACCCACGGATCGTCACTGGGAGGTCGGCGTTCAGTGGGAGTCAGTGTGCGCCGAGGCCAGCACGACGTTCGACGAGTGCTTCGCCGTCACCGGCTCCGCCGGCCTGGACGTCGCCGCGCCGGGAGAGCGTGTCGCCACCGCCGGGTACGCCCGGCGAGGCGCGACGCCGTTCACCGTCTACGCGGAGATCGACTGCTCGGCACCCGGCTTCTGGAACCGCTCGGACGTCGACATCGACCGGGTGTTCACGCAGGCCGAGCAGTGGCAGGTCGAGCGGGCGTTCTGGACGGGACTCGCGGCGGGACAACCCGTCGTGTACCCCCACCTCGCCGAGGACACGGCGCTGGTCGAGAGCGGTGTGACGCTGCAGACGGCGGCCACGCTGGTCAGCGGTGGGAGTGGCACGTACGACGTCGTCGAGGGCATGGGACGACTGCAGGCGGCGCTGGCCGACTGCTACGACGGCGTGGGCGTCATCCACGTGCCACGCTCCCTGGAGCCGGCGCTGACGGAGGCCGGACTGATCATTCGCGTGGGTGACCGCTACCTCACCACGCAGGGTCACGTGGTCGTGCTCGGCGCCGGCTACACGGGAAGCTCGCCGGCCGGCGTGACCAGCACGTCATCCGCGTACGTCTACGCAACCGGTGCCATGTTCGTCTACCGCGGACCGGCACGTCTCACGTCCGGGGCGCTGTTCAACCGCGAGAGTAACCTCGCCAAGGCCATGGTCGAGCGAACCTACGTGCTCGGGTGGGAGTGCTGCCACCTGGCGATCAACATCTCACTCGGCGGATCGGTAACCGGCTCGTCCGGATCGGCGAACTAGGAGGAACACGGTGGTTGCGCAGTGCGTTTCCCCGATCCAGGCGCGAGTCGCCCGCTTCATCAAGCTCGACACCTGCGGCAACCCCGTCACGGGGGCTTCCAGCGCCGTTGTGGTCACCAACGGGTTCGTGTCCATCGAGCCGTCACCGCAGTACCAGGACGGCGAGGAGCACACCCAGCGGAAGGCCGACGGCTCGCTGTGCGTCTACCAGAAGGACCCGTCCGAGCTGACCCGCGTGGACCTGATCAGCAACTTCTGCGTGCTGGACCCGGACGCGCTCGTGGTCATCACGGGTGAGCGACTGCTGACCACCAACTCCGTCACGGGGACCGGTGTGGCGTTCGGCGAGGGACAGCTGACCGCTCGTCACTCGCTCGAGGTCTGGCAGCCGGTGGTCGGCGCCGCCGCGTGTGACGCGGCCGGCAACCAGCAGTACGTCTACTGGGCGTTCATGAACGTCGGCAACGCGAAGGTCAATGACTTCACGTTCGAGAACGCGCCGTTCCAGTTCAGCACGGTCGCGGAGACGAAGGCGGTCGGTCCGCTGTGGCTGTCCCGCTCCGGGGCGTCCTCCTGGCTGGGTAGCAACACGCTGGAGTCGACGGACCACTTCCTATACAACATCACGACCACGGCACCGCCGACCGCGACGTGTGGGGCTGTGCTCCTGAGCTAGGGGAGGCAGCCTTGACGGCCGTCGGATACGTGGGCGGCGACCCGGGTAAGGTGAGTAAGACCGGGGACACCATGACGGGTGACCTCGGTCTTCCCGGAGACCCGGACGCGGCGCTGGAGGCGGCGCCTAAGCAGTACGTCGACGTGGTCGCGGCGAATCTCGCAACGGAGACGACGACACGCGCCGCCGCGGACACGGCCGAGGTCACCGCACGCAACACGGCCATCGCGACCAGCACGGGAACGAGCGCGAACCAGTTCTCCGTAGGCGACGGCGCCGCAGGCACGAAGTCCGTTCGCTTCAACGGCGCGGCGGCGCTGCTACTGCAGGCGACGCCGACCGCATCTCGTACGATAACACTGCCGGACGGCACCGGCGTGGTGCTGCTCGGTCCGGACAACACCGTCGAGCAGGTGATCGCGTGGCTAGGTAGCGACCGCTGGCTACGCATCAACACGCCGTTCTCATCGAATGACTCGAACCCGGACCTGCTTCGGGTCTTTAACGCGGCCAACCAGACGTTCCGCCTGAACGGCAACGGTGAGGCTCGGATGCTGCCGTCGACGGACAACCGCGTCGGTGGTCGTGCGTTTGAGTTCGCCAACGGGTCGACGGACATCTTCTTCGAGGCGTCCACGAACCCGTCCAACTCGGCGCTGCGCGAGACACTGCTCGGGGTCTACGGAACGCTTCACGCCACGCGGCCGGGCTGGGTGCTGGTCAAGAACACGGTCATCGCCGACGGCGTGCAGGCAACCACGAGCCTGAGCGTCGGCGGGCAGGCCGTGAGGTCGGCGCCGTCCTGGACGAACGTGACCCTCGGTACGAACATCACCAAGCGCACGAACACCGCGGACCCCGCCACGGCGCTGGAGCGTGGCTGGGTGTCATACCGAGGAACGTTGCAGTGGGCAACAGGTGTGACCATCGCGGCGGGTGCGACGCTGTTCATCGTTGCCAACGCGGCACACATCCCGGCCACGGAGAAGAGCTTCAACATTCGCAGCGTCGGTAGTGGCAGCAACATCTCGACCTCCGGTCACCTCAACACCAACGGAACGTTCGTCGTGGAGGCATCGCTCGGCACATCCAGCGGGACCGTTCACCTGCCCCTCGACGGACTGAGGTGGGACCTCTCATGACGATCTACCGTCCCGGTGACGTGGTGCCGCTGGTCGCGCAGTTCTACCAGTACGCGGGTGGCCCGCTGGTCGACGTCACCAACATCCAGATCAAGATCCAGCCGGTGGCCGGTGGCGCCGCGATCCTCGGCCCGACGTCGACGGGCATCACACACGTCACGACCGGCACATACTCGTACGCGTACACCGTGCCGGCCAACGTCACGGCTGGCTCATATATCGTCACGTGGCCCAACGACGAGAACGCCGCGGCGAGTGAGATCATCCAGCTGGGCGACTCGGCCACGGCGGCCGCGTCGTACTGCGACGGCTGGACGCCTACGTTCACCTGCGCGCTACCGACCGGGGCGTACGCCGTCTCCGGAACGGCGCTGCAGGCGGCGTCCGAGGTCCTGTATGGCCTCTCAGGACGACAGTTTGGGCTCTGCACGGTAACCCGCAGGCCCTGCCGGCAGAGCTGCTACGGGGACACCTGGCCGATCGCGACCGGAACGCCGCTCGAGACGTATGACAACTCGTACCCCACACCGGCGCTGTACGCCGGTGAGTGGTACAACATCACGTGTGGGTCCTGCGGCTCCGACTGCTCGTGCGCGCGTGTCTCCGAGATCGCACTGCCCGGTCCGGTCTACGACGTTACGTCCGTCAAGATCGACGGCGTTGTGTTGACCGAAGGCACCGACTACCGGCTCGACAACTCGCGGTACCTCGTCCGGCTAGGTGGTGAGGAGTGGCCGCTCTGCAACGACCTCAACCTGGCGGACACGGAGGTCGGCACGTGGTCGGTGACCTACCGAACCGGCCAGGCGCTTCCGGCGCTGGGACAGCTCGCCCTCGGCATCCTCACCGATGAGTTCACCAAGGCGCTGCTCTGTGACGCCAGCTGCCGACTCCCCAAGCCCGTCCAGTCGCTGTCCCGGCAGGGCGTCAACATCACGTTCCTGGATCCTAACGAGGTCTTCCAGGCGGGTCGCACCGGTCTCTACACGCCGGACCTGTTCATCACAACGTACAACCCACGTGCGCTCACCACGCGCTCCCGGGTCTACGACATCGACAACCCGCAGCGTCTCCGGAGCGTGACGTAGTGGACGTGTACACACTTACGACCGTGGCGGTGATCGTCACGGGCGCGGGACAGGCCGTCAGCGATGACCTCGAGGCGGACGACGCGGGTGTGGATCGCACGTGTCTGCTGGTACCCGGCGACATCGCGTGGGACTCGTGTGACTGCGGCCAGCTCGCCCAGACGGTGACCTCCGTCTCACCGTCCAGCGCGTTCCCGACCGTCTCGGCGGACACGCCGCAGACACCCTGCGGGCCGAACCAGATGATCGTGAACGTGACCCTGTCGCTGGTCCGGTGCGTCACCGGTGTGGACGAGAACGGCAACCCACCGCCGTGTGACGTCCTACTGGCCGAGGCGGTCCGGCTGGAGCGCGACCGGTTCATCGCACGTCGGGCCGTGCGCTGCTACCTGCAGGAGCTCTACGACGCCCTGCGGCTCACGGGCTTCAGCGTCGGTACGTCGACCAGCGTGGGCCCGGAGGGCCTGTGCGGCGGAAGTGAGCTGACGTACTCGTTCGGGATCGGCGCGGCGGGGTGCTGCTGAGGTGACCGTCAACCACGGGAAGCTCATTGGGCGACTTCGCGTCGCGCAGGGCAAGGACCTGCTGCGTCGTGGGCTCAAGGTCCAGGCTCGCGCTCGGCGGCTCCTCGGTGGCGAGGGCGCTGCGCATCCTAAGCGGATCAGAACGGGTCAACTACGATCCAGCGTCCAGGTTCAGCTACGTAAGATCTCGGGCTCACCGGTCGTTCGTGTCGGTAGTGGACTGAAGCGCGCCCTGTGGGTACACGAGGGCACGGGAATCTACGGACCACGGCATCGTAAGATCACACCTAGGCAGGCCAAGGTACTCGTCTTCCCGTCGAGTAGGTACGGCGCTAAGACGGGTAAGTTCCGCGGCCAGGTCGTCGTGCGGTCCGTCAAGGGTATGCGACGAAACCGCTTTCTCAAGGACGCACTGCGCGCGGCTCGCGGCTAGGAACCGTACCGGGGATGATCACGGTCAACGACGGCGTATGCTGACACAGTCCGAGGCCGCACCGAGGAGGACCCGCGTGACGACACCCACGATGAACGCGAACGCGATCGCGTTTCCCGTCCCACCGCCGAACGATGATGATCCCGTGGAGATCCGGGACTTCACGATCAGGACGAAGAAGATTCGCTTCCGGATCGATGATGACGTCTTCGAGGCGAAGGCGCTCCTGGGTCTACCCATGCTCCAGGACCTCGTGCAGACCTCGAAGACCATGGGCGAGCTCATGCGTAGTGAGCGCTACGACGCGTTCTTCGATCTCTTCGACAAGCTGCTGTATCCCGAGTCGGCCAGACGGTTCCGGGAGCGCGGCACGTCGACCGGTGAGGACGCGATCGATCTCCGGCGCCAGCTCATCCCCATCATGTACTACCTGCTGGAAAAGTACGGACTGCGCCCTACCCAGCCGTCGTCGGACTCGTCGACTGGGTCACCCAGCGGCGACGGTGGCACCTCTTCCACGGGTGGCTCCTCGGACGTGGTGTCCACCTCGACTCCCTCACCACATACAGTTTCATTGACCTAGTTCACCACTACGTGCTGCTGGTCACCGACCCGAAGGAGCACGACAAGATCAACGAGTCACTCACCGGTCCGTCACGGATTGACCACGTCACACAGGTCGACGAGAAGGCGGGCTTCACGCCACCGTCGTGGTGGCGTGGCGATGACTACGCGTCGCGGAGTGGCATCATGGCCACGGCGACGCTGCGAAGGCGGGTGTGAGTAGGTGAGCCAGCCGATCGACGTCGTCTACGTTGACGTCGAAGCCCGTGGCGAGGAGAAGGCGGCCCGCGACATCGAGCGTGCCGCCAAGGACGTCGAGGCCACGATCAAGCACCTCGCACGTGAGATTGAGGATGAGCTGAATGACGCCGGCAGGGAGATGGCAACGTCCATCACCGCCGGCGCCGAGGTGGCTAAGAGGGCGGTCGACGACCTCGCGGACGACGCGACGCGGGACCTCCGTCGCATCGAGAGTGAGGCACGTGACGCCGGTGAGTCGATCGCGCGCGGCGTCGGCGGTGGTGCGGTCGCCGGTAGCCTGATCGAGTCACTGTCCACGATCGGCGCGCACCTGCGAAACATCAGCGCGATCCTACCCTCACCGTTCATGCTGCTGCTCGCCGCGGCGACTCCCGCCATCATCGCGCTCGCCGGTGCCCTGACCGACCTCAGTGCGATCGCGCTGCTGCTACCCGGTGCGATCGGCGTACTGGCCAGCGTCATCGGCACGCTTCACCTCGCCTTCGACGGCTTTGGCGCGGCCGTGACGGCGCTCGCCAGCGGTGACCTGGAAAAGATCAATGAGGCGCTCAAGGAACTGTCGCCTAGCGCACGCGTGGTCGCACGTGACGTCGCGGCGCTTAAGAAGCCCTTCGATGACCTGAAGCGTGCCGTCCAGGAGTCGTTCTTCGCCCCGCTACGCGGTGACCTACGTGAACTAGGTGAGGTGCTGCTGCCGGTCCTGCGTAGCGGGTTGAGCGGCGTCGGGGGCGCGCTGGGTCGGCTGGCCAGCGACATCGTGGAGCTGCTCGGCGAGGTCGACATCCTCAACGACCTCAAGGACATCTTCGCCAGCACCGCGCGGATCATCGACAACCTCGCGCCGCACATCACTAAGCTGCTGGGTACGCTGTTTGGCGTCGCCGAACACGGCATGCCGTTCCTGGAGCGTGGCTTCGACGCGCTCGGAAGGGGTCTCGACGCACTCAGCGGGTTCCTCAGTGAGATCATGTCGTCCGGTGACTTCGACCAGTTCCTCGAGGACGCCTTCCAGATCATGAAGGACCTAGGTGGGCTCACCAAGTCGGTGTTCGGTCTGCTGAGCTCGCTGTTTGGCGACATGGGTGATGAGGGCTCGAGCTTCATCCAGACACTCACGAAGATGACGGACAGTCTCACGGCGTTCTTCGACAGCGCGGACGGCCAGAAGATTCTCCAGGCGATCGTCGACACACTGCCGATCCTGGTCAGCTTCCTAGGCTACGCCATCGTGGTCACCGGTGAGATGGCTCGGATCAGTCTTCGCATGTTCGAGGCGCTGCAGTTCGTCGGCGAGATAGTCGTAAAGGTCGGCAAGGCCATCGGTGAGTTCTTCTCGCACATCGATGAGTGGGCGTCCGCGGCCGGCGACGGGATAGACGGGTTCTTCGACAAGGTCGGCAACTTCTTCGGCAGTATCGGTGACCTCTTCAAGGGGATCGGCAGCGCGATCGGCGACGCGTTCAACACGCTGCTCAACTTCGTCAACTCGTTCCTCTCGTTCATCACGGACATTGACCGGGTGTCCCACGCCATCGGCTTCGCCATCGGCACGATCATCAGCTGGTTCCTGAAGCTCCGCGAGTGGGTCAACACCGGCCTCGTCGAGATCATCAAGTTCATCATCAACGGGTTCAGGTCCGCTCGTGACTTCATGCTCGATTCGATCTCCAGGGCCATCACCGGGGTGCTCAACTTCCTCATCTCGCTGCGTGACCGGATTCCTGCCATGCTGGACGCGATTCGTAACTTCGTCGTCAACGCGTTTAAGCGTGCGCGGGACGGCGCGGTTGGTCAGTCGCGCTCGCTCTACGACGGTGTGATCAACTTCTTCAACCTGCTGCCCGGGCGGGCGGCCAACCTGATCGGCAACCTGCGCGACCGTGTGATCTCGATCTTCCACAGCCTGGCCGATCGGGCACGGTCCATCGGACGCAACATCCTGGACGGCATCATCAGCGGCATCCGCAACGGCTATAGCGCGGCGGTTGACACGGCCAAGCGGATCGCCCGTGGCATCCTGGACGGCATGAAGGACGCGCTGGGCATCGGCTCGCCGTCCAGACTGGCGGCCATCGAGGTCGGCCGGCCCATCATGCAGGGCGTCGGGGTTGGCGCCACGGACGAGGCGTTCGGCCTGCGAGACGTCATCAACCGGGCGGTCGTCAGCAGCCTGCCTGACGTCACCGGTGGCACCACGAACACCGGCAACACGGTCGGCGGGCAGACCGTCACGTTCGGGGAGGGGGCGGTCCAGATCGTCTTCCAGGGCGCCGTACCGACGGAGCAGGAGGCGCTCCGGACCGGCCAGGCCGTCGGCACCGGCATCGCCCAGACACTGGCTAAGCGAAGCGTCCGGACCGCCGTGAGGATCGCGTAGATGGGAAACTACAACCCCCACGCCCCGTACATCCTCGGCAACGAGTGGGTGCCGATCAAGGAGAGCTACTACGAGCCGGACGTGGACACGGAGCTCGGCTACACGTTCTCCATCGGTCACCAGGCCACGGTCGTCTCCGGCGGCATCTTCATGGAGACGCCTCCCCTGGTGGAGTTCGGCTTCCAGAGTCACATGGTGACGCTCTACCGGGCGGGCGAGGAGGACCACACCGGGCCCGCGCGGAAGCTGGTCATACCGTGCAACGGGGGCGCGACCCGCACGGGCTCCATCACGATCGTTGGCTCATCAATCGCCGACGCGCTGGCCAACGCGGCGGACGGGAAGTACGTCCTGCTAGGTGACCTCACCGGTGGTGGCGCCGAGTTCTCGGTCTTCTTCGACACGCTGTCGTACTCCAACCAGCTGAGCGGTAAGAGGATCCTCAACGTCGACCTCCTGTACATCGCGGCGGGGACGGCGCCGGACGGGGTCACCACGTCGCTGTCCCTCAAGTGTGAGTCAACCGCCGCGAGCAGCAACGAGATGATCCTGGCGGAGCAGGTGCCGGTCGCCACGTCGCTGGAGACCGTTCCCGGCTACATGCGGATACCACTCGGCAACACGAACCCGTACGCGGGCATCTCGCTGGACGACCAGCGCCGGTACCCGTGGGTCTACGATGACCTACTACGGTTCCGCTCCGGTGCGACCAACGAGCTGGAGCTGTTCTTCGACAGCTCGGGCTACATCATCACGGGCGCGTCCGTCAGCGACATTAAGATCGTCTACATCACGTACGCCGCGCTGGAGATCACGTACTGCGAGGAGAACCGGATCGCGTTCGGTGGCCGGGCGACCACCGCATACGACCCGACCAGCGCCGCGGCCCAGGGTCCGTTCATCCAGGGGCAGAACAAGATTCACCTCCGCACGCCGTCGGCGGCCGTCACCGGCGTGGCGATGACGCCCGGCCAGTACACCGTCACGGTGGGCATGGCCGACATGGGCGCCCAAAACAACGTCGGCGCCAAGCCACTGCTGCGCGCGGTTCGCCAGCTGTACGAGCTCCCAAGTCATCCCGGACTTCAGATCACACGCAGCCTACGCGAGGGTGGGGTGCCGACGGTCGCGGAGAGCCAGGTCCTGCCCGCCATATCGCTTCACACGCGGGCCGCGGTCGTCACCGGGTCACACGTGTACGGTGAGGTCATCGGCGCACCGATCTACGGCAGCGGCCGGGCGATCCAGGAGGTCTACGCGGGAGCCGGGATCGGACCGTCGACCTCGACGCCGTACCCACAGGTGCGCTTCTACGCACGACGCTTCGGTGACACGGACGTGCCGTTGACACTCACCGGCCTGGACGACCCAAACGGCGCCTCCGTGACCCTGACGGTCGAGGAGTTCGACGCGCTTCCCGAGATCGTGGATGGCTGGAAGGAGGTCACACTCCGGTTCACAGGCTTCGTGCCCAGCATGTCCAGCGGTGCCACGTCGCCTGACTGGCGCTGGACCGCGACGGGGCTGGCGGCCGGCAACCAGTGGCAGGTCCTAGGCGGCCGTGGCGCGGGTGTCGCCGGCGGCGTGTTCGATCCCGACGCGTCCAACTACGGCGCGCCGTTCGGCGACCTGGTCACGCTGGAGTGGGACGGCACCAATGATGACTCGGCCGACGCCGTGCTCATCTTCTCGCAGGATCCGCCGGCCGTCACCGGTCTCGCGGTGGTCGTCGCGGAGCAGGAGCTGACGTCGATCGGCCAGGAGTGCGCCACGACGCCCGAGTGCGTACCCACGTCGCTGTACTACCACCAGGTGACCTGGCTGCCCATCTTTAGTCTTCCCGCGACGGGATTCGGCTACTACGAGCTTCAGAGACGTGATGACGACGGCGAGCCCGACACGTGGGACACGATCCTCCACGCGACGTCACGCACCGTCACAGGCTACGCGGACTACGAGGCACGCGTAGGTGTGGAGAGCTACTACCGCATTCGGGTCGCCAACGTGCTCGAGTTCTTCGGCTCGTGGTCCAACGAGCAGAGCAGCACACTCACGTCACCCGGCGTCAACGGCATCACCAGCGACGGCAACTCGGTGCTCATCTTCACCACCAACGAGATCCAGGACGGCACCGCGAACCTGGCCTACGTCCAGACGTGGGACGGCGACGTGTCCGAGGACTTCGAGTTTCCGGAGGCCGGTGCGGTCAAGGCCGTGGAGCGGTACAACCGTGACTTCGTCACGGTCTTCAGACCCACCGAACGCGGTGGTGAGCGGTTCACACGCCTGCTACTCGTGCAGAACGCGGCCGTGACCACGGGAAGGATGCGTGACGGCTTCCGGTCGCTACGCGACATGGCCTGGGAGAACGTCTCATACACCTGCGTGCGTAACGAGCTCGGTGACCGCTGGCTCGCGTCCGTGCAGGTACCCAGCGGGCGCATCCAGCGCAACCGCCGACTCTACCTGGCGCAGGTGACGATCACCGAGGTCACAGACACGCCGTGCGTCGTGGAACTTCCGGAGGAGTAAATGACCGTACTGAGACTACGTAAGCTGGCTGACCGGAGCACGGGACGGCGGGAGACCCGCTGGGATCCCGAGACGGGTGAGCGCTACCTCTACGACCCGGACACGCCGGGGTTCGACCCGGAGCCCTGGCCACTGGCGGGAATCCAGTTCGAGGGTGAGCCGCCTACCGAGGTCAACGTGTCCACCCGCTGGGTGGCGAGCGCGATCGCCGAGGGCTGGCTGGAGGGTGTCAACCCGCAGCCCGTCGTGCGACCCGCCGGTGCGCGGCAGCACGTGTGGAACTCGACCCAGACCGGTCGGCCACACGTGTTCGTTCACTACGACGCGCTGGTGTTCAAGACCGTCGACGGCGACGTTCGCTACGCGGTGGTCCACCAGCCAGACAAGTATGTCGCCGACGGCACGGACGGTGATCTCGTCACGCCCGAGGTGTACGCCGAGGGCAACACGCGGGTCGACTGGTTCTACGGCCTGCGACGGGAGGACTGACCGTGGGTAACTTCGTCTACAACCGACTGCTCGGTCGAGGTACACAGTACGTCGAGGAGATCAACGCCAACTCGCCGAACGCGAACGCCGCGCTGATCGTGATGATCCTCGCGACCAGTGGCATCGAGTCGGACGCGACGCTGCGCGACAAGGATGACTTCGCGGCGATCGTCTCCGGGACCACGAACGAGGTCACGAACACCGGGTACGCGCGGAAGACACTCACCGATGCGTCCAGCGTCACGGTGACGTATGACGACACGAACGACCGCGTGGACATCGACTGCCCGGACCAGACCTGGACCGGCGTCGCGGCCGGCGACGGCTGGCAGGACCTCGTGGTCGGCGTGGACCTGGACACCACGGCCGGTACGGACTCCGCGATCCTGCCGTGGACGCACCACGACTTCGTGGCCACGCCGGACGGCTCGGACATCACGGCCCAGATCCCGACCGCCGGGTTCTTCCGCGCCAGCTCGGCGACGTAGTTGTGGCCGTCTCCTTCGTCGGAGCCACCTCCGGCAACTCGGGGACGGCGACCGACACGTCACAGGCCACATCATTTCACGCGAGCTGGCAGGCCAACGACGTCGCGGTCCTGTTCTCCGGGTTTGGCGGAAACTCACTGACGCTGAACTCGGGTACGACGGGCTGGACGGCGCTGCCCAGTGTGACGAACCCACAGACGCAGGGCACCGCGTCACGGGCGTACGCGTTCTACCGACGACTGCAGGGTGGGGACGCCGCCCCGACCATCGGCTTCTCGGGCAGCATCACCGGTGGCTGGACCATGCTCATCTTCCGGGGTGGTCTGCTGGTCGGAACGCCCATCGGCCAGAACAGTGTCACGCTGACGTCCGGGACGTCGTTCAACCTCGCCAACCTGACCGGCGTCCTCGCCGGCTCGATGCTGGGTGCGCTGTACCACGCCCGGGTGCCCAGCGGAACCAGCATTCCCTCGCAGTTCACGCCTGACGCGGACTACACGCAGGACGCGAGTGCCGTTCATGCCACCAACCGGACGGTCGGCACGTCGCAGAACCTGCGCTACGGCGGGGCGTACCGGGCGATCGCGGCGAATGGGAACTACGGTGGTGACACCTTCACGACGGACCAGACGTCGTCACTGATCGCGTTCCACTTCGAGGTACTGGCAGAGCCGACCGAGCAGGTCATCTCGATCACCCAAGTCACCGAGACGGACACGGCACAGGGTCTCACGGTCGTCGACCCAAAGCTCATCGCCGTGACGCAAGTCACCAACACGGAGACCGCGCAGGCGTTGACGCCGGTCGATCCTAAGCTCATTGAGATCACCCAGGTCACCGACAGCGAGACCGCACAGACGATCACCGCGGCCGAGGTCACGACCGTGACCGCGACGCAGGTGACGGAGACCGACACCGCGCAGTCACTGACGCTCGTGGACCCGAAGTTGATTGGGATCACGCAGGTCAACGAGACCGACACCGCGCAGGGCCTAACCCGCGTTGACCCACTGTTGCAGGTCATCACGCAGGTCAGCGAGAGTGACACGGCACAGTCGTTGACCGTGTCACAAGGTGACGCTCCCGAGACGTTCAACGCGGACTTCGAGGGCGGTCAGTCCCGCTGGGCGCGTGCGCTCACGATCACGGACGCCCCCGACGCGACCGGAAGCACGTCACGGGTCAACCTGGACGAGTGTGTTGGTCAACGGATGGCCACGTTCCGCTGGGAGCTGCTGGACGGAGTCACCGGGATCCGGAAGGGTGAGATCCATCCCGATCGCGGCGCGACTCCGACGCTGTCACACGACACCGGACGCACGATCAAGCGTATGATCAACCCGGTGGTGATCACGCCTGATGAGATCGGAGACGTGAACCAGTACCGTGACCGGATAGACCTGTTCATGGTCTTCGGGGAGGACCTCGAGTTCCCACTCGGCCGGTTCATGTTCAGCGACCTCACCGTACTGGAGACCACGGCGGGTGACTGGGGCACCGCGACGTTGCTGGACGAGATGTTCCGGGTGGACCAGCCACTGGAGACCAGCTTCAGCATCCTACCCAGTACGATCTGGACAGGCATCTCGGAGAGCGTGGATGAGGCCGTCCGGCGACTACTGCGCGACATCGACGTGGACATCGTCGCCGAGCCAACGCCGTACTACAGTGCGGGCACGTGGACCCAGGGCACACGACGCGGCTCGGTGATCGGTGACCTGGCGCAGTTTGGCGACTACCTGTCACCGTGGTTCGGCAACGACAGGAAGCTGCACCTGCGTCGGGTGTTTGACCCGGCGGACGTGGCGCCGAACTTCGACTGGGATGAGCGTAGGTTCGTCATTCGTGACTCGATCAGCCGGCCGAGCGACCTGCTGAACCTGCCGAACCGCATCGTGGTGGTCTCTAATGATGCGGTCAACGCAGGCGTCTCGATCGCGCAGTCGCCGATCGTCGGCACGTACGACATTCCTGCGTCCGCGCCGTTCTCGATCGTCAACCGTGGCTTCGTCTCCCAGGAGACGGTGACCACGCAGGTCAACTCGACGCTTCAGGCGGCCGCGATCGCCAAGGCGATCGGACTGCGCACGCTCGCCGCGGAGCGCGTCGAGGTCTCGACGCCGCCGGACCCACGACACGACTCATATGATGTGATCCGGTTCCGTGGTGAGAACTGGCTAGAGTTGAGCTGGTCACTGCCACTGGAGGAGGGTAGTGAGATGCGACACGTGCTACGGAGGTCGTACCAGTGACTCAGCCGGGACCGGGTGGCCAATCCAGCGAGAGCGGGCTGGGTGGGCAGGACGCCCTCGTTCCCGCGTTGACCGAGAACGCCGACGCACTTAAGCTGACCTGGGAGGTCCGGCCGGCGACGGTCATCGCGATCGAGTTTGGGTCCGCCTCCGTGCGGTTCGACGGTGATGACACCGAGGAGGTACGCGCGGCGTGTCTCGTCGACAACGTGTACCCCACCGACCGTGTCATGGTCATGAAGGTGCCGCCGGCGGCGTGCTACGTGATCGGCTTCGCGGCGGCCATCGACTTCGGTAAGCGCCTGACCCGCTGCACGACGCAGACGGACAACAGCAGCAACACCACGTTCGTCACACCCACCGGCATGGCAAGCATCCCGCTGCGCGTCGATAAGAACTACTACGTCGACTGCGCGATGCTGTACTCCACGGCGGCGACGACCACGGGTATCCAGTTCCAGCTGACGTACACGGGCACCGTCAAGGACAGCAACTTCATCGGCTGGATCCAGGGCAGCGCCATCACCACGTACAGCCGCGTCTTTCCCGAGGTCAACCAGGCCGCCGGGTGGGCGTCCGCCGACACGGTCGCCAGCGTGGTCACGGCCCGTGTCTCGGGCTACATCATGGCCGCGACCGAGGGTCTTCTGACCGTCCAGTTTCGCAGCGAGGTCAGCGGTTCGGCGGCCAGCGTCCGACCCCAGTCATACCTCATGGTGGAGCGTACGGCCGTTCTCACCACGTGACCGTCTAGGTCTTTAGTTGTGGTACAGTAGTGCTGTGACCGTTGCGAAGGTGCCGCGCTACGCGGTGATCACGACGCACAACCGGCCGGCCGAACTGGACCGCCTGGTGGGCGTGCTCACGTCACAGGCCGACTACGTGGTCATCGTCGACAACGCGTCCGAGCCGCCGGTCGACCCACAACGGTACGGACCGTTCACGCGGGTAGCCCGTGACGACGAGCAGCCGCCCAACCTCTACCGACTCTGGAACGTCGGCCTCGACATGGCCGCCGAGCACGCCCACGGCACCGGTTACGATGAGTGGGACGTGGCCCTGTTCAACGATGACGCGGACGTTCCGGCGGGCTGGTATGACACGGTGGCCACGGCGTTGCGCTCCGGTCCGTACGCCGCGGCGAGCACCGCCTCACACGCGCCGGTGGACGTCCCGCTGGTAAAGATCACACCCGACGGCGAGCTCGCGCGACGCATGTGTCCCTGGGCCTTCGTGACACGCGGTGAGGTGGGACTGCGAGGTGATGAGAGCTTCCGGTGGTGGTGGGGAGACACGGACTTCGAGTGGCGCTGCCGCCAGCTGAGCGGGGTCATCATCGTACCCGGGCCTCGCGTGGGTAACACGCTCGCGAACTCGACGACTCACGGCGAGCTCGCGGTCCAGGCAGGCCGTGACGGGGAGACGTTTAGGCAGAAGTGGGG
>Ga0307405_10000191_pt1 | contig 22527 bp, 22 predicted proteins | sample 322Cmetagenome_2_FD_203311 | JGI IMG/M metagenome (GOLD analysis project Ga0307405, IMG submission 203311) | Maize rhizosphere microbial communities from greenhouse at UC Davis, California, United States - 322HYB-C-1 | ecosystem: Host-associated > Plants > Roots > Rhizosphere > Soil | place...
GATGCCCGCCGCCATCCGCTGAAACACGACCACCAGCGGCAGATCGATCGCGAGAAAAGCCGCGATCGTTGCGCCGAGGAGAGCAAAGGCGACCGGCACGCCGATCAGCAGCAGCACCAGCAGCGTAAGGAAGAGGACTGCTAGCTCCACTGGCCGTCCTCCATGTCCGCGCTGTCTTCGCCCCGACTGTCCTCCAGGATCAGTTCCACCGCGAACAGGGCCATCAGCAGGCCTGAGAGCGGGAGCGGCAGGTAGGCGACGCCGCGCGGCAGCCCGAGTGTGGGGATCACATGGCTCCAGGTCCGGGCAACCAGTTCCCCGCCCCAGACGAGAAGGGCGATCCCACTCAGACCTACGATTACGTGCGCGATCAGGCTCAGCATGCGGCGACCCGACGGCTGCAGCGCCGACTGGACGACCAGGATGCGGATGTGGAAGCCCTCGCGAACGCCCGCGGCAGCGGCGAAGAAGACGTACCAGATCATCAGAACCAGCGCCAACTGCTCCGCCCAGGAAGGGCTGTCGTTCAGCACGAAGCGTCCGAACACCTGCCAGCCGATGATCGCGGTCATCACGATCAACCCCGCCGCGCCGGCATGAAGGAGAGCCGCGCTCGCCGCCCCGTTCACGCGTTTCAATCCATCAAGCATTGCCATCCCCCATCGCCAGCACCGCGCGCATGATTTCCCTCTGTGCGTCGCTCGTGACGAAACTCTCCCAGACCGGGTGCATCTTCTGCCGGAAGGGCCGGGGATCGACTTCGTTCACCCGGACGCCGTCCGCGACGAGCGCCTCCTCGGCAGCGGCAACCCGCGCGTCCCACAGGCCGCGCATGTAAGGCACCGACTCGCGCGCACTCTCCATCACGATCTCCCGGTCCGCGGCAGCGAGGTTGTCCCAGCTCACCTTCGACATCAGCAGAACTTCGGGCGCCATGACGTGGCGCGTGAGGCTGTAGTAGGGCGCGGCTTCGTAGTGCCGCCCGCTCTCGTAGGAGGGCCAGTTGTTCTCCGCGCCATCGATCACACCTTGAACGAGGCCCTGATAAACCTCGCCGATGTCCATCGGCGTCGGGTCGGCCCCAAGGTTGCGGATCATCGCCACGTAGAGGTCGGAATTCTGAACCCTGATCTTCAGGCCTTGCATATCGGCCGGGCGTTCGATCGGGCCTCGCGTGTTGTAGAAGGACCGCGCACCGGAATCGTAGAAGCAGAGGCCGATCATGTCGTGCGGCACGAGCGAGGCGAGCACGCGCTCCCCGGGCCTCGCATCCAGCACCCGCCGCAGATGGGCCTCGCTGTCGAACAGGAAAGGAAGGGAAAAGATCGTGGTGAGGGGTTCGATCGAGTTGAGCGGTGCGAGATTGACGCGATTGAAATCGAGACCGCCGAAACTCGTGATCTCCAGCGTATCGCGTTCTGCGCCGAGTTGACCGCTCGGAAAGAGCTTCACCTGCAGCCGGCCCCCGCTGCGCTGCTCCACCAGATCGCCGAAGTACCGGAACGCCCGCACTGTCGGATAATCGGCAGGATGGGTATCGGTGCCGAACAGTGTCGATCGGCCGCCCCTGTCGCACCCCGCGAGTCCCGCGGCGAGCGCCCCGCCGACGAACATGCGCCGGCTGACTCTCAACATCCGGCCTCGCGGCTGGAAACCTTGCACGCACTTGCGCCCACGACCCTCACCTCTCCCAACTTTGCCGCATCTTGTGGCGGCCACTTGGGTCAGGTTTTACACATTATGACACCGGTTACCAGAGGGAATTTTTGTATGCCGGCTGGCAGGGGTGCGGACCCCATGGTTGGCCGGCAACCAGCCAAATCCGGTTGACGTCTGCGAGGACGCGCGGCTCATTCGGCGGCAGTGAAGTACAACCGAACGGTCAGCCGCGCGTGCCGACAGTCGCAGTACCGCCAGGCCTAGCCGATCCGAATTAGCCAGAATTTTCCGCGAGCGCGGTCCACTTGGCCTCGCCCGCGCTGTTCTCGATCATGGCTTCGACGAAGGCCATTGTCCGCAGACCATCGTCGATCCCGGGGAACCAGTCCGTTTCGCCGGGCCGCGGTGGATTCGCGGCGCCTGCGCGCAGGGTGCGACCGAAGCTGCGGTAGAGGTTGGCGAAGGCTTCGATATAGCCCTCAGGGTGCCCAGCCGGGACGCGCAGACGCGCCATGGTCGAAGCGTCGAGACCGGGACCACCCGCGCGGATGATCTCCGCCGGGCGGTCGAGCCAGCGCAGCGTGAGCGTGTTCGGCTCCATCTGCGACCAGTCGAGGCCGCCCTTCTCACCGTGGATGCGCAGGCGCAGCCCGTTTTCGTCACCCGCCGCCACCTGGCTGGCCTTGAGCACGCCGCGCGCACCGCCTTCGAAGCGCAGCAGAGCCGCCACATCGTCGTCGAGACGGCGGCCCGGCACATGCGTGGTCAGATCCGCGCTCAGGTGCTCGACCTTCAGGCCGGACACATGCTCGGCGAGTTGAAACGCGTGCGTGCCGATGTCGCCCAGACAGCCGCCCAGTCCCGCCCGCGCGGGGTCGGTCCGCCACTCGGCCTGCTTGTTGCCGTCGCGGTCGATCGGCTCGCTGAGCCAGCCTTGCGAGTACTCCACCTGCACCAGGCGGATCGCACCGAAATCGCTGCGCGCGACACGCACGCGCGCCTCCTCGACCAGCGGATAGCCGCTATAGGTGAAAGCGAGCCCGTAGAGCTTGCCGCTGCGGGCGACGGCCTCTGCGATCGACCGCGCTTCAGCGAGGTTCAGCGCCATCGGCTTTTCGGACACGACGTGAAAACCGGCGTCGAGCGCGGCGATCGCCATCGGGGCGTGCAGGTGATTCGGCGTCACGATCGCCAGCGCTTCCATCCGCTGGTCCTCCGGCAATGCTGTCTCCGCAGCCAGCAGCGCGTCGAGGGTGGCATAGGCCCGCGCCGAATCGAGGCCGAGTGCGTCGGCGCTTCGCCGGTTCCGCTCCGGGTCGCTGCTGAATGCGCCGCAAACCAGCGTAAATTCGCCATCGAGAGCAGCCGCCATCCGGTGCACCGCGCCGATGAAAGCGCCCTCGCCGCCTCCGGCCATGCCATAGCGAATTTTCGACTGTGCACTCATTCCCATTGCTCCACTTTCTTAATTCCGAAAAATGATTGCATAATTCGTTTGTGAGCGGTTACATGCCTCTACCGGCTGTTTCCAGACGGGAGAGGATAAATGAAGTTTCTTATGGGCCTCCCTCCGGTGGCCGCGATTTTGATCGCCCTGGCGCTGGCGCCATCGACTCAGGTGCGGGCGGATCCTGCCCCCAATGCCGGTGCCCAGGCCTTTGCTGCATGCCGTGCCTGTCATACTCTGAACGCGGGCGGCAAGAGCGCAATGGGCCCCAATCTTCACGGCCTGTTCGGCCGCCAGGCGGGCTCCGTGCCGGGGTTCAACTATAGTCCGGCGCTCAAAGCGTCGAAGATCCGCTGGGACGAGAAGACTCTCAACGAGTATCTCGCCGCGCCGACCAAGAAGGTTCCGGGTACGCGGATGTTCGTCAAGGTTGCCGATCCGGCCCGCCGTGCTGCACTGATCGCCTATCTCAAGGCCGAAACGGCCAAGTGATTCGGAAGGGGGCGGCGGCATGAAGGGCCCGGCAGTTTTTCTCGCGCAGTTCATGAGCGATTCCGCGCCGTTCGACACGCTGCCCTCCGCCGCCCGCTGGATGGCCGAAGCCGGCTATGTCGGCATTCAGGTTCCGACTACCGACAGCCGTTGCATCGACTTGCGCCTTGCGGCCGAAAGCCAAGACTATTGCGACGAACTCGCCGGCACCTGCCGGGAGGCGGGGGTCGAGATCACCGAACTCTCGACTCATCTGCAGGGCCAGTTGGTTGCGGTCCATCCCGCCTATGACGTGGCGTTCGACGGCTTCGCGCCTGAGGCTGTGCGCGGCAAACCCGCCGAACGACAAGCATGGGCGGTCGAACAACTCCATCTTGCCGCCAAGGCGAGCCGGCGGCTGGGACTCAAGGCGCATGCGACATTCTCGGGCGCGCTGGCGTGGCCCTATCTCTATCCCTGGCCACAGCGCCCTGCGGGACTAATCGAGGAAGCGTTTGCCGAGCTCGCCAGGCGCTGGCGGCCGATCCTCGATGCGTTCGAGGAAGAGGGCGTCGATCTCGCCTATGAGATCCATCCGGGCGAGGATCTGCACGACGGCGTGACGTTCGAGCGCTTTCTCGAGGCGGTGAACAACCACCCGCGCGCCAACATTCTCTACGATCCCAGCCACTACGTGCTGCAGGCGCTCGATTACCTCGAGTTCATCGACATCTATCACGAGCGCATCCGGATGTTCCACGTCAAGGACGCCGAACTCAACCCGAACGGGCGCTCGGGTGTTTACGGCGGTTACCAGGATTGGGTGAACCGACCGGGCCGCTTCCGCTCGCTCGGCGACGGGCAAGTGGATTTCTCGGGCATTTTTTCGAAGCTGACGCAGTATGGCTACGACGGCTGGGCGGTGCTGGAATGGGAGTGCTGCCTGAAACACCCCGAAGATGGGGCCCTCGAAGGTGCGCCGTTCATTGCCGCGCACATGATCCGCCAACCCGAACGCGCATTCGACGATTTCGCGGCGGGCAGTGATCCCGCGCTCAACCGCGCGCTGCTGGGACTGGACTGAGAAACCGGCCGGACGGGTCGGACGATAAGAACGTAGGAAGGGAGGGCGCGCCGGATGGCCGCGACGTTGAATAAGGGAAGGCTGTTCTGGCTGGGCGTCCTCGCCCTGTTCACGGCCGCATCGAGCCTCGCGATCCGCGGTGCGATCGCCAGCGGGCTCAAGGCCGAGTGGATCGATCCGATCGCTCCGCTGCAGGCGGGCGAACTGCTCGCCGCCGCGCTGGGCGCGGCGTTCCTCAGCTTTGCGATCACCCTGTTCGTCGCCAGTGCCCTGCTCGACCAGATCGGCATGAAGGGGTGCCTGCTTGGTGCCGGCCTGTGCTTTCTCGTCGGCCCGCTGCTGATCATCACCGCGGGCGATATCGCTACGGGCATGACTGTCTATACGCTGGTCTGGCTCGGCATGCTCCTCAGCGGCATCGGCTGGGGGCTGACCGAGGCGGCGATCAACCCGCTGACGGCGCAGCTCTATCCCGAAGACACCACGCACCGGCTCAACGTGCTGCACGCCTGGTTTCCGGGTGGCATCATCGTCGGCGGACTAGCCGGCTTCTTCCTGTCCGCCACCCTGCCGTGGCAAGGCATCATGGCGCTGGTGATGATCCCCGCCGTGGCAACCGTCGCGATCGCGGCGACCACGACTTTCCCGCCTCCGCTGCGCAGCGAGAGCGGCGTGACGTTCGGCGAGATGGTGAGCGAGGTGTTCCGCCGCCCCAGCTTCTTCATCTGGTTCGGTGCGATGTTCCTGACCGCCGCGTCCGAGCTCGCGCCCGGCCAGTGGATCGACGTCGCTCTGTCGAACCGTGTCGGCATGCGCGGCATTCTGCTGCTGGTCTACGTTAACGCGCTGATGTTCGTGTTCCGTCATTTCGCGGGCCGGCTGGCCAACAAGATTTCCAATCCGGGGCTCCTGTGGATCTCCAGCCTGCTCGCCGCGATCGGGCTGTTCATGCTGAGTCAGGCGCAGTCGCCGGCCGCGGCGATTCTCGCCTCTACCGTGTGGGGCCTGGGCGTGTGCGTGATGTGGCCGACGATGCTCGCTTCGGTCGCCGAGCGCTATCCGCGCGGCGGATCGTGGGCCTTGGGGCTGGTCGGGTCGGCCGGCGCTCTCGCCAGCTTTTTCGTATTGCCGCGGCTGGGGGCGATGTTCGACGAGGCCAAGATTGAATTCGCCGGCGGCCCCGAAGCCTTCGCGCGCCTGACCGGTGCGGCGAAGCTGGCGGTCGAAGACGCGGCGGCATCGGTCTCGTTCCAGCGGCTGGCGATCCTGCCGGTGATCCTGCTGGTGGTGTTCGGTTTCATCTGGCTGCGCGAGCGTGGCAAGTCGCGGGCCGTGCTCGCGGGTGAGGCGGCGTGAGCCTGTCGCGGCGCACGGTGCTGGTCGGCGGCGCGGTAGCCGCCGCCGCCGCGACCACGGTGACGGTGGGCAGCGGCGCCTCGGCGCAGAACGCCGCCCGCTTCTCGCTCGGCTACGCGCCGCACGAAGGCAGCTTCAAGAGCCGCGGCAACCGGCTCGAACAGATCGCCTATGCCGCCGACATGGGCTTCACCGCTTGGGAGGACAACGAGGCCGCGGGCCGCTCGGTCTCCGAACAGACCGCCATGGCGCGTGCCCTGCAGCAGCGTGGCATGACGATGGGCGTGTTCGTCGCGAGCATGCCCCGGTGGAGCGATTTCCGTCCGGTCCTCGGCGCCGACGACGACAGCGATCGTCAAGCCTTTCTCGCCGACATCCGCGCTTCGGTCGACGTTGCGAAGCGGCTCAACGCCCAGTGGATGACGGTCGTCCCCGGCTTCCTCGACCGCAAGCTGCCGGTGGAGATTCAGACCGGCCGGATCGTGGACACGATGCGCCGCGCGGCCGAGATCGTCGAGCCGCACGGGCTGGTCATGGTCATGGAGCCGCTCAACACGCTGGTGAATCACCCGGGCGTGTTCCTGCGGACCATCCCGCAGGGCTTCGCCGTCGCCAGGGGCGCGGACAGCCCGGCTGTGAAGGTCCTCGCTGATCTCTACCACGAGCAGATCCAGGCAGGGAACCTGATCAACACGATGGCTGCCTGTTGGGACGAGATCGGTTATATCCAGTTCGGCGACAATCCGGGGCGCAACGAGCCCGGCACCGGCGAGATCAACTATCGCAACGTGGTCCGCTGGCTGCGCGCGAAGAAATTCGGGGGCGTGATCGGCATGGAACACGGCAATTCGATCGAAGGCCGCGCGGGCGAGGAGCGGCTGGTCGCCGCCTATCGCGCGATCGACGCGGCATGAGGAGGAAACGAGTGAGGCGTATCAATATGACCGCGGCGATCGCCATCGCGGCACTGGCGGGAGGCGCTGCCATGGCGCAGGACAGGCCCGGCTTTCGCGACACGCCGACGCTGCCCGACGGCAAGTGGAAGGTGCATGACGCCGACCGGCCCCATCCCGAGGTCGTGACTCCCGGCGCCACCCCCGGCGCGCCGCCGTCCGACGCGGTGGTGCTGTTCGACGGCACCTCGCTCGATGCGTGGGAGCCGACCGGCCAGCCGTGGCATCTCGCAAACGGCGTGATGACCGTGCCCGCGCGCGAGGAGGGCGAGGAGGCCAGCACCCTCGTCAGCAAGCAGAGCTTCGGCGACGTGCAGCTCCACCTCGAATTCCGTTCCCCCAACCCGCCGCAGAAGAGTTCGCAGGACCGGGGCAACAGCGGCGTGTGGTTCATGGAGCGCTACGAGGTCCAGATCCTCGACGGCTACGACAACCCGACCTACGCCGACGGCACCGTCGGGGCGATCTACGGATGGAAGGCGCCGCTGGTGAACGCCTCGCGCAAGCCGGGCGAATGGCAGAGCTACGACATCGTCTTCGAACGGCCTCGCTTCGCCGCTGACGGATCGGTCAAGCGGCCCGCCTATGTCACCGTGTTCCTGAATGGTGTGCTGGTGCAGAACCGCCAGCCGTTCCTCGGCTCGACCATATGGCGCGACGTCGGGAAGTACGAAGCGCATGCCGATGCCGCGCCGATCCAGCTTCAGGATCACGATTCGCCGGTATCGTTCCGCAATATCTGGGTCCGGCCGCTGCCTGAGGCGGCGCTGAGCCATGACGCGATGGGAGACCACCAGTGATCGATCGCAGAGACGCCCTTGCGGGCATCGTCGCCATGTTCGGCGCCACCCTGTTCGCGCCGATCGCGCGCGCGGCCTCGGTTCAGGTCGCGGTGATCGACACCGGTCCGCCGAGCAGCGAGGTCTTCACCGCCGGCCAGCGTGCGCTGGTGAGTGCGCTGAGCGAACGGGTGATCCCCACCACCGACACACCGGGCGCGATCGCGGCGGAAGTGCCGCAATTCATCGAGAAGCTGCTCGCCGACTGGGCCCGGCCCGAGGACAAGCAGCCGATCCTCGCCGGGCTCGACGCGATCGAGGCGCGCAGCCGGCGCGACTACAAGGTCGCCGCTGCCGACGCGACGCCCGAGCAGCAGGACGCTCTGCTGACGCTGGCGATGAACGATCAGCTTCCCGGCGGCGCGGACTTCTTCGACAAGTTCCGCCAACTCGTCATCACCGGCTACTACACCTCGGAAATCGGCATCACGCAGGAACGCGAATACCTCCCCGTTCCGGGCAAGTACGACGGCGCCTACCCCTACGCCAGCGTCACCAAGGTCTTTTCGTCATGAGGGCGAGCAGACGGCAGATGCTCGCCGGAGGCGCGGCGCTCGCAGCGGCCTTCGCGGCCGGGCCGCTCGCGGCGCGGAGTGTTCCCGCATCGCGAAAGATCGGCCTCCAGCTCTACACCGTGCGCGAGCTGTTCGCGCCCGATCCGATCGGCACGCTCGAGAAAGTGGCGGCGATCGGCTACCGCGAGGTCGAATATGGCGGCGGCGGTTACGAGGCGATGGATCATGCCGCGCTGCGCAAGGCGATGGACCGCCTCGGCCTCACCGCCCCGTCGATCCACGTCGGCTACGACGCGCTCACCGGCAAGTTCGATGAGACCGTGGCCATGGCCCGCACGCTCGGCGCCGACACGATCATCGTCCCGTGGATGGAGGAGAAGTTCCTCGAACCCGCCGCCTGGCGCAGCGCGGTCGCCGATTTCAACCGCTTCGCTCAGCGGCTCAAGACGATGGGCCTGGGCTTCGCCTATCACAACCACGACTTCGAGTTCACGCACAAGGACGGCGACCGGACGCTGTTCGACGTCCTGATCGCCGAGGGCGATCCCGAGCTCCTCGGCATCGAGCTCGACCTGTTCTGGGCGATCAAGGCCGGACAGGACGCCAAGGCGCTGATCCGCCGCCTGCCTGGCCGGATCTACGCCTATCACGTAAAGGACATGACCGCCGACGGCGCGATGACCAGCGTCGGCAAGGGCGTGATCGACTTCGCCGACATCTTCACGCTGAACGATGTCGCGGGCGTCCAGCATCTCTACGTCGAGAACGATCAGTCGCCGGCGCCCTACCTGCCGGACATCACCACCAGCTTCACCACGCTCAGCCGCCTGAGCGCCTGAACCGATTACGCAAGGAACATTTCTCATGGCAGCGACGGACCAATTCGACGCGATCGTCATCGGCTCGGGCGTCAGCGGCGGCTGGGCCGCGAAGGAGCTCACCGAGAAAGGGCTGCGCGTGCTGATGCTCGACCGCGGCGTGATGGTCGAGCATGGCGCGGACTATACCTACGACGGCGCCCCGCCCTACGAGATTCCGGCACGCAACATGATGCCAAAGCCGCTTGTGAAGAGCGACTACTTCATCGCCACCCACGGCTATGTCTCGCCCAGCAACCAGAAGTTCTACAACAACGACCGCCTCAACCCCTACGCCTATGACGAAGGCGAGAAGTTCTATTGGATCCGCCCCGGCGCGGTCGGCGGCAAGTCTCTGATCTGGGGCCGCTGGTCGTTCCGCTGGGGGCCCGAGGATTTCGAGGCGAACAAGCGCGAGAACATCGGCGGCGAATGGCCGATCGGCTATGACGACCTCGCGCCCTGGTACGACTATGTCGAGAACTACGTCGGCGTCTCCGGCTCGCGCGAGAACCTGCCGCAACTGCCCGACAGTCAATTCCAGCCGCCGATCCCGATGAACGTCGCGGAAAAGTGGGTGAAGGAACGGCTCGAGGCATCGTCGCCGGGGCGCAAGCTGATCCATACGCGCCTTTCGAACATGACCGAGGACAAGCCCGAACAGGGCCGCAGCAAGTGCCAGTTCCGCGCCCAGTGCGGCCGCGGCTGCTCGTTCGGGGCCTATTTCTCGACCCAGGCGGTGACGCTCCCCGCCGCACGGGCGACCGGGCTGCTGACGCTGCGTTCGGACGCGGTGGTCAGCAATCTCGAATACGATCCCGCGACCAAGCGCGTCACCGGCGTGCGCGTAGTCGATGCGAACACGAAGCAGGCGGAGATCATTCCCGCGCGGCTGGTTTTCCTCTGCGCCTCGGCGATGGCCTCGACGCAGATCCTGATGAACTCGCGGATCCCCGGCACCGCCCGCAGCCACTTTGACAACAGCGGCACGCTCGGCCGCTACGTCATGGATCACATCTTCCGGGTCGACATCTCGGGCGATATCGCAGGCATGACCGAATACATCGAATACGGACGGCGTCCGGGCGGTGTCTACATTCCTCGCTTCCGCAACGTCGGCGGCGAAGAAGGGATCGGCTTCCTGCGCGGCTACGGCTATCAGGGCAGCGCCTGGCGCAGCCCACTGCCGCCCGAAGGCTTCGGCGCCTCTATGAAGCACGGCATGCGCGGCTACGGCCCGTGGAGGTTCGGCATGGGCGCGTTCGGCGAATGCCTGCCCTACGAGGACAACCACGTCGCGCTCCACCCGGACAAGGTCGACCGCTTCGGGATCCCACTGATGCGCTTCAACGTGACCTTCCGCGACAACGAGCTCAAGATGATGAGCGACGCGCAGGCCGAGGGCGAAAGGATGCTGCGCGCCGCCGGCCTGACCAACGTGACGAGCAATCGCCGGGAGCACGTTCCTGGCGATGCGATCCACGAGATGGGCGGCGCACGTATGGGCGCCGATCCGCGCCAGTCGGTCCTCAACAAGTGGAGCCAGGCGCACGACGCGGCCAACCTGTTCGTGACCGATGGCGCGCAAATGGCCTCGATCTCCTGCGTGAACCCGTCTCTGACTTTCATGGCGCTCACCGCCCGCGCGGCCGACTACGCGGTCAAGCAGTTGAAGGCCGGCGCGATCTAGCGGCGCGGCGGGTCATGGGCGCACAGGCAAACGGCCGCTACCGTCCGCTGCTCTGGACCGCCGCGCTCCTGGGCGCCGGCGCGTGCCAGGCGCAGACGCCGGCGGATGAGGCGTCCACCGTCCTACGCGACGTGACCGCGACCCATCTGCCGCAGGCGCCGGACCTGCACGCGCTCGACATCGCGCTCGCCGATTTCGACGGCGACGGCGATCTCGATGCGGCCCTCGCGGTCGAGGGTGACGCCAACCGGCTCTATCTGAACGACGGACAGGGCCGGTTCGCCTGGCGCGAGGGCGCCTTCGGCCAGCGCCCGCACGACACCGAACACGTGCGCGCGGCCGACTTCGACCGCGACGGCCATATGGACCTCGTCTTCGTCGCCGAGGACGACCGGACGCACCAGTTGTTCCTCGGCCGCGGCGACGGGCGCTTCGTGGATGCGAGCGACCGGCTACCGGCGAAGAGCGAAGGCAACGGCCTCGCGGTAGGCGACGTCAACAGCGACGGCCTGCCCGACATTGTCGTCGGCAATTCGGGCGAGAAGGAAGGCGGCCGGAACTTCCTCTGGCTGAACGATCCCGGCCGCCCGGGCTGGTTCGAGGATCGCACCGCAACGCACTTGCCGGTGATCGGCAACCGGGCTCAAGGCGTCGCTCTCGCCGATCTGGACGGCGACGGCGATCTGGACATGGCGGTCGCAACCGAGGCGCCGCCGACACGGCTGCTCGTCAACGATGGTGCGGGCCGCTTCACCGAAGCATCGGACCGTCTCGATCAAGTCACGCCGCTGGAGACGCGCGAGGTCCACGTGCTCGATGCCGATAGCGACGGAAGGCCGGATCTCCTGCTGCTCAATCTCACCAGCAATGCCGGAGAATGGGATAAGGACCCGCAGGCCAGGTTGCTGGTGCAGGACGAGTCCGGGCGGTTCGTCGACGAAACCGCAGACCGCCTGCCGGCCAACCGCTTCTCCAGCTGGGGCGGCGCCGTCATGGACTTCAACGGCGACGGCCATCCCGATCTGATCATCGGTGCGATTGCCGTTCCGGGCTTCGAACCCCTTCAGATCCGCGCCTATGCCAACGATGGCCAAGGCCGATTCAGCGACGCCACAGCCGCCACCATTCCGAGCACGACCGTCGGCCGAAGCTGGAGTATGGCCGTAGGCGACGTGAACGGCGACGGCGCCGACGACCTCTTCATAGGCGGCTGGGACACACAGGCCCGCCTGCTGTTCGGACGCTCCGCGCCGGCGGGCGAGTAGGGCTGCGCGGCCGGTGTGGTCGCAAGGACGCGGAAGACGAGCGTTTGACACGGACCCGCAATAGCGCGAACACGCCGCTTCATCCGCTTAGTGCTCCATTTGAAGCTGCGATCAAACAGGCGAGTGCTGATGCGCCGCCAGCTTCCAACCTTGCTCTCGGCGCACATAGGTCGAGCCGATCAGAGCTGTGTAAGGCTCGCCGTCGGCACGGGTTGCATCAGCACGGTAGCTGATGATGACCGCATCCTCCGCCATCTGCAGGAACTGGCGGTGCGACATCTCGAGATCCCGCCACCTGTTCGAAGGTGTCGCCGTCGCCGCCACGTCCTCGCGCGAGTGAACGCCGTGCATCTCACCTGCCTGCGGAAAGACTAAAAGGCATTGCTCATCAACGTGCGCGAGAAAGTGATCTTCGCCCGAAAGCCAGAACCCTTCTTCCGTCGTATAGATATCGTCCTCAAGCGCCACGCCCATCCTTCGCATTGTTTCACCAAGAACACGTGCGCCCGGTTACTGGTTCCAGATGGGTCGCTGAACTAAGGGGCATCAAGGCGCGCTGCTGGCAGTCGCAGGTCACGGCGCTCATAGCATTTGAAAGTCACCAGTCTCCTTGAACAGCTCGTAGGCCACGATACTCGCCTTCATGTTAGGCAACAGCTCCGGCATTGCCCCGGGCTCAAACCATTCCAGTGATAGGCTTTCGCCATCCGAAATGCGCAGCTCGCCTTCGAACGTCCTCGTGAAAAAGTTCAGAACGAAGAACTGACACTCGTCGCCATTGGGGAATTGAATCGTTTCAGCGCCGGATTTCCGCCAAACCCAAACGGCTTAATATCACTTACGGATAAGCCCGTTTCTTCGCGTACTTCCCGAATGGCAACCGACGTGAGATCTTCGCCTGCCTCCGCGTTGCCTCCCGGAAGCCCCCAAACTCCGAGATCGCTCCGTTTTGAAGGAGTATCTCACCGGCCTCATTCTCGATCACAACTCGCGCTCCTGGAACTAGGAGAAGACGTGGTCCGATCAAAGACCGCAGTCGGCCAAGGTAGCTATCCGCAAAATCGGTCAAGACGTTCCTACACCATAGGGCCTTGGGCTTACAAGAGCAGCGGGCGTGGTTACTGACCTTGGCGGATCAGTCCGCGATGATGAGGCGATAGCCTGCATCGTATGCATCGAGACTGAGCAGCTCTGCATAGCGGCGTTCCCATTCACCCGTTTCGAGATCTTGCTGCAGCTTCTGCAATCCAAGCTCAGCTTTGATGGCCCAGAACGACGAATCCCTGTACGAATACGCGGGTCGAGATGGGCCCAGGGACGGCGCCAGTAGGCATACAGAGACCCATCCGTGCAATCGTGTGGCACCGCCACCGGCGTAACCTTCACCGGGCCAACCATCGTTCGTAGTCTGGCAGTGCGGGCATCTGCGCTTCGTCTAAGGATGCAAGTTCGGGAACGTAGTGCGTCAGCCACGGTCGGTGCGAAGGGTCGAACGTGAGTAGAACGATCCGGCCGCGTGTCACGCGACGGATCTCTTGCGGACCGGCTTGCTTGTCGGACCAGTGATGGACCGTCAGGATCGCCATCGAGGCCTCGAAGGCATTATCGTCGAACGGAAGATTCTCTGCGGACGCCTGGATCACCCGTCCTACCGATGAGTTCCGTTTCCGGATCATTTCAAGTGACGGCTCCACGGCGGTAACCTGTCGATCCGCGGGCTCATAAGAGCCTGTGCCCGCGCCCACATTCAAGGTGGTTTTCGCCGAGCCTAGGGCTTCTCTTATCGCTGCTGCAATCCGCCGGTCGGGCCGGCGAAGCTCCGCGTAGTTGATGCCGATCGTGGCATACTTGGCGCTCATTCCTTAGCTTTACGCCACACCCGAGCATCTGCAACGGTCGCTCTTATACCGACGGTCAGCGACACCCTGAGGACCAGCGCCGGATGCGCGATTATCGTAGCTGCCATTTCTGGAGGGGACTTCCGTCATCATCTTCACACGCCTCATTATTGACATATAAGTATATCATAATATGATGGTTATTCCCTTTGACGGACAATTTCTGATTTAAATTCATGGCTTAAAACGTACTAAGGTCAATTCATAATTTACATCACTCGGAGTGCTGTGCGAAAGGCGGAATTCGCTCGCTCAAAGCGGTCCGGGTTCCACGCCGATCATGTCTCGCGGGCATAGCATCGTGAAAATGCCGGCAATGAGCAGGATAGTCATCAATCCACGGAGAGATAAATGAGACACAGCACCATAAGCGGAAAAATTCTTTACACTTCCCGTAAGCCCGGTCGTGAAGGTCAGGAGCGCGGCCGCGAGTATTTCACCTTTACGAAGCATAGCAATGGCTCGCGGACCCTGCGCGCGCTGTGTGAAATAGAGGAACCTGATCCGACGGTTCTGCGCGACATCACCTACAGCCTGGACGCTAACGACATGCCGACGGATTGCTTCGTCCGGCTGATGATCGGTGACGAATTCATGGGAGCAGGATTGTTCCGCATTCTCGAAAACGAGATCGAATGCGAGAGCTTCGGACCATCGATCGGAAGAATCTCGCAGCGCCTGCCTATCGTTGGCAAGTATGACGGTTTTGGCACGCATCCTATTTCGGGCGACGCCTATATCACGAAGAAAATGGACCGTTCCAAAGGACCACACCAGCGGGCCCTGCGCACCTTCCTGCCCTCCCCGGACCATCGCGGCGCGACACCCCCACTGCTCGACGAAGTCAACATGGAACTGGCGTATGTCGGCGAGGAGACGGTGACGGTCGCAGCCGGCACGTTCGACGCCTATCATTACCGCTTTTCCGATGAACATGGCGGCATGGCGACAACCAGCGGCGCGCATCCCGACTATGACGTGTGGGTCACGGCCGACGACGACGCCATTTTCCTGAAGGGCGGCGTCGGAGGCTATATGCAGACTTGGTACGAGCTTACCGAACTGGCCCGGCGCTGAGCACTGCCGCGTCGCCGGCCCAAGTAGCGCCGGCGACGTGGAACACCGCAGCCTTGCCGGCTATCAGCTGTCCTGCAGATCCGGGACCACGACCTGACGGATCGCTTTGCCATCGGCGAGCTTGTCGAGCAGACTGTTGATCTCCGTGAGCGGACTGATCGACGTCAGAAGTTTTTCGACCGGCAGCCGTCCGTTTTTCCACATCGTGATGTAACGGGGTATGTCTCGCGCCGGAACGGCCGATCCCATATAGGAACCGATCAGGGTCTTCCCCTCGGACACGAGCGAAACGGCTGGAATGTCCAGCCGCTCGGCAGGGTTCGGCAGACCGACGGTTACGATGCGGCCACCGCGCCGCCCGGCTTCGTAGGCAGCCTTGAGCACTGCGGCCTTCCCAACCGTTTCGATCACTACATCCGCTCCGCCCTGGGGGAAAAGCGCAGGCAGGCGCTCGGCCACTTCCTCCGGACCGAAGGCGATGGCGCCAAGCCCTTCGGCAAGTGCGCGCTTCTCCGCCGAAGGATCTATGGCGCACAGGATGGCCGCACCGGCCGCACGAGCTGCAAGCAATGCGGACAGGCCCACTCCGCCCAGGCCGTAGATCAGGATGTTTTCGCCGGCGCGCAACTGAGCGGAGTTGATCACCGCTCCGGCGCCCGTGAGCACTGCGCAGCCGAACAGTGCCGCGATGTGTGGCGGAATATCGGCATCGACCTTCACGGCCGAACGGCGATCGACGACGGCATGCGTCGCGAACGCGGAAACGCCGAGATGATGGTGCACGTGCCCGCCGCAGCCATCATGCAGGCGGCGCCCGCCATTCAGCAAGCGCCCTTCGCCGTTGGCGGCGGCACCCTCGGAGCACATGTAGGACTCGCCGCCGTGGCACGCCGCGCATTCGCCGCACGAGGGAAGGAAGGCGAGGATGACCCGGTCGCCAATCGCGAACTGTCGTTCGTCGGGCGAGCCCAGGCCCTCGACTATCCCCGTCGCTTCATGCCCCAGCGCCATCGGCATCGGACGCGGACGATCGCCGTTGATGACCGACAAGTCCGAATGGCACAGGCCAGCGGCGTCGATGCGGACCAGCAGTTCACCCGGCCCCGGCGGATCGAGAGTCAGCCCGGTCAGCTTGAGCGGCGCCTCGTCCGAATAGGGGCGAGGATTGTCTCCCGAGCGCTCAAGTACGGCGGCGGTGATCTGCATCCCATTCATCCTCTTGCAAACGTCATTGAAGGCAGGTCGGAGCCGGTGGCGGAACGCGGCGCGCGGACTATTTCGACCACTTCCGTTCGAAATCCCAGACTTCCCGAAAGCCGATCATTTCGCAGAACGTCCGGAAATCGAACATCGGCATGTCGGCGGGTTCGCCGTCTCCCTCGTCCCGCAGTTTGACGAAGGCGGTCTCCATGGCGGAGGCTGCGATCAGGCTCGACAACGCGGGATAGATCGCAAAGGAATAGCCGATGTCCGTCAGCACGTCGGCCTTGAGGATCGGGGTAGATCCGCCGTTGGCCATATTGGCCATCACCGGCAGGTCGAAAGCGGCGCAGACCTTGCGCATCTCTTCTTCGCTTTCCATCGCTTCCGGGAAAAGGATGTCCGCTCCGGCCTCGGCATAGGCCTCCAGCCGGCGCAGCACGGCGTCCATGCCTTCCGACTGGCGCGCGTCACTGCGGGCGATGATCAGCATGTTCTCGCGCGTGTCCGCAGCGACCTTGATCTTCTCCGCCATCTCCTCGACCGGGATCACTCGGCGATTGGGCGTGTGGCCACACTTCTTGGGAAACTCCTGATCCTCTATCTGGATCGCGGAGATGCCCGCCGTTTCGTATCCCTTGACCGTGTGATGGACGTTCAGCAGCCCGCCGAAACCCGTATCGGCGTCCGCGATCAGTGCTGCCTTGCTCGTGCGCTTCAGCGTGGCCATGCGATCCAGCATCTGCGTATAGGTCACGAGCCCGGCGTCGGGCAGGCCCCACGCCGACGCCGTCAGCCAGTATCCCGTGCCATAGACGATGTCGAAACCGACTTTGTCCGCGATGACGGCCGCGATCATGTCGTGAACGCCGGGCACCACGAAGAAGTCTCCGGCCGCGAGCTTGTCGCGCAGGCGGGTGTCGGTCATGAAAACTGCTTCCTTATGTCCAGAGCCATGGGGCGGCGCGTTTCTGTGCCGCCTCGAAACGCGCGATGTCCGCCGCGTGAAGAGCGAGAATGCGGGTCGTGTCGTTCCATCCGTTGAGCAGGGCTTGCCGGCGGTCATCGGCGACCTCGAAGGCAATCGGGGCTAGATCGCCCGCGATCACTGCCTTTGCCTTCAGGTCGACCAGGATCGTTCCGTTCGCTTCGGCGATCCGTCGCAAACTCTCCACCCGATCCCGCTCGAGCCGGATCGGCAGCATGCCGTTCCGGAAGCAGTTCGAATAGAATATCTCCCCGAAGCTTTCGGCGACGATGACCCGGATACCCAGGTCTCCGATCGCCCAGGGGGCTTGCTCGCGGCTCGATCCGCAGCCGAAATTGGGGCCCGCGATCAGGATCGGGCGGTCGTTGCCCACTCCGATCGGAAAACCGGGTTCGTCACGTCGGTCGGCAAAGGCATAGCGGCCGAGACCCTTCTTCTCGGTAATGAGCAGAAAGCGCGCCGGGTAGATCACGTCCGTATCCACGTCCGCATCGGGCAGCGAGATCGCCTGCCCTTCCACCCGTTCCAGCCTGTTCATACGAGCGCCTCGCGAACGTCCACGATCCGGCCGGCAATGGCGGCGGCTGCGACCATGGCGGGGCTCATCAGATGCGTGCGGGAGCCCACGCCCTGCCGACCTTCGAAATTGCGATTGGAGGTGGAAGCGCAGCGCGCGCCCGCGGGCAAGCGATCGCTGTTCATGGCGACGCAAAGGGAACATCCGGGCTCGCGCCATTCGAAGCCCGCGGCCTTGAAGACACGGTCGAGTCCCTCGGCCTCGGCCTGGCGTTTCACCTGCATCGAGCCCGGCACCACCAGCGCGCGCACCCCATCGGCGACATGACCTCCCCGAATGACTGACGCGGCCGCCCGCAAGTCTTCCAGCCGGCCGTTCGTGCAACTGCCGATGAACGCATGGTCGATGGGCAGACCGGCGATCGCGGCTCCCGCGGCAAGCCCCATGTACTGCATCGGCCGCTTCAGGGCACCATCCCCCGGGAGCGCGCCGTCGATCGAGACGGCCTGATCGGGGCTGGTGCCGAACGTTACCTGTGGGGCGATCTCACCCGCTGCGATCGCGATCTCGCGGTCGAAAACGGCATCCGCGTCGCTTGCGAGCGTGCGCCAGTGAGCGACTGCCGCTTCCCACGTTTCTCCTGAAGGCGCTCGGGGGCGCCCCTCGAGGTAGGCGAACGTCTTCTCGTCCGGCGCGACCAGACCGGTCCGCGATCCCGCCTCGATCGCCATGTTGCACAAGGTCATTCGGCCTTCCATCGAGAGCGCCTCGATCGCTTCACCGGCAAACTCGACCGCGTGGCCCGTGCCGCCCGAAGAACCGACCGCTGCGATGAAGGCGAGAGCCATGTCTTTCGCCGATACGCCGGGTTGCAGCGCACCCGTAAAGGTCACGCGCATCGTTCGGGCGCGGGTCTGCCAGAGCGTCTGCGTCGCCATGACGGTGCCGCATTCGGATGCCCCTATGCCGAACGCGAGCGCGCCGAACGCGCCATGGGTCGAGGTGTGGCTGTCGCCGCAGACGAGTGTGATCCCAGGCAGGGTAAAGCCCTGTTCCGGGCCGATGACATGCACGATGCCCTGATCGTTCCCTTGCAGCGGCAGATACGCGATCCCGAACTCGGCGCAGTTGCGCTCGAGCAGTGCGATTTGAGCCGCGGCCTGCGGATCGTCGATCGCTAGGCTGCGGTCATGCGTCGGAACCGAGTGATCGGCGACGGCGAGCTGGGTTACGGGCCGGCGCACCTCCAGACCGTCTTCACGCAACGCCTCGAACGACTGCGGCGTGCTCACCTCGTGCAGGAGATGCCGGTCGATGTAGAGCAGCGCCTTGCCGTCGCCGCCGTCGACGACGACGTGTGCGTCCCACAACTTGTCATAGAGGCTGCGAGACATGCTCGATCAATCGATCTGCGGCCCCGCCGCCGCGGCGATTTCGCCTCCCGTGGCGAAGCCATGGCCGGGCTGCGCCGCCAACCACTGCAGCAACCGGTCGAACTCCGCCATGCGGTAGGGAAGGCCGGTGATATAAGGCGTGATGTTGAGGCTGAGCATCCGTCCGCCAAACGTTTCGGCCTCGCCTGCCAGCCAGGCGAACGCATCCTGCATCTGCTGGCAGTAGGACGCCATGCTCTGCTGCTGCACGTTCAGGATCTGCCGGTCGGACAGCTCATGGTTTAGCGGCAGGTTGAGTATCGGGCCCTCGGGCGTGCGCATGCGATAGGGCAGATCGTCGTTCACCCAGTCGCACATGTAGCTCAGCCCGGCCTCGGCCAGGAGCGCGGGCGTGTTGAAGGACTGCGACCGGGCGATGGAGAGCCAGCCGGTGGGACGGGTTCCGGTGGCCTTCTCGAGTTCGCTCAGAGTGTCTGCGATGATTCGTCGCTCGTCGTCCTCATCCACACCGGTCGCGATGGTTCCGTTCATATCGGTCGAATGAGCGATGATCTCGTGCCCGGCTGCGACGATGTCCGCGATGAGCGCGGGATAGCGCGCCGCGATTGCGGCGTTGGCGGCGATGCTGGCCCGCGCCCCCGCTTTTTCGAGCGCATCCAGCAACCGGTAGACGCCCACCCGGCTGCCGTAGTCGCGCGACGTGTAATGGCGGTAATCGGGATAGGCCGTCTGCATATGGCCCGGAGCCCTGAACGGCTTGTCGTTCGGCACGATCGGGAACCATTCGAGATCGATCACAATCCAGGTCAGCACCTTGCTGCCGTTCGGCCAGGAGATCGGCGCGCGTTCGAACAGGTTCGACCAGGAATAGAGGTCGTGATCCATGCCGTCGCGGCGCATCGGATATTCGAGATAGCCGGGGTCGAGGGTCATGCCTTGCCTCCCGCGAGATCCGCATGGTGGGTCAGATAGTGGTCGGCAATATCGCCGCTGCGCGTGATCCATGCGCGCCCGTCGGCCGCAATGTGGCGCAGCACTTCTTCGAACGGTCCGATACGGTGCGGCTGACCGATCAGATAGCTGTGCAGGGGGATGCACATGACGGTTCCCGAAGCCTCGCCCTCCTCGGCCAGCCGTTCGTACTGCCGGATCAGCGTCTGCGCATATTCACGCGGGCTCATGTTGTAGATGAAAAAGCCGTAGTGGTCGTTGACCTCGAGGCTGTAGGGCATGGAGATCAGACGTCCCGACTTCGTCGCCACCGGCATGGGCTGATCGTCGTGATAGAGGTCGCAGGTGTAGCTCATGCCGTATTCGGCAATCAGATCGAGCGTGCGCGGGGTATGCGTCAGCGCCGGAGCGAGCCATCCCTTGATCGTCTGGCCGGTCGCATCGCGAACCGTGCGGATCGAATCCTCGATTATCGCGCGCTCCTGAGCTTCATCCATCCCATAGCTGTAGCGGGTATTGTAAATGCCGTGGCTGAAGAACTCCCATCCCAATTCGTTGGCATGGGCGACCACCGCCGGCACGTGCTGGCAAAGGGCGACCGACAGGGACACGCTGCCCTTGAAGCCGTGCTTTTCCATGACCTCGGCCATCCGCCAGTGGCCGACGCGGTTGGCATAGTCCCGGTGGCTGTATCCGACGACATCCGGATGCGGCTTGGGCCAGCTCTTTCGGTGAAGATTCGCCGGCGGATCCAGTTCGTAGAACTCGAGATTGGGCGAAACCCACACGGCAATCTGCTTGCCGCCCGGCCAAGTGATCCGCGGACGTGCCCGATAGGGAACGTAATCGTAGAGACCCGGATCGCCCTCGCCTTCACGCATCGCGCGCCTCCAGCCAATCGATCACCGTCTGCACCGGCTCGACATCCGCATACTTGAGCTGAAGGTCGGTCAGGTTGGCGAAGTGATAGCTTTCATGCTTGTCCGCGCAGGTTTCGATCGGAACGATCGTGCGGTAGCCGCGGCTGAGCGAATCGACGGCCGTGGCCCGGACGCAGCCCGACGTGCTGCCGCCGGTCACGACGACGGTATCGACGCCGTGCCAGACGAGCAGGCTTTGCAGCGGAGTCTCGAAGAAGGCCGAGGGCATGCGCTTGTCGTAGATCGTATCGGCCGGATCGATCCGGCACCGATCGTCGAACGCGTGGCGGCGGCTGCCGTATTTTATATTCTGCAGCGAATCGGGCGTGTTCGTACGCGTACCCCATACGCCGGCATCCGAGGCGTCCTCGGCATAGGCGACGTGTGTCCAGATGACGGGCATGTTCCGCGATCGCGCGAGGTCCGACAGGGTGTTGATATATTCGATCTGACGCGGGTCGGTCTCGTAAGCGGTCTTGAATTCGTCGATCCGCGTATAGGCGTTCTGGACGTCCACGTTCACGATCGCGAGCTTCCGCCCGAAGCCGAACTTGGCGCGCGCCGGGTTGGCGATCAGTTCTTCGAATATCTGCCGCGCGGTCTTGTCTTCGCGGATCATGCGCGTGCCTATCAGCGTCATTCGGTTGCTCCTGTCCGGTCGATGGTTGCAGGGGTGAAACCCAGCGGCAGCCCCGCAAGCGGGGCGAAACCGTAAAGGGGTTCGTCGCCGATCACGCCCTGCAGGTATTCGCGGACGGCGAAAAGTGCTTCCAGATCGATTCCCGTCTTCACGCCCATTGCCTCGAACATGAAGACCAGATCTTCGGTCACGATATTCCCACTCGCGCCCGGCGCGAAGGGACAACCGCCGATCCCGCCCAGCGAACTGTCGAAGGTGGTGAGGCCGGCTTCGAGCGCGGCGAAGGCGTTGGCGATGCCGAGCCCGCGCGTGTTGTGAAGGTGGATGCCGGTGAGCGCCTCTTTCCCGAACGCGCTCCACAGTGCCCTGATCATGGTCTGCAACGAGCGCGGATCGGCGTAACCGGTCGTGTCCGCCAGCCCGACTTCGTCGCATCCGGCTTTCAGCAGCGCTTCCGCCAGTTCCAGGACTTTCGCCTGGGGCACCTTGCCTTCGAGCGTGCATCCGAATGCCGTGGACAGGCTCCCCTCGAAGTGCGGGCGTTCACCTTCCGGAAGCTCACGAATAAGCTCCCCGATGCGCCGCGCCTCTTCGATGACCTGCGCGTGCGTCCGGCGCAGGTTCGCCAGACTGTGCGTTTCACTGCATGACAGCGGCAGCGTGATCTTGTGCGCGCCGGCCGCAATCGCATCGGCCGCTCCGCGCGCGTTGGGGACCAGCGCCGCGACTGTCAGCCCTTCGATTTGCGTTGCATAGCGCACGATTTCCGCTGTGTCGGCGAGCTGCGGCAGAAGCTTTGCCGGCAC
>Ga0307405_10000192_pt1 | contig 22455 bp, 15 predicted proteins | sample 322Cmetagenome_2_FD_203311 | JGI IMG/M metagenome (GOLD analysis project Ga0307405, IMG submission 203311) | Maize rhizosphere microbial communities from greenhouse at UC Davis, California, United States - 322HYB-C-1 | ecosystem: Host-associated > Plants > Roots > Rhizosphere > Soil | place...
GAGGACGGCCTCGCCGCCGTCGACGCCGCGGCAGCTGCCCTCCCGGAGTGGGCCGCGAGCCCGCCCCGGCGCCGCGCGGAAATCCTCCGCCGCTGCTTCGACCTGATGACCGAGCGCAGCGAGCAACTCGCCCACCTCATCTCACTCGAAAACGGCAAAGCCCTCAGCGACGCCCGCGGAGAGGTGGCCTACGCCGCCGAATTCTTCCGCTGGTACGCCGAGGAAGCGGTCCGGATCATCGGCGATGTGTCCGTCTCGCCGTCGGGCGCCAACCGGATCCTGGTGCAGCACATGCCGATCGGCGTCTGCGTGCTGATCACCCCCTGGAACTTCCCGGCAGCCATGGCCACCCGGAAGCTCGCGCCGGCACTGGCCGCCGGCTGCACAGCCGTACTCAAACCCGCCACGCTCACGCCGCTGACCACGTTGGCGATCGCCCAGCTGATGATCGACGCCGGTGTCCCGGCCGGTGCGGTCAACATCATCACCACGAGCAAAACCAGCGACGTCATGACGCCCATCCTCGCTGACCCCCGGGTCCGCAAACTGTCCTTCACCGGTTCCACCGGCGTTGGGCGCCACCTGCTCCGCCAGGCAGCCGACAACGTGCTCAAGTGCTCCATGGAACTCGGCGGCAATGCCCCGTTCCTGGTCTTCGATGACGCGGACCTCGAGTTGGCGCTCGACGGCGCCATGGTCGCCAAGATGCGCAACGGCGGCCAGGCCTGCACCGCGGCGAACCGGATCTACGTCCAGCGCGGCATTCACGACGAGTTCGCCGGCCGTCTGGCTGAGCGAATGGGCGCCATGCGCGTGGGCCCTGGCACCGATCCCGGCACTGAGGTGGGTCCGCTCGTGGATGAGCCCAGCGTCCGCAAGGTCGACTCCCTGGTCCGCGACGCGGTCAGCCAGGGTGCCCGGCTCCTCGCCGGCGGCAAGGCTATCGACGGCGCCGGGTACTACTACCCGCCCACTGTCGTCACCAACGTCCCGCTGCAGGCCCGCATGGTGAGCGAGGAAATCTTCGGACCGGTGGCCTCGGTCATCCCCTTCGACACCGAAGACGAAGTCATCGCCGCCGCCAACGACTCCGAGTACGGCCTCGCGGCGTACGTCTTCACCGAGGACCTTCGCCGCGGCCTCCGGGTTTCCGAACGCATCGAAAGTGGCATGGTGGCCCTCAACCGGGGACTCGTGTCCGACCCCGCAGCACCTTTCGGCGGCGTCAAGCAGAGCGGTCTCGGCCGCGAAGGTGCCCACCAGGGCCTGCTGGACTTCACCGAAACGAAATACATCGCCCTCGACTGGTAGCTCCTGCCGCTCCCCTTGCCTTCCATCCGAAAGAGAAGATTAATGACGATCTCCAACACCCAAGCCAAGAAGAAGGCGCCCTGGCGCGTTCCGGCTGCCAGCTTCATCGGCACAACTATCGAGTGGTACGACTATTACATCTTCGGTCTGCTCGCCGCGACCGGAGTCTTCAGCCGCCTGTACTTCCCGGAACAGGATCCGGCCACCGGCCTGCTGATGGCGTTTGTCACCTACGCGGTGGGCTTCGTTGCCCGCCCGTTCGGCGGCATGTTCGCCGGCCACTTCGGAGACAAGATCGGCCGCAAGCCGATGCTGGTGCTCTCCCTGCTCATCATGGGCTTCGCAACCCTGGCCATGGGTATGCTTCCCACCTACGCCCAGATCGGAGTTTGGGCTCCGATCCTGCTGACGGTTCTGCGCCTGCTGCAGGGCTTCGGCGCCGGAGCCGAGTGGGCTGGTGCTGCTGTCATTTCCATCGAACACGCCCCTGCCGGACGCAGCGGATTCTTTGGAAGCTTCACCCAGATGGGCGTCCCGGCGGGCATGCTGCTGGCCAACTCCAGCGTCCTTGCCGTCAAGGCGGCCGTACCGGCAGCAGAGTTCGACGCCTGGGCCTGGCGCCTTCCGTTCCTGCTCAGCGTGATCCTGATCGTCACCGGCATGGTGGTCCGGAACAAGCTTGAAGACTCCAACGACTTCAAGGAACTCGTGGCGGCGAACCAGACCGCGAAGAAGCCCCTGGGCGAGGCCATGAAGAAGGAAACCAAGGGCATCTGGCTTGTGGTGGGCATGCGGCTGGCAGAAAACTCCGCGTTCTACCTGTACACGACCTTCTCCGTGGTCTACATCATGAAGACGTTCGGTGCTGAACGGGCCAACCAGGGCACCATGTCCGTTCTGATTGCCTCGGCTATCGGCGTCTTTGCCGTGCCGCTGTGGGCCGTCCTCTCGGACAAGATCGGGCGCAAACCGCTGTACCTGTTCGGGTCCATCGGCGGACTCCTGTTCTTCCCGCTCTACTTCGTCATGACGGATACCGGCAGCGCGCTGCTGGCAACGCTCGCCATCATTATCGGGCTCGCCGTCTTCCACAACTCGATGTACGGCCCGCAAGCCGCCTTCTTCGCGGAGCTGTTCTCCACCAAGCTGCGCTACAGTGGCGCATCCATGGGCTACCAGTTCGGCTCGGTCCTTGCGGGCGGCATCGCCCCGCTGGTCGCCGTGGCACTGCTCACTGCCGGCGACGGCAAGCCCGGCTGGGTGATCCTGTACTTCAGCATCATCGGCGTCATCACCGTTGTGGCAACACTCCTCGCCCCGGAAACCCTTCGAAAGCTGGACCGGCGCGTCACCGTGGCCCAGGAGCAGGACGAGAACAATGCAGGGATTGCCGATGGTGCACGTCAACGCTAACTAAACTCCTTGAAGTAAGGCGGGCGTCGTCCGGGTCAGAGACCTGGGACGGCGCCCTTCCTTTTGAGCCTGACGTCCCCCTCCGCAGGGCCGCAGCCTCTTCCTGGAACGCGTGGGCCTCGACATGGTGGATGCCGTTTACCTTTCTCAACCACCATGTCCATGCTCTCGGGTTCGCATCGCCACCGGGCCCAACCCACGCTTGTGAAGCTGTGGCCGAAGGCCCTACGCCAAAGTAGGTTCAAGTCCAACGGCACGGGCTTGAGTTGGGCAGATCCTGCGCGCCTCGTTCCAGGATCTCTTTGTAGAGGTTCGTTTGCCGCTCCAAAAATGCCATCTGCTGCCTGGCCGCAGCCCTGGAGCAGCTAAATAGACAGCAGTGGGTGCACCGCGGGCCGTAGGGAAAGTTGTGCACCTATTGGTCGTAAGGGGCCTGGGACTTGCTTTGCAGTTGGACGGAGAGGTTTTGTCACGGCTCCAGGCAGACCCCGAAGGCGCTACTTCGTTGAGACGAAAATCTGCGCCAGAGAGCCACAGCCGCTGACCTGTATGGCTGATTCTGCGGCAGATGCAAAAAGGGACTGGCCCTTCGTCAGGGTTTCGGCATTGCTTTGTGCTGTTGAGGCTGTGATCCGGCCACTGAGGCAGACGAGAACGCGGGGACCGTGGCCGGGCAGGATCGTGGTTCCGCCGACGGCAAGGTGCGGACGGGTGATACTCAACGCGTATTCAGGAGTTGGGGGCTCGAAGATATGCGTGACTTGATCGCTGGGGGCTGTCTCGACTGCAAATCCCGAGGAGTTGAAGTCCAACGCCTTGAGCATGGACGGCACGTTAATGTGTTTCGTGGTGAGGCCAAGTCGAAGAACATTGTCGGAGTTGCCCATTACCTCAAGGCCGAAGCCGCCCAGGTAGGCGTGCGGCACTCCGTCGGCGAGAAACACGAGTTGCCCGGGTTGCAGTTGGACCCTGTTGAGCATCAGGGAGATCACGGCGCCGATGTCTTCGGGATATAGTCGGGACAGTTCGTTCACGGTGGTGCAGGCGGCGCGGATCGTTGGGTCGGGATGTTTGCCTGCATGTTTTGCTGTAGTCGCGAGGACCTCTTCGACTTGCGTGACGTTAAGCTCCAGCAATTGTTCCAGCGTGGACTGCATTCCCTGCTCGCCGGCTGACTGGTGGAGGGCATCAAGCGCCGGGCGGAGTGGCCCCGCCACTGTTTGGAGAAGGAGTACAACTTCCTCTCTGGGCCGAAATCCGACGAGTCCTTCAAAATGTGTGATGGCGTAAACCATTTCTGGCTTGTTGTGCTCGTCCTTGAAGCTGCGTTGAGCGTCAGTCAAGGGCACCCCCCCGCCGTTCTTCCTCCTGATAGCCGGCCATTGCCATCTCTCGGCCTGGATGGACTTGCATGGAGAGGGGGCGTGCGGGGGCGAGGAGTTTCACGAGGTAGGGGAGTTGGCCAAACCTGGAGGTGATATCTTCTCCGAGGTGCTGGGTGGTGTCACCGGAAATGATGTGGTCCAGCTGCTCTGGTCCGTTTGGTGTTTCCGCGGTTGCGGGACCGGTGGGGTGTACGCCCAGCCATAGCTCCGCAAAAGGGGCTCCATCCGGTGTAGCGTTCAGGAATTCGAACATCGCGGTGGTTGATCCCCAGTCGTATGAGCGCCTCGCTCCTGTCAGTCGGTGCATGTGATTGTCTTTCTACTTTCGGCGGTGGTCTGGGCGAGTCACGCGGTGTGAAGCAGCGGATACAAGGCGTGCTGAGTTGGCAGGTCGGCAAGTTGGGCTACGCCGTCCAGGGGCCCGCCGTGGGGTGCCACGATGTTGGCGTTGGGCCATGCCTGCTGAAGTTTGTGCTGCAGGGGTTGGGCCATGCGAGTGTTGGAGAGGATTTTTCCCACCCAGCTGATCGTGGGGCTGGAATCGGATGTCCAGCCGGTGTTGCGCAGGCTCGCGCCGACGGAAAGTGCCAGTTCATTGGTGGCGTGTTCGACGATCCGCGCCGAGACCGTGTCGTGTTCGGACAGGTCGATGACTTTGCGGGCGTAGGAGGCGACGAATGAGATCTTTTCCGGGTTGGACTGTATCTCTATGTAGGCTCCTTCCACGTCGGGGAAATCCTGCTTGAGTATCCCGAGCAGCGCTGTGGGGTCTCCCCGGCCGTCATGGGCGCGCATGGCGGCATCCAGCCCTGCGCGGCCAATCCAGTAGCCGCTTCCGGCATCCCCCATGATGTTTCCCCAGCCGTCCACCCGGGTTGAACCCGTCGGTCCGGTGGCCAGGGTAACTACGCCTGTTCCCGCGGCGATGGCCGAGCCTGCCCGGTCGCCAAGGCACCCGAGGTATCCGGAGATAGAGTCATGGGCTATGCGGATGGAGGTGAGGCCAAGGTCGCCGCAGGCTGCCATGACGCCGAGGGCGTCTGCGTTGGCTGATGTGAGGCCGGAGAGGGCTGCCGCCAGCCGGACGTTTTCGCGAGGGTAGGCAGTGAGAACGGACCGTACGACCCCTGCGAGTTGTGGCATGAGCGGTGCGTCGGTAAGCAGCGGCGGAAATTCCTGCTCGAACTCGATTCTCTTCCTGGCCAGCAGCCGGGCACGGATGGATGACTGGCCGCCGTCGACGGCCAGTACGGGGGCATGGGAGGTCACAGGGGTGGCTTTCTGCTGGAAGAGTAGTTTGGTGCCCTAGCTGAGGGCGGGTAAAACGGAAACTTTGAGGTTGTTCAGGCCTTGGAACAGATGGGTTCCAACGTCGTGCCAGTTCGGGTTTCGTTCTCGGGCCCGGCTAAGGGGTTGCCCATTAAGCTGTACTTCCGCTGCTGTGTCCAAGCCCATGAAGATGAGCTCGATGGGAGTTGCGGCAGGTTTTCGGAGGGGGAAGTCGAGGCTGTACTCCCAGGCGCATTGCGTGATCCATCGGGGTGCCTCCTCTGCCTGCTTTGAGGACAGGAGACCTGCGGTTGCTAGGTCCTGCGGGATTGAACCGGGAACCGACGCGGGGATGTGCCGCCCTGCGATGCCGAGGGGTGCCGGTCCGTCAATGAGGCGGATGTGCCAGCCAGCATTGAGGGCACGGCACAGTGTGTCGGTGTAGAGCTCCGTGTTGAAGTGGTGTCTCATGATCTTCTTCGTCCTGGCCCTGGGGCTCGCGTGTTGAACCGGCGCCGTCCCTAGGGACGGCGCCGGCTGGTTGCTCAAGCTGGTTGTGCCGTGGTTCCTTACTGAGTCAGGGCAGGCACAGGCGCTGTTGTGGCTACGAGGGGCACGGCGCGCAGATCATTGCCGGTACGCAGGACGGCCGGCGAAAGGAATGACTCCGGGTCAATACCGGCAGCTGTGCTGGCTACCGTGAAAGTCCATTCACCGCCTGCCGGGAGGGTGACGAGTCCGTCGCCCACCTTTGCGTGCGGGTCCACCCTGTCAACGTGCAGTGTGATGTCGCGCACGAGTGAAACAGCTCGCACATGAATTTCGTAGCCTCCCGGGACCGCTTTCGCGGTCGCGTTCAGCGGGTTCGGATCCAGGTGCAGCTCAACGTCCTCCCCGAAGGTGTGCACGGCCTGCTCTGGTCCAAGGGTGGCAACGAGGACTTCGTCTGTTGCCTCTTCGGGCCGGGACAATCCGCTGGTGACTGGCAGGGTTGTGACGGTCCGGGCAGCCACCTCGACATCTTCTGTGTATTCACCTTGAAGGGCCCCGTCAAAAGTCTCCAGGCGCAGCGCCAAGTCACCGCTCCACGGCTCGTCGGTGTCGTTGACCAATGACACGGTCAATTGACCTCCCCGATTGCCGAAGCTGATGATGCGAGGCGCATTAGCCAGCCGGAGCCCGTGCCAGAGCGGCTTCGGCCTTTCCTGGGAGTCGATGGCGGCCCACGAAGTGACCGGCCAGCAGTCGTTGAGCTGCCAGACGATTGCGCCGGCTGTGCGTGGCCACCAGGAGCGGTAGTGCTCGATGGCGTAACGGATGGCGCGGGCCTGGTTGAGCTGGGTTGCCCAGTGCCAGTCCTCAAAGTTCTCGGGCACGCCCAGGTGCGGGGTGAGGCCGCGGTCGAGCTTGCCGTTTCCGTCGTCTGCCTTCTGGTGGATGAGGAAGACCGGGTCGTTCTTCGGGTCTTCTTCGCCCGTCAGAGGACCGCCGTTGCTGGAGTGCACGAAATCAGTCAGGGTACGCCACGTCGGCGGTCCCTGGAATCCGAACTCGGAGCAAAAGCGTGGGGTGTCGTTCCGGTAGGCGGAGTAGTCGATCCTGTTCCAGACTTCCCACTGGTGGTGGGTTCCGTGGTCGGGGTCGTTGGGGTGTACGTCTTCCGGTTTCTGGCCGGGCGAGTAGGGGCTGTTGTCGCAGTAGGGCCGGGTGGGGTCCAGCTCGGCGACGATGCCGCGGAGCAGTTCGTGCGCGTACCGGTCGCCCCAGGTCCGCCCTGCCAGGTCTTCCTTCCATCCCCAATCTTCATGTCCCCAGACGTTTTCGTTCCCACCGTTCCAGATCACCAGTGAAGGGTGCGAGGCGAGCCGGACAACGTTCTCGCGGGCCTCTGCTTCCAGTTCCTCCCACAAGGGGGATTCCTCAGGGTAGGCGGCGCAGGCGAGCAGGAAGTCCTGCCAGACCAGGATTCCGCGCTCATCGCATGCAGCGTAGAAGTCCTCCGTTTCGTAGATTCCTCCACCCCAGATACGCAGCAGGTTAAGGTTCGCGCCGAGGGCCTGGTCCAGTCTCCTGTCGAGGCGCGAGCGTGTTATCCGGGTCAGGAGATGGTCGTCCGGGATCCAGTTGGCACCTTTGACGAAGACGGCTTTGCCGTTGACCTTGAGGGTGAAGGCGGTTCCGATTTCGTCCGAGGATGTGTCCAGATCAACGTTGCGGAATCCAATCCGGCGTTCCCATGAGTCCAATGGCGTGGTGCCGGATGCCTCAAAGAGTTGGACCTGGAGGGCGGACAGAGGCTGCTCACCGTAACCGGCAGGCCACCAGAGCGGGGCGTCGGGCACGTCGAGGGTCACCAGTGCTGTGGTGGTTCCCGCCGGGAGAACGGCGCTGGCGGTTTGCCCGTGAACCGATGCCTGGATTGTGAGGTCACCTTCGTCGTCCAGGCCTGAACGTTCAACGGTGACGTGTACTTCAACGTGTCCTGCTCCGTCTGCTGTCACGGTTACCAGAGGCCGGACCTCGGCAAAGCGCGCGACAGTCCACCGCTCGATCCGTACCTCTTTCCAGAGGCCGGCAGTGCGCAGGTCCGGGCCCCAGTCCCAGCCGAAGCTGCACGCCATTTTCCTGACGAAGTTGAACGGGACGGGGTGGTAGGCGCTGGGCCGGTCTCCCAGCAGTGCCCGCATCTCCTCGGCATATGCCGTGGCGGACCGCAGGTCGACAGTCAGCGCTTGTTCACTGCCGTCTGCTTCTGGAAGGACATCGAACCGGTATGAGCGGTGCATGTTGGCCGTCCGCCCCAGCTCCCGTCCGCCCAGGCTGATGCTGCTGACGGTGTCCACGCCGTCGAGAACCAGGTCTACCCGTTCCCGTTCAGCGGCAACCGGCAGGATGAGGAGGGTCTGGTAGCGCCAGTTCACGTCGTGCATCCACCGGAGGCTGGTTTCGTTGGCGTCCAGGTAAGGGTCCTCGATAAGGCCAGCGCGCAGCAGGTCAGTATGTACGCTTCCGGGTACTTCTGCCGGAACCTGCGCCGGGATGTTAGGAGGGGCCGTGCCGGAGACAGGCTCTACAGTCCAACCGTGTGTCAGTGGGGAAGAAATCATGATGCGGGCGTCCTAGCGGTGTTTGAGGGTCGGCAGGTCTGCGTGGACTTCGTCGATGTGCACCCAGCGTTGGCTGAAGTGGTTAAAGCACACGGAGTTGTCGATGGCGTCCCTGTCGGGCGGAAGCTCAGTGGCTGCGACTTTACCGACGCGTTCGGGGTCGGGGGCAGCCTGGGCCAGTAGTTTTGTGTAGGCGTGTTGGGGATGGAGAATGACGTCGTCGGCCGGGCCCCGCTCCACGACCCTTCCCCGGTACAGGACCAGGATTTCGTCCGAGAAGTGCCGGGCGGTCGCCAGGTCGTGAGTGATGTAGAGGACGGCAAGGTTGTCTTCGCGCTGCAGGCGCCCCAGAAGATTCAGCACTCCGAGCCGGATTGAGACGTCAAGCATCGAGACGGGTTCATCGGCGATGAGCACCTGGGCGCCGGGGGCGAGGGCACGGGCGATGGCGACCCGCTGCCGCTGTCCGCCGGACAATTCGTGGGGGCGTTTGGCTGCAATGACATCAGCGGGCGTTAGGTTAACGCGCTCCAGCATCTCGAGCACCCGTTCATGCGTGTCCTGGGCGGTCCGGGTCCGTTGATGAATCCGCAGCGGGCGGGCGATGTGGTGTTCAACGGAGTGGAACGGGTTTAAGGACGCGAAAGGATCCTGGAACACCATCTGCACATGCCGCCGGTACACCGAGCCGAGCACCGGCGTTTTGTCATCCAACTCGACGGAAATCTTGCCGGCGGTGGGCTTCTCCATCCGGGTCAGAAGTTTGGCGATCGTGGACTTGCCTGATCCGGATTCTCCTACCAGGGCTACTGTTTTTCCCGGCACCAGGTCGAAATTGACCCGGTCCACGGCCAGCATGGACCGTCGCCGCAGGCCGCCCCTAAGCGTGTACTCCTTCGTCAGGTCGCTTACTGAGACACTGGTCATGGCTGCTCCTCGAAGCTGTCGTATTCCCCTGAACGGATGAAAGCGCCCCTGTCACCACTGAGGCTGGGGAAAGAGGCAAGCAGCTTGCGTGTGTAAGGGTGAACGGCGGACCGGTACAGGGTCTCCGCCTTGTCCAGTTCAATAATTTCCCCACGCAGCATCACGGCGATGCGGTCGCTGATCTCCAGCAACAGGGGCAGGTCATGGGTGATGAAGATGACCGCGAAGTTCAGTTCCTCCTTCAGCCGCACGATTTCGCGCAGGATATCCCGCTGCACGACGACGTCAAGGGCTGTTGTTGGTTCATCCATGATCATCACTTGGGGCTCCAGGAGCATGGCCATGGCAATCATGACCCGCTGGCGCATCCCGCCGGACAGTTCGTGGGGGTAGGACCCCAACCGTTCGGGGTCTACCCCGACACGTTGGAGGACGCCCGCGCATCTGGTTCGGCGGGCCTGCTTGCCTAGGGACCGGTCGTGGGCGCGCAAAGCATCGTCGAGCTGGCTGCCTATGGTGCGTACCGGGTTCAGGGCGTTCATGGCGCCCTGGAACACCATCGATAGTTTGGTCCACCTGAAGCGGCGTAGCTTCTCATCCTCCAGTGTGAGGAGCTCGATGTCTTCCCCGTCCTGGTCGTGAAAGGTCACCTGCCCGGACGCGATGCGGGCAGGGGCCTGGTGGAGCCGGTTTATTGCATAGGCAAGGGTGGTCTTGCCGCACCCGGACTCGCCCGCCAGGCCGAGGATTTCACCGCGCCCCAGTTGGAAGCTGGCATTTTTGACGGCGTGGACCGGGCGGTCCGTTTCGTAGACAACGCTCAGGTTTTCAACGGTGAGTACGGGGCCGGGACGTACCTGGGCCTGCTCACGGCCTTGGGCCAGTTCAACGCTCATGACACTGCTGCTTTCTTGTCCGTCCGGGCGGTCCGCCGGGCACGTCGGCGCACCAGGCGGGCGTTTTTGAGTTTGGGGTTGATGATCTCGTCGATGGAGAAGTTAATGAGCGAGAGCCCCATGCCGAAGAGCGCGATCATCAGGCCGGGCGGGAGGAACCACCACCAGGCACCCAGGGGAAGTGCGAATCCGTTCTGGGCATAGAACAGCATGGTTCCCAGCGTCGAGGAACCTGACGCTCCGAGTCCCAAAAACGACAACCCTGCTTCGCCGAGGATCGCTGAGATGACGGCGAACACAAACTGGGACGCCAGCACCGGAAGGAGGTTGGGCAGGATTTCGACGGCGATGACCCGCCAGGGCCGTTCACCGGAAACGCGGGATGCGGCAACGTAGTCACGGTTACGTACCGACAGTGTTTGTGCCCGAAGGACGCGGGCAGACGCGGCCCAGCTGGTCAGCGCCAGGACCAGTGCAATGGTCCACAAGCCGCGGCTCTCACGGGGAACGAAACCTGAGATCACGATAACCAGTGGCAGGCCGGGGATGACCAGGAAGACATTGGACAGCAGCGAAAAGACCTCGTCAGCGAATCCGCCGAGGTAGGCGCCGTAGATCCCGAAGAACGCTGACAGGATGGTGGCCAGTACGCCTACGAGCAACCCGATTTGAAGCGAACCGCGGGTGGCGTAGGCGAGTTGCGCCAAAACGTCCTGGCCGGTCTGGGTAGTACCCAGCCAGTGTTCCGGACTGGGCCCGCTGAGCCCTGTATTGCTGATGGCGTCAGGATTGCCGACAAGAAAAGGCCCAAATATACCGAAGGCTGCGATGCCGCCGATGAGGACGAGACCGGTGATGAGCCACGGCGTCGGCGTCGGCAACAACAGGCGCCAGGCTGCTGTAGGGCGATGCCCGCTTGCCTTGGCAAGAGTAGCCAGTTCCTCAGTCGGACTAACTGGGGCCGTTTCGGACAGGGGTTGGATGTTGGTCATGAAAGAATCCTTCGTTAGCCCTTGGCCCGGGTCCGTGGATCAACCAGGCTGTACAGGAGGTCCACCAGGAGGTTGGCCGCCAGCACCGCAATGGTGATGTAGAGGAAGACGCCCTGCATCAGGGCGTAGTCGTTGTTGGTCACAGCGGAAAGAAGCCTTGACCCAATGCCTGGGTAGGAGAAAACCTGCTCAGTGACAACGGAACCTGAAACGACGAATCCGAGGGAAATAGCAAAACCGGCCACCGAAGGGAGAACAGCGTTGCGCGCCGCGTAATTGATCAGAATCCACCGGGCCGGCAGGCCCTTCGCACGTGCGGTGAGGACGTAATCTTCGGACAGCGTGGACACCATCATGTTGCGCATACCCAGCAGCCAGCCGCCCAGGGACGCTATGACAATTGTCAGGGCGGGGAGGGTTGCGTGTTCGACGGCGGAAAGGATGAAGGGCAGGTTCCAGCCTGGATCGAGAATGACGTCGTATCCTCCCTGACCGGGGAACAGCCCGAGACCGCGGGACAGGATGTAGACCAGCACCAGGGCCAGCCAGAAGTAGGGAACGGCTGCCAGCAGGGTGGTGGCTGGAATCAGGGAATCCAGCCAGGTCCCCGGGCGCCACCCGACCAGCGCGCCGAGGATAATGCCAATGGCTGCTGCCAGGACCGTGGAAACTCCAACCAGGATGACCGTCCAAGGCATCGAAGCGCCGATCACATCCGTGACTTTTGCCGGGAAGTAGCTGATGGATACTCCCAGGTCCCCGCGGGCGATGTTCGCCAAATAGGACCAGTACTGGGCCAGGATGGGCTGGGTGTCATCCCCGCCCAGGAGGATCGCGTACGCCTGGCGGGTCTCGGGCGTGACGTTGCCGCCGCGCTGCTGCAGCTTTGCCAGCAGGATGTCGACGGGATTACCCGGCAGCATGCGGGGAATGATGAAGTTCAGGGTCAGCGCTGCCCAGAGGGCAGCGGCGTAGAAACCCAGCTTGCGTATTACGTAGTTCACTTTTGCACCTGTCACACCTGGTTTTGGTTACGGTGACCGTGCGCCCGGCAGCGTGCCCGGGCCCACGGGTTGTTAGCCGTTGGCCGGCTCGAGGGACTTGAAGATCTGGGCCGCATCAAGACGGGACCAGACGGCGGGGAAGGCGTACATGTTCTCCTCGGTGGGCCAGCCGGTGAACTTTGCCTTGTTCCAGATGCTGGTCGTGCCGCCTGTCAGGACAGGGATGTAAGGCATGTCCTCGACGATGGCACCTTGGATGATGTCAAACTGCTTCTGGCGTGTTTCCTTGTCCTCAAACCGTGTGTTCTTGACGGCGTCAATGGCAGCGTCGACCGCGGGGTTCGAGTAGCGGGCGGTATTGTTGCCGGCGCTTTCGCCCACATGGGCAGTGTTGGCGGAGGAGAAGAAGTAGTTGTAGACGTAGTAAGGGTCCGAGGCCGGCCCCTGCCAGAGAGAGTCGATCGCCAGCTGGAAGTTGCCCTTGGTCCGCTTGTCGGTCCATTCGTTCCAGGAGGACTGCGATGCCTGGACGTCAATGCCGGAAGCCTTGGCTTGCTCTGCAATGGTCTGGATCGCGGTGATGTAGTCGGTCCAGCCGGTGACAACCTCGATGGTAAGGGTCAGCTTCTTACCGTCCTTGGCAAAGATTCCGTCGGCTCCCTTGGTCCAGCCGGCTGCTTCCAGCGTTTTCTGTGCTGCAGCTGGATCTGCAGCCGCCGGCGCCTCAACAGGCTTGATGGACGCTGAGATCCACTCGGACTGGGTATCCGTCAGTGCGAACGAGGGGGAGATTGGCGCTGCGGTGTCTTCGTACGCCAGCTTGTTCAGCTGGGTACGGTCGATCGCGTGATAGAGCGCCTTCCGGACGGCCGGATCAGTCTGCGGGCCCGTGCAACCCATGGCCGCAGTTGAGCAGGAAGCGAGCACCTGCTGGCTCTGGGCAACGGTCTGCTTTTCGTAGTTCGGGAAGTTCTTGGACACGTTTTGGATATCCGGAACCGGACCGGTCTGCCAGTCGATGGTTCCCGAAGCGATGGCGTCGGCACCAGCAGTGTTACCCGACAGGGCGATGTAGCGGACATTCTTGACTGCCGGTTCGCCGCCCCAGTACGAAGGGTTGGCCGTCAAGGTGAAAGCCTGTGGTTTGAAGTCACCGAGCTGGTAAGCGCCGGTTCCGACAGGCTTTTCAACCACGTCTGTCTCGGGGTCAATTTTGGACCAGATGTGCTCGGGGACGATGACTGCCTGCGTGAGGATGTCCGGTCCGGACACGAACGCGGGGGCGTCCCAGATGAACGTGACGTGAGTGTCATCGGTGGCAGTCACATCACCTTTGAAGCCGAGACTGTTCAACGCCGGGTGCTCTTTGAGCAGGTTGAAGGTGAAGGCCACGTCACCGGCGGTAAATGCCTCGCCGTCACTCCACTTCACCCCGTCCCGCAGCGTCACGGACAGTTCGGTGCCTGCCGCGTTCCAGACGTACTCCGTTCCGAGCAGGGGTTCGGGCTTGGAGTCGGCGGCGGCCTTGTTCAGGAAGAACAGGGGTTCGTAGATGGTGCCGGGCCCTGCGATCTGCGACGGGGAGAACGGGTTGAAGTTCAGCTGGTAGTCGCCGGCCTGCCCGGTATAGGCAATGAGGGTGGAGTCAGCGGAGTTTGCGGCGCCACGTCCTCCGCCTGCGGTACATCCGCTGAGGAGGAGCCCCAAGGCCGTCGCGCCTGCGGCGAGAGCCAGGGGGCCGCGGCGCCGTACGGACCTGCGGGGTCGAGTGGGGAGGAGCATCTCTGGTCCCTTTCATTGTGCCGGACCACAGTTACCGGCGGGATTGTGTGCCGAATATCACGGCCTAAGAAGAAGTTAGGTGATTAAATTAAGTTGGTCAAGTTATTATTAGGGAGAGCGTTCAGTTGCCGTAGGCGCAAACCAGGGCGGATGGATGGACCAGGGAAATGAGGATTGATGGTATCTGCAACGGCGCACCGGCCCGTTCTATGGTCGTCGACGCGGTCACGGTTGCTGGACATCATGCGCACCCTCGGTACCGTAAGCCGGGTTGAACTGGTGGGCGCCACCGGCCTGACGCCGGGGACCATCTCCAATGTCGTGCGTGACCTCCTGGACGAAAATTTGGTGCTCGAAGTGGGTCATGCACGCTCCCGGGGCGGCCAGCCCCGCCGGCTTCTGCAGCTTCGGGCGCAGGCCCATTACGCCGTGGGCGTGCAGATGGATAGGTGTACGAGTTCGGTGGTCCTCACAGATTTCGGCGGGCGGCTGGTGGCCCAGAGGACCCTTCAGGGCTCCGGCAACACCAGCCCCGAAGAGATGCTGACGCTGCTGTCGCACGAGATCCTGGACCTTCTGGAGTTGGAGCAAATACCGCTTGGCAGGGTACTCGGGGTAAGTCTTGTCACCTATGGCCCTCAGGACCGGCTGAACGGAAAGCTGATGGCCCCCCGCCCCACTCCTGAATGGTACGGGTGCCCCCTTGCCCCCTCTTTGTCGCGCCTGACGGGGTTGCCGGTCCTGCTGGAGAATGATGCGACCGCGGCAGCGTTGGGTGAACAGTGGCTCGGGGACGTGGAGGCCGATACGTTCGGGGTGATTTACATGGCCAGCGGCCTGGGCGGTGGCGTCATCGTCGACCGCGAGGTTTATCGAGGGGGCGGTTCCAACACGGTGGAGCTGGGCCACATTTCCGTTGACGCTTCCGGTGCGCCGTGTGAATGCGGGAACCGAGGGTGCATTGAGACAACCTACGGAACCGCCGCCGTCGTCTCCCGCGCTCTGTCAGCCACTCGTTTCGGTGCCCATCTCAATCTCACTGGCAAGCCGGGCGATACGCTTGAAGACTTCGAGAAGTTGTCCCAGGCAGCCATCGGTGGCGATCCCTATGCCGGATCGCTGCTCGGCGAGGCCGCTTACGGACTGGGGCAGGCCGCGGTGACCCTGGTCAATCTCTTTGACCTGCAGACCGTGGTTCTGGCAGGACCGGCCTTCTCAGTTGCCGGCCCGCTCTTGCGTGATGGCATTTCGAAGGTCCTGAACCAGTCGGCCTTCAGCCGCGAGCTTCGCCCCATCAGTGTGGTTTTGTCCTCTCATGGTTCTTTGGCGGCGGCCGTCGGGGGGGCTTTACAAGTACTTCGGACACCTGCCGGAGCCGCAGCAAACGCATAAACCTCTACAGCCCTAGAAACCGCATAGAAAACAACAATTACGGAGACCATATGACACAGTCCCTGCCCCGATTCACAGTGCTGCGCCGCGATGGTATCAGCCTTGCCCTGTGCTACCTGCCCCTTGGATTGCCTTCCGTGCTGCACTGGGGATCTGACTTCGGAGACCTTGATGACGACGACCTCGAGAACATTGTCGCCGCTGCGGGCAGGCAAACCGCTCCTGGAACCCTGGACGCGGCCTGGCAGCTCAGTATCCTTCCCCAGGAAGGCGACGGTTGGGCAGGCCGCCCTGGTTTGATGGCCACCCGTGAAGGGCAACCCCTTTTTCCCAGGTGGACGGTAAGCAGCGCCGACAGCACTGCCCACTCCGTTGTGGTCCACTCCCTCGACGCAACCCGCGGGCTTGAACTACTGAGCACATTCTCCATAGAAGCAGGCGGTGCTGTCACTGTCGGTCATGAGCTGACGAACAGGGGTGAGGGCATTCTTGAGGTCAACTGGCTGGAGGCAACGCTGCCCGCGCCTAAGACGGCGGACTACCTGACGATGTTCTCGGGCCGCTGGACCAGGGAGAAGGCGCCTTTCACTACATTGATGCCCCGAGGGGCCATGAACCGGCAGACCCGACGGGGGCGGGGTGGACATGATGCTCCTCATCTCGAAATTGCAAGCATTGACCCACCCCGGGACCGGACGGGCGAGTTGTGGGCAGTACACCTGGGGTGGAGCGCGGACGCAACGTACCGGACCGACCGGATGACCGATGCTGTCACCCTGATCGGGGCCGGCGAGCTGGTCCGCCCGGGAGAAATCCGGTTGGCGCCAGGGGAGAGCTATTGGACGCCAAAGACGTGGTTCGGCTGGTCGGATGCCGGCCTGGATGGATTGTCGTCCATGTTCCATACCGCGCTCCGTTCCCGGGACCAGCACCCCCGCGGACCCCGTCCCTTGGTCCTGAACACCTGGGAAGCTGTCTACTTTGATCACAATCCCCAGACCGTTCTGGAACTGGCCGAGCGTGCCGCTGAGGTTGGAGTTGAACGGTTCGTCCTCGATGACGGCTGGTTCATGGCCCGCCGGGATGACACGAGAGGCCTCGGGGACTGGATCGTGGACCCTGCTGTCTGGCCGGAAGGCCTGGGTCCCCTTGCAGGCCGGGTCCACGAACTCGGGATGCAGTTCGGGTTGTGGTTTGAACCGGAGATGGTGAACCTGGACTCAGACCTGGCACGCTCGCACCCGGACTGGCTGCTGCACAACCCTGACCATGTCACAGCTACCCCGGACGACCTGTCATGGCGGACACAGTTTGTCCTGGACCTTGCCAACCGGGACGCCTACAACCATGTGCGGCGGCAGATGAGCGACCTCATCAAGGAACTGGGTATCGACTTCATCAAATGGGACCACAACCGGGACCTGATCGAGCCTGTGCACGCTGGCCGCCCCGGGACGCATGAGCATACGCTTGCAACCTACCGGTTGATACGCGAGCTCAAGGAAGCCCATCCGGGCCTGGAAATCGAATCGTGCTCCAGTGGTGGTGCGCGCACCGATCTGGGAATCCTGGAGTTCGCCGACAGGGTCTGGGCCTCGGACTCCAATGATGCCGTTGAACGCCAGGATATTCAGCGCTGGACCCAGTTGCTTCTGCCGCCGGAGTTGGTGGGGGGCCATGTTGGTCCTGCAACGTCCCACAGCTCAGGGCGCACGGTCGATTTTTCCTACCGGGCGGCGACAAGTCTGATGGGTTCTGCCGGATTTGAATGGAACATCCTGGACTGCCCCCCGGAGGAGCTTGAGACCGTGCGCGCCTTCGCCCGGATGTACAAGGAGCTGCGCCACGTTCTGCATACAGGGACAGCCGTACACGCCGACGTCCTTGACCCGGCGCTGCGCGTTACAGGGGCAGTTCTGCCCGACCAGAGCGAGGGTGTGTGGACGATCGCCTCAGTTGCCACCCTTGAGGATGCCCTGCCTGAAAAAGTGCGGTTGCATGGACTGGATCCTGACAGCCGCTACCGGGTCAGCGTCCGGAAAGAGCTTGGCACCCCGCACCATGGCTGGATCACACCCCCGTGGTTTTCTGCCGGTGAGGTAACGCTTCCCGGCAGCATCCTGGGCAGTGCAGGGCTGCAGATTCCGGTCCTGTGGCCGGCCCAGGCCATCATCCTTCATGTACAGAAGGCCTAGCTAGGGGTGCCGTCCAGTACCGGATCCGACCCGGTACTGGTCCAGGCGGCGGTGCTGCCGCGCTGGATGATGCGTGCAGTTGGCACGTGGACTATCGTTTGGAGCGCCCCGGAGTAGGTCTTCATCAGGACTTCCGCCACGATCCTCCCCAGTTCGTGGACGTCAAGGCTCACCACTGAAAATGGCGGGTGCGACAGACGACAGTGGGGCCCATCGTCCCAGGCGAGCAGCGACACGTCCCCCGGAACATTCATTCCAAGGGTCTGCGCGGCAGACATACCCGCTACCGCCATGATGCTGTTGTCATAGACGATGGCGGTGGGACGGTTCGGGGCGGTCAGTAACTGGTGGGTTTGTGCTGCTCCTGATGGTGCCGAGTAGTCCCCCTCGACAGAAAAGCCGTTGATGGCCCGGCGGGCAAGGGCGCGATCGAAGGCCAGGCTGCGTGCCCTCGTATGATGCAGATGCCCCGGACCGGAAACCCGGCCCAAAGATTTATGCCCCAATCCGGCGAGGAAGTCCACGGCCATTTCCATGGCTCCCGAGTTATCCACGTCAACCAGGGACACCCCGGGGGTCGTGGGACCTCCCAGGACCACAACCGGCAGCCCGAGCTCGAGGCAAAGCCGCGCCCTTGAATCATCATCCTGGGAATCAACCACCACGACCGCGTCAATGTCGCCACTTTCAGCCCACCGCGGATAAGCGTCCAGCTCGTCCTGGTAGGAACTGAACTGTCTCAGTATGACGGTGGCGCCGTGCTGGTCGAGGGCCCCTTCCATGCCGGTCAGGAGCTCTTCAAAGTAGGGATCTGTGCCATGTGGTCCGTTTTTGTTTTGGACTCCAATGGCGAACCTTGGGTGCAGGCCTGATCCTGTAGGGAGGGTGTCCATGTGCTAAGTATGGCTTTGACCGGCAATACTTAGCACATGAGCCCAGCCGCAGAGCGTCCATGACAGTCGTGCTGAACCCATCCGGAACGCAAACCAGCAGGGGCTTGGTCCTTGACCGCGTCAGGGCTGAAGGGCCCGTCAGCCGTGTCGAACTCGCAGAGCGCACAGGGTTGACGCAGGCTGCCATCTCCAACCTTGTCCGGTCGTTGCTGAACGAGGGGCTCCTGGTTGAGACTGGCGAACGAACGTATACCGGTGCCAAGGGCAAGCCTCGTGTGTTGCTTGGGCTCAATCCACGCGCGCGGTGCAGTGTGGGCGTGCAGATCGGCGCGGACTGGATTGTACTGGTTTTGACCGATGCCGCCGGTTCAGTGCTGGCCAGGACACGGATCAGGGGCGCCCGCTCGAGAATCCCGGACGAAGTAGTGAAGGATGTTGCCGAACAGGTGGGCGTCATGCTCAGGCTAACCAGCGTGCAACGTGAGATTGTTGCTGGAATCGGGCTGGTTGCCCCTGGCGCGCTAGATGTTGAGAGCGGCTCCATACTGACCTCTCAGAGCATGCCCCTGTGGGAGCGGTTTCCCGTCCGGGATGCGCTGACATCGGCCTCGGGCCTGCCGACGTTGCTGGACAATGTGGCCACGGCGGCTGCAATGGGAGACTTCTGGAGTGGCGCTATTCCGGATGCAACCGCGCACTGCACGCTGTACATGGGGGCAAGCATCAGCGCGGGCCTGCTGATCGGTGGCTCGATTTATCGGGGATCAAGTTCCAACACCGGTCTGCTTGGCAGCGTACGGTTCCAGAGCGGCCGCCGTTCAGGGACAACCCTTGAAGAAGTTGCCGGGCCTCGGGCGGTGGCTGAACGCGCCAGGGCTGCTGTATCGTCGGGGCGGACCACCACCGCGAAGCTTTCCGGCGACTTCGATCCCTTCAGCGACTTCGCCGCCATTGCAACAGCTGCTGTCCACGGTGATCCGTTGTCCATGGCACTCATCGAAGAGTCAGCAGATCACGTCGCGGACGCCGTCGTGGCGCTGGTTAACATCCTTGACCTTGATTCGGTGACCCTTGCCGGCCCATCGTTCACCACTGCCGGTTCCCTGTACCTGCCCCTCCTGGACCAGCACCTGCGCGCTGAAGCGTTTGCCCTGCCCAAGCACGGTGTGACAGTACGGCTTTCGACCCAAGTCACTGACGCGGCCGCCGTTGGTGCTGCCGCGCTCATGCTGCAGCACAGCCTCTCTCAACCGGACTAGGGGACCTCAACCTCCCGCCGACGACCGCCCGGCACATGCAATGTGGCACGCTCACGGATTGCGGGGCCCCGCTGTAACAAGCGAAGCCCCGCGGCCCTACTTTTCCTTACTGCCGGTCACTTTGCCCGCAGATCGTCCACGTAGGCGGTCCCTGTGGTGGAAGTCCCCTCGGGTACCTGGTTGATGAAGATGTTGAATTGGGAGAGGTCCTTCAGGTCCTCGTTAGTGATCCTGCGGTCTGCATTGGCTGTGTCCCAGGGAGCAGGGCGGAAGTCCGCGAAGGGGATGGTGAGGTTTTGCCCCTCGATGCCGCTAAGGGAGGGGTAAGCCTCGTAAGCGACACCGCCACAGACCAGCTGCAGAACGAGCTTCTGCTGTGACCCATCCGGCTGCAGCCACAACGAGAATGCATCGAATGCCGACCAGTCTCCCTCTATACGCCGAGTGATTCCGGTGTAGTTCTGCAGGCTGAAGTCATAGTCGAATTTCAGGGCGCTCGTTCCGCTGCCCACCGGGCTGCTGGAGAGGGAGATGTTGTTGGCACCTACGGCGCTGTAAGCAGCCCGGAGTTCACTGTCGTCTGCGTATCCTTCGAAGTCATCGACGACACCGGGAGCTGAGGCCGGCTTTTCGCCCAAAACGAGTTGTTGAACGGCAGTCAGTTCCTTCTTGCCGGGCAGCTGCGCGGTAACCGTCAGGGTCGTCCGTTTGCTGGTCAGCTCACTTGCGGGTACGGAGAGGGTCCCCATGTAGTAACCGGACGTGGCATCGAACGTCAACTGCTGTGCCGGGGCATCACCAAGGCGGAAGGAGGCGTTGAAGGGCTTCGTGTCGGTTATACGTACGCGAACGGTGGTTTCCTGGTCGGTGACCCTGTCACCGTCAACCGGGGAAACCACGTGAAGTGCCGGAGCGTGGTCTTCACTCTTGACCTTCCGCTGCCGCACATCTTTTTCAGTGAGCCCGGAGGCGAAGACTGTGAAATCGTCAGCCGCGAAGGCGCGGAAATCGGGGAGCATTTCGTGCTCTGCGAGGTCTCCCGTTGCCGGGTACGGCACGAAGAACTGGCCCGTCCCGTAGTTTGTCCACGTCAGCATCCACGCCATGCGGCGGGCATCAGGATCCGCTTTGAGGGCGTTCAGCACCTCTGTGTACCAGTTCACCTCGGGGTTCTGGCCGTTGGGCTTGAGTGCCCCGCTGACTCCGACTTCGGTCAGGGCAGCGACTTTGCCGCGCTCATCGGCCAACTTCGAAATCATGCCCAAGTCAGCGACCAGGCCATCCAACCATTGCTGCGACCCGCCTGAACTGTCGTAGTTGTCGTAGCCGAGGACATCCACAAACGCGTCACCCGGGTACGTGCGCATGAACACATCGCTGGTTCCGCTGAAGCCGCCACCTGGGGAGTAGGAATACAGGAAGTTGTGCACGTCCTTTACGTCGCGGAGGTATTCCACGGTGTAGCGGAAGAGTTCGATGTACTGGGAGGCAGAAGCGTGGGCGGCTCCCCACCAGAACCAAGAGCCTGCGTTTTCATGGAAGGGCCGGAAAACCATCGGAATGGCGGACCCGTTGTCGTCCACAGAGGCATGCGCGATGCGGGCAACCCTGTCCAGGTAGTCGGTGAACTCCTGGTTTCGGTCGCCGCCGGGCATGATCCGTGAGACAACTTCACCGTCTGTATCGTCGAAAGGTCCGCCAGTGACAAAGTTGTCCATGTGTGCCGAGAAGGTCTGGATCCCTCCGATCCTGTCTGCTGCCTTCACCAGTCCGACTGTATGCTCGAAGTTTTCCTCCGGTGTCGGGCTGCCTGGTGCCGAACCGTATCCGTCATGGCCAAAATCCCAACCGAAAACGGCAGGGTGTTCACCGGTGGCCGCCTTTACGTCAGATAACACCCCATCAGCGTTCTCTGCCGGAAACGTGACACCGAATTCTGTGTCCTGCTGATGGCCAAAGAGGATGCCCTTGCCCTGCTGGGATTTGAGGTACGCGAAGAGCGACGCTGTCCGGGAGTTCGCCTCCTGATCAACAAGGGAAAGCCTTTCAGGGGGGCCTGATCTGTCCGACACCAAGGGCGGAGCGGCAACAGCGGAGGCGGCCGTAGAGGCGGCCAGCGCTGCCACCAGAATAGCCACGCCGCTTCTACGGAGGCGGCTAGGAAGTGCACCTGAAGTTTTCAATGCGGTCCTGTCTGTCAGGTGACGCGGCAGTGCGCCACTGACGCATAACCCTAAGCGATTAACTTAATAAAGTGAAGTAAATATATGGAGTTGCCAGTGCCGCCCTTTATAGAGAAACGCGGCGGGCCAGACGCGGTTGAGTCGCCCACTCGGTGCTTCGTCGAGTCGGACGTTTCCGTTGCCTAAACGCCGATAAGGGAGCTCTCGCCAAGCTATGCCGGCAGGTGGACGAAGCAGGTCCACCGGCCCGACTGATCGACGGCGCCCGACATGGCCGACTGGAAGACTCCGGAGGTTTTCCCGGCTACGAGGAGATCATGGACGCCCTGGCCGGCCCGGACCATCCCGACCATGCCGAACACTTCGCGGGGGTGGCCGAAATGACCGGCTCCGATATGCCTTTGGACCCTGCCTTCCTGGACATCGCCGCCGTCAACCAAACGCTGG
>Ga0307405_10000194_pt1 | contig 22375 bp, 16 predicted proteins | sample 322Cmetagenome_2_FD_203311 | JGI IMG/M metagenome (GOLD analysis project Ga0307405, IMG submission 203311) | Maize rhizosphere microbial communities from greenhouse at UC Davis, California, United States - 322HYB-C-1 | ecosystem: Host-associated > Plants > Roots > Rhizosphere > Soil | place...
GACAGGGCGAACTTTGGGGAGAGCTCATGAAAGCGAGGGTGGGTTTCAAGCGAATGGAGAATCTGCGCCGCCAGAGGACGAGCATCGAACAGCTGCTGTGGATCCAGACCTGCCGAAGGGCTGAGCATCAGATTGCGCACGTCGTCGCTGGCGGGGTTCTTCGGCCCCAGCCCGGCATCGAGCAATGTCGCGATCAGCGCCTCATGGTCCGCGCCGATGCCGCGAATCTGCAGGTTGCCGCGATTGGTCGCCTCGATCACTCCGCCGGCAAAACGCTGCGCGGCATCAGCAACGGCAAACGCCTGATCCGCCGATATAACGCCGCCTGCCAGCTTGATCCGACAGATCCCACCGTCCAACGCCGGGACGATACGCAACAACCCCGGACAAGCCGAGGGGCGTATAGGCGTAGCGGGCGGGCGAGCGTACAGCGGCTCGGTCAAAGGGTCACCTGACGTGATCGGGCTGGGAAGTGCAGAACGGGGCGTCTGCAGGCGCCGTATTATGCCTGCTTTGGCAGGTCGCATGAAAAGACGGTCTGTCGGATGGCGAAAAGGACGAGCCTCCACTGGCGCGGTATCATGCCGACCTTATCCACAGGCCGCGCTTATCGGCCTGTCGCAAGCATTGGCTTTGAGGGCAATACATGTCGCCGTGGCTGACAGTCGTGGGAATGGGTGAAGACGGCTTCAAGGGGCTGGGCAGGAATGCCCGGCATGCCCTGTTGCGCGCTTCGCGGATTATAGGTAGTCAGCGCCAGTTGGACCTGTTGCCGGTGTGTATTCGCGGTGAGCGCCAGGTGTGGCCGAGCCCGTTCTCCCTGGAACCGGTACTGGCGCGGCGTGGCGAGCCTGTGTGCGTGCTGGCCAGTGGTGACCCGATGTTTTATGGCGTGGGGGCCAGCCTGGCGCGACAGGTGGCGGCTGAAGAACTGCTGATTTTGCCGGCGCCGTCGTCGGTGTCGTTGGCGGCGGCGCGGCTGGGCTGGCCGTTGCAGGAGGTGGTGACGCTGTCCGTAGTGGCCCGGCCAGTGGCGGCGATCAATGCGCATCTGGCCACAGGTGTGCGTTTATTGGTACTGAGTAATGACGGCGGCAGTCCCGCGTTGATTGCTGCGTTGTTGGCTGAATCCGGGTTTGGGCCCAGCCGATTGACAGTATTTGAACACCTGGGCAGCGCAAATGAGCGGCGCATCGACGGTTTGGCTGAGGATTGGCAGCACGCCTGTGTCGCCGATTTGAACCTGGTCGCCATCGACTGCGTGGCCTCCAGCGACACACCACGTCTGTCGCGCCTCGCTGGCTTGCCCGATTCCGCCTTCCAGCACGACGGCCAACTGACCAAACGCGATGTGCGCGCCATGACCCTCGCCCGCCTCGCCCCGATGCCCGGCGAACTGCTGTGGGACGTGGGTGCGGGCAGCGGCTCCATCGGTATCGAATGGATGCGCGCCCATCCGAGCTGCCGAGCATTGGCAATTGAAGCAGACGAAGGCCGACAGGGCCTTATTGAACACAATCGCGACGCCCTCGGCGTGCCCGGTTTGCAGTTGATTCGTGGCAAAGCCCCGGAAGCGTTGCACGGCCTTACAGCTCCCGACGCCATCTTCATCGGCGGCGGCGTCACCCGCGACGGCGTGCTCGACACCTGCTGGCAACACCTGCGCCCCGGGGGTCGGTTGGTGGCCAATGCCGTCACCCTGCAAAGCGAAATGACCTTGATGAACTGGCGCGCGGCGCATGGCGGCGAACTGACGCGCATCCACGTCGCTCAGGCCCAGCCACTGGGTGAGTTCGATACGTGGCGCCAGGCGCTTCCAATCACCCTGCTGGACGTGGTCAAGCCGCGATGAAACGCATCCTGCTGCTGGGCGGTGTGACCGAAGCACTGGATATCGCGCGCACCTTGGGGCCGGCGCATATCTACAGCCTGGCGGGTGTGGGGCGTGTGCCGACCGATCTCACCTGCCAAGTGCGTGTCGGCGGTTATGGCGGCGCCGAAGGCTTGGCGCAGTTTGTTCGCGATGAACAGATCAGCCTGATCCTCGACGCGACCCATCCGTATGCGGCGCAGATCAGCCGCAATGCCGCCGAGGCTGCACGGTTGAGCGGTGTGCCGTGTTGGGCATTGCGTCGCCCGGCGTGGCAGCCGCAGGTCGGCGATGACTGGCGGGAGGTCAGTGACTGGGCTGAGTTGATCGACGCCTTGAAACCCTTCAAGCGTCCGCTGTTCACCTTGGGCCGCGAGCCATTGCAGCATCTCGACGAAATCCCCGCCGAGCAGTTCTGGACGTTGCGCGCGCTGGATGTGTATCCGGGGAATGATCGCTGTGAAGTGATCGGCGCGCGCGGACCGTTTCTGATCGAAGATGAACGCGCGTTGTTTGAACGGCGTGGGATCGATGTGCTGATCAGCAAGAACAGTGGCAGCACCGCCACCGAGCCGAAATTGGAAGTGGCGCGGGAACGGGGGGTGCCGGTGTTGGTGTTGAAGCGGCCGGTGTTGGCGGCGGTGGATCGGGAGCTTTTGTCGCCCGCAGAAACAATCGATTCGTTGGCAGATTTCATTCGATAGATCAGGATCATCCGCCACCCTCTATCCAATCTTTTTGTTACCTCAAGGGACGGCGATGAACCCACAACACGAAGTGCTAAACTCCAGGAACAGTTCAAGCCAGGCCCAACGGTATTCAGGAGCTGACATGATAGAAGTTAAAGAAGCCGTACAACTCGCCAAGGCGGTCGCAAACGACTTTCTCGGGCAAGAAACAGCACTACAAGACCTGATGCTTGAGGAAGTAGAGTTAGACCCAGACAATAAAACCTGGGCAATAACACTGGGCTTCAATGTCCCCAACCCTAATAACTATGAAAGGCTAGGCGCATCTTTAGCCGGACAAATGCATGCAAGAAAATACAAAACATTCATCATCGACTCGGAGACTGGCGAGTTCCGCTCCATGAAGATTCGCGAAGTATGATCGAAGCCTACATCAAGCAATACCGAAGAAAAGGAATCATCGTTGATACTAACTTGCTGCTTCTGGCACTGATAGGAGGAACGTCCAGCATCGTGGAGTTCAAGAGAACACGCGGCTACAGCGATGCAGACTATCAACTTTTGCTCAAAGTGATTGACCAGTTCGAAAAACTTGTTTCAACCCCTCACATTCTCGCTGAAGTCAGCAACCTGACAAATGGACTTCATGGAAACAAGCTGCGCGATTTTTATGCAACGTTAAAAAACTCACTATCAACAATAATCGAGGTCCATCATCCAGCCTTGGATATAAGTCGCGATTATGAGCTTTCACCCTACGGCCTTACCGACGTTGGCATTGTTGCCGCAGCAAAAGATAACTATCTGGTTTTGACTGACGATCTCAGAGTCGCTGGGTTTGCTCATCAGCACTGCGTAGATGTCGTCAACTTCAATCATATACGGGAAGCCAGCTGGGAGGTCTAAGACCTGCCACACGATCATTCCCACACATATGCGCAGGAACGATCGCTCATCGAACTTGTTAACTACTCGCGGCGGTTGCCTGCCCTGCTCCTTCGTGCACCCTGTCAGCGAGCAATTGTGCCAGCTCGATCAACTGCGCAACGCCCAGTAATTCCTCGCGTGGTGCGCCTTCCAGGTTAAAGGCAAGGTCGCAACTCAGCGCGTTGGCCGAGGCAAGTGTTTCGCTGAGGTTGACCAACAGGTCTTCGGTGCTGATGCCATCGGCCACGGTGAACAGCCGGACGGGGGGATTGGGGGTGGGTTTGATCATTGTGAAGCTCCTCAGGAATGTGGAGCTGCCACTGATTCGCCGCGACGCGATAGGGTGGCAGCTGTACGCAGGTTCGCGGACCGGTCCCGAGGCAACCCGGCATACCCAAAGGTATCCCGCGCACAGCCGCCATAGCGCCGCACAGTAGACGATAAAAAAGCATCAACTGAAAGCAGACGATAGCGCTTTTGCTCTTAGGAAGTCGGGCCGCGACGCCCGTCCGCGGCATTTGCAGCGGTGTACGAAGACTAGAGATTGAGTTTCCTACCGGCAACCTCAAAGAGTTGTCGGAAGTTTCTGTGGAACGACCTCATATTCGGGCTGCGCGGCGGATCAAGGAGAATTTACCTACATGCGTAACGGAACCCGCTGACTACCTAGAACCGCATACCCTTGGCGATGATCCTCGACGCTTTGTCCTACGGCGTAAACATGAGGTTCACATGACTAACAAACCCCGTACGCAGCACCTGACTCGACCTGCTGAAAGCACAATTATCGAGCACATAATCGCGAACCCAGAGTTCGCGCACGCGCTAAGCCTTGAGGCCGACGAACTAAAATTGGATGAACCCGAAGTCGCAGCTCGATTAAACCAATGGCTGGAAAAAGCCCAATACCTATCTGACAGAAAGACGACGTTCACAGTTTTCGACGCTGCTGACCATCTCCACACACAAGAAGAGATGGATGCTTTCCTTGAAGCCTGTATCGAAGAAGACCCAGGCGATGGCTCATTGATCAAGGTGGCGCGAGCCGACATTGCCCGCGCGACTCGCAGGCTCAACGCGAAGCAATAGCCACACACAATCCAAAATGTGGGAGGGGCGTTGACTTGAAGATCGGCATCCTCTCGATTCCCCGTCTATCCTCAAACCCAGCACTGCGACACCAAACCACACCACCACTTTTTACTTATCCCCCCCGATCAGGCTAAATACCCGCCTGATCGTTTAACCCTACGGATTGTCCGCCATGGCCCGTCAACGCTTTGCAATTGCCTGGATCGCCTGCCTTGCAGTGCTGTTCAACGCCTTTGCCATGCCAATGGCCAGCGCGACGCAACAATCCAAGGACCCCGTGCAGCAATTGCTGTGGGGCAGTTTCTGTTCGTCCAATGGCGCCAGCCTGAAGACCATTGCCCTGGGCAAGCTGGAGATTCCGGCGCCGCAGCCGGACGATCATTCCACCATGCAGCATTGCTGGTGTTGCTCGGGCTCGGCGCCGTTGGTGGCGTTGCCGGGGCATGTGCCGCAGTTGTATCTCACGCGATTCGAGACGGTACAGCGTCAACCACACACCCCATTGCAAACCCCCACCCCGCGCCAGCAATGGCCGAGCCTTAACCCCCGCGCCTCTCCGACGACCTGATCTTCTTCGCAAGTGAACTGCGTTTAGAACCGTTCTGGAGAACTGCCATGCTTAAATCTTCCCTGCTTCTGGCTGCGTTGCTGCTGCCGGTGTTCAGTGCTGCCAATGCCGAAGACTACAAGGCCGGCAACCTGCTGGTCAGCGATCCCTGGTCCCAGGAATTGCCGCCCAACGCGCCCACCGTCGCCGCGTATTTCGTGATTCATAACACCGGCGCTACCCCGGACCGCCTGCTCAGTGTCGACACACCAGTGGCCGACAAGGCCGAGCTGCATGAGCATGTGATGCAGGGCGACTTGATGAAGATGCAGCAAGTCCCCAGCGTTGCCGTACCGGCCAAGGGTGACTTGACCTTCGCGCCCATGGCGTATCACGTCATGTTGCTGGGCCTCAAGGACCGCAGCCTGCTGGCCGATGGCAAGCAATTCCCGCTGACCCTGACCTTTGAAAAAGCCGGCAAGGTCGAGGTGGAAGTGTCGGTACAGAAAGTACCGCCGATGGCCGGCCACGCGCACAAGCACCCTCAATAGACTGACTCCAGATGGGCGCCCCTCGCGCCAGGCTATCCCCACACCGCCGCGTGAAGCGCGGCAGTTGGATCAGCCTGTTCGCCATGCTGATGATCTTTATCGGTCCGCTGATTTCCCAAGCGATGCCGATGGATCATCACGCCGGTATGTCGATGAACATGTCCATGGACATGCCCGGCGACCACGGCGACGCCCATCACAAGAAAGCCCCTGACGAACACCACGCGCTCTGGTCCAAGTGCGGCTATTGCGACTTGCTCTACAGTTGCCCGGCCCTGCCCGGCAGCGTGTCATTCACGGCCATCGGTACCCCGCCGCCGGCCAATGCCCTTACCCCCGCACCGCGCCTGGGCCATGCCCGGCAGAGCATCTTCCCCGGCGCCCGCAGCCGCGCCCCGCCCATCGCCTCGTAAGCCCCTGCCACCGTTACTTCACCCCGGCCGACTTTAGACAGACAGCCGCAGGCTGCTGGCCGTGTTGTTTACGATTGATTGATGGAATTTGTCATGTCCAGGTTTACTGCTGACTCCCGTTTGGGAAGCACCTCTGTGCTCGCTGCCCTATGCGGCGCCCTGCTCGTTCCCCACGCCCAGGCCGATGAACACGCCGAGCATGAGCTGACGCCCACGGTGATCACCGCCATTGCGCCCAGCTCGCCGCTGACCGTGGTCACCAACCCCAAAGACCCACGCCAACCGGTGCCCGCCAGCGACGGCGGCGACTACCTCAAGACCATCCCCGGCTTCGCCCTGGTACGCAACGGCGGCACCAATGGCGACCCGGTGCTGCGCGGCATGTTCGGCTCGCGCCTGAACATCCTCACCAACGGCAGCATGATGCTCGGCGCCTGCCCCGGCAGGATGGATGCGCCGACCTCCTACATTTCGCCGGAAACCTACGACAAGCTCACCGTGATCAAAGGCCCGCAGACCGTACTCTGGGGCCCCGGTGCTTCAGCCGGCACCATCCTGTTCGAGCGCGAACCGGAACACTTCGGTGAACTCGGCACGCGGCTCAACGCGAGTGTGCTGGCCGGCTCCAACGGGCGCTTCGACAAGGTCATCGATGCCGCCGCCGGTGGGCCGCTGGGCTATGTGCGGGTGATCGGCAACCAGGCCCATGCCGATGACTACAAGGACGGCAACAACGATACCGTCGCCTCGCGCTACGACAAATGGAATGGCGACGTCGCCGTCGGCTTCACCCCGGATGCCGACACCCTGCTGGAGCTCACCGCCGGCCGTGGCGACGGCGAAGCGCGTTACGCCGGGCGCGGCATGGACGGTTCGCAGTTCCTGCGCGAAAGCCTGGGCCTGCGCTTCGAAAAATCGAATATCGGCGAAGTGCTGGATAAGGTCGAAGCCCAGGTCTACTACAACTACGCCGACCACGTGATGGACAACTACAGCCTGCGCACACCCTCAGGCACCGGGATGATGGCCGGGCCCATGGCCTCCAACGTCGACCGCCGCACCCTCGGCGCGCGCATCAAGGCCACCTGGCGCTGGGCCGATGTACAACTGATCAGCGGCCTGGATGCGCAGACCAACGAACACCGCCAACGCAGCAGCATGGGCATCGACACCTACAAGGATTTGCCCAAGGTCAAGGACGCCAACTTCCACAACTACGGCGTGTTCGGCGAACTGACGTGGTACGCCGCCGACCGTGACCGCCTGATCACCGGCGCGCGCCTGGACCGCACCTCGGCCAAGGATTTCCGGCAAACCACCGGCTCCGGGATGAGTGCACGCGCCAACCCGACCGCCGACGACACCCGCGCCGATACGTTGCCCTCGGGTTTTATGCGTTATGAGCACGACCTGGCCGACAGCCCGACCACCCTCTATGCCGGCCTGGGCCACTCGGAGCGCTTCCCGGATTACTGGGAGCTGTTCTCGCCCAACACCGGCGCAGTCGGCTCGGTCAACGCCTTCGACGGCGTGAAGCCGGAGAAAACCACCCAGCTCGACGTCGGCGCGCAGTACAAAGCCGACAACCTCGAAGCCTGGGCCTCGGGCTACGTCGGCCAGGTGCGTGACTTCATCCTGTTCGACTACCGGGCGGGGATGATGGGCACCACCTCCCAGGCGCGCAATGTGGACGCGCGCATCATGGGAGGTGAACTCGGCGCGGCCTACAAACTGACGCAGAACTGGAAAGCCGATGCCACCCTCGCCTACGCCTGGGGCAAGAACAGCAGCGACGGCAAGGCCCTGCCGCAAATGCCACCGTTGGATGCACGCTTCGGCCTGACCTACAGCGAAGACGACTGGAGTGCCGGCGCGTTGTGGCGGGTAGTGGCGGCGCAGAACCGCATCGACCAGAACAAGGGCAATGTGGTCGGCAAGGACTACGACAAGAGCGGCGGTTTTGGCGTGTTCTCGGTCAATGGCGCCTATCGCATCAACAAGAATTTCAAGGTCAGCACCGGCGTCGACAACCTGTTCGGCAAAGCCTACGCCGAGCACCTGAACCTGGCCGGCAACGCCGGGTTCGGCTACCCGGCCAACGACCCGCAGGCCATCAAGGAGCCGGGGCGCACCCTGTGGACCAAGGTTGACATGAGCTTCTAAAAGCATCGCGGGCAAGCCCCCTCCCACAGTTGGAATGCATTCCACATGTGGGAGGGGGCTTGCCCCCGATAGCAGTCTGACCAACGACAAAAAATTCAAGCTTTGCGGAGCATCCCTGATGACCACTCAAAAAGTTTCCTTCTACAACCTGGCCTGGCGCTGGCACTTCTACGCCGGCCTCTTCGTCGCCCCTTTCATGGTGCTGCTGGCCCTGACCGGCATCATCTACCTGTTCAAACCCCAGCTCGATCCGCTGATGTACAGCGACCTGCTCAAGGTGCAAAGCGCCGAGCACGCCTTGAGCGCCGACGAACAGTTGCAACGCGCCCAGGCGGCCTTTCCCCAGGGCAAGATCAGCAAGTACCTGCCACCCGCCGACGCCACCAGCAGCGCGCAGTTCGTGATGCACGACGGCGGGCGCGAAGTGACAGTGTTCGTCGACCCCTATCGTGGCACCGTACTCGGTGAGCAGGATGCGAAAAACAACCTGCAAGCCATCGCCCGCGCCCTGCACGGCGAGCTGATGATCGGCACCGTCGGCGATCGACTGGTGGAGCTCGCCGCCGGTTGGGGCGTGATGCTGGTGGTGTCCGGCCTGTACCTGTGGTGGCCGCGCGGCAAAACGTCGGCCGGGGTGTTATGGCCGCGTTTCACGAGCCGTGGCCGCGTGTTCTGGCGTGACCTGCATGCCGTCGCCGGCTTCTGGGGCGCGGCGTTTCTGCTGGTGATGCTGCTCAGCGGCATGACCTGGACCGGCTTCTGGGGCAAGCAATACGCAGACCTCTGGAACACCTTCCCGGCGGCGATGTGGAACAACGTGCCGCAGTCCGATCAGCAGGCGCGGGTGCTCAATACCGCAACGCAACAGACCGTGCCCTGGGCCATGGAAAACACGCCGATGCCGATGTCCGGCGACCATGCCGAACACATGAACCACGGCGCCATGCACGCTGCTCCCGCCGCGCCCACGGTGCGCCTGCAACAGGTGGTGGACCTGGCCACGGCACGCAAGGTCGAGCCCGGCTACAGCATCACTTTTCCCACCACCGCCGAAGGCGTGTTCACCGTCGCGGTGTTCGCCGACGACCCGCGCAACGACGCCACCCTGCATGTGGACCAGTACACCGGCAAAGTCCTCGCCGATGTGCGCTGGGCGCACTACAACACCGTGGCGCGGGCCACCGAGACCGGCGTGATGCTGCACGAGGGCAAGATGTTCGGCTGGGTGAACCAGCTGATCGTGCTGCTGATCTGCCTGATGATCCTGCTCAGCGCGGTGAGTGGCGTGGTGATCTGGTGGAAGCGTCGGCCCCAGGGCGGCCTGGGAGTTCCGCCGTTGCGTCATGACCTGCCGAAGTGGAAAACCGCGATGGTGATCATGCTCGGGCTGGCGCTCCTGTTCCCGCTGGTGGGCGCCTCGTTGATCGCGGTCTGGGCGCTGGATCGCCTGGTGTTTTCACGGTTGTTCAGCCAACGTGAATCCACCTCAGGTTCGCTATGAAGTAGGCGAGATGCCCTACATAGAGGCGTTAGGTAGTCTTACGCGGGCTTTCGCCAAAGACGCAGGAAGTGTTAACTTATAACACTTACTGCATACCTCAGCTCGCCGCGCCCAGCGGCGAGCACCGCCTCGAAGAAGCGATTTTCCGCCCAATGAACAAGTACCTAGTGTCCGGCCTGTGCCTGCTCGCCCTGCATGACAGCGCCCAGGCCCTGACCCTGCCCGCCAGCCCGGTGACCGCAGCGGCCGTGGATGACCAACACGTCGACCTGAACACACCGACCACCGCAGGCTCGCGCCTGAATCTCAGCGCGCTGCAAACCCCGGGCAGTGTCGAAAGCCAGACCGGCACGCAGATCCGCGCACGTGGCGACGCCAGCGTGCAGGACGCCATTTCCCGTGCCACCGGCATCAGCCGCACCGGCACACCGGGCGATGGCGGCACCTCGCTGGCGGCCCGTGGCTTTACCGGCCAGGGCTCGGTGATGCAACTGTACGACGGCACCCGCATGTACATGGGCATGGGCACCTCGACCTTCCCGGTGGACACCTGGGCGGTGGAACGCGTAGACGTTTTGCGCGGCCCGGCCTCGGTGCTGTACGGCGAAGGCGCCACCGGTGCGGTGATCAATACCGTGCCGAAAAAACCCTTCGAAGGCGAGATCGAAAACCACCTCCGCCTCGGCTACGGCGCCTACGATCGCCAGCAACAAGCCCTGGACAGCGGCGGCTCGCTGACCGACACCCTGAGCTATCGCCTGAACCTCAACCGCCTGCGCAGCCACGGCTTTATCGACCATGGCGACTCCAGCAGCGACTTCGTCAGCGGCGCCCTGCGCTGGCAGGCGGCGGACAACCTGAGCTTCACCCTGGCCAGCGACTACGGCGACCAGCGCCCGCAGAACTACTTCGGCACGCCGCTGATCAATGGCCAGTTGCACAAGGGCCTGCGCGACAAGAACTACAACGTCAGCAACGACACCCAGCACTACAACGACCAGTGGACGCGCCTGACCAGCGAGTGGCAGATCACTGACAACGTCAGCGCCACCAATGAACTGTTCTACCTGAAGAACCAGCGCCGCTGGCAGAACGCCGAGAACTACAACGTCACCAACGGGCAACTGACCCGCAGCGGCAACTTCGGCATCAAGCACAACCAGGAACAGGTCGGCGATCGCCAGACCTTCACCTTCAAGCACAGCCTGTTCGGCCTCGACAGCCAGACCGTGACGGGCGTGGAATACAACCGCATCCGTTTCCGCCTGGCCAGCAACTCACCGTTCAACGACGTACTGCCCGGCGGCCAGCCGGTGGATATCAACGATCCGGCGCCCGCTCGGTTCGACAGCCAGAACCCGTTCAAACCGCTGTTCGCCACCACCACCAAAACGGTCGCCGGTTTCGCCGAAAACCGCCTGCAACTCACCGACCAACTGGCGCTGGTCACCGGCATCCGCCGCGACTATGCCCACGTCGAGCGCGATGATTTGCGTGACGCCAGCCAAAGCGACAAGACCCTCACCGGTAATAACTGGAAGGCCGGCCTGGTCTACGCAATCACCCCCGACACCTCGGTCTACGGCCAGTACGCCACCAGCACCGACGGGGTCGGCGGCCTGATTTCCCTGAGCCCTGGCCAGCAGCAGTTCGACCTCTCCACCGCCAGGCAAACCGAGATCGGCCTCAAGCAGGCCTTCTGGGATCAACGCGGCGAATGGACAGTGGCGGCCTACCATATCGTCAAGAAGAAACTGCTCACCGACGTCCCCGGCAACCCGGACCTCAAGCAGCAAGTCGGCCAGCAATCCTCCAGCGGCCTGGAAGCCAGCCTCGACCTGCAACTGCCGCACGCCTGGGCGCTGCAAGCCAACGCAGCCGTCGTGCGGGCGCAGTACGACGACTTCAAACAGGCTGTCGACGGCGTACAAGTGTCCCGCGACGGCAATCGCCCGGTGGACGTGCCACGCCGCACCGCCAACCTGTGGCTGAGCAAGGCCCTGAGCGACGACATCCGCGCCGGTGCCGGGGTGCGCTATGTCGATGCACGGTATGCCGACATGGCCAACCAGAACGAGCTGCCGAGCTACACCGTGGTCGATGCCACGCTGTCGTGGAAGGCGATGCGCAACACCACCCTGGGCCTGCAACTGAACAACCTGTTCGACCGCACCTACGCGGTCAGCCAGTACAACGACGGCCAGCAATGGATCCTCGGTGAACCGCGCTCGTTCTTCGTCACGGCGGACTACACCTTCTAACTGACCCAAACACCGTTGGATCCCTGCAGGCCTTGAGAGACTTGATGACTTCACTCACCCTCACCCGCATCAACTGGGCCCCGGCGAACCACAGCCAACACCCGTTCCAACTGCGTGACGCAGGCCTTCACGTCGCTGCGGGGGAGTTCGTCGGGCTGATCGGCCCCAATGGCAGCGGCAAGACCAGCCTGTTGCGCTGCGCCTATCGGTTCACCCAGCCGGAGCGCGGCGACGTATTGCTCGCCCACCGGAACCTGTGGAAGCAAGGCGCCAAGTGGTGTGCGCAACGTATCGCCGTGGTGTTGCAGGAGTTCCCGGATGCCTTTGGCCTGCGAGTCGATGAAGTGGTCGCCATGGGCCGCACGCCCCACAAGGGCCTGTTCGACAGCGACACCCTGGAGGATCGGCAGCTGGTGCAACAGGCGCTGGTATCGGTGGGCATGCAGGGCTTTGAAGCGCATGCCTTCGCCACCCTCTCGGGCGGTGAAAAACAGCGCGTCATCCTCGCCCGCGCCCTGGCCCAGCAACCGCAATTACTGATCCTCGACGAACCGACCAACCACCTCGATCCACGCTACCAGTTTGAGCTGTTGAGGCTGGTCAAGCGCCTGGGTATCGGCACCCTGGCCAGCATCCACGACCTCAACCTGGCCGCCGCTTTTTGTGATCGGCTCTACGTGATCGACCACGGGCGCATCGTCGCCAGCGGCACGCCTCACCAGGTGCTGACCACTGAACTGCTGCGCGATGTGTTCGGCGTCGAGGCGCTGATCGACACTCATCCCCTGGCCGACCATCCCCGCATCACCTGGATAACCCAACCATGATCCTGCGCGCCTTCGCCCTTGTGGCCCTGCTGTTCGGTGCTTCACCAGCCTTCGCTGAAGCCACCCATTACCCGGTCACCGTCAAAAGCTGCAACCGCGACGTGACCTTCCGGGAGGCGCCGAAGCATGCGGTGAGCCATGACATCAACATGACCCAGATGATGCTCGCCCTGGGCCTCAAACCGCGGATGGCCGGCTATAGCGGCATCACCGGCTGGAAGTCGGTCACCCCGGATATGGCCCGGACTCTCGATGGCCTGCCGGAACTGGCGAGCAAGTACCCGTCAGTGGAAACCCTGCTCAATGCCAATGTGGATTTCTTCTTTGCCGGCTGGGACTACGGCATGCGCGTGGGCGGCGACCTGACGCCGAACACCCTGCAGCCGCTGGGGATCAACGTGTACGAGCTGACCGAGTCGTGTGCCTTCGTGATGAAGCGCCCGGCCGCGACCCTGGACGACACCTATAACGACCTGCGCAACCTGGGCAGGATCTTCGACGTGCAGGACCGCGCCAATGCCTTGATCGCGCAGATGCAGGCACAGGTCGCCGAGGTGCAGACAGACCTGCCCGCCGATAAGCCGCGCGTGTTCCTCTACGACAGCGGTGAAGACCGCGCCATGACCTCCGGCCGCCTCGGTATGCCCCAGGCGCTGATTGATGCGGCCGGCGGGCGCAACATCCTCGATGACATCGACGCCAGTTGGACCCGCATCAACTGGGAGACCGTGGTCGAGCGCAATCCACAGGTGATCGTGATCGTCGACTACAGCGAAGTCACCGCCGATCAAAAACAGCAGTTCCTGCTCAACAACCCGGCGCTGCAAGGGGTGGACGCGATCAGGAACCAGCGCTTTATCGTGATCCCGTATGTACAAGCCACGCCGGGCATCGATAACGTGCTGGCGGTGGAAACCCTGGCCAAGGGGTTCCACGGCGAATGATCACCCGTCGTTACCCCCTGCTGCTTGCCGCCCTGGGCGCATTGCTGCTGGTGTCCTGCGTGATATCCCTGGGCTTCGGCCCGGCGCGGGTACCGGCGGACGTGGTGTGGCGCATCCTGCTGTACAAGGTCTTCGGCATCGGCGAAGTGAGTTGGGCGGCCGGGCAGGCACCTATCGTCTGGCTGATCCGCGTGCCGCGCATGCTGCTGGGGGCGTTGGTGGGGGCCGGGCTGGCGTTGATCGGTGCGGTGTTGCAGGCGGTCACGCGTAATCCGCTGGCCGATCCGCACCTGCTGGGTGTCACTTCCGGCGCGACCCTGGGCGCGGTGATCGTGGTGCTGCATGTAGGCGAGATCATCGGCCTGCTGACCTTGCCCATCGCCGCCTTTATCGGCGCCCTGTCGAGCATGATCGTGGTGCTCGCGGTAGCCAGTCGCAATGGCCGGCTGGAGAGTGATCGCCTGTTGCTGTGCGGTGTGGCAGTGTCGTTCGTGATGATGGCGGCGGCCAATCTGCTGCTGTTCATGGGCGACCATCGCGCCGCCTCGGCGGTGATGTTCTGGATGCTCGGCGGCCTCGGCCTGGCACGCTGGGAACTGCTGGCGATTCCGGGCGCCAGCGTAGTGCTCGGGCTGCTGGTGCTGGTGGGCATGGCCCGCCCGTTGAACGCGCTGATGGCCGGCGAACAGACCGCCGTGACCCTTGGCCTGAACGCCCGCAATGTACGGCTGAAGGTGTTCCTGGTCGCCTCGTTGATGACCGGCGTGCTGGTGTCCATCAGCGGCTCCATCGGCTTTGTCGGGCTGATGGTGCCGCACATCGCCCGGCGCCTGGTGGGCGCCGAGCATCGTCGCTTGCTGCCGGTGTGTGCATTGCTGGGCAGCCTGTTCCTGGTCTGGGTCGATGTGGCGGCGCGCACCTTGATCGCCCCCGAAGACCTGCCGATCGGCGTGGCCACGGCGGCGATCGGCGGCCTGTTCTTCATCGGCCTGATGCGCAAGCGCTGACGTTTACAGCTCGTCGCGGTCGCGCAGGCTCAGCGGTTCGTCGACCTCGGGCACGGCGACTTCCAGGCCATTGGAGCGCTCCACTTGCTGCTCGGACAGTAGCCCCTCGTTCATCCAGAAGTCGTCCTTGTCCAGCACAAACAGCTTGCCGGTCCTGGCCACGCCCTTCAGGAACACGGTGGGATACACGTCGGGACCGCCCACCAGGACCCGGCTTTCCTGCGCCGAATAACTGGGCAGGTACTTCAACAACGCCCCGGCCTGGCTCGACAGATACAGACCCGGCGACGGCCGCGACAGCCCGCGCAACACCCTGATGAAATAGCTCAGGAAGGTCGGCGCCACGAAATGACGCGTCAGGGCGATATCTTTCGGCGCCCGGCTGTCGGTGGCCGGCATGCTGTTGTAGAGCAGATGGACACCCGCAACCGCATATGGCTGCGGAAAGTCCGGCAGGGGCGCTGGCGGCACCGCCGGTTGTACAGGGCCCAGCGGCCCGCTGTAGAACAGGCGCAGAATCAGCGACTGGTCGGCCCCGGCCGCTACCGGCAAGGTGGCCAGGAACGACGTGCCCGCCGCGTTGGCAAGTATCGCCGAGAGGTACTGTTTGCCCTGATACGGCGAAAGCTGGCGCCGGAGATAGCGCGCGGCATCATCCCCATCGGAAAAAACCGGACCGCAGGCCGCACGCCAAGGCGGCACAAACACCTCATCGACACCGGGCTTCCAGAACGTATCGACACGATTGCGCGTGGTCCAGACCTCGCCTCGGACCAGCGTATCCAGGACCCCTTTGTCGAGCAGGCGATGGACGTAACTGAGCAGGGTCATCCGGCCCGCGCGCAACTGCTGCCGTGTTTCAAGCAGCGTGCCCCACGAATCCAGCTGCGCATCCGTGCCCAGGTATTGATACCTGAGCAGGGCACCATCCGCGCATGACAGGTAAAACGTGAGTTGCTTGCCCCTGATTCCGTGAATCGAGAAGCGGATGCCGATGTCCATGTCCGTGGGCGAAAAAAATGCCTGGTGCAGCGAATCGGTGGCCGGCGTGACGCTGTCGCTGCTGGCACACAGGTAGAAGCCTTCCAGCCCATAGCCCTGGGGGAAAAGACCGTCGGGAAAGACTTGCGCAAAGTCACGATAACTCTGGCGCACCAGCGGCATGCTGACCATGTAGTGCCCGTTTTTCTGCGATTTGAACACGTAGCCGAACTGCAGGTGTTCGCCATGCCGACGATGCTGATGGGCATACCGCACCGCGTCCTGCTCCTGGGTGAACAGCGGGCTGAACGCCGGGTCTGCCAGTGCGTTCCGGATCGCCAATGGCGCGGGGCGGTCGCTATTGACGATGAAGGCGCCAAGGATCCGGCGTGGCGTGCCCCACGTCGGGCTGCCCTCCACCACCCGCAAGACACCCGCATTGGCCAAGCGCGTGACAAATTCGCCAGGCGCCAGCGCGGCGTTGCGAATCTGACGTTCGAGCAGGTTTTCCAGGCGATCGCGTCGTGTCTCGTCGAGGGGCAAAAGCTGTTTTCTCAGCGCTTCCTCCAGCGCGGAGTGGCTGCGTGTGTAGCTCACCACACAGCCATCGGAACCCAGCAGGTACTCGCGGTTCAGGCGTGCGTCCTGGCCTGCGAGGGCCGAAGAAATCACGCGGGTGGACAGCATGTTGCGATAGAGGCCGGCCTGCGCCAGTTCGAGTACGAAGGGCAACTCCCGGGCCGGGCTGGAGCGGTAACGTGCAACCACCGTATGGGCCGCCGGGAAGCCACCGGTACTGACCACCTCATCCGGGAAAATCCACTTGGGGTCGAAGTCTTCCTGGGGCACCTTGAGCGGTTCGGTGGCGACAAACAGGCCATCGGGACGCTGCAGAATCAACCCGCCCAGCAGACCATTGCCCTGCAGCAGCGAACGGACGTGCCGGGCCGCATCGTCCTGGGAATGAAAGGCCGGGCCCAGGCGACGGCGGATGAAGTTGGCGTAGGGGCGCCAGGCCACGCCACCCTGGCCTACCGCTCCCCGGCGGTCCCAGCACTGGCTGGTGTAGAGCACCCGCAGGTCCGCAGGCTGGGCGACCTGTGACACATAGCGCTGGACGTCCAGCGTCCCGTTGTGCAGGTTCATCCCGGCGATGATCACGCCCGTGCCGTCGGTGGCCTCCTTGAGCAGGGAGGATGCCGGAGGTTGGTAGCGCAACAAGGCGCCATCGTGTGTCGACACATACACCGGCAGTATCGCAGTGGCTGCCGGGCGCGGCAGATGCCGGGCATCCTGTTCGGCGCGCAGCAGCACCTCGGGGGTGATGAAGAACCGTGCCAGCCAGGCCTCGGGGGTGGGCAATCCCGCCGGCACCCATTGCTGCGAAAACAGCAGGCCGGCCAGCTCGAACCCCTTGGCGAATTCGCCACCGGCCAGATAACCGACGCCCCTGGAGGAGTCACTCAACCAACGCCCGCCGGAGGTGATCGCCAGCAGTTCACTGACCACAAACTCATCGCGCTGCGGATGCTTGAGGATGTACGCCGTGCAGCGTTGCGCATCCAGGTTCCTGCCGTACCAGCGCACATGGGCATTGAGTGCCGCGGCATCGAGACTGTCGAAGATCGCGCCGAACGCCGGTGCCTGCAGATCGACTTCGGCGTAGTCGAAGTTGGGCGTCCAGTCGTTGTAGACCCGGCCGCGCGGCCCCCACAACGCGCTGCGCACCAGCACGCTCAAGGTGCCGGCATCGGCCAGCCGGGCGACGATGTCCACCGGCTTGAGCCGGCCGCTCTCCAACCGCTCGAAATAGCCATGCTGGCCTGCTTCGCGCCGGGTATTGCTCAGTACCAGCAGCTCATTGGCCGAGCCACTGGGGCGATAGCTGATCAGGTTATTCGGCGAACCGCTCAGATAGGCCGGCAGCCGCGACTCGATCACCGAACGGATCTCCACATCGGAGAACAGCGTGGCGTTGACTTCCAGATCGGCCAGCGTCCAGCCAAGACGCCGCTGGCGTTCCAGGTCAGCCACGGATAACGCGGTATGCGAACTGTAGCGCGCATACAGCTGATGGCCCGCAGGCGGCACCAGATAAGCACTGCCGTTGGCAGGGCGCAGCAGGTCGGAGGCGAAGCCGTCGCCGGAAATGGCCACCGGCTCAGTGAATACAAATCGCCCATCGTCCCGCTTGAGGACATACCCGGCATAGGCATTGCTGCGGCGAACGCCGATGCGTTCATGGGCATGCCGCGCGGCGTCGTCCGCGGTCAGGAACATCCCGCTCAAGGGCAGCGCGCCTGAACCGAGCGGCAAGTGCTCGCTGTCATACAACGGCCCGAGGGTGTTCCACAGGCCGCCTTGCTGGACCACCGACAACGCGCCCGCGCGAATCACTCGGCGCACGAAGTCCCGCGGCGACAACGTGCCGTCGAGCAAGGCCGCTTCATTGCCGTTGTCGGTCACGGTTTGGCCGTCGACGACAAACAGCTCGTTGGCAGACGAGGCACTCGGCACCTGCCAGTGCAGCAAAGCGTTATCAGCGGTGCGCAGATACAGCTTGAGACCAAGCTCAGCGAGCTGGATACCGGTGCTGGCGATCGCTTGCCTCATGGCGTCCACCAGCAACGGCGGCGTAGCAAACCGCTTGTACAGCCACGCCTCCTTGGGCGGAAGGCGCTCCGGCGCCTGGGCCGGCTGGGCGTGGTAGAGGCCCACCAGGCGATAATTCGGCACCAGCCTTGGCTCACCGCGGTCCCCCACGGGAAACAGACTGTCCAGGGTCGTCCCCAACGGCGCCGGCAACGTAGCGATGTAATTCGAGGTGGTACGGTGTTTCAGCACCACGCCCACCGCCGCCTGCCCCAGCAAGTCGACGCTGCTCAGGGCGACCAGCACCGCGCTGTGCCCCATCGACAGCAGCGGGGTAAAAAACGGCAGGTCCTGCACCGAGGTGACAGGGCTGCCCAGGGTCCAGCCGTGCAGCACACGCCCCCGCACCCCACCCCAGACCTTGCTGCCCACCACGACCCGCAGGTCCCCGGCCTGCGCCAGGTTCCACACCGCCCCCTCGAACGCGGTGAGAGGCTGCGCCGGCTCGATCCCCGTCAACTGCCGCAACAGGGATTGTTCGGCCTGGGAACCGCTGCTCGTGTACTTGAGCAATGCGCCGTCAGGACCGGACAGATAATGCACCGGGGTGAAATCACGGTGGGACAGGGCAAACACCTGATCGGCATTCGAGAAGAAGCTGCCGGTCAGCGCAACCTGGTCCGGGTTGAAGCCCGGGTTGTAGCGCTCCACCTCGCCAGGCTCGGCCGGATAGGAACGGTAGAAGCCCTGGCATTCATAAGAGGGCGGAGCAATGAACCGGGCGCGATCATCCGTGCCCAGGAGGGTGAGGAAGTCGAACCGCACGCCGGTGCTGACTTGCGGCTCGGTGGCAAAGAAATGCCCGCCAGGCTTTTTCAGGATGACTCCACCGAACTCACGCTCGCGTCGCGTCCCGATACGCCGGTGAGCCCACAGTGCCGCATCATCCGCAGACACAAACGCCGGGCTCAAGGCCGGCAGGGAAGCCACGGCGGTCGCGGCGCTCGGCAGGGACGGCGCAGCGGCAAACGCTCGCCAGTGCCGGTCAATGGCGCCAGGCGGCCCCCATAGCGCATTGCCCAGGACCACCCGCAGGCGACTGACCCCAGCCAACTTGCGCACGCCTTCGGCAGGCGCATAGGTACCGTCCGCCAGGTCTCTGGCAATCAGGCTGCCGCCCGGCGCCGGCGCGAACAATCGCGTGAATGCGGCCTGGTCCGCCCCTTCCGGCTCCAGCACAAGCAGGCTGTCTGCAGCGCCGGAGAGGTAGCCCGGCACGCGCAGTTGATGAATCCTGTGGGCCTCGACGTCAGTAAAGCCCTGGAAGTAGACACTGGCATCGTCGCGGGTCCACTTCGTCTTGAAGTCGGCATCGAGGTTCTCCCATGACAACGCCATGTGCGAGCCGAACCAGGCGTGCAGTTGATAACCACCGGGCAACGCCAACTGTTTGCTGTAAGCGTCCCACGGATAGAACCCCTGGAACCCATAAGGGTTGGTGCCCGCCTGCAGCAATTGCGTCAGTACAAAGTGCTGGTCGGGGTGCTTCAGAATCAGCGCCACATAGGCGCGGTCACGGCGCTCGCCCACCTGCGCATGGGCAAACTGTGCGGCCTTGTCGGCCGACGAAAACGCCTGGCCGAGGCTGGCCTGCTTGAACGGGAAGCGTGCATAGGGCGTCCAGTTGTTCTCGACCACGCCTTCCACGTCCCACAGCGGGCTGGTCTGTTCGACGCTCAACTCACCGGCTTCGGCCACCTGTTTCACAAACTGGCGCGGGGTCAGGGTTCCCGCCGCGAGGGCCAGGTCAAGGCCGGGCTCATCGGTGGTGAACAATCGCGTTTCCGCCGGTGAGCCGCTGAACCGGTAGCGCAGCAAGGCATTGTCCTTGGTGCGCAGGTACAGCGAGATGCCCAGCACGGAGGGCGCCGTATGCATGTAGCGGCGGGCCTTGGCGATGTAGGCCGCCAGCTCTCGCGGGCTGAAGAACTGCTGGTACAGCCACGGCTCCACCGTCGGAAACTGCGCCGGCACCGGCCGCGACAGATAGAAGAAACCCTGCAGGTGAAAGCCCTCCGGCAAGGGTGGCCCGCCCGCCAGCAAAGGCAGGTGGTTGTCGGCGGGCAACTGCTCGGCACTGCTGAGTACGAAGGGCTGGGTGGCGGCGAATTCATCGCGCAGCTCATGCTTGAGCAGCAGGGCCATCTGGCTGACATTGGGCATCCGCCGCATGCGCGCCTGCACGGCGTTGAGCGCCTGTGTGACCTCGGGATACACCGCCCCGCAGGCGATGGTGGGCTGGCCGCTGTTCAATGGCAGATAGGGCCGCCAGCGCTGATCGATGACACCGGGCACCCCGCCCCAGTCATCGCTGGCGACCAGCAACGACAGGCGGCCTACCGACGCCACTTTTTTTATAAAGCCTTCGAGCGTGCCATCGTGACCATCGGCGGGCACGGCTGTACTGACGTCGTCGATCCAGTCGACAAACTTGCGCTCGGCCTCGGAAAAACCCGGCTGGTACTTGAGCAATACGCCCTGGGGGCCCGACAAGTAGGCGGTGCCGAACGCACGCCCTTCGTAGTGGTTGAAGACCACATCGCGGGTGGAAAAAAAGCTGTTGAAGATACGCACCTGGCGGTCCCGATAACCGGGATTGAGGGCCTTGAGCTGGGCAAACTGGTCAGGGTGAGAATGCACCCCGCCCACCAGTTTGTAGCCCGCGGGATCGAGGAACTCGTTCTGCGCCCCGCGCTCCAGCAACAGCGAAAAGTCGAACGTCGCCGCCTTGCCGGGAATCGGCTCGGTGGCAAACACTTTGCTATCGGCCAGGCGCTGGAGAATGACACTGCCGTACTCGCGGTCGCGCTTGTCGCCAATGCGCTCGTGCACATAGCGTGCAGCATCGTCGGCACTGATAAACCCAGGGCTGAGGGTATATCGAAGGCCCCTCGCTGCCGCGCGCTCCTCTCTGGATAAATGCTCTTGCATGACACTCCCTTGATCATGTTCGTCGTCGGTGCCCATGGGCACCGGGCTCGCACAACGCTTGCCATGCAGAAGCGTCCTCGCTTGAACCGCCAGCAGGGCGCTGCATAGTTATCGAGGCCCCCGGCACTCTTTAGGCGCATCCCCTGCACCGCCAACGCCCGCACGCTCCGCATTGGTGCGCCAACGCCAGGCACCGGGCTCCAGCCCCCGCAAAACCGGGCGTTGCGCCATCGGGCACAGCCCTTGCTAGTACCCCTTCAGCGTTCACATCGGCCTATCAAAAAAAACTAAACGTTTACGGAGACCGCACCATGAAGCGTCGCAGCTTGATCAAGGCTTTCACCCTGTCCGCCTCCATTGTCGCCATGGGCCTGACCTGGACCGTGCAGGCCGCCGAGACCATCAAGGTCGGCATCCTGCACTCGCTGTCCGGGACCATGGCCATCTCCGAAACGTCCCTCAAAGACATGGCGCTGATGACCATCGACGAGATCAACGCCAAGGGCGGGGTGAACGGCAAGATGCTTGAGCCGGTGGTGGTGGACCCGGCGTCGAACTGGCCGCTGTTCGCGGAAAAGGGCCGGCAGCTGCTGACCCAGGACAAGGTCGCCGTGGTGTTCGGCTGCTGGACCTCGGTGTCGCGCAAATCGGTATTGCCGGTGTTCGAAGAGCTCAACGGCCTGCTGTTCTACCCGGTGCAATACGAGGGTGAAGAGATGTCGCCGAACGTGTTCTACACCGGTGCGGCGCCGAACCAGCAGGCGATCCCGGCGGTGGAATACCTGATGAGCGAAGAAGGCGGCAGCGCCAAGCGCTACTTCCTGCTGGGCACCGACTACGTCTATCCGCGTACCACCAACAAGATCCTGCGTTCGTTCCTGCACTCCAAAGGCGTGGCGGACAAGGACATCGAAGAGGTCTACACCCCGTTCGGCCACAGCGATTACCAGACCATCGTCGCCAACATCAAGAAGTTCTCGGCTGGCGGCAAGACCGCAGTCATCTCCACCGTCAACGGC
>Ga0307405_10000196_pt1 | contig 22239 bp, 19 predicted proteins | sample 322Cmetagenome_2_FD_203311 | JGI IMG/M metagenome (GOLD analysis project Ga0307405, IMG submission 203311) | Maize rhizosphere microbial communities from greenhouse at UC Davis, California, United States - 322HYB-C-1 | ecosystem: Host-associated > Plants > Roots > Rhizosphere > Soil | place...
TTCACCAAGTTTACCCTCGCGCTCGCGGCCGGCCTCGCCGCGCTTGCCGCGCCGGCCGCGGCACAGCAACCCCCCGCGGCCGGCGCGCCGACTTACGCCGATCTGGTCGACCTTGCGGACCCGGCCAATCTGGTCATCAGGGCGCAGATTCGCGAACAGGCGCTGCTCCGGCCCGAACGCGCGCCCGGCGTGCGCCCGGGTTACGGACGGCTCTATGTCGAGGCCCGCACGCTCGCGCTGATCTCGGGCTCGGAGCCGATTGGCGAATCGATCCGCTATCTGGTCGACGTCCCGCTGGACGAAGACGGCGACCCGCCCAAGCTCAAGAAGCAGGAAGTGATCCTCTTCGCCAGGTCGGCCGGCCGGCCGGGCGAGATCCAGCTGATCGCGCCCACCGCCCAGCTGCCGTGGAGTGAAGCGCTCTCGGGTCGCTTGCGTCCGATCCTCGCGGAACTCTCGGCTGCCGACACGCCGCCCTCGGTGCTCGGGGTGCGCGATATCCTCTCGATGCCGGGCAACCTCGCTGGCGAATCCGAAACCCAGATGTTCCTCAACACCGACGGCGACGGGCCGGTCTCGATCACGGTCGTGCGCCGCCCGAACATGGCGCCGGTGTGGGGCGTCTCGTGGACCGAGATCGTCGATCAGGCAGCGCGTCCGCCGTCGAAGGATACGCTCGCCTGGTACCGGATCGCCTGCTTCCTGCCCGATGATCTGCCGGCCGATGCCAATATCGCGCAGGACCCGGCCTCCCGCGCGCAGGCGGAGGAGGACTTCCGCTTCGTGCAGCAGAGCCTGGGGCCCTGCCGGCGCAACCGCAGCTAGAGTCGTTTCAGAGGCGCCGCTTCAGCTTTGCTGAAAACAACTCTAGCGCGCGCCCAAGCGAAACTGGTTCCCATGGCGCCGCCGCGCGGGTTAGGGGCGGCGCCATGAAACGCGTCGCCAACGAACCCCGCCGCCATGGCTGAGCCGCTGCGCATCGCGCTGGCCGGGCTCGGCACAGTTGGGGCGGGCGTGATCCGCCTGCTTGAAACCAACGCCGCGCTACTGCGGGCCCGCTCCGGGCGCGAACTGCAGATCGTTGCGGTCAGCGCGCGCGAGCGCCACAAGGACCGCGGCGTCGATCTTTCCCCCTTCGCCTGGGTCGACGACATGGCCGAACTCGCCGCGCGCGGCGATGTCGACGTGGTGGTGGAGCTGGTTGGCGGGTCCGACGGGCCCGCCCTGGCTCTGGCGCGCCGGGCGATCGGCTCGGGCAAGGCCCTGGTGACCGCCAACAAGGCGATGATCGCGCATCATGGCGCCGAACTCGCCGCCGCGGCCGAACGCGCGGGAACCGCGCTCAAGTTCGAAGCCGCGGTCGCGGGCGGCATTCCGGTGGTCAAGGCCCTGCGCGAAGGCGCGGCGGCGAACGCCATCGGGCGCATCTACGGCATTCTCAACGGCACCTCGAATTATATCCTCTCGACCATGGAGGCGACCGGCGCCGGCTTCGACGAGACGCTGGCCGAGGCGCAGAGGAAGGGGTTCGCCGAAGCTGACCCGGCCTTCGACATCGAAGGCACCGACGCCGCACACAAGCTCGCGATCCTCGCCGCGATCTGCTTCGGCGCCGAGGTCGATTTCGCCGGCGTGACCTGCGAGGGCGTCACCCGCGTGCGGGCGGAGGACATCGCCCGTGCCGATACGCTCGGCTACGTCGTGCGCCTGATCGGCATGGCCGACCTGGAGGCGGGGGAGGACGGCGCGACCGCCCTGCTCCAGCGGGTCAGGCCATGCCTCGTGCCCAAAGGCCACCCGCTCGCGCATGTCACCGGAGCGACCAACGCGGTCGTGGCCGAGGGCAATTTCTCCGGACGCCTGCTGTTCCAGGGCGCGGGCGCGGGCGCCGGGCCCACCGCGAGCGCGGTCGTCGCCGACCTGATCGACATCGCGCGCGGAGAAATCGGCGCACCGTTCTCGATTCCCTCCGCCGAAATGGCGCCGATGCCGCGTGCCGAAGCAGGGCACCGCACCGGCCGCACCTACTTGCGCTTCACCGTCGCCGACCGCCCCGGCGTGCTGGCGGAGATGACCGCGGCGATGCGCGATGCAGGCGTCTCGATCGAAAGCCTGATCCAGCAGGGCCGGCAGGAGGAAGGCGGCGAGGTCTTCGTCGCGATGGTCGCACACGAGGGGCCCGAACGGAACGTGCAGCACGCGCTCGAGCTACTGCGCGGCTCCGACAGCTTCACCGCGCCGCCGCTGTCGATGCAGATTCTCGGCGACTGATCTCTACTGTGGCGGCGGATCCGCCGCGGTCTCCGGCTCCTCGGAGGCCTGCTCCTCCGGTTCCGGTTCCCCGTCGTAGCCGCGCGGCGCGAGCCCGCGCGATATCCGGTCGGCGTCCGAGCCGGGCGGCGTTTCGGGCAGTTCCTCGAAGTCGATCATGTAAGCGGGCGGCGCCGGGCACGGCGGGATCACGCACATGCCGGAGATGGTGGCGGGACCCTTGAAGATTCCCGGTCCGGACACGTCCGGCGCCTTGGGGTCGCCCTTGTTCATCGTCGCAGCGGCGTATTCGTTCTCCGCGTCCTCGTCGGTGCGGATGCGGAACTGCGACTGCTCCTCCAGCCGCGCGCAGACGACGATCTCGTTTCCCTCGGGCTGCTCACAATCGGGCTGGGGCGGCGCGGGCGGCGGCGGGCCGTATGCGTCACGGGTCGCCTCGAACGCCTGCTCCACCGGATCGGTCACGCCGGGGACCGGATCGACCGTCTGCGCCGCGGCCGGCGCGGCGAAGAGGCAGAGCGCAAGCGCCAGGTGGTTTCTCGACATTCCCGCTCCCGCTGTCTAAGCGCGCTTCCAAGCACTCCCGGAGGACTGAATCCAGTATGAATAGCAAGAATCCGCCCGCGGGCTCGCAGCTCGACCGCGTCCTCGTGCTGGAACTGGTCCGGGTCACCGAAGCCGCCGCGATCGCCGCGAGTGAGCTGATCGGTCGCGGCGACGAGAAGGCGGCCGATGCCGCCGCGGTCGAAGCCATGCGCCACGCATTCGACCAGCTCGAGATCGACGGCACCGTGGTGATCGGCGAGGGCGAGCGCGACGAAGCGCCGATGCTCTACATAGGGGAGAAAGTCGGCGGCGCCCCCGGCAAGGGGCCGAAGATCGACATCGCGCTCGATCCGCTCGAAGGGACAACGATCACCGCCAAGGCCGGCCCCAACGCGCTCGCGGTGCTGGCCGCGGCGGAAGAGGGCTGCCTGCTCAACGCGCCCGACACCTACATGGACAAGCTCGCGGTCGGGCCCGGTTATCCGGAGGGGATCATCGATCTCGCCAAGACCCCGACCGAGAATGTCTGCGCGGTGGCCCAGGCCAAGGGCGTCGAGCCCAAGGACATCATCGTCTGCGTGCTCGACCGACCGCGCCATGCGGAGCTGATCGCCGAGCTGCGCGGGCTTGGCTGCGGCGTGGTGCTGATCGGCGATGGCGACGTGGCGGGCGTGATCGCGACGACCGATCCCGAAACCACGATCGACATGTACATGGGCCAGGGCGGCGCGCCCGAAGGCGTGCTCGCGGCCGCCGCGCTGCGCTGCGTCGGCGGGCAGTTCAACGGCCGCCTGGTATTCCGCAACGAGGACGAGAAGCGCCGCGCGGCCAAGTGGGGCATCGAGGATCTCGACCGGATCTACAAGCTGGAGGATCTGGCCAAGGGCGACTGCATCTTCGCCGCGACCGGAGTCACCTCGGGTTCGCTGCTCGAAGGCGTCAAGCGCCTGCGCGGTGGCAAGATGACCACCGAAAGCGTGGTCATGCGTGCCAGCAGCGGCACCGTCCGCTGGATCAAGGGCGAACACCGGCTTCCCTAAGATCCTCTTCATTTGGCACTGCCGGCAAAACGGGGAGGATCGAGAGCCCCCTGTTGCAATCGCGTGACGCCCAGCTAAGCGAAGCGGACCGATTCCCGCCGCCAGCAACCGAAGGGTAACCCGCGCGATGAAGATCATGTCCGGCAACTCGAACCTGCCGCTCGCGCGGGCGGTCGCCGCCTATCTCGAGATGCCTCTGACCGACGCCAGCGTCCGCCGCTTCGCCGACGAGGAGGTCTTCGTCGAAATCCATGAGAATGTGCGCGGCGAGGATGTCTTCCTGATCCAGCCGACCAGCTTCCCGGCGAACGACAACCTGATGGAGCTGCTGATCTGCATCGACGCGCTCAAGCGCGCCTCGGCCAAGCGGATCACGGCGGTCGTGCCCTACTTCGGCTATGCCCGGCAGGACCGGAAGCCCGGCCCGCGCACGCCGATCTCGGCCAAGCTGGTTGCCAACCTGATCACCCATTCGGGCGCCGACCGCGTGCTCGCGGTCGATCTCCATGCCGGGCAGATCCAGGGCTTCTTCGACATCCCGACCGACAACCTCTACGCCGCGCCGGTCATGGCCGCCGACATACAGGCGCGCTATGGCGACCGCGATCTGATGGTCGTCAGCCCGGACGTCGGCGGCGTGGTCCGTGCCCGCGCGCTGGCCAAGCGGCTCGACAACGCTGCGCTGGCGATCGTCGACAAGCGCCGCGACCGCCCGGGCGAGAGCGAGGTCATGAACATCATCGGCGAAGTGAAGGGGCGGCACTGCATCCTGATCGACGACATCGTCGATTCGGGCGGCACGCTGTGCAACGCGGCGCAGGCGCTGCTCGACCAGGGCGCCACCTCGGTCGCGGCCTATATCACCCACGGCGTGCTGTCGGGCGGCGCGGTCGCGCGGGTCGACAGCTCGACGCTGACCGAGCTGGTCATCACCGACACCATCCGCCCGACCGATGCGGCGCAGGATTCGGACAAGATCCGCATCCTCACCGTTGCTCCGCTGATCGGCGAGGCCGTTCGCCGCATCGCCGACGAAAGCTCCGTCAGCTCGCTTTTCGACTGACATGGCGACGGACAGCGACATCGCGCTTGCCAACCGGCTGGCGGACGCCGCCGGTGAGGCGATCCGGCCCCTGTTCCGCGGCGAATGGGCTGAGGAGCGCAAGAGCGACGCGACCTTCGTGACCGAAGCCGACCGCGCCGCGGAAGCCGCGATGCGTGCGATCATCGAGAGCGAGCGGCCCGACGACGGGATCATCGGCGAGGAATACGGCAACCGCAATCCGGCGGCCGCGCGGCAGTGGGTGCTCGACCCGATCGACGGCACAACCAGCTTCATTGCGGGGCGGCCGATCTTCGGCACGCTGATCGCGCTGATGGAAGGCGGCTGGCCGGTGCTCGGCGTGATCGATCAGCCGGTGCTGCGCGAGCGCTGGGTCGGGCGTGTGGGGCACGAGACGACTTTCAACGGCAAGCCGGTTCGTTCGGCGTCCTGTCCGGAGCTCTCCAACGCGGTGCTTGGCACGACCAGCCCTCACTGCTTCTCGGGCGAGCAGGTCGATGCTTTCATGAGCCTCGCCAAAGCGGTGGCCGAACGCAAGATCGTCTACGGCGGGGACTGCTACAGCTACGGCCTCGTCGCATCGGGTCACATGGACCTGGTGTGCGAGGCGGGGCTGCAACTGCACGATTTCGCCGCGCTCGTGCCAGTGGTCGAGGGGGCCGGCGGAACCATGTGCGACTGGCAGGGCGAACCGCTCAACGCCCATTCGGCCGGCGAAGTGCTCGCGATCGGCGATCCCGCCCGGCTCGAAGACGTGATCGAGGCGATGGCCGGCATTGCGCACACGGCAGGGCACGGACACTCGCACGGTTAGCCAAATGCTAAGCCCTGCGCGCTAACCCTCGCGCGCATGGCGACGACACCTTTCGACGGCGACCTTATTCCTGTGCCCGAAGCGCCGCGCGCGCGCAGCGCATGGACGCGCCTCGCCGCCGCATTCCCGTTCGCGCTCATGGCCTTCGTCTCGCTGGTCGAACTGGCGCTGGCTGACCGCAAGTACGGCCTGTTCACCGGCGGCTTCGGCCAATCGCGCGCGGTCGACACGCCGGGGGAGGTCGCGCTGTTCCTGGCGGGCTATGTCGCCGCGCAGTCGGTGATCGGGCTGGCGGGCTGGGCGCTCTCGCTGCGCCTCGCGCGCCGCGGCCCCGCGTGGGCGCCATGCTTCGTCTTCGCACTCCTCAACGGCGCGCTGTTCTGCGGGGTGCTGGCCGCGCAGTACCAGCTCCATTCCTACTTCAGCGATGCGGTGGGCTTCGCGCTGCTCAAACAGCTCGGTGGCGGCAGCCTCGTCGACGCGATCCTGTTCGGGCTCAGCGAGATCGGTCTGGCGCTGATCGCGGTCGCGGCGCTGGCGGCCGGCGCCTGGATCGCTTGGAAGCTTCTCGCGCGGCTGCTGCCGCCGGGTCTGGCGCGGTTGAGTGCCCCTCGGCGCTCGCTGTGTGCCGCGGTGTTCGTGGTGTTTCTCGCCGCTGCGTTCGCCATCCCACGCACCGGCAGCGACGCGGCCTTCGGGCTCAACCGCACGCTCGCCTGGCAGGCGCTCACCGGCACGCTCGACCTCGCGAGCGACGTCGACCGCGACGGCTACGGCCTCTTCGGCATCCAGCACGACACCGCGCCGTTCGACGGCAGCCGCCATCCGCTCGCTCTCGACGTGCCCGGTAACGGCATGGACGAGGACGGCTACGGCGGCGATCTCGCGCTCGTTCCCCTCGCCGCGCCGCTCGGACCGCAGGTCTTCGCGGACAATCGCCCGCACGTCGTGATCGTGGTGATGGAATCGACCCGCGGCGACGTGCTCGGCAAGCGCGTGAACGGCAAGCCGGTCGCGCCGAATTTGGAGGCGATCGCCGCGGCGGGCGGCGCGGTCGCCCCCGCCTACAGCCATGTCGGCTTCACCACCGAATCGCTCAAGTCGATCTTCTCCGGCCAGATCGCCCCGCGCGAGGGCGATCCGTCGCTGTTCCGAGACCTGAAGGCGAGCGGCTACCGCATCGGGGTGTTCTCCGGTCAGCCCGAGGATTTTGGCGGAATCTCCGAAACGGTCGGCATGCGCGAGAGCGCCGATGTCTACGTCGATGCAGAGCTTCTGCGCGACAAGCGCGCGTTCGACTTCGCCGCGCAGGGAAGCCTGCTGGTGGACGAGAGCCACCTGCTCGCCGCCTTCGACAGTACGCTGGGCGCAGAGGACTGGCAGGCGCGGCCGCACTTCGCCTATTTCAACTTTCAGTCGCCGCATTTCCCCTACCATCACGACGGGGTGCCGGCGCGGGTCGTGGACACGCCGATCGAACGCGGCGCGATCGGGGCGGACAAGGCGGAGCATGTCCAGGCGACGTACTGGAATGCCGTTGCCAATGCCGACGCCTGGCTGGGCGAAGTCGTGCAGCGGATCAAGGCGAAGGGCGTGTGGGAAAATACCGTGCTGATCGTCACCGGCGATCACGGGGAGGACCTGTTCGAGGACGGCTTCCTCGGCCACGGCCACGTGATCAACGCGCGCCAGTTCGGCACGATACTGGTCGCCAACCGGCCCGGCCTGCTGCCGGCAGCGCCGCTCGCGCTGGCCGATTACCGCGCGATCCTGACCGCGGCGCTCCGCGGCGCATCGCCCCCCGCACCCGCAGCGCCGCCGTTCCTGCATATCGGACCTCTCGATACGCCGACCGCGATCGGACTGGCCGGGCCGGACGGCACGCTCACCAGCCTGCGGCTCGACACGGGCGAGGCCTGCATGGTCGAGCGCGGCGAATGCGCGCCGCACAAGACCTTCACCGGCGCCGACAAGGCACGGATCGACGCCGTGATCGCCCGCTGGGGCTCCGAACGCTGGCGGATGCACGAGCGCGCGGAGGAGCGCTGACAGTCGGCGGTGGAACGACGGGCGCACTTGGTCCACTAAGGCACGGATGACGACATTGGGATCGCTAGGCGGGCGGGTTGCCCTCGTAACCGGCGCGGCGCGGGGCCTCGGGTTCGCCATTGCCCGGCGGCTTGCCGAGGGCGGAGCGACCGTCTGGCTCAACGGGCGCGATGCCGATGCGCTCGCAGGGGCGACAGAGCTGATCGGCGATCTCGCGCGCCCGATCGCCTTTGACATTGCTGACGATGTGGGGAGCGCCGCGGCGTTCGCGCGGATCGAGCGCGAGACCGGGCTCGATATTCTCGTCAACAATGCCGGAACCCGCGACCGGCGCGGCGTTGCGGAGTTCGACCGGCAGGCCATGCGCGCCATGCTGGACGTCAATCTGGTCGCCCCGTTCGATCTCGCCTGCAGAGCCGCTCCGCTGATGCGCGCGCGAGGCTACGGCCGGATCGTCAATATCACCTCGATCGCAGCCGAGATCGCGCGCGGCGATGCGGCCTATACCGCCAGCAAGGGCGGGCTCGCCGCGTTGACCCGCGCGCTGGCGGCCGAGTTCGGCGGAGACGGCATCACCGTCAATTCCGTCGCGCCGGGCTACTTCGCGACTGATGTGAACGCGGAGATGGTCGCCGATCCCGCCATCGCCGCGCATCTGGCGCGGCGCACATCGCTGGGCCGCTGGGGCGAGCCGCACGAGATCGCGGGCGCTGTGGCCTTCCTTGCCTCACCCGAGGCATCCTATGTCACCGGGCAGATGCTCGCGGTCGACGGCGGCTATCTCGCGCACTTCTGAAAGCTTGCATTCCGCGCCGATTTCGCTAGGGGCGCGTGCTTCACCGACACGTGTTTCATGTGCCGGCCTGGCGACAAGGGCTGCCAGGGCTGGTTCGACGTGTCTCTGTTACAGGAGATGAAAATGCCCAAACTGAAGACCAAGAGCGGCGTGAAGAAGCGCTTCAAGCTCACTGCGACCGGCAAGGTCAAGCATGGTGTCGCCGGCAAGCGCCACCGCCTGATCAGCCACAACGCCAAGTACATCCGCCAGAACCGCGGCACCACCGTCCTGTCCGAAGCGGACAGCCGCACGGTGAAGAAGTGGGCCCCCTACGGCCTCGACTGAGCCCGGGTTTTTGGATTTAGGAGTACCAGCACATGCCACGCATCAAACGCGGCGTTACCACGCGCCAGAAGCACAAGCGGATTCTCGACCAGGCCAAGGGCTATCGCGGTCGCCGCAAGAACACCATCCGCATCGCCCGTCAGGCGGTCGAGAAGGCCGGGCAGTATGCCTATCGCGACCGCAAGGTTAAGAAGCGCAACTTCCGCGCGCTGTGGATTCAGCGCATCAACGCGGCGGTTCGGGCCGAGGGTCTGACCTACTCGCAGTTCATGCACGGCGTGAAGCTCGCCGGCATCGAGCTCGACCGGAAGGTCATGGCCGACCTCGCGATGAACGAAGGCGGCGCCTTCCAGTCGATCATCGCGCAGGCGAAGAAGGCCCTTCCGGCCTGACGGATCGCGGGTTTCGCATCACGCCAATGCTCAAGAGGGGGCGCGGCAGGCATTTCGCCTTCCGCGCCCTCTAAGTTTTTTGGGGTCGTAGCCACTTCCCACCGCCCTCGGCCCCCGGTATTCTCCGCGGGCAAAAGGGGGGCAACGGGGCGCGAACTAGGATGGCGACGCAATGCGACATCGCGGTGCGCTTCCACGCACCGCCGGCGGATCTCGCGAGGTTCTTCACGACTTTCTACCGGGTCGAGATCACCGTCGTGCCCGGCGCGCGCGTTGCCGACGCCCTGCAGCCCGAGTGGGGCAACCTGCGCTTCTTCAGGGGCGATCTGCCCGTCACCCGCTCGGTAAGCGGAGACGAAGTGCGCGGCGCCGACTTCGTTCCCACCGGGCCGAGTACGAGCCTGCTCGAATTCACGCTCGGCAACACGCGGATCTGGGGCGTGGGGCTGCTGCCGCTCGGCTGGAGCATTTTCATCGGCAATCCGGCAGACCAGATGGCCAACCGTGTGTTCGACGGCCGCGCGGAGCCCGCCTTCGCGCCTTTCGTGCCGCTTGCAGACGAGCTTACCGGCAGTGCGGAGTGCGAGAGCGCGGAATACGACAGGCTGGTGGCGTTCTTCCGCCACGAAGCACCGCGACATGGACCGGAGGACCCGCGCATCCAGGCGATTCACGCAATGCTGTTGGAAGAAGACCTGCCCGACGTCACCACGCTGGCCGGGCGTACGGGCCTCAACCAGCGCACGCTCGAGCGGATTTCGCACCGGGCGTTCGGATTCTCGCCCAAACTGCTCCTGCGGCGCCAGCGCTTCATGCGCAGCCTCGCCGCTTTCATGGTGCAGCCCGATGCGCGCTGGAGCGGCTCGATCGACAGACGCTATTGCGACCAATCCCACTTCGTCCGCGACTGCCACGCATTCCTCGGCATGGCGCCTAGCGAATATGCGGCCATGGACCATCCCGTGATGGCGAGCTTCCTGCGCGAACGTCTCCGCCTCCACGGCAGCGCGGTGCAGACCCTCGACACACCCGGGCGCGGCTGACGCAGGCCCCGCCTGCGCGATGGTGCTTTGCGTTGGCGCGGATTTGGCGCTAGCGGGCCATCGCGATGAGTGAACTGCAAACCCGCAAGGACGAGGCGATCGCGGCGATCGATGCCGCCGAAACGCTGGACGCGCTCGAGGCGCTGCGTGTCGAGGCGCTGGGCAAGCAAGGCTGGATCAGCCTGCTGCTCAAGACGCTTGGCCGGATGTCGCCGGAGGAGCGGCAGAGCCAGGGGCCCGCGATCCAGGCGGCGCGAGGCGAAGTCGCCGACGCGATCGCCGCCCGCAAGGCCGCGCTGGAGAATGCCGAGCTGGAACGCCGGCTGGCGAGCGAGACGCTCGATCTTTCGCTGCCCGCGCCCCACGCGCCCCGCGGCTCGGTCCATCCGGTGAGCCAGGTGATGGACGAGCTGGCGGAGATCTTCGCCGATCTCGGCTTCTCGGTCGCCACCGGACCAGAGATCGAGGACGACTGGCACAACTTCACCGCGCTCAACATGGCCGAGACCCATCCGGCGCGGGCGATGCACGACACATTCTACTTCCCCGATCGTGATGCCGAGAAGCGGCAGATGCTGCTGCGTACGCACACTTCGCCGGTGCAGATCCGCAGCATGGTGGCGCAGGGCGCGCCGATCCGCATTATCGCGCCGGGCCGCGTCTACCGCTCCGACAGCGATGCGACGCACACGCCGATGTTCCACCAGGTCGAGGGCCTGGTGATCGACCGCGACATTCACCTCGGCCACCTCAAATGGACGCTGGAGACCTTCCTCAAGGCCTTCTTCGAACGCGACGACATCGTCCTGCGCCTGCGTCCGAGCTACTTCCCCTTCACCGAACCTTCGGTGGAAGTCGACGTCGGCTGGCAGGCCGTGAATGGCAGGCGCGTGCTCGGCGGCGACGGCGATGCGCCGGGTCACGGCTGGATGGAGCTGCTCGGCAGCGGCATGGTCAACCGCCGGGTGCTCGAATTCGCCGGGCTCGATCCCGACGAATGGCAGGGCTTCGCGTTCGGTGTCGGCGTCGACCGGCTCGCCATGCTCAAATACGGCATGGACGACTTGCGCGCCTTCTTCGACGGCGATGCGCGCTGGCTGGCGCATTACGGCTTTTCGGCCTTCGACCAGCCGTCGCTTTCCGCCGGCGTGGGAGCACGCGCATGAAGTTCTCGCTCGAATGGCTGAAGGACTACCTCGAGACCGAGGCGAGCGCCGCGCAGATCGCGGCCACGCTCAATGCGGTCGGACACGAGGTCGAGGAGATCGAGGACCCCGCCGAACGGCTCGCGGGCTTTCGCGTCGCCGAAGTGCTGACTGCCGCGCCGCACCCCGATGCGGACAAGCTGCAGGTGCTGACCGTGAATACGGGCGAGGGCGACCCGCTGCAGGTCGTCTGCGGCGCGCCCAACGCGCGCGCCGGCATGAAGGGCGTGCTCGGCCTGCCGGGCGCTGTCGTACCCGCGAACGGCATGGAACTGCGCAAGAGCGCGATCCGGGGCGTCGAATCGAGCGGCATGATGTGCTCGGTGCGCGAGCTCGAACTTGGCGACGAGCACGACGGCATCATCGAACTGCCCGCCGATGCGCCGGTCGGAACGGCCTTCGCCGATTACCACGGCGCGAGCCCGGTGTTCGACGTGGCGATCACGCCCAATCGGCCCGACTGCATGGGCGTCTACGGCATCGCCCGCGATCTCGCGGCGGCCGGACTGGGCGCGCTCAAGCCGATCGCGGCCCCTGAGATCGCAGGCACGGGCGCGCGCCCGGTCGAGATCCGCATCGACGATCCCGAAGGTTGCCCGGCATTCTACGGGCGCGTGATCCGGGGCGTGCGCAGCGGCGCTAGTCCCGAATGGATGCAGCGGCGGCTGCTGGCGGCGGGGCAGCGGCCGATCAGCGCGATCGTCGACGTGACCAACTATCTGATGCTTGCCTTCGGCCGACCGGCGCATGCCTACGATCTGGCGAAGCTGACCGGCGCGATGGTCGCGCGGCGCGCCAAGGCGGGCGAGCAGGTCCTCGCGCTCAACGAGAAGACCTACACGCTCGATGACACCATGACCGTGATCGCTGATGACGCGGGTGTGCACGACATCGCGGGCATCATGGGCGGCGAGCATTCGGGAGTGAGCGAGGGCACCACCGATGTCCTGCTCGAGATCGCCTATTTCGATCCCGCGCGGATCGGCGTGACGGGCCGCAAGCTCGGCCTCACGTCGGACGCACGCACACGCTTCGAGCGCGGGGTGGACCCGGCCTTCCTCGACGACGGGCTGGCGCTGCTGACCGGGCTTATCCTGGAAATCTGCGGCGGCGAGGCGAGCGAGATTGTGCGCGCGGGGTCGCCGCCGGCCACACCGAAGATTGTCGCGTTCGATCCGGCGCTGACGCGGCGGCTCGGCGGGGTCGAGATCGCCGAAGCCGAACAGCGCCGCATTCTCGAAGCGCTCGATTTCCGCGTCGGCGACGACTGGCAAGTCGCCTGCCCGCCGCGCCGCCACGACATTGAAGGGCCGGCCGACCTCGTCGAGGAAGTGGTCCGCATCCACGGCCTCGACAAGGTCGAAAGCGTCGCGCTGCCGCGTGCCGAAGGCGTGGCCAGGCCGACCGCGACTCCGCTACAGCAGATCGAGCGCAAGCTGCGCCGCACGGCGGCCGCGCGCGGTCTGAACGAGGCGGTGACCTGGTCCTTCCTCCCCGAAGCCGATGCCGATCACTTCGCGGAAGGCAACGGCGGCCTGTGGATCCTCGAGAATCCGATCAGCGAGGACATGAAGGCCATGCGGCCATCGCTGCTCCCCGGCCTGCTCGCCGCGGCCAAGCGCAATGCCGATCGCGGCGCTTCCGGCTCACGCCTGTTCGAGATCGGGCGCCGCTATTTCCGAGGCGAGGGCGGGGCGAGCGACGAGCGTCCGACGCTCGGCGTGATCCTAGCCGGCGAGAAGGCGCCGCGCGGCTGGGCGACGGGCAAGACGCAGGGCGTCGATGCCTACGACGCCAAGGCCGAGGCCGAGACGCTGCTCGAAGCCGCCGGCGCGCCGGTCGGCAACCTCATGGTCATGGGCGAAGCGGGGCCGCAGTTCCATCCCGGACAGTCCGCCACCTTGCGGCTCGGCCCCAAGAACGTGCTCGCCCGCTTCGGCGCGCTGCACCCGAACACCCTCAAGGCGTTCGACATCGAGGGGCCGGTCGTCGCGGTCGAGATTTTCCTTGATGCGATTCCGGCCAAGAAGGGCGGCGGTGCGTTCGCTCGCCCGGCCTATGCGCCGCCGGCGCTGCAGCCGGTCACGCGCGACTTCGCCTTCCTGGTCCCTGCCGATCTCGCAGCCGGCGATCTCGTCCGCGCGGTCAAGGGCGCGGACAAGCAGGCGATCGTCGATGCGCGGGTATTCGACGTATTCGCCGGGCAGGGCGTGCCCGAAGGCCGCAAGTCGGTCGCGGTCGAGGTCGTGCTGCAACCGGGCGAGAAGAGCTTCACCGACGCGGAGATCAAGGCGATCTCGGACCGGATCGTCGCTGCCGCGGGCAAGCAGGGTGCGGAGCTGAGAGCATGAGCAGAACGGCACTCGTCACTGGAGCCACCGCGGGGATCGGCGAGGCCTGCGTGCGCAGTCTCGTCGCGAACGGCTGGCGCTGTATCGCCACCGGCCGCCGGGCGGAGCGGCTGGAGAAGCTGGTCGCCGATCTCGGAGCGGACAAGGTTCACGCCGCAGTATTCGACGTGCGCGACGAGGCGGCGCGCGACGCCGCACTCGATGCGCTGCCGGAAGCGTTCGCGGGCGTCGACCTGCTGGTGAACAACGCCGGCCTCGCGCTCGGCACCGCTCCCGCCCAGAACGCCAGTCTCGATGACTGGAAGACCATGATCGAGACCAATGTGACGGCGCTGGTCTCGCTCACCCACAAGCTCCTGCCGGGTCTGATCGAGCGCAAGGGCGCGGTGGTCAACATCTCGTCCGTCGCGGGGAACTATCCGTATACGGGCGGCAACGTCTATGGCGGGACCAAGGCCTTCGTGCGCCAGTTCTCACTCGGCTTGCGCGCCGACCTGCATGGCACCGGCGTGCGCGTGACCTCGATCGAGCCGGGAATGGTCGAAACCGAGTTCACCCTGGTGCGCACCGGCGGGAACCAAGAGGCACACCAACGGCTCTACGGTGGTGCCGACCCGATGACGGCCGAGGACATAGCGGAGACCGTCCGCTGGGTTGCCGAACTGCCGCCGCACCTCAACATCAACACGCTCGAACTCATGCCGGTGAGCCAGAGCTTCGCCGGCTTCCAAGTCGCGCGCGAGAACTGAGCGGACCTATTCGCCCCAGCCGTCGGAGCTATCGCCCGCGCTGCGGCCCCAATCGTCTCCGTACTCGCTTTCGAACTCGGCCTGCTGTTCGTAACGCGAGAATTCCGCGGCCGCCTCGTTCGCGGCGTCGATCTGTTCCGACATGCCGGGCGCGGCGCCCATCATGCCTTTCGCCATGGGCGGCGAGGCAAACGTCATGTCGAATGGGCGCCCCTCGATCGCAGCGGCGACATGCTCCTCGGCCAGCTTCTCCATCATCCCCATGGCGAAGCCGTTGGCCTTCATCGCCGCGCTGGCTCGACCCTCGTTACGGCCCTCGGGCGGCCGGACTTCGGTGGCAACGCGCGTGCCCGCGCCGTCGGGCGTCAGCGTCGTGACGAAGCGCATCAGTTCACTGCCGTTCCGGTCGATTAGCGCCGTGACGACGGTGTTGCTGTCGGGCTGCGTGACCCGGCTGTCCGCGACCGTTCCCCCGAGCACGTGGACCGGCAGATAAGCCGTCCTGAGCGCCGAGGTCACCTCCTGCGGCGTCTTCTCGTAATACTCGCCCGCGCCGCAGCCCGCGAGAAGCAGGGCGCCCGCGCAGGCGAGAAGCATGGATTTCACGCGCATGATCCGATTCCCCTAAATCCGACCTCCGAGCCAGATAGCAGAGGGCGGTTTCGGACCGGTTAAGCCGCGCAGGGCGCGTTTGCGCCGTATCGGCACCTCTCTAGCGAGTGGACGAAGGCGCGCTGCCCGGCTACGCGCGCGGCCCATGTCCAACCCCCAAAATCCCAGGCGCACCTTCGCCATCATATCCCACCCCGACGCGGGCAAGACTACGCTGACCGAGAAGCTGCTGCTTCAGGGCGGCGCGATCCATCTCGCGGGCGAGGTCAAGGCACGGGGACAGGCGCGGCGGGCGCGGTCGGACTGGATGAAGATCGAGCAGCAGCGCGGGATTTCGGTGACCAGCTCGGTCATGACGTTCGAGCGCGACGGCATCACTTTCAACCTGCTCGACACGCCGGGGCACGAAGACTTTTCCGAAGACACCTACCGCACGCTGACCGCGGTCGACTCCGCGATCATGGTGATCGATGCGGCGAAGGGGATCGAGCCGCAGACGCGCAAGCTGTTCGAGGTCTGCCGCCTGCGTTCGGTGCCGATCATCACGTTCGTCAACAAGGTCGACCGCGAGGGGCGGCCAGTGTTCGAATTGCTTGACGAGATCGCCGACATGCTCGCGCTTGACGTTTCGCCGCAGGGCTATCCGGTCGGGATGGGCGGGCAGTTCCAGGGCGTGCTCGATTTTGCCACCGGAAGCGTCGCACGGCCGGAGGGGCCGTCCAAAGAATTTCACGGAAAGCGTGACGAAAACGCCGTGCTGCCCGCAGAGGTCGCCGAGAATGTCGAGCTGGCGCGGATCGGCTATCCCGAGTTCGACCTCGAAGCCTACCGCAACGGCGATCTCACGCCGGTCTATTTCGGCAGCGCGCTCAAGAACTTCGGCGTGACCGAACTGATCGAGGCGATCGCGACCCATGCGCCGCCGCCCCGCCCGCAGCCCGCCGGCGATGAGCAGGTGAGCCCGGAGCGGGACGAGGTCACCGGCTTCATCTTTAAGGTCCAGGCCAACATGGACCCGAACCACCGCGACCGCATCGCCTTCATGCGGCAGGTCTCGGGCACGTTCAAACGCGGCATGAAGCTGACGCCGAGCGGGCTGGGCAAGCCGATCGCGATCCACTCGCCGATCCTGTTCTTCGCGCAGGACCGCGAGCTTGCCGATACCGCGGAAGCGGGCGACATCATCGGCATTCCCAACCACGGCACGCTGCGCGTCGGCGACACGCTGAGCGAGAAGAACCAGATCCGCTTCACCGGCCTGCCGAACTTCGCGCCGGAAATCCTGCGGCGCGTGGTGCTTAGGGACCCGACCAAGACCAAGCAGCTTCGCAAGGCGCTCGACGACTTGTCCGAAGAAGGCGTGATCCAGGTCTTCTATCCCGAGATCGGCGCGCAATGGATCGTCGGCGTCGTGGGGCAGCTCCAGCTCGACGTGCTCGTCAGCCGGCTGGAGGCGGAATACAAGGTCGAGGCCAATCTCGAACCCGCGCCTTTCGCCACCGCCCGCTGGCTCAAGGGCGATGCCAAGGCGCTGGGCGAGTTCGAGAACTTCAACCGCGCCAATCTCGCGCGTGACCGCGATGGCGACATAGTGTTCATGGCCAAGAGCCCGTGGGACGTCGGCTACCAGCAGGAAAAGAACCCGGGCCTGACTTTCTCCGCCACCAAGGAGCGGTGACAGGCCGGTCGCAGGGCCCTAGAACGCTGCCGATGGGCGATCCTTCAGACATGCCGCGCCGCGAGCGACCGTGTGGCGCACCCGGCACCGATCGGCGCTAGATCGCGTTTCCTTCCGCGTGCAGCTCACATTTGCCAGCTACAACATTCACAAGGCCGTCGGGCTCGACCGGCGGCGCGACCCCGACCGGATCATTTCGGTTCTGCGCGAAATCGACGCCGACGTCATCGCCTTGCAGGAGGTCGACCGCCGGATCGGCGAGCGGGCGAGCGTGCTGTCGCGTGCCGCGCTCGACGATACGCCGTGGAAGCCGGTCCAGCTCGCGAAAAGGCCGCGCAGCCTCGGCTGGCACGGCAATGCGATCCTCGTGCGCCGCGAATACGAGGTGATCGAGGCCGAGCCGCTCGACCTTCCCACCCTGGAACCGCGCGGAGCGGTCCGCGCCGATCTCGAGTGCGAGGGGCGCCGCCTGCGGGTGATCGGGACGCACCTCGACCTCTCCGGCCTTCGGCGGCGCGACCAGATCAAGGCCATCCTCGCGCATCATGGAGAGTGCGAGACCGGCTGCCCGACCGTCGTGCTGGGCGATTTCAACCAGTGGGGCGCGCGCAGCGGGGCGATGAGCGAATTCGGTGACGGCTGGCAATTGCTCGACCCAGGTCGCAGCTTTCCCAGCCGCCAGCCGGTGGCGAGGCTCGACCGGATCATCGCCTCGGGCGAATGGGACGTGCGCTCGACTGCGGTTCACCACAGCGCACTGGCGGTGCAGGCCTCAGACCACTTGCCGGTCTGGGCCATGCTTGGGATGGGCAAATAATAGGCATCGCCTAAATATAAGGCAAAACAGCGGTTCTAAACGCAACGGAGTTGCGCAGTTCGGCTTGTGAATAAAGCAAAATTCCCAACTGGCACGGCTTTTGCTGTTTCTGCGGAGCCGGGGTGTTCCGGCGGACAGCCAGGGGGGATCGATGAAATTCATCATCGCCATCATCAAGCCATTCAAGCTCGACGAAGTGCGCGAGGCGCTCGGCGCGATCGGCGTGGCCGGCATGACCGTATCCGAGGTCAAGGGCTTCGGGCGGCAGAAGGGCCAGACGGAAATCTACCGCGGGGCCGAATACTCGACCAACATGCTGCCCAAGGTGAAGATCGAGATCGCCGCCAGCGACGACCTTGCGCCGCAAGTGGTCGAGACGATCACGCAGACGGCGAGCACCAAGAGCATCGGTGACGGGAAGATCTTCGTCTTCGACCTTGCCGAGGCGGCCCGCATCCGCACCGGCGAAACAGGGGACACCGCGCTGTGAGTGCGGCAAGAGACAAGAGGGACCAGACGATGATCCGCAAGATGCTTTGCGGTGCGGGCGCGCTCGGCGCCGCGCTGTTCGCTACCGCGCCCGCGCTCGCGCAGGACACGGTCGCCGTGCCCAACCCGGGCAACAACGCCTGGATGATGACCGCGACGGTCCTCGTCCTAATGATGATCCTGCCGGGCCTCGCGCTGTTCTACGGGGGGCTCACGCGGCAGAAGAACATGCTCTCGACGATGACCCAGGTGGGCGCGACGGCCGCGCTCGCCATGCTCATCTGGGTCATGTGGGGCTATTCGCTCGCTTTCGGGGACACCACTTACGAAGGCACGCTGGGCCTCTTCGTCAGCGGGGGCAGCTATTTCCTCGCCGGAACCGACGCCAGCAGCACGGCGGCGACCTTTACCGACGAGGTCATCAGCAAGTACGTCTTCATCAGCTTCCAGATGACCTTTGCCGCGATCACGGCGGCGCTGATCCTCGGCGCGACGGCGGAGCGCCTCAAGTTCTCCGCGCTGATGGCCTTCGTGCCGATCTGGCTTACGATCGTCTACTTTCCGATCGCACACATGGTCTGGGCAGGCGGCGGGCTGCTGTTCGAGGACGGCGCGCTCGACTTCGCCGGCGGCACGGTGGTGCACATCAATGCCGGCGTGTCGGGCCTGGTGCTCGCCTATCTCCTCGGCCGGCGTCGCGGCTATCCGGCCGAACCCATGCCGCCGCACTCGATGACGCTGACGATGGTCGGCACAGGCCTGCTGTGGGTCGGCTGGTTCGGATTCAACGCGGGCTCTGCCCTCGAGGCTGACGGTTCGGCAGGCCTGGCGATGATCAACACCTTCGTCGCCACCGCCGCTGCGGCGCTGGCCTGGATGGTGATCGAGCGGCTCGCGGGCCACAAGGGTTCGGCGCTCGGCTTCTGCTCGGGCGTGATCGCCGGCCTTGTCGCGGTAACCCCCGCGGCAGGCAACTCCGGCCCGTTCGGCGCGATCCTGCTCGGCATTCTCTCCTCCACCGTGTGCTACTTCGCGGTGGCGAAGGTGAAGGCGAAGTTCGGCTACGACGACTCTCTCGACGCTTTCGGCATTCACGGCGTGGGCGGCATCGTCGGCGCGATCGGCACGGCGGTGGTCTACCAGCCCTTCCTCGGCGGTCCCGGAGACGGCTCGACCGCGCTCGGCGCGCAGCTCGGCGTTCAGGTCTTCAGCGTGCTCGTCACGATCGTCTGGGCCGGTGTCGGCACGCTCGTGGCCGGCATGATCGTCAAGGCGCTGATGGGCCTCCGGGTCTCGGAGGAGAGCGAGGTCGACGGTCTCGACATCTCCGAACACGGGGAACGCGCCTACAACTGACAGACGAGTTTGGCGGACCGGAGGCTCTCCTCTCCATCTCCGGTCCGCCCGCCAGTGTTCCTCCTGCGAACACCGCCTTTATGGGCCGGGGCCAAAGCTCCGGCCCATTTTTTGCCTCCAGCGCCGGCGCGCGCATCCGCGCGCTTGGCTATCCTCCGCGGTCGTTCAGGACAGGCTGTTCTTGACGAAATCCGCGCAGCGTTCGCCGATCATGATGCTGGGCGCATTGGTGTTGCCGCCGATCAGGCGCGGCATGATGGAGGCGTCGGCGATCCACAGGCCGTCGAGCCCGCGGGCCTTGAGCGTGGGGTCGACGACCGCGCCTTCGTCCGCGCCCATGCGGCAGGTGCCGACCGGGTGGTAGACGGTGTCCGCCCGGTTGCGGATCAGCTCGTCGAGCGCCGCGTCGTCGGCGAGGTCGGTCGGATAGCGGTCCTTCGGGCGGTATCCGCTCATCGGCGGGGCATCGACGATCCGGTGCGACAGCCGCACCCCAGCGCGCAGCACGGTCATGTCGCGCTCGTCGGCGAGGAAGTTCGGATCGATGGCCGGCGCCGCCGCCGCATCGGACGAGGCAAGCCGCACCGTTCCGCGGCTCTCGGGTCGCAGCACGCAGGCATGGAGTGAGAAGCCGTGGCCTTTGACTTTGGTTCGCCCGTGATCCTCGAGCATGGCTGGCACGAAGTGCCATTGCACGTCGGGCGCCGGGGAATCGGGCATGACGCGCCAGAACCCGCCCACCTCGGCATAAGGCGTGGTCATCGCGCCGGTTCTGCGGCGGCGGTGCTCCGCGATCGCCTTGAGCATGCGCCAAGTGCCGGCGAGGCTGTCGCCGATGAAGTCGCGGCTCTCGGTCTCCCAGCTCGAGACATAATCGATATGATCCTGCAGGTCTCTGCCAACTGCGGGGCGATCCAGCACGACCTCGATCCCGTGCTCCTGCAAGTGTCCGGCGGGACCGATGCCGGAGAGCATCAGGATCTGCGGACTGTTGAATGCGCCGGCCGAGAGCACGACGCCGCCGCTCGTTCGCAGCGTCTCGCGCTTGCCGCCGCGCCGGATCGCAACCCCGGTCGCGCGGCCGTCCTCGACCACGATCCGCTCGACCAGCGTTCCCGTCATCACCGCCAAGTTCGCGTGGCCGCGCAGCGGTTCGACATAGGCACGCGCCGCCGACCAGCGCTCGCCGCCCTTCTGCGTCACCTGGTAGAGGCCGAAGCCTTCCTGCTTCGCCCCGTTGAAGTCATGGTTCACCGGCAGTTGCAGCGCGGCAGCGCTCTCGACGAAAGCAAGGCTGCCCGGGTTGGGCCACTTCTGGTCCGAGACGCACAGCGGACCATCGCCGCCGTGGAATTCATCCGCTCCGCGTACATTGCCTTCGGCACGCTTGAAATAGGGCAGGACGTCTTCGTAAGCCCATCCGGTGCAGCCGAGTGCTGCCCAGTTGTCGTAGTCCCAGGCGTGCCCGCGGATGTAGATCATCGCGTTGATCGCGCTCGACCCGCCAAGCCCCCGACCGCGCGGCTGATAGCCGGTCCGGCCGTTCAGCCCCTTCTGCGGCACCGTTTCGTAGCGGTAGTTCGCGGCCTTGGGCAGGAACGGCATGAAGCCCGGCGTCTTGACCAGGAAGTTGTCGTTCGTCCCGCCCGCTTCGAGCAGGCAGACTTTGCGTCTTTCGTCTTCCGCCAGCCGCCCGGTGACTGCGCTTCCCGAGCTGCCGCCGCCGATCACGATCACGTCGAATTCCGCCATGTTCCATCCTCCCCGGGAGAATGGTTAGGCAGGCTCGCCCTCCGCGGCAATCGGGTTTTCGTTTGGAACCTTTCGTTCGCCGCCGTGCCTCTGGCGCCAGCGCGCGCGGATCATGTCCGACGTCTCGCGGCTGCCGTCGTGCGACCAGCCGGGCTCGCGCAGGAGGTAGGACAGCTTGTGCCGCCACGGAGCGCGCCAGATGTCCTGCAGCATGCCGATCCATTCGTGGAACACCGACCACAGCAGGTTGAACGAGCCGAGCTGCTTCACGATGCCGTAGCGGATCCGTTCCTGATCGTTCTCCGGCTCGAACGTGCCGAACAGGCGGTCCCACACGATGAACACGCCGGCATAGTTGCGGTCGAGGTAGCGCGGGTTGGTCGCGTGATGGACGCGGTGATGGCTCGGCGTGTTCATCACCGCCTCGAACCAGCGCGGCATCCGCCGGACCGCCTCGGTATGGATCCAGAATTGATAGATCAGGTTGAAGCCCGCACAGATCGCGATCATCGCCGGGTGGAAGCCGATCAGGACCAGCGGCAGCTTGAACGCGAAGCCGAGCGTAAAGGCGCCGGTCCAGCTCTGCCGCAGCGCGGTGCTGAGGTTGTAGTGCTGGCTCGAATGGTGGTTGACGTGACTGGCCCAGAACCAGCGCACGCGGTGGCCCGCGCGGTGGACCCAGTAGTAGGCGAGATCGTCGAGCACGAAGCAGGCGAGCCACGCCCACCAAGCCCAGCCGATGTCGAACAGGCGGTATTCGTAGGCCGCGAGGAAGACGAGCAGGGCGAATCCGCCGAACACCACACCGGCGACCGTACTGCCGAGCCCGAAGGCGAGGCTCGTCAGCGTATCCTTCGGCTCGTAAGCTTCCGGCCGCCGCTTCCACGCC
>Ga0307405_10000198_pt1 | contig 21944 bp, 22 predicted proteins | sample 322Cmetagenome_2_FD_203311 | JGI IMG/M metagenome (GOLD analysis project Ga0307405, IMG submission 203311) | Maize rhizosphere microbial communities from greenhouse at UC Davis, California, United States - 322HYB-C-1 | ecosystem: Host-associated > Plants > Roots > Rhizosphere > Soil | place...
GCGGTGCCGATCTCGACAAGGTTCCTTGTCGTCACATCTCCTTCTCTGGGCCGCCCAAACTCCATGAAGATGGTGCCCTCGGCCGCATTGCACCAGCCCCTGGAGGTGTCGACCCGGACGCCGTCGCCAGCGCGCGTCGTGGCCACTGAGGTGAAGGAGTCGCCCAAGCGGGTTGTAGCGGCCGACGTCGACACGTCTGCAGCCCGGGTGACGGTCGCCGACGTTGTCGGGATGTAGCTGGTTGCCACCGCGCCTTCTTCGATTTGGCCCTTGCAGATCCAAACCGTGAGGTTGCTGGTAAGGACCCCACTGGTGTGAACGACCGGGTAAATCGCCCCCGTGGCAGATGGTGCAATGTTCTGAGTGATCGTCCGAGAGAACCGGTCAACGAACTGGATTGAGTTCGCTGCGCTGATGGAGAACCCTCCCATTCCCGATGCGCCGGTGTAGTACAGGTTGATTGCCTCGGTCCCAGTCAATGGTCTGCTCAGCTTCAGATAGGCACTCATCGAATAGGCGGTCCCGGAAGTGATGGCCGCGTTGACGCCTGTACCTCCTCGGACGCGACTGCCCGCATAGCCAACAGCGCTGGCCGATGTAAACGTCACGGCGACGCACGCCTCACCATCGACAGTCGTGCTCGCTACCGTGGGCGGGGTGCTCCCTTCCGCGACGCCGAGCGTGATCTGGCTGTTCAGCAACAGGTTCGTGCTCCCACCTTCCAGCAGCAACCACGGCACAACGGTCAAGTCGGCCGGGTTGTAGGTCATCCGCGCCACACCCGCTGCCGCCGTCTTCATCGCTCCCGTCGAGTCGAAGTAAGTGCCGATGGACGCGCGGCTGGTGAAGGTCTCGGTGCTCGGGATGTAGCTGGTCGCATAGGCACCGGCTTCGAGTTGGGCGCCCCATGCAAGGCAGGCGCCGTTGTCCGCTCGCGGCCCGGAAACGACGGCATAGCAAGTCAAAATATCGCCCACGGCAATGGCAATCTTCGACGTATACATGCAGCGAAACCATCCGTCGCCGACGGGCCGCATCTCCCAGCCCGCCCCCGTGATCGATGGCGTCGCGCCGTGCAGATTCACACTTGCGCCGATGTCGTTCGTCAACGTGGTGGTATTGCGCAGCAGCAAGTCCACGTTGGCAGTCCGCGACACGTTCTTCAAGTAGATCGAGTACGTCATCACCGTCGCCGTCGCGGCGACATTTTGCGTATTGGGGGTCGTGGATGTCCCCGAAAACTCAACCGCTCGAAGCGTGCCATCGGGCGCCAACTTCCCAGGGGTGCGCGTCAATCCGCCGCCCGTCCACGATAAGTGCATGTCGCTGCTCTTGAGCAGGATGTTGGTGCGCTGCTCCTCCGCCAGGAAGCCGGGGGTCAACGTCAGGTTGGACGGCTCGTAGCTGTTGCGTGCGACGCCCGCCGCCGCGTAGCGCATGACGCCATTGGCGTCGTAGTAGCTGCCGATGGAAGCGCGACCATTGAACGTCTCCACATTGAGGATGTAGGAGCTGGGGAATGCACCCACTTCGAGTTGGGCTCCCCAGATGTAAAGGCCTGCGGCGCCGTCGCCCGGGCCGTTGTGCCCTGCCCCCACTCCAGGATAGGCCGCCGCAATGAGTCCGGCCGAAGCGTCGGAAGTGAAGACGATCTCCACCCGGCGCCAGCCATTGCCGACGTCGATGATTCGCTTCGATACTTCAACAAATTCGCCAGTGACACTACCGTTGATTGCCATCGTCGCCACATTGAAGGTGACGCTAAAAGCGTGTGCGGTCGATGCACCACTCACGTAGATCCAGCCTGCCGATGACCCTGCCGCCTTGACGTAGAAGGAGTAGGCGTACGTGGTCGCGGTCGCCGCTTTGGCGAGGACTTGGTGAATTCTCCCGTTACCCGCAGCGCCGGTGGTGGTCAGACAGAGCTTGCAGGCATCCCAACGGCCGTTCGGCGCGATGGCTGCACCCGGGGTCACTACGACGTTCGACTTGACCCAGGAGGCGGTCTCGAAGCGCGACGAAACCAAGAGCACGTTCGTGCGTGATCCTTCGATCAGCAGACCCTTCGACGCCTTTGTAAGAGGGTCGTATTCGTAGCGTGGCACGGCACCGGCAGGCTTCGGCTGGATCCAGCCCTGGGCATTCGTGAAAGTGCCCTGTCCCGCCCCCGCGTAGGTGAACAATTCGGCAAACGTTTTTTCGGTGAGCGTGGTGGTCATTGTGTTTCGATGTTGTTGTGGGTGAGGGGCCAGCCCGCGGCGATGTCATAGGCCTCGGTCGCGGCCTCTGTCCGGAGTTGGTCGATGGCGGCGTGGTGCGTGCGCTCGGCACTGAAGCACGCCTGGACATGCAGGCCGATCGCTCGGGCCACGCCGCGAAGTTCGTCGAGGGTCAGGCGGGCCCATCCGCTGTCGGCCTTGAAGTCGACAGAGTCGATGCCTGCGATGTCGGCGTTGACGATCACTGCCGTGATGCGGTCCTGGTCGGGCTTGCCCGTGAGAACACGCACGCCGTTCTGCAATGTGATACCGCCGGTTTCGACTTCCCACCGACGCTCGGTGACGCGCTCGCGCAATGCGCGACGACGGTCCTCCATCGTTCGGGGATCGAGCCAGGCACGGTGTATCCAATCGAACACGTGGTGTTCGTCTGGCTTCGACGGCATGTCGACAGGCTTCCCATCCGCGATGTATTGGTCGAATCGGGCTTGGCCCACGTAGACAGACTCGCCTTCGAAGGCCTGACTGAGGCACTCGTCCTCGGAGCCGGCATAGCCTGAGCGAACGACCTCTCCGGTCGCGGTTCTATAGACAGTGAAATCGATCATGTTCAACGACGTGTGGCAATTGCATAGATGAAAGAGCCGGAGAGACCGGAGGGCGCGGTAGAAGAGATTTCGATCACAGAGTCACCTGGCCAACATTGAAAACTTGCCCCGCCAGTCACGGTGGAACCTGCAATGCCCGCACCAAACCAGACTTGGTTTCCGTTCACTTTGATTGAGACGAAACCCGTCATCATCAAGAAGACAGTACCCATTGCGAAGACATCCAACGTCTGCCCTGTGCTGTTCCGGTAGACCAAATGGCAGACATTCCCCGGTGAGACTGCGTATCTGGGAACGGTGACCGCTTCGCCCCGAATGTTGAGCGTGTCGATCACGTTGGCCTGACCGATCGTCAGCCCTCCTCGATCCAGGTTGAAACCCGGCCCCCACAAGCGGAAGCTATCCCCGCCGTTGGGGGTGCCCAGCATCTGCAGGCCGCAAGGACCCTGGGTGAAGTCAACAAAGGAGGCGCCATCCGGTGCCTTGGCGAGTATCCAGCCCCATCTGCCATCGCCGTACCACTTGTCGGTGGAACGGATGTAGCCCCAGTCCGTTCCTGCCATATTTCCGTTGATCGTGATCTGGCCCGCGCTGATGTAGTTCAGCTTCGAGATCGTCGCCGTCAACTGCTCCACATCCAGCGAGCGGGCCTTGATCGACCCGTCGACGAACAAGTTGCCGTCCATGCCGATGGTGCTGGCGCCGTCCACACGACCGACGATGAACGGGTACTTGGTCTCCCCGCCCGTGGCGGTCTGGGCGATCGCGAACTTGTCGACGAGCACGACCATCTTGCTCTCGGTGTTGTCAGCGTCGAGCAAGATCCCGGAGACCCTGTTTCCGGCCGTGACGTTGAGCTTCCACGTCGACTTGACCTTCCCGTCGAGCGTCGCGAGTGCACTCGACGTCGCCGTGATCGACGCGGTGTTCCCATTGACCTTGGCCGTCACATTGGTCAGCGCCGTCGCCTGGCTCGTGATCGCGCCTTCCGCGCTCGTCACGCGCGTCGTGAGCGCATTGACCGCGCTGGCGTCCGCCTTCGTAGTCTCCGCCTTGGTGATCCGCAGGCTGTCCGTGACATCCTCGAAACGGAACCCCTGAACCTCCGAGTAGCCCGTCGTGCCACCCGTGTGGTTCAGGGCGAAGCCGGGGCTGACCGACGTGTCGCCGAAGGCGCTGCCGAGCAGGTCCAGCGAAATCCGGGTCCAGACGTTGGTGGGCAGGCTGGCGAGCGCGATGCCGCTGTTGCCATAGTTGCCCAACGTGTTGCGCCACCAGGTCCAGTAGTGCGTGCCGTTGGCATCGACGCGTCGAACCCATGCCGTGAGGCGGTAGGTTCGCGCCGGGTCGATCACCACCTTGCTCTTCGAGTAGTTCCAGAAGTTCACCCCCCCCACAGGCGAGCGGCACACCGTCGTGGCCACCTTGCCGGTCGTCGTCGTGACGAAGTACGTCGCCAGGCTGGTGCCGTAGTGACTGCGCCATGCCGTCGGATTCGCCAGGTTCTCGTCCGCCGTCAGGCTCGCCTGCGAATCGGCACGCCCCAGCTCCAGCCCACTGTTGATGCTGGTGATCGCCTCGCCCTGCGACGTGATCAGGCCCTCTGCGTTCGTGACGCGCGTCGTCAATGCGGTCAGGGCCGTGTTGCTGGCCTTGCTCGGCAGGCCGTTCGTCGTGTGGTTGACGGTGGCCGACAGCGCGGTGATCGCATTGGCATTCGCTGTGTCTGCGGTGACGCGGGCACTCTGCTCCGCCGTCACGGCCGCGGCGGCATCTGCCTTGTTGGTATTGACGACCGCCTCAAGCGCCTGGCGAGCAGACACTTCTACCGCATCCGCCGTGATGCGCGCCTGGCGTTCCTCGTAGATCAGGCCGCTGGCGAGCGTCGGGCCCGTCGGCTTCTCCCAGACTTCGAAGGCATTGCCCACGAAGTCGTTGACCAGCGATGCACCGATCACCGTGTCCAGGCTGCCCGAGGTATCAGGAACGCCCGTGAGTGCCACAGACAGGCCCTGCCGCTGGATCGCCTCTGCGCTGTCCGCCTGCGCTCGTGCAATGGCCTCGTTCTGCAGCGCGGCGGAGCCGGCCGTGGCATTGCCCGTGACCGTCGCCTGCAAGGCGGTGATCGCATTGGCGTTGGCCGTGTCTGCGGTGGCGCGCACGCTCTGCTCGGTCACCAGCGCAGCGTCGGCGCTGGTCTTGTTGCTCGCGACCGTTGCCGCCAGCGCCGTGCGAGCCGTGATCTCCGCGTTGTCGGCGGCGATGCGTGCCTGGCGCTCGCTGTAGACCAGGCCCGAGCTGACAGCACCGACGTCCGTGCCGGTGTAGGCACCGCGCACCTGCGTGGCCAGCGATTCGCGCGCGGTGACTTCCGCCGTGTCTGCGGTGGCACGCGCGCTCTGTTCGGCGTTGATCGCAGCATTGACGTTGGACAGGTTTCCGGCCACGGTCGCGGCCAGTGCCTGGCGGGCCGTGACCTCGGCGGCATCGGCGTTGGCACGCGCCGTCTGCTCGGCCACGAGCGCAGCATCCGCGTTCGTCTTGTTGCCGGCCACAGTGGCCGCGAGCTGCTGCCGCGCCGTGACCTCGGCGCTGTCCGCGCTCACCCGTGCATCACGCTCCGATGCGAGAAGGCCCGAGCTCAGCGCGCCGATGTCGTTGCCGCTGTAGGCGCCGCGCAGCTGCGCGGCGAGGTTCTCGCGCGCCGTGACCTGCGCAGCGTCCGCGCTCGCACGCGCGGCCACTTCCGCCTGCAGCGCGGCGTTCGAGGCGCCTGGCGACGGGCGTCCGATGGCGACCCAGTCGATCTCGAAGTACGCGGTGGCCGTCTGCGTCGCCGACAGCTCGATGCGGAGCTGGTCGATGGCCACATCCCACCCGGGGCTGACCGTGACCATGCCGATGCCTGCGCCGTCGTAGGTCGGCTCTGTCATCGTCACACGCCGCGACGCGTCGAAGCCGCTGTCGCTCGCCGCACGCCAGGACAGCGCGCCGTCCCATGCAGGCACACCGATCTTGCGCACGCGCATGCGGATCTGGCCGTAGGTCGAGCCGTTTGCGGCAATCCCCACAGGCGACACGACGAAGGGGTCGGTCGCATGGTTGGCGGGGCGGATCCACCCGGCCGCGACAGAAGGCGTGCCATTGCCCGTCCAGGCTTCCAGACCGGAATCGAAGTACCAGATCTTCGCGTAGTCGAACTGCTCACCCACGCCTGCCGAGATCAGCGTGATCTGCTGCGCCAATGCCTCGTCGCTCGTGGCGCGTGCACTGCGCTCTTGGTAGATCAGGCCGCTGACCACCTGCGACAGGTCCGATCCGCCGTAGCCGCCGGTGAGCTGTGCCTGCAGCGTCTCCCGTGCCGTCACCTCTGCAGCATCGGCCGCCACGCGGGCCTGGCGCTCTTCGGCGATCAGGCCGCTGCCCACCTGCCCCAGCGCCGGCGCCTGCCAGACGCCGTAGCTCTGCTCGGCAAACCCGATCTCCAGCGAAGCGCCGTCCACGTAAGCCAAAGTGGCAGCGAGGTCTGTCGCGCCGACCAGCGCGACCGTCAACGACTCGCGGCTGCGGGCCTCGGCCGCATCCGCCGCGCTGCGCGCCGAGGCTTCGTTGCCGATGGCCGCGGTCAGAGTCGCATCGGCGGCCTGCAGTTGCGTGGCCAGCTGCTGCCGTGCAGACGCTTCGGCCGCATCGGCACTGGCGCGCGTCGTGGCCTCGGTCTGCAGTGCAGCCTGCGCGGTGCTCAACGATGCGTTCAGGGTCGTGACGCGTGACGACAACGACTCGTCGGCGGTCTGCCGTGCCGTGGCCTCGTCCGTGATCGCGGCCTTGCGGGCATTGGTTTCGGCGAGCAGCGCCGCGGCGCGCGCGCTCTGCTCGGCCGTGATCGCCGTCGCACGCGTGGTGGCCTCGGCCGTCACTGCCGCCTTCCGGTCGGCCACCTCCTGCGAGACAGCCGCCACACGTGCGGTGATTTCGGCCTGATCGGCCGCGGCGCGAGTGGTGGCTTCTGCCGTGAGGGCGTTCGTCACCTGCGTGACCTGCTGCGCCCGCTGCTGGGCCTCGGACACCAACGCCGCCGAGCGCGCGGCCGTTTCTGCCGCAATGGCTGCCGCTCGCGCGGCCGCCTCCGCGCTCAGGGCCTGCGCACGGTCTTGCGCTTCCTTGGTCAGCGCCTGGCCTTGTGCCTGGTCGACGGCCTTGAGCTCGTCGACGGCTTCGTTCAGGCCTTGCTCGAGCTCTTCCAGCGCCTCGTCGATGCCGGGCAGCACCGTGAGCTGCACGTACGCGGCCGCGCTGCCGTTGCCACCGGCGTCCACGGCGCGCACCCAGTAGCGCCAGCTGCCCGTGGCTTCGGTGCGAACGAAGGTCCGCTCTGCCGTACGTCCGATCTCTTCAGAGGTCTCGAGCGTGGCGCCCCGGCGCAGCTCGTAGTACGCGATCGGCTGCATGGTCTTGCAGTCCTGCCACGACAGGTCGACCTCGTTGCGCCAGACGATGCCGTTCACGAGTGGCTGCGCAGGCGGCGCAATGTCGATGGACGCGGAGACCGGCACCGACCATTGGTTGGACGTGCTGCCGTGCGAGGCCCAGACGCGCTGGGTGCCGGCGCGCAGCCACCCGAGGTTGGCCGCCACGCCCTTGGCGGAGAACACCTCGTCGGCCAGCTCCCAGCTGGCGCCGATGCGCACGCGGGTCGTACTCCAGTCGAGCAGGTCGATTCCGATCGGCTGCCCCCAGGTGGCGACGATGCCTGCGTCGGTCACGTCGAGCGCGAGCCCCGCCACGTCGCCAGGCACACCGCCCTTGCCGACCAGCGTGTGCTCGGCCGTGGCCCACGGGCTTGATGCGTAGGGTGTTCGGAAACGCGCTCGCACCTGATAGAGGCTGCGCACCGACAAGCCCAGCAGGAAGGTCTCGGTGGCATCGCCCGGCAGTTGCGACGAGTGCCAGTCGCTCACCGGTGCCAGCGAGCGCCATTGCACCTCGACAGCGCCGCTCTTCAGGATGTTGAGCTCGTTCGATTTCGCCCATGAGACGCGGGCGCGCGCCACCATGCCGCCGTCCTGCACCGACATTTGCGACGGGCCGCTTTCCACCTTGAAGTCGAACGGTGCCTGCGGTTGCAGGAACGGGCTTGGCAGGTTGGTGTTCGGCGCCGCGTCGGCGAGCACCTCGTCGGCCAGGTCGTAGTACGCCGGCACATCCTCGATCACGAGCAGCGACAGCGGTGCGTTGCGTGCGTAGGCCCAGTCCGTGACGCGGAAGGTCTTGTTGGTGAAGCCGTACAGAACGCTCGAAAGCACGATGCGATCGCCGGGCTGCAGATGCCAAGCCAGCATCTTCGGATGGATGCGCAACACGAAGCCGCCGCGGCTCTGCTCGACCACCACGCGGGCGATCTGGTGGCAGCGCACATGCGAGGTCGTGAACGCCAACGCCATGTCTGTGAACTTGTCCTTGGCGTCGAGCGCGCGGAAGGCTGGGTTCTGATAGGGCGTGAAGTCTTCGCTGACCCCGTTGCGCGCCGCGTTGACATAGGTGCCGCGCATGCCGTTGAAGCGGCTCGCGCCAGGATGAGCGGTTTGCACCACGGCCGTGGGCGCCAGCATGTCCTCGTCGGTGAGGTTGAGTACCGGCGTCGACCAGGCACCGGCCTGTATGCGCCAAACACCACCCGATTCGAGGCTGAAGCCCGCCATCGAATCCTCGATCTGTTGCCGTGTCGACTCACGGTCCTGGTCCGAACGGAACATGCCGTCGCAGACATACCGTGCCTTGGAGCCACCGTAGTTGACGGCATCGATGGCACTGTAGACCTCCTGGTCGCAGGCATTGGCCGCCGCAATCAGCGCGTTCTCGTCGATCTGGTCGGAGGCTGCGAGGTAGCCGGTCTCCGAGCGAAGGAAGTCGGCCAGGCACAGCGCGGGATTGCGCGAGTAGGCGGTCTGGCCGGTGCGGGGGTCGTAGACCTTCTTGCCGCGCAGCCTGGCCGTGATCTCGGGAAGGCCGCCCTGGAAACGCTCGAACAGCATGTTGAGCGTCACCACGGCATAGGTGCAGCCGCTCAGCTTGTGCTGCTCCGTCCAAAGATTGGCGCCTGGAAGGGTCTGGTCGACATTCCAGCGAAGGAACGCATCAGCTGTGTCCACGCCGCCCGGCGAGGTGTGGAACTGCACGTTCACTGCCGGGCCCTCCGAAGGCCAGCCCGTGAACAGCGGCGGCATCTGGAACTCGGAGCCGTCGGTCCAACCGAACTCATTGGGCCGCCCCACCGACGTGCCGTCGATGAAGATCTCGTCAATCGCTTCGCATTCGTGCGAGGCGAAGACCATCACGATGTGCTTGAACTGAGCCATCGGTCCGCTGTCGAGCACCGCAACGATGGCTCCGCCGACACGTGCGGGCGCGCCGTAGACCGTGGCCCACGGAGCTTCCGAGCTGACCAATGTCGCTGTGCGATCACGCAGGTTGGCCACGTCTTCCGCGAACTTGCGAGCAGCGGCTTGCCGCGCTTTCTTCTTGGCTTGCGAAGACGCGTAGGCGTTGCTGATGATGGAGAGCGCAGTGCTGACGATCATCCCGCCGACCGCGGCCGCCGATGCGCCCGCGCCAACAGCCGTACCAATTGCCGTGAGGATGCCCGTCACAGGCTCCGCCATTGCGGCGGTACAGATGCCAAGAATGGCACCAAGGACCAGAAAAAAACGAATCAGACGCGCCATGCTGCCACCCCCGCCGTCAAAGGCAAAAATTGGAGGCGATCCTTGCCAGGCGCCACGATGTTCGAGCCGGTGCAAATACCGAAACTGTGGCCCGACACACGACCCACACGGGCGCCACTTCGCGCCAGCACCACGTCTCCGCGCCGAGCCAGCAGGCCGGGTAGCGCCGGACCGAGAAGGGCGGATGCAGCGGCTTGAAAACCGCCGACCGCACGCACGTGCCTGAGCGCCGTCAGCAGCCTTTTGGGCGCCAACGCGCCGCCTTGCAAGCGCAGCGGCTCGAGCGGGTCGGTCCCGCGTTGCTCACGCACCCAATCGGCGGCAATGGTCGCGCAGTCGTGCTCGAAGTAGGCGAAGCCGATGTGACGTCGCGCGTTGATGAAAGTGTCGAGATCGATGCTCATTTGCTGTGCACACCCAAGGTCTGTCGATATTGAAGATTGGCCTGCAGCCACTTGCCGACCCAGACGGCCGGGTTGCCGATCAGGCTGGTGAGATAGACGAAACCCAGCTCGCCCGGATGCCGCGCCAGGTGTTGCGCGTTGTTCATGCGCAGTGCCGCGGGATTGCTGCGCACGTCGTAGCTCGCGGTGCGACAGTCCATGCTGATCGAGGCGTTGTTGCCATCGCGATCGATCTTCATCTGGTCCATCACGCCGACGAAGCGCAGCACGGGCGCGCCGGTGATCTGCAACGTGTTGGCATCAAGCATGGCGATCCACACGCGCACACGACGGTCCTGGTAGTCGGCGGGGTCGCCAAGCGCCAGCGCACGCGTGCCGATGTCCACCGGCGAGAGCGTCAGCGTGAGCTTCTCGGCCGCGCCGTCTTCGCTCTCGTGCAACTCACCGATGGAGCCGAGGTTGCCCACGCCCTGCCAGGTCTCGCCCATGACCTGGACGCTGAGCGGCCAGTTCGTGAAGCGCGCCGTGCCCGAGCGCAGTTGCAGTTCGACCAGTGCAAGTTCGCCATAGGCGCCAGCGCTGGCAGTGGCCTGAAAGCCGCTGTTGGTGGTGACTGTCATTCCCAGGACTCCATGAGATCGAGGCTGAAGCCGCCCTGCGTGCGCGACTCCGACGACCAGTTGTTCTTGGCATCGACCTTGCGCATGAGGCAGGTCGGGCGGTCCCAGACCACGGCACTGCCGGCGGCCACAGCCACGCGCAACACCGGCTCAACGGACACCACGATCAGCCCCGATGCATTCGCCACGGCATCAGCCTGCACGTGCAGCAGCTGCCGCTGGATCGACCCCTGGTTGACGCCGACCCAGTCGCCCTGCAGCAGGGTCTTGCCGGCCTGGGCCGCACCCATCTGGATCGACAGCGACGACGCGCCCGCAGCAGCGGCCAGCACCGTCCATGTGCCCCGCGCGCTACCGCGCGGGGCCGGCTGCAACATGTCGCTGACCGCGAGCACGTTGACCTGGCCGCGCAGCGCATGCACCAGGCTGCGCCACATCGCGGCCTCGTTCATCAGTGGGATGCGCTCTTCGCTCACGAGCGCACAGGTGCGGCGCGGCGGTGCCAGCACGGCGACCTGCGACGAGCCGGTGTCGCCACTGCTGAAGCTCAGGTCGAAGGTCTGGATGCCGAAGTCCTGTCGCTTGACAGGCAAGGTGAGGGGCAAGGTGATGATGCTCATTGGGGCACCACCCGCATACGCTTGAGTTGTTCCATTTGGCCTTGGTTGTTTGCTTGAAGCGCACGGTCCAGATCGGCCATCACGGCGCCGCGATCGGACCTCGAATCGATGTGGAAGACGGTGGAGGGTGCGTAGTGCAGGGCACCACCTGAACCCGAACCTTGGGCACTGACGCCCAGCCGTCCGTCGGAGCCGCGACGCAGCGGCATGATGGCTTCGGGCCCGGCCTCGCCCATGAGGCCGATGCCGTTTGCGAAGGGGAAGAAGGTGGGCTTGCCGACCACGCTGTTGGCGTACGCGTGCAGGCCAGGGGAGGAGAAGACGTTGCCGTTGGCGCTCGTGACGAAGAACTTCATCACGCCGTTCACGAGGCTGCCCAACCAGTTGTCGCCGGAGCTTCCGCCTGCAGACGCGCCACCACCCGAAGACCCTCCCTTGAACAGGCCCGAGAACCATCCGGAAAATGCCTCGACGGCTGGCTTCAGCGATGTGTCGTAGAGCGCGTCGGCGATCGACGAAACGATCTTCTTCTTGAGCGACTCGCCCATCTTGTCGAAGGCCTTGTCGTCGCCCTGAAGAAAGCCCGTGAAACCTTCCCTGAACGCACCGCCGATGTCGTCGGACATCTTGGTGGCCTTCGCGTCCCGCTTGGTCTTTTCCTTGTTGGCCGCCTCGATACCTTCACTGTTGCGGGTGACCTTCAGCAGCTCTTTCTCGGCTTCGATGCGCGCGCCCAGTGCCTCCAGGTAACCAGGAATGACTTGCTCGGTGTTGTCCAGGTCTTGGTACTGGCGCTCCAGTTGAGCGATGTTCAGTTCCTTCAGCGCCGACTTGGTTTTTCCGTGCGCCGTGTTCTGCGCGTCCAGTGCGGTCGTCTGATCGAGAACGCCGGAGGTGGCCTTGCGCATGCTTTCGACCAGAGCCGCATGCCGCGCTTGTTCCGGGTCGATGGATGCGCGCTCCGCGGTTTCGCTTGTCGCGGCCTTTTGCGCGCCTTGCTTTGCTTGGTCCGTTGCGCCTGCCTTGCAGCCGCACACGACTTCGATGCACGGCCGAAGGCCGTCGCCCTCTGCGCGTTGGATACCCGCCGCAATGGGCGTCGCCGAGCGTGCGAGGCCTCTTGCGGTCGAGCGCTTCGCGACAACACTACCCGCTGCTCTCGCGATGGATTCCTCCGCTTTTTTCGCCCCATCGGCACCTTCCCACGCTTCTGCGGCGGCGTCGAACGATGCGGCATCTCTGGCGGCGTTATCTGCCTGGATATCTACCGCCCTCCGATCCTCGCGCTGAAGCTCTCTCAGTGCCTTACGCTCTTGATCGCGCTCCTCCAGCGACACTCTGGGACCGCTAGTGAAGGGCCCGCTCGAAGACTTATTGCCTCTGCTGGCTTCCTGCTTCCGTTGTCTTTCGTAGAGCTCATCAGCCCAATCTATTTTCTGCTGGAGGGTCTGATCTCGCCCGAGGCTGCGTACGGAATCATCAAGGCGGGTGACGGCGTTCTCGACGAACGAGACCGCGCGGTCGGGGAAGATTCTGCCTCGATCTTGCTGTCGGACGAGCCGGGTCTGGTCGAGGGCAAAGGCCTTCTGCGCCAACGATCCTGCCGCCTCGAGATCGCCTTTCGCTTCGAGCCCGCTGATCTTTTGGAGCATCTCCCCAGTCACATAGCGACGGCTCCCGCTTCTGTTGTACTCAATCGATTTTTTTGTGGGCTCTTTGCGCAATTCGACGAATTTCGCAACGCTTTCCTCGATAGGAACACCTTGCAACCGATTCAGCTCCGCAGTGGCAGTTCCCACATCGACTATCGCATTGCGCTGAACCTTGCCTGTCGCCACCAACGCTGCCGTGACTTTCGACGCTTGCGCCAGTGTTCCGTCCTGGCCTTTGATCTGAAGCGAGATCTCCCGGAGTTGATCGTTCGTGAAACCCGCCGGGTTGCCGGACACGAGCCTGGCGTTATCAAATGCGACAGTTTCTCTCTTGCCTTTGAGGGTGGCGTCACCGAAATAGGCGAGCGCCTCAAGAGCCAACTTGGCTGCATTCAGCTTCTTGGTGCCGCCGCCCTCTGCAGCCCCCGAGAAAGAGGCAAGGCCCTCTATCAGATCCTTCACCTGCTTCACTCCTTCAGCCGCCTTGGGCATGCCCTTGACTACCGCCGAGAGCTCCAGCGTCGAAGGAGATACGTTTTTTTGATCGTCAGCCATGTCTGTATGGTCCGTTTGAGAGAAAGAAAAAATAAGGCCGACATCTGCCGGCCCCAAGCTCCTTCGATGGCCGTCCGCCCGCGCTGTTGCTAGACGTTCAGCACCGCAATGCCTTCGTCTTCCATCACCTGCAACTGCAGGAACACTTCGCGCTGGCGCGCACGCGGAATGCCCAGGCGCCGCATCGCCACGTCGACCGCACCGAAGTCGAGCCCCTGGAACCACGCGCCTGCCGCACCGGCGACCACGCGCCATTGCGTGCGGCAGGCGTGGAACACCTCGAAGGCTTCCTGGTGTTCCGGCCACAGCTCGAAAGGCGGCGGGCCGTCCCCGTTCGCCATCGAGGAGACGAGCTTTCTCGGGTCGAGACCGAGCGACGCGCACTGGCTGCGGAGATCGTCGTCCAGCTCGTCATGGACGCGATGCGCGACTCCGAGCACGAAGCGCGCGGCGCCCCTCAGTTTTTTGCTGCGGCCGGGTACGCGTGCTCGAAGTAGCTGTAGGCGATGGCCGCCTCGAAGGTCGGCCAGTCCTCGGCCGCCGCACCGCGGTTGTCGGGCGTGCAGATGAAGGGCGCGTTGTCTTCGCCCTCCAGGCCCTTCCAGTCGGCCAGCACCATGTCGAGCAGTTCGCGGTCGGTGAGGCTGCGCGCGTCCAGCCGCGCCTGCAGCGTTTCGTTGTCGGTCTTGGACAGGCGCTTGAAGACGGCGTCGAAACGCACCTCCTCGACCTGGCCGTCACCGGGCACACGCATCACCACGGGTGCGATGAAGGTGGGCTTCACGGCGATCTTGAGCTTCTGAGGCATCGGGTTCTCTTTCTTGTGTCTTGAATGAATGACTGGGTGGTTGAGCGAATGACGCAGAAGGCCGTGCTCAGCGCACGACGATCGACCACTCGTCGTTGCCCGAGCCGCTGGGCACGAACTCGAGCGGCACGGTGACCATCTGCACGCCGTCGACGTCGCTGTAGGTGGGCTTGCCGATCTGCGCGCGCGGCGAGAGGAACTCGACCACGTTGGTCGCGCCCTGACCGTGCTTGAGGGCCAGGGGCACGCGCTTGCTCGAACGCGCCATGCCGATCCAGTCCTTGGTCGCCACCGCGGTGTTCTCGAAGGTGACCGAGCCAGTGGAAACGCGGGCGGTGATCTCGACCGAGTCGATGGTCATGAGGTCGCGCTTCACGACGGTGTTGCCGGCATCGAAGCTGAAGGCGCTGGCCGCCACACCGAGGCCGTCGAGCGTGAAGGTGGTGTTGGCCTTGTTCACGCCCAGCGGGTCCATGAACTTGGTGTAGTCGGCCGTGGGCAGCGGCGCATCGGCGGCGGGCACGAACAGGCCGGTGAACTCGAACTGCCACTTCGGGATGCCCTTGGCGTCGATGGTGGCCTTCACGTTGCCGTGCGCGTCGGTCATCTTGTAGACGGTGCCGTCGACGTTTCCGTAGATGGTGAGCGACTCGAGGCTGTCGGTTGCCGGTGCGAAGGTGGTGCTGACGCCGGCGGCCGTGGTGACGGCGATGGCGCAGCCGCGCATGAGCGCAGCGTAGGCCGGCACATCACCGGCGGCGGCGACGCCCGCGATCTCGACCGAGAAGGCGATCTTGCTGTACTGGGTCACCAGCACGGAGCCGCGCGAGCCGAAGTAGGGTCGCACGTTGTCGCGCTGTACCACATCGCCTTCGATGGGGGTCAGGGTGACTTCGCTGACCAGAATGGCGTTGGCCGCACCGGTTGGAAGAGCGTCGGTACCGCGTACCGTTTCAGCCTTGGCCAGGATGGCCATCTTGCGCATGAGTTTTGCCATGTCGGCGTTCTCCGTTGATTGGTTGGTTGGTTGATGGAAGGAAGGGACTGATGAACAGAGGGCCTGGCTCAGAGGTAGCGCCAGGTCCGCAACTGCAGGGAGGCGCCGTGGCACTGCACGCCGCAAAAACTGACCGCGCCGGTGCCGCCGACCTGCATGCCGTCCGTGGCTTTCTCGTCCTTGATCGGGCTGGTGGCGCATGCGCCGCCGAAGGTCGGGTCGGCGCGCACGGCGTCGCGCACGGCCTCGATCAAGGCGTCGAAGGCGAGCTCCGACGCGGCGGTGTCGTCGACGGCCATGCGGCCGTGCAAGGTCCAGGTGTCGACGCTGAGGGTGCGATCGACATTGAGGCTGCGCTCCTCGGTGGCATCGCGGCGCAGCCACCAGCCGCGCAGCTGCTGTGCGCCGCCGGGTAGCGTGTGCAGGTAGAGCGCGCGCAGCGCGGCCTCGTCGCTCGCGAAACGCTCGCGGTCGTGAACGCGGCCGATCTGCGGCACGCCGTTCAGCGTCTGGACAATGGCCGCGCGCAGGGTGTCGAGGCCGCTCATGCCGCGGCTCCGGCCGCGCGTCGCGGCATGAAGATCGTGTGGATGGAAGTGGTGTGCATCGTTGGCTGCGTTGGTTGGTGAATCAACTGTCGCGGCCGGGCCCGAAATGCAAAAGGCCGACATCTGTCGGCCCCTGAAGCGAAAAATCGGCGGTGTGCGCCTTCGGTCGTGTGTTCAGTTCGCACCGGGACCTCCGCCGCGAAACCACTGTTTGATGCCCTCGATGAGCAACGCGGTGCCGATGGCCATCGCACCGCCAGAGGCGGCGCCGAACACGGCTGCGCGCTGCTCGACGGCACGCAGCCGGCTGTCGAGCGCATCGAAGCGCGCATCGAAGTGGTCCATGCGCCGGCTCTGCCGGTCCTGCCCTTCCTTCAGGGCTTGCACGAGGCCGTGGATCTGGCCGAGCAACAGCAGTTCCTGTGCGCGGACGTGGGAGTCGCTCATGGGACGGGTCTTTCTGTGATGAACTCGATCAGTGCGCGGTGTCGAAGGCGATCGGCGGCGCAGGATTTCGCGTTGAGGTCATGGTTGTCCCACGCGTCGTCGACGGTGAGACCGGCGTCAGCAGCACAGGCTTCGACGGAGGTGTCAGCAAGTCCGCAGGCACCGGCGGGAACGTCCGTGCCCGCGAGGGCGCTGTTCCACAGCCAGACAGCAGCAAGGCTGAGGCGATGACCGCGCCCGACAGGGTCGCGCTGTGCATCGCCAAGCGCGAGAGCATCCGGGTCCGCTCGCGGCGCGAGAGGTCGCGCAGGATCGCCAGGCCGCTCAACGCGGCGATCAGGAACAGCAGGAGGAACGACAAGAGAAACGCGCCGGCGTAGATCATGGAACGGGCCTTCGAGGGTGAAGTAGCGGGCCTGCAGGGCGCTGACGCCAAGCTGGTAGCGGGTCGATGCGGCACGCCCGCGCGCGTACTCGGCTTCGAGGTCTTTCGCGAATTGCGCGGCGCGCTGCGCTTCCTTGTCCTGCCAGAGGACACGCTCCTTGGTGCGGCCTGCGTCGTGCACCGCCCATCCACCGACGGCAAGCAACAGCGCGCAGGCACCCACAGCCACACCGATCGCGGTCAGTCTTGCGCTGAAGGTCATGGCGCACTCCCCTGGCATTGCGCGTGCAGACGCAGGCGGTCTTTCCAGAGCCCGCTGCAGGTCTTGTTGCCGGGCGCGGAGCAGTCGGTGGTGCCTGCGTACTTCCAGCCGAGGATGGCGTCGCATGCGCCGGCGTAGTCGCCGCGGTTGAGCCGCTGCACCAGCACCGAGGTGCGGCCCGCGCGGCCGCCGGTGCAGAAGTTGAACGCGCCGATGTTGTAGGCCAGGCTCACATAGGCGTCGTACTCATGCTGGTGCAGCGGCACTTGCACGCACTGCTTGAGCGCGCTTTCGTAGGTCTGCACATCGCGCAACGCGCGCTGCAGCGCGGGTACGGGCGCGGTGGTGTCGCCCATGCGCACGCCCCCGGTGGTGCCGAAGCCGATGGTCGGCACCGAGGTGCCGTGCACAGGGTCGGGGTATGCCTTGTCGCTGTAGCCCTCCCGCGCGACGATGCCCACCAGCCCGGCCGCGCTGAGCGCAAGAACGGTCAGCAGTTGACGCGGGGACGCGCCCCCTTTTTCGGCGGACGCAGGTCGCCGCCAGAACCTTCGAAAGATGTTTTTGCCCATGCCCTCATGGTCGGGCGTGGGGCGCGATCGGCTGAGGTCGACATGCGCCGACCTGCTTTTCAGCGCAGGTCGCTGCCTACACTGGCCTGCCCGCCGAACGCGGGAGCGCGCGGGTCAGATCTCGCCGCCGTGCCAGACGACGCGACCGCTGATGTGCAGGTCGGCGGCCTGCTCGGCGCTGAGCACCTGCGGCTTGTAGGCGGGGTTGTAGCTGATGATCTGCAGGCCGCCGGTCGAGAAATCGCGCTGCAGCACCTTCACGTAGTCGTGGCCGTCGAGCTGGATCACGTACACGCCGTCCTGGTCGAGCGACTTGGTGGCGGTGTCGACCAGCAGGATGTCGCCGTTGTTGATCTTGTCGGCCATCGAATCGCCGCGCGCATGGACGATGCGGGCATAGGCCGGCTTCACACCCTTGCGCGCCATCCAGGCCCGGTTGAACGCGAAGCGGCCCATGTCTTCCTGCGAGCCGTTGTACGAGCCCCCGCCCGCGCTCACGCGAACGTCGAGCAATTCCACCAGCACGAAGGTCTCGTCGTCGAGCCCGCTCGACAGCGGGCTGGCCGGCTGGGGTGACTGGAACGGGTTCAACTCCGCCGGATCGACGCCCAGCGCCAGGGCCATCACATACAGCTGCGCCAGGCTGGCGTCGCTGACGCCCCGCTCGATGCGCCCCACCGTATTGAAGTGAAGACCGCTGCGCTGCGCGAGGTCGTCGATGGTGAGGCCCTTGCGCTTGCGCAAATCCCGCAGCCGCGCGCCCTGAGCAAGGGCCAGTTCGTTGACGCGGGCGGTCACCTGGGTGTCGTCGAGAGGGATAGGGGTGGGCGACGTCACGATCACTCTGTTTTGTGCGAAGGCGCACATATTAAACACACAAAGGTACTTTTTCAACCCAAAAGATGTTTCGTTAACAAGAAAAAACTGTTTGCGTGTTTATTTAGATTGTCAAAACCCGTTTCATGTGCATAATCAAGTCCATCAACACAAAACGAGATTTTTTGATGGATTGGCACCCGGCCCAGGTTAAGGCTGCACTTGAAATGGTCGGAACCAACCTGTCGAAGTTGGCCAAAGAACACAAATACGCGCACATCAACGAAGTTCTGTACCGCCCCTGGGTTGCGGCGGAACGCATCGTGGCCCGCGCGTTGGCGCTGGAGCCCGAAGCGATCTGGCCCAGCCGTTACCTGCGCCCGCGCCACCGCGGCATTGCGATGACGCGCAATCCGCATGCGTTGGCGCCGCCCGGCGAAGGGCCGGACTGAGCCTGGCCAGCGGGCGCACCGCACGGGGCCTGGCGTGTGCGGAGGAGGAAGAGAAGAAACGCGTGATTTCAAGAGTGCCCGATGAAGGTTGCAGCCTTCACCGGGCGTGCCAGTGAACTGAGCAGTGCCACGAGCGAGGAGAAATGTACTGTGAGAAAAGGCTTCGTCAAGACTGAGAAAAAGACCGTGTTCGACGGCGCGACGCGCTTCGGACGGCTGGCAGGAGGTGCGTGATGCAAGACACGACCTCTTCTTCCGAATGGTTCGTCGCCAAGGCCTTGCTGGCACTCGCCGAGCAGCGCATCGCGAACGCGCAAGCCGCGGCCGCCCCCCCACAACCGCCCGACGACACGCCGGCCGAGCCGATGGCAGCGGACGGCGCTCCTTTTGCCGATCGCCTGTGGCGCCTGCTGCGCATCCGCCGCGCACTGACCGCCGACGAAGCCGCGAGCCTGCTGGCCGATGCGGACGACGACGTGGCCGAGACCCGGCGCCAGGCCGGCGCACTGATGTTGTCGTGGTCGCGGCAGCGTCCGAAGGACGTGCGCATCGGCGCGCGCCGCGTCGACGGGTTGAAACGCTACGTGCTTCAGCGCGACGTGGGCGCCACGCCGCCGCAACGCACGGCCAGGGAAGGACACCCCGCATGAACGACACCACGGATCACGCAGATCGCGCGTGGGAACAACGGCTCGGACGGGCCGTGGCCGCGCACCTCGAAGCACACGACACGGCGTCGGCCGGCGAGCTCGACCGCATGCTGGCGCACCACCTCGCAGGCTATCGGCCCGAGCCGGGCTGTCCGGCGCTTCGCCGGCAACTGGCGCGGCTGGCAGATGGCGGCCACGTCCACGCCGTGACGGTCGGCGGCCGGCGGCGCTGGCGATGCGGCCCCGGACCCGTGGCCGAGCGCATGGCCTCAGCGCGCCGCGTGACGCGGCTCGACACCAGCGTCTACATGCCCGAGCACAACCCCGTGGTGCGGCCCGGCGCGCTGGACTTCATGCGCGTGCCGAGCCTGCTGCTCGGCACGCGGTCCGGCTACTGGGGGTCCGCGCAATGAGCTGCGCCGATCCGACCCTCACCGCCGCGCAGGTGCTGGCCGAACTGCGGACCTGCGTCGGCCGCACGCACGGCCTGCACGTACGCGACCTTGTCGCCCGCATCACCGGCCGCTCGACGCCGGCACCCGCCCAGGAACGCCGTGCGCGCGAACACGTCGCCGCGTTGCGGCTGCAGGGCGAGCACATCTGCGGCAAGCCTGACACCGGCTACTTCATGGCCGCCACGGCAGCCGAGCTCGACGAGACCTGCCGCTACCTGCGCAGCCGCGCCGTGTCCGGCCTGCGCATCGAAAGCCGGCTGCGCCAGGTGTCGCTGCCCGCCCTGCTCGGGCAGCTCGCCCTTTCCGACAACGACACCCCAAAGAACAACGCCAACTCCTGAGAGGACATTCCATGCAAGAAGCCATCGCACACCACCCGGGTTACTGGAAAGACGCCAACGACGCGCTGATCCCGGTGTCGAAGATCAAGCCCATCGACAAGGATCGTCATGCCGTGGTCAGCGAACTCTGCGCGCAGGCTCGCCAGCAGAGCGCGGCGCTGATCGGTTTCAAGGTGGCCGCCATGAACGCGGTGCACGCGTTCATCGAGCGCAGCCTGGCGGCCTACGACGTGAAGCAGGGCGGGCGCAAGGGCAACGTCACGCTCGTGAGCTTCGACGGCAAGCACAAGGTGGAACGCCGGATGCAGGACACCGTCGTCTTCGACGAACGGCTGCAGGCGGCCAAGGCGCTCATCGACGAGTGCATCCAGAGCTGGAGCAAGGGCAGCAACGCCAACATCAAGGTGCTGGTGAACGATGCATTCCACGTCGACCAGCAGGGCAAGATCAGCACTGCCCGCGTGCTCGGCCTGCGCCGGCACGACATCGCCGATGCGAAGTGGCAGCAGGCCATGAGGGCGATCAGCGACAGCATGCGCATCGCCAGCACCAAGCCCTACATCCGCTTCTACGAGCGCAATGACGTCACCGGCGAGTACACGCCGATCCACCTGGATGTGGCCGCCGCATGAGCATGCACATCACCGAGCCCTCTTTCTGCGCCTGGTGCATGGCGCCCGGCGCCAGCCTGCACGAGATCGCCTGCGACGCCTGCCGGCCGCAACTCGAAGCCGCGGGCCTGGTCGAACCTTCGGCGATGCGGGAGCGCCCGCCCGCCAAGGTGCAGATCGGCCCCACCGACATCTGAAACGGAGCCCCACCCCATGAGCCCTCCCGAGTTCGTCAGCACCGCGCCGTTTCCGACGCACACGATCGCGCCGTGGCCGCGCCGGGCCGCGCCGGCGCGCGACCTGCTGCCGCCCCGGTTGCGGGAGTTCGCCCGCCTGATCGGGTTGTCGGCCACCATGTCGTTCGTCGCGCGCTACGGCGGCCTGCGGATCTACATTCCGGCGAACCCGCCCCGCGACCATCCGTTCGCCGCGCTGATCGGCTTCGACAACCTGCGCGCGCTCAGCGCCGAGTACGCCGTCGACGGCACGGGGCTTCGCTTCGTGCTGCCCAAAGCCCAACGGGCCCTCGACGCCGTCCGCAACGAACAGATCCGCACGGACTACAGCACGGGCAAATCCATCCGCGCGCTGGCCGCGGAGCACAGCCTCGTGGAACGCCAGGTGTCGCGCATCGTCGCGGACATTCCGCTGTGAGCCGGGGGCCGGGCGACAAGGCCCGGCCTCCTCAGGAAAACTCTGGGGACAGTTTCCGGACAAGCCCCCTGTTATCCACAGCGGGAGCGACCGCGCCCAAGTTGTTCCTTTTTTGATAGCACCACGGAAGCACGGGAGCACACAGTGTCCGGGGTGCTGCAAGTCGTTGTCAGGCAAGGAAAAAGGTATGTTGCCCACAGGGCGGGTTTACCCTTATCTACTACTACTAACTTAAATAAGAAGAATAAATAGAGAAGAGAGCAGCAGCGCACGGCGCCGGAAAGCGCTCCGAAGCGAAGGCAGTTACCGCGCACGCGGCCCGCGCAGGTCAGGCTTTTTTTCGCGCGGGCGCGGTGCGCGCCGTTGTCTTGCGCGCCGGCGACTTCACATCGACCAGCGCCAGCGTGCGCGCCGAAGGCGGCGCTTCGAGCACGCCCTGCAGCGTGTCCATCACGTTGGAGATGGTGTAGCTGCGTTCCCAGAATCGGCTGGGATCGTCGCTGTCTTTCGAAGACTCCCAGGCCGCCCACACGGCGTTGCCGT
>Ga0307405_10000202_pt1 | contig 21729 bp, 21 predicted proteins | sample 322Cmetagenome_2_FD_203311 | JGI IMG/M metagenome (GOLD analysis project Ga0307405, IMG submission 203311) | Maize rhizosphere microbial communities from greenhouse at UC Davis, California, United States - 322HYB-C-1 | ecosystem: Host-associated > Plants > Roots > Rhizosphere > Soil | place...
CTCGCCTGCACCTCGATCACGGCAACCGCTGCCGAACCGGCGCCGGACGTGAGCCTGACCCGTCTCGATTGCGGGCGCGCCACCGAGCCCTGGCCGCTCGACTCGTTCGACGACACCGGCGGCGCGGCCGATCTGAAGAAGGCGATCGTCGGATCGTGCTACCTCATCCGGCACGGCGAGCGGCTGATGATCTGGGACACGGGCATCGACCCGGCCACCAGCGGCGATCCCGACGGAGGCTTCTTTCTCGATCGCACCTTGGTCGACCAACTGGCGCAGCTCGGCATCGCCCCCGCCGAGATCGAGTTCGTCGGCGTGAGCCATTACCACTACGACCACACCGGCCAGGCGAAGGATTTCCCGCAGGCCACCCTGCTGATCGGCGAGGAGGACTGGCAGGCGATCACGCACGATCCGCCGCTCGGCAACGCAAACCCCGCCGACTTTCCCGCCTGGGTGTCGGGCGAGGCCAAGGTCGAAACATTCACCGGCGACAAGGACGTGTTCGGCGACCGCAGCGTGGTGATCCTCGACATGCCCGGCCACACGCCCGGCCACCACTCGCTGCTCGTCCGCCTGCCCCAGACCGGGCCGGTGCTGCTGACCGGCGACCTCGCGCATTTCACCGAGAACTACGAGCGCGAAGGGGTGCCCACGTTCAACACCAACCGCGCCGACACGCTCGCCTCGTTCGACCGGTTCAAGAAGATGGCGAAGAACCTAGGCGCGAAAGTGATCATCCAGCACGAACCGGCCGACGTCGCCAGGCTGCCGGCCTTCCCGGAGGCTGCCCGCTGACCGCACGCAAGTCCGCCTTCGCCGCAGTCGCCGCGCCCGATGCGCGGGTGCTGATCCTCGGCAGCCTGCCGGGCGAAGCCTCGCTCGCCGCCCGGCGGTACTACGCGCATCCGCAGAACCGGTTCTGGCACTTGGTCGGCCGCGCGATCGGGGTGGACCTCGCTGCGCTCGATTACGACGATCGGCTCGAAGCCCTCAAGGCGCACCGGATCGCGCTGTGGGACACGGTCGCCTCGGCGCACCGGATCGGCAGCGGCGACGCCGCGATCCGCAAGGCCGAACACGCGCCGCTCGCCGAGCTCCTCGCCGCCTTGCCCGAACTGCGCGCCGTCGCCTTCAACGGCCGCAAGAGCGCCGCAATCGGGCGACCGCAACTCGCCGGCAGCTATCTGGCGCTGATCGACCTGCCTTCCTCCTCCTCCGCCTACGCCGCCATGTCGCTGGCCGAGAAAGAGCGCCTTTGGGCGCGTCTAGCCGATTTCCTCGCCTGACCCCTTGCCAAGAATCCGCGGGCCTCGCATGAAAGCCCGATGACCAAGAAACTCCCAAGTTCACTCGGTGGAAAGGCCGCTCTGGCGGGCGCCGCGATCGGATCGGCGGCCATTGCCGCCGCCATGCTCTACGCCTCCAAGCGCAAGCCGAAGAACCAGCCGACCCAGCCCGGCCCGATCCCCTCCGGCGAAAAGCCGGAGACGGATTGATGGAGCCGGTCTCGACCATCGAGGGGCGCGCGATCCCGTTCGGCGCCAAGAACGTCGACACCGACGTGATCATCCCGGCGCACTGGCTCAAGACAGTGACCCGCGACGGTCTGGGGCGCGGCGCGTTCGAGACGGTGCGGGCCCAGCCCGGCAACGTGTTCGACGATCCCGAGTTCGCCGGCGCGCCGATCCTGATTGCGGGCGACAACTTCGGCTGCGGGTCGAGCCGCGAGCATGCCGCCTGGGCGATCCTCGACCTCGGCATTCGCGCGGTGATCGCGCCCAGCTTCTCCGACATCTTCAGCGGCAACGCCTTTAAGAACGGCATCCTGACGGTGGCCTTGCCGCAGGATCAGATCGACCGCCTGCTCGAAGTCGCGCGCGAACACCCTGTCTCGATCGATCTCGAGAACCAGACCGTCACCACCCCCTTCCAGGATCGCTTCACGTTCGAGATCGATCCGTTCCGCAAGCACTGCCTGCTGGAAGGGCTCGACGAAGTCGGCCTTACGCTGACCCGCGATGCGGCGATTGCCGGATACGAGGATCGGCAGGCGCGCGAGTTGCCCTGGCTCGCGCATCCAACGGAGAAAGCTGCATGAAAGCCCTGCGCACCCACGCCGTCGGCGGACCCGACACCCTCACGCTCGACGAAGTGGAGGTGCCGCGGCCGGCCAAGGGGCAGGTGCTGGTCGACGTGAAGGCCTGCGCGATCAACTTTCCCGACACGCTGATGATCCGCGATCTCTACCAGTTCAAGCCGGAGCGGCCCTATGCGCCGGGCGGCGAGATCGCCGGTGTGATCGAGGCGGTCGGCGAAGGCGTCGAAGGCTGGCAGGTCGGCGACCGGGTGCTCGCCGGGATCGGCAACGGCGGACTGGCGGAAAAGGTCGCCGTGCCCGCCGCCCGCATGTTCGCGGTGCCCGAAGGCGTGCCGTTCGAAAAGGCCGCCTCGCTGATGATGACTTACGGCACGACGATCCACGGGCTCAAGGATCGCGGCCACATCAAGGAAGGCGACGTGCTGCTCGTGCTCGGCGCGGCTGGCGGCGTCGGCCTCTCCGCGGTCGAGCTCGGCAAGGCCTACGGCGCACGGGTGGTCGCGGCCGTCTCCAGCGAGGAGAAAGGCGAAGTCGCGCGCAAGGCCGGGGCGGACGAGGTGGTCATCTATCCCAAAGGTGAAATGGACAAGGCGGCCAGCAAGGAGCTGGCGAACGCGTTCAAGGCCGCCTGCGGACCCGAAGGCGCGAACATCGTCTACGACGTCGTCGGCGGACAATATTCGGAGCCGGCCCTGCGCGCGATCGCGTGGGAGGGGCGCTTCCTGGTGGTCGGCTTCCCGGCGGGCATCGCCAAGATGCCGCTCAACCTCACGCTTCTGAAGTCGTGCGACATCTGCGGCGTATTCTGGGGCGCCTTCACCGCGCGCGAGCCGGAGCGGTTCCGCGCCCAGGTGGACGAGCTGTTCGACCTGCTGAAGACCGGCCGGATCGACCCGCTGATCTCCGAGACGTTCCCGCTCGAGCGCGGCGGGGAGGCGATCGCCAAGCTGGAGAACAGGCAGGCGGTCGGCAAGCTCGTGGTGACGATGGACTGACGGCCGGGACCGGCCCGGTCACTGCGCGCTTGCCCGGGCGGCGGCGTCGGCCTATTTCGGCGACCGAACCAACCCGAGAGGACTCCATGACCGATTTCAAGGATCGCGAGCGCGCGGAAGAAGCCAAGTTTGCGATGGACGGGGAAACCGCGTTTCGCGTTGCGGCGCGGCGCAACCGTCTGCTGGGCGAATGGGCCGCCGGCCTGATGGGCCTCACCGCCGAGGAAGCCGATGCCTACAAGAAGGCCGTCGTCCAGGCCGACTTCGAGGAAGCGGGCGACGAGGACGTGATCCGCAAGCTGCTCGGCGATCTCACCGCCGCCGAATGCGACGTCAGCGAAGCCGACATCCGTGCCAAGCTCGACGAGAAGGCCATCGAGGCCCGCCGCCAGTTGATGAGCGAAAGCTGATCGGCGCATCGAGGAACCTGCCATGCCGATGAGCGCTGCCGAAATCGAAGGGATGATCAAGTCCGCCCTGCCCGATGCCGAAGTCGAGATCCGGGATCTTGCGGGCGACGGCGACCACTATGCGGCGCACGTCGTCTCCCCCACCTTCGCCGGAAAGAGCCGGGTGCAGCAGCACAAGATGGTCTACGAGGCGCTCGGCGGGAAGATGGGCGGCGTGCTTCACGCCTTGCAACTCACCACGCAAGCGCCCACCTGACTCCCACGACTTGAAATACCTGAGTGGAAGCTTTTCCAATGTCCGATACCAATGAACGCATTTCCGGCATCGTCGGCGAGAACGATGTGGTCCTCTTCATGAAGGGCACGCCGCTGTTCCCGCAGTGCGGCTTCTCCAGCCGTGCGGTGGCGATCCTCGAGCACTGCGGCGTCTCTTACGAGAGCGTGGACGTGTTGCAGGACATGGAGGTCCGGCAGGGGATCAAGGCCTTCTCCGACTGGCCGACCATTCCGCAGCTCTACGTGAAGGGCGAATTCGTCGGCGGCAGCGACATCATGATGGAGATGTTCGAAGCCGGCGAACTTCAGGAACTTCTCACCGAAAAGCAGGTCGCCAAGGCCTGACGTTCCGCCTGGCGGATGCAGAAAGGGCCCGTCCGATTTCTCGGGCGGGCCCTTTCGCTTGCGGGGAGACGGCGCCGGGAGACTGGGGGGTGGCGCCGCCTCGTTCGAAGACCACTGTGGGTGCGGCCTGCGATGCATCCCCCGTGCCAGTTCGGCAGAATGGCGCGGAACCGCGGGCGACGAAGGTGAAGCCGCATTAACCCTGCGCGCCGGGTGTCAGAAATCCCGACACCCTCTTGGCATCCCGCCCGCGCGGCTCCACAGTCCGTCCGATGAGCGACACCCCCGCAGACGGCATCCCCGCCGCGACCCTCGTGATCTTCCGCCGCGGCCCCGGGGGCGGCCCCCCCGAACTCCTAATGGTCACACGCGCTAATTTCATGAAGTTCGCCGCCGGCGCCGCAGTCTTCCCCGGCGGCCGGGTCGACCCTGCGGATCGCGATCTTGCGGGCCGTCTCCCGGGCATCGGTGACACCGATGAAGCCGCCCACCGCATCGCCGCAATCCGCGAGACGCTGGAGGAAACCGGGCTCGCGATCGGGCTGGTGGGCGACATCGACGCGGAGCGCGCGGCCGAGGCGCGCCGGATGCTCCACGAGACGGACGCTCTGGCCCCCGTGCTCGAGGCGATGGACTGGTCACTCGATCTCGAGGCGATCGTGCCCTTCGCCCGATGGTTCCCAAAGAACGAGCGCCTGCCGCGGGTGTTCGACACGCGCTTTTATCTCGCCGACCTTGGTACCGGTGCGGTCGACATCGCAGTCGACGCGACGGAGAACACGCGCCTGTTCTGGATCACCGCACGCGACGCCCTCGCGAGCGCGGACCGCGGCGAGATCAGCGTGATCTTCCCCACCCGCCGCAACCTGGAACGCCTCGCGCAGTTCGGCGACTTCGACGCCGCGCTCAGCGACTGCGCTGCCCATCCGCCGCGCACGATCATCCCCTTCTTCGAAGAGCATGACGGGGAAGGCTGGATCTGCATTCCCGACGATGCCGGCTACCCCGTCACTCGCGAGCGCCTGCAGGGCCTCAGCCGCGGCTAGCGACCACGCCGGGGAGCATCCTCACACATTCCGTTCCTTGCGGCCGCGAGGCTTGTGCTTTGCGCCCGGTCGTCCCTTTGGAGCGCCCGGGTCCGGCTTCCGGCCGCCCTTGTGCGAAAACTTGTTCGGCTTGGCGCTGCGGTTGACGTGAGCAGCCTGGCGCGGACCTTCCGATGGTTCGATTCGCACGCCTTCGTCGTCGCTCTCGTCCTTTGCCGTGCGTTCGAGCGCGGCACCGAACTTCTCCGCAATGGCACGCGGTATCTGGAAGTGCGTCTCGTTGGCCCCGATGCGGATCGCCCCGACCTCGTTGCGGGTGATGTGACCGCGGCGGCATAGCAGCGGCAGGATCCAGCGCGGGTCGGCATTCTGCCGGCGCCCGATATCCATACGGAACCAGACGGTATCGTCGAACCCCGGACGGTGCCGATCCTGCTGCGCGGCACGCTGCGCCTCGGGCGTGTTCTCCAGCATTTCTTCCGGCTGCGGCATCGCCGCGCGATGCGCACGCACCAGAGCGGCGGCGATATCCTCGGGCGAGCGCTCGGCGAGCAGACGCTGCGCCAGCGCGCGATCCTCATCATCGAATTCTACCGGCTGCAGGAGCGCGGCGAGCAGGCGTTCGCGGTCTTTAGTACGGATCGCATCGGGGGTCGGCGCATCGATCCAGTCGGCCTTGATCTTGGCGCCGCGCAGCATCGATTCCACGCGCTTGCGCCGCGGAAACGGCACGATCAGCACCGCAGTGCCCTTCTTCCCCGCGCGGCCGGTCCGGCCCGAGCGGTGCTGGAGCGTTTCCGCATCTCGCGGAAGGTCGACATGGACGACTAGGCTGAGGCTCGGCAGATCGATTCCCCGCGCCGCAACGTCGGTGGCGACGCAGACGCGCGCGCGCCGGTCGCGCAGGGCCTGGAGCGCCTGGTTGCGCTCCGATTGCGAATGCTCACCGGACAGCGCGACGACCGCGAAGCCGCGCTCCTGCAGCGTCGCGTGGAGCCGCCGGACATTGTCGCGGGTGGCGCAGAAGAGAATGGCGGTCTCCGCTTCGTGAAAGCGCAGCAGATTGACCGCCGCCGCTTCGACTTCCGCCGGCGAGACGGTGATCACCTGGAAGGCGATGTCGCCGTGGCCGCGATCGTCGCCCGCGGTGGAGATACGCAAGGCGCCTCGCTGGTAGCGTTCGGCCAGCGCGACGATGGGTCTGGGCATCGTCGCGGAAAACAGCAGCGTGCGCCGCTCCGCCGGAGTCGCGTCGAGGATCTCCTCGAGATCCTCGCGGAAGCCCATGTCGAGCATCTCGTCAGCCTCGTCGAGCACGACTTCCCTGAGGTTCGACAAGTCGAGCGCCCCCCGCTCGAGATGGTCGCGCAGCCGTCCCGGCGTCCCGACCACAACATGCGGGCCAGCCCGCAGGGCGCGCCGTTCCTTCGATGCGTCCATGCCGCCGACACAGGTCGCGATGCGAGCGCCGGCCTTGGCGTAGAGCCAAGCCAGTTCGCGGCTGACCTGCAGCGCCAGCTCACGCGTCGGCGCGATTACCAGTGCGAGCGGCGACTGGGTCGGCGCCCCGAAACCGTCGAGCAGGTCGCAGGCCATGGAAAGACCGAAGGCGACGGTCTTACCCGAACCGGTCTGGGCCGAGACGACGAGGTCGCGGCTGGCAGCTTCGGGTGCGAGAACGGCCGTCTGAACTGCAGTCAGCTCGGCATAGCCGCGCTCGGCGAGTGCTTCGCCAAGCATTGGCGGGAGTGTGGAAAAGGTCATGATGCTCACTAATGGACCAAGCCGCCATAAGAACGGCGGGGCGGAGGGATGTTCCCGGCAAGCGGTCCCTGCGGGTTCGGTCATGGAAATTGCGACCGCTTCGCCGGCCGGTCGCCTCAATGACGACGGCGGCTCCTTACACGACCGGTACCGGTTTGGCTTCCCCTGATTTCATACCCGCCGATCCGGCCTTCGGACCGTCCGCCGACCGTCCGCTGGTGCCGGCGAGAACACGAACGTGAGGACCCGAAAATGGGAGCTTGGAGCAAGTGGCGCGCCCGGCAGGACTCGAACCTGCTGCCTCAAGATTAGAAGTCTCGCGCTCTATCCAGATGAGCTACGGGCGCACGCGCCATGCGCCATAGCGCGCTTTTCCGGAGGCGCAAATCGCGATAGGCAGCGCCATGGACGAGACACTGCAACGCATCGAGACGGGGCGAGGCCCGCCGCCGGCCTTCCGCTACTACGATCTGATCATGGCGGCGTTCGTCGCGATCCTGCTGCTGTCGAACATCATCGGAGCCTCCAAGCCGTCGTACGTGACGCTGCCCGGAGGTGGGGAATGGTCGTTCGGCGCCGGCGTGCTGTTCTTTCCGATCAGCTACATCATCGGCGACGTGCTGACGGAGGTCTATGGTTACGCACGGGCGCGGCGGGTCATCTGGACAGGCTTCGCAGCGCTCGCCTTCATGGCGGTCATGGCGTGGATCGTCGTCGCGCTGCCCCCGGCGGAGGGGTGGCCCGGGCAGGAAGCCTACGAGTTCGTGTTCGGCAATTCGTGGCGCATCGTGATCGCCTCCATGGTGGCGTTCTGGGCCGGCGAGTTCGCCAACAGCTTCGTGCTCGCGAAGATGAAAGTCTGGACCGCGGGCAAGGCGCTGTGGGCACGGACGATCGGTTCCACCGCCATCGGCCAGGGGCTCGACAGTCTGATTTTCTACCCGCTCGCCTTCTGGGGTCTCGCGGGGTGGCCGGTCGAGCTGCTGTGGCAGGTCGTGCTGTCGCAGTGGCTGATCAAGACGGCGTGGGAGGCATTGCTGACGCCAGTGACCTATCTGGTCGTGGGCGCGCTCAAGCGGCGTGAGGGGGTCGACATCTACGATACCGAAACGAACTTCTCGCCCTTTGCCGGAACTGCGCAGCGCGGATAGAAAAGGGGCCGGACCCGCGAAGGTCCGGCCCCTCCCCCTCTCCCCAACCGTCGTTCCGGTCAGAACCTCGCGCCGACCGCCACGCCGTAGCGGCGCGGGTCCAGCGTAAAGATGTTGGTGAAGTTCCCCGACGTGGCGTCGGTGACGTAAAGGCCCGTCATCGACGAACTGTCGAAGATGTTCTGGATGAACCCGCGCACATACCAGCGCTCGTCCGGACCATTGAGCTGGATCTGCGCGTTCGCCTGGACAAACGGCTCGATCCGGTTGACGTTGCCGTTGAAGACATTGCCGTACTGCTCGCCAGTCAGGGCAATATCGAAGCGCGGTACGAGCGTCATGCCGTTGGCGAATTCGGCGGTGTACTGAACACCAACCGATGCCTTCATCTCCGGGGCCTGAGGCAGCTTGTTTCCCTTGATGTTCACCTGGACGCCCGGGCTGAGGACGGAGAAACCCGCCGGCGCGTTGGCCTCCAGCACCTCGCAGATCCCGAACGCGCCAGTCGAGGCGATTCCACTGTCGGACGGGAAAGCCTCCGGCGCGCGCAGGCCGAGGCCGGCGTTGACCGCGGTGACGAAAGCCGATGCAGCGCCGGGTGCCGGGCCGGTGACGGCACAAAGCGAGCCGTTCGAAATGTCCTTGATGATTACCGCGTCGGGATCGCCACCGCCCGGATCACGCGGATTGGAGAAGAACTGATCGCCCGCGACTTCGGCATTGAGATAACTGAAGGTGGCATTGATCAGCCAGCGCGGGCTCGGACGGATCACGCCCTCGATCTCCACACCCCAGATATTCGCGTCAATCGAATCATTCACCGATGTCCGCGCGACAATGCGGCTGAGCTGCAGGTCCTTGTACTTGTAATAGAACGCTGTTGCGTTGAGCTGTAGGGCTCCATTGGCGAACGTGTTCTTGGTTCCGATCTCGAACGCGTCGATCTGCTCCGGACCGAAGCTTTCGGGCACCTCGAAGGCCGGTGAGAGCGGCGGGTTGATACCGCCCGACTTGTAGCCCCGAGAATAAGAAGCATAGAACAGGTTGTCCGGTGTCGCCTGGAAGTCCAGCACCGCGCGCCCGGTGATTTCGTCAAATGAAACCGAGCGCTCCTGCACGATCTGGTTTCCGTCCATGCCCGGGTCGGCATCGTATGAACCTACGAATGGGGAATCGAAAGGATCACCGTCGTTGCTGAAGGGATTGAGGAAGTCCGCCAGCGTGTTTCGGGCGACGATCGACTTCTTGTCGTTATTATAACGGAGACCGCCGGTGAACTTCAGTCGATCGCTGATGTCGTAGTAAATTTCGCCGAAGATGCCGTAGCTGTCGAGTTCGAAATCGCTGGTGTTGTTGCGGTACATCGACGTTGCGAGATACGACGGCGGCAAGCCGTTCGCAAATGCCGAGAAAGTGCCCAGGACGCCGGTCGCATAGTCGAGGCCGAAGGAGTTCACATAGTAGCTGTTCTCGAGCACCCTGCTGTTTGTGTAGATACCGCCGACCAGGAAGTTGAACGGTCCGTCGAAATCGCTGCTCAGGATGGCCTCGGCCGACCAGGATTTCTGATCACCGTTCGATCGGTCGAACGCGAGCGGCACGTCGGAGCAGATCGCGTGCCCCTCGTAGGCACCCTGGCTCTCCTGGAGGTTGTTCGAGGTGCATAGTTCGCCGGTCGGTCCGTTCGGGATCAGCGCTTCCACGATCGGCGCAAAGTAGGCGCTCGAACCCGGCACGAAAACGCCGGGGGCGCCCGGCACCGGCAGGCCGTTCTCCGCGAAGAAAGCAAGCGTGCTCAACGCCGTCAGATAAGCCACCGAACGGTCGAGCACGCCAAGGTTGTAGTCCTGCCGGGAATCGACCGAGGTCTCCTGATAGATGCCGCCAACCGACAGGGTCAGATCGCCGAAGCGCTGCTCCAGGCGCGCCTGCACCTGCAGCTCGTCGGCAAAATATTCGGGCGTGAACGCGGTGCGGACTGTGCGCACGTCATCCGGCTCGTCGAAGTTCGAGTAGCCGTCGCCGTCATCGGCATAGATGCTGCCGAGCCCGAGCACGGCGGGAATGCCCTGAATGGCGAAGAGCTCCCGCGAGCTCAGCACCGAGGCCAGCGTGGAGTCCGCATTGGCCTTGTCGAAATCGAGCCGCGAGTTGAGGCAGCCCAGAACGCCGGTCGGGTCGCGCTGGCAGGCCTGCTTCTGGATGCGCAACCGCTTGTCGTTCTCGCGGAAGTAGTATCCCATAAGGTCGATCGTGGTGTCCGGCCCCGGCTCGAACCGCAGGCTGCCGCGGATCGCGTACATGTCGCGGTCGTCGATCCGGCTGTCGTCGTAGAGGTTGCGGGTATAGCCGTCGCGATTGAGGTAGAAGCCCGCGAGACGCACGCCCAGCACGTCGCCGATGGGCAGATTGATCATGCCCTTGGCCTTGATGCTGTTGTAGTTGCCGTATTCGAGCTCCGCCGCGGCGGCGATGCCCGAGAGATCGGGCTTGGCGGTGACGACGTTGACCACGCCCGAGGTCGCGTTGCGGCCGAACAGAGTGCCCTGCGGACCGCGCAGCACTTCGACCCGCTCGAGATCGAAATATTCGGTTTCGAACAGGCGTGTGCCGAACAGGGGCGCGCCGTTGGTGTGGATCGCCGTCGCGCTGTCGCAGCTCACGCCGACGCACAGATCGCCGATCCCGCGGATGGTGAAGCTCGCGCCCGTGAAGTTGCTTTTGGTGAACGAGACGTTCGGAAGCGTCAGTTGCAGGTCGCTCGCGTTCTCGATCTGCTGCGCTTCGAGCGCTTCGGCCGTGAACGCGCTGACCGCGATCGGGACTTCCTGAAGACTCTGGTTCTGGCGCTGGGCAGTGACGACGATGACCGGGCCGCCGGTCGCGGCGGCGACGCCTTTATCTGCGTCAGTCTCCTGAGCGTTAACGGGAAATGCGAGCACGCCGGCACAAATGCCGGCAAGCAGGGTAGCCTTGCCCCTCATTCGTCCTCTCCTCTTGTCCAGTCGTCTGATGCGACTTGAACTGCAAGGAAAGTAAATCAGAAGAAGCGCTTCTGGCAATAGGGTTGCCCCAAGGACCCGCCCGGCAATTCGGAAATTTCCGAATACGATTGCGTCGCAAAAGCCGCGGAATGCAGCATTCCCCTACGTCAATCCGTCTTGGGCAACACGGGCTGCTCCGTGCAATTTATTCACCGATGTTGCACTCGGGAGACTAACGCTCGCCCGAATTGGCGAGAGACTCACACCAGCGAGGAGGTTTTCGCTATCTGGGTGATGCCCCGTTTGCCATCCGCGCTCCGGCCCAGTTGCACGATCACGTCGATCACCGAGGCGGCATAAGCGATCGTGTCGGACCGAGTGAGCCCGATGCCGGTCTGCATCACCATCAGAGCCAGTTGCTCGAGCGCTCCGCGCAGCGAGTTGGCGTGAATGGTCGAGAAGCTGCCCGGATGGCCGGTATTGATCGCGCGCAGGAAGCTGACGCTCTCGGCGCCGCGCAATTCGCCGAGCACGATGCGATCGGGCCGCAAGCGCAACGCGGCCTGGAGCAGTTCGTTGGCGGTCACCTTGGCTTCGCCCAGTTCGCCCTTGACCGCGACAAGGCCCACCCCGTTCTCGCCAGGCAGGCGAAGTTCGGGTGTGTCCTCCACCAGCACCACACGCTCATGGCGCGGGATCTCGCCGAGCATGGCGTTGAGGAAGGTCGTCTTGCCGGTGCTCGTGCCGCCGGAGATCAGGATCGTGCTCCGCTGCCGGATCGCCTCGCGCAGGAAGGCGATCGGCTCAGCCTGAGCATCCGGCATCGGCGGCCGCTGCGGCGGCGCGAGCGGGCCGGTGTCGTAAGCGTCGAGCGGCAGGTCGAGCCGGCGATGACGGCGGATCGCCATCGCCCAGTGACGGCGGGCGGCAGGCGGCCCGCAGAACTGAACGCGCGCGCCGCCCCATTCCCTGACCGGCAGGGTAGCACCGAGCAGCGGATGTTCGCGGTTGATGCCCTGATGGCTGACCCGCGCCACCTGCTCGGCCAGGCGCTGGATCAGCATGTCGTCGATATGCGGCGTCTCTATCCGCTGCATTCCCGGCGCGGCCGCGTCCTCCACCCACACCTCGCCCGGGCGGTTGACGAGGATCTCGGTCACCGTGTCGCGGTCGAGCCATTCGCGGAACGGCGCGAGATAGGCGTCGAGATAGACGCTCCGCTCGCCGTGGGCTTCGGACTTGAGTGAGTGGATGTCGGCCGCCATCGCCCTGCCCTACTTGACGGCGGGGACTTGCGAGAAGTCGAGGTCGCGCGCGGTGAACACGCGGATCGGCTCGCCCTGACGGACCCGGACCGTCGGGCCGATCTGGCTGTCCTGCTGTGCGGCAACGCCCGCCGCCGACTGCCCCGCACCGCCCAGTATGACCGAGGCGCCGCCGCTGCCGATCGCCGAAAGCCCGCCAATGACGGACAGCAGCATCGCCGAACCGAAGCGCTTGAAGAAGTGGCTGTCGACCTCGCCGGCGAGGCCCGTCGTTCCGTCGAACCCGATCGCGGGGGAGCCGAGATTGACCGACGCCCCGTCCGGCCGGATCAGTCGTGTCCAGATCACGTAGGCGCGCTTCTGTCCTCCCTGCAGGCCGGACTGGTACTGCCCGATGAGGCGGCTGCTGCGTGGTACGAGTACACGCGTCCCATCGAAACTGCGCACATCCTGGCTCACCACGGCCCGGACATAGCCCGGAACGTCGGTGTTGATAGCCGTTTCGAGGACCGCCGGGATGAGCGTTCCCTGGGTTACGGTGGTCTGCGGATTGACCATGGCCTTGGCCTGTGCCGGCGCACCGCCGACGCCGCCGATGCGGCTGGCGAAGTCCGAAGCCGAATTGCCGGTGGTCGCCGCGCCGCCTTCGGCGCCGACCGGCGCAACCGCACCAGCGGGTGCCGCCGCGGCACTTGCATCGAACACCACGGTCGGGCTGGCGTAGGGATTGCCCATGGTCGCTGGCGACGTGCCGGGATCTGCCGCGAGGACCGGCGCCGGAGCGGGATCGGGCTGCGCAAGTCCCGCCGGGGCCGGCGCGGGTGCAGCGGCTGATGGCACCGGCTGGGGAGCAGCCTGCTGCACCGGCGCCTGCGGTTGCGCACCGCCGATACCTTCCGGCTCTCCCAGGCGGGTCGAATCCATTCCGATGAAAGTCGCGGCGCCGAGCAGGGCAACGACGGCGACACCGGCGACGAGGCCAAGCGTGTCCGACTTGCCCTTGCGCTGGGTTACGGCGGGAAAGGCGTTGCGGCTCGCGAGATCGATGATCTCTGCCGATTCCTGCTCGCGCGGATCGACGTCGTTGGCGCTTTCCCCGCTCTTGCGGGCCGGCAGACGCATGGCGAGGCGCATTATCGTTTCTCCCCTGCCTGGGCGAGCGCCGCCTGTGCGCGCTCCGGCGAAGGCCGCTCGGGGCCAGTGTTGGTGAGGACGGCGCTGTCGTCGCCGGCGCGAAGTACGATCTCGCGCGGTACGCCGTCGACCACGATCGTATCGCCGCGCACGGTGAAGTTCACCGGGCCTTCGGTCCCCTCGTGGTTCTTGATCAGGATCGCCGGCACGGCGCGTCCGGCAGGCCAGGTAAGGAACGTTGCATCGCCGTCGTCGTAAGTGCGCGTCGGCAGCAGCCCGGCGTCGCCCTGGCCGGCCCATGCGAAGTTGAGTTCCGCCGGATCGACCACGGCGTAAGGATCCGTCGCCGCCGCGACTTCTACCGCATTCGGCGCCTCGGCCAGCTTCGGCTCCTCTTCCTTCGGCTCATTCGGATAGGCGAACTTCAGCACGTAGAGCGGCTTGGCGCGCGGGCTCGCGACGAGGTCGAACAGATAGGTGCGCTTGTTGGTGACCACCGTCATGTTGGTCGCCGCAGTGGGCGCGAGGGGCTTCACGAACAAGAGATCGGCGCGCTTGTTGGGAGTCACCTGCCAGGCTTCGGAGTCGCCGATCGCGACGTTCTCGATCGCCTCGTCCTCACCGAACTGGATCGTCGCCTGAACCTTGGTGCGGCCTTCGATCCTCACCACCTGGGCGGGATCGTACAGCCGTTCTACGAGGCGAGGATCATCCGCAGCGGCAGGGGTTGCCACGAGTGCGAGAGCGAGCGCGGGAAAGACCACGCGGTTCATTTCAACGTCTCCGATATGCGTTTCTGCGGCGCGCGAAAGCGGCTGCCTATGCCGCTCGCGCGCGAAGTCGAGGAACTGAGCGGCTGCACTTGCGAACCACCCGGCGTGGCCGAGACAATGCGGGTTTCGCGGCGCGTGGAACCCTGCGCGCCGGCGCCGATGTCGTTCGCAGCCGCGCCCGGCGTAACCGCGCTCACCGCAATGCGGCGCTGCGTCGCCCCGGACGGGAATGCCGGACCCTGCGAGGCCGCGGCAGTGCCTTGTGCAACGGGCGGCGCAGGGGCTCGACCGCGCTCGGACTGGCGGTCCTCGTCGCTCCGCACGAGGCCGAACACGCGCCAACCGGCCACCATCGTCCCTGCCACCTTGAGCGCCATTGCCATCAGAGCGACGTGCACCGCCCCGATCATGAAGAACGCCACTGCCGCTTGCGGATCGACCATGCCCGGGGTCGCCGAGAGCGCCGCCAGGATGGGCACTGCCAGTTCGAGCATGACGCCGCCGCCGAGCACCGCGAAAAGCGGCGTCAGGGCGAGAAGGACCACGCCCTTGAGCCAACCGGTGAAGAGCCCGCGCGTGCCGTTGAACAGCGCCATGACGACGAAGATCGGACCCAGCGCGACGAGCACGGCCAGCCCGATCCGCGCCGTTACCAGCACGCCTACGGTCCCGAGGAGGAAGAGCATCGCGCCGAGCCACAGGATACCCGTCGGCGAAAACGCTCCGACATTCTCCTGCCCCTTCGTCGCCTCCTGAACGGCAAGAAAGACGACGTCGATCTTCTGCGCGAAGACCTGCGTGGCCGAGCCCTCCGTTCCGCCGAGCACGGTGGCAAGCCAGTCCGGCGCGGACAGCGCGAGGTTCCACACGACGCTCTGGTACGCGACCCAGCTGGTCGCGAAGGTGACCACCAGGCCGAGCGTGATCATGCGCGGCGTTACCGAGCGAACCCCGATGCTCGAGCGGCCCAGCAGAAGAGAGATCGCGAAGAACGCGACGAACAGCGTCAGCGCTATGGTCAGCACCGGGGTGAGCGCACCACCGGGAGCGAAGAGGCGGCCGAAAGCCTGCGCGGTGAATTCGCCGGCCGTGCAGTCGACCGCCTGCAGTGCCGCTGCGACGCCGTTGCCGACTTCGGCGGCGGCGGCCTGGCACGCGGCGCTCATTCGGCGGCCTGGCGGAAGGGCACCACGTCGCCCTCCCCCTCGTCGTTGACTGCCGCCGGCCAACCGTGCCCGGTGAGAGCGGGATACCATTCGGCCGGATCGTCGCCGACCGCTGCGCGGAGCAGATCGAGCCGACGAACCGAGCTTTCACGACCCGAAAGAATAGTCAGCACCTCGGGCGCATTCGAGAGGTCGAGGCGCACGACCACGCTCGCATCGGGCTGGCGGACGAGGAAGCAGCGGCTGTGCGCGGGCAGGCTGCGGATGACGGCCAGTTCGTGCTGGGTAAGGCCGAACCCGTCGCAGTAATCCTCCGGCCGCGCGCGCGAGTTGGGCATGAAGACCATCGTCGCCGTCTGTTCGACCAGCGCGGTCGAGATGCGGCTTTCGAGCGCGTCGCGCGCGCTCTGCGTCGCGAAACCGACCAGCGCGTTGCGCTTGCGCAGCGTCTTCAGCCAGTCGCGGATGCGCGCGGCGAAGACCGCATCGTCGAGCGCCTTCCAACCCTCGTCGATCAGGATCATCGTCGGCTGACCGTCGAGCCGTTCGTCGATACGGTGGAAGAGGTACATCATGACAGGCGTGCGCAGCTTGGGATTCTCCAGCAGCGCGGTCATGTCGAAGCCGAGCACGCGGTTCGACAAGTCGAGCCGGTCGTCGGGATTGTCGAACAGCCAGCCGTGCTCGCCCTGCCCTATCCAGGCGGAAAGCCGATCCGCCAGATCGCCTGCCTCGGGACGGCGTGTGCCCGACAGCAGTTCCTTGAAATGCCGCAGGCGGCGCAGCGAACCATCGTTGGCGTAGGCGGCGTCTACCGCCTGGCTGACGGTCGCCAGCTCTTCCGGGCCTTCGGCATTGAGCAGCACGCCGAGCCAGTCGCGCAGGAAGGCGCGGTTCACGGCCGTGTCGGGCAATGCGAGGGGGTTGAAGCCGGTCGGCTCGCCCGCGCTGATCCGGTCGTAGCGCCCGCCGATCCCGCGCACGAACAGCTCGGCGCCGCGATCCTTGTCGAACAGGATCGTGCGCGGTTTGAACTTCTGCGCCTGCGCCGCGAGGAAGTTCATCACCACGGTCTTGCCCGAACCCGACGGCCCGATGACCGAGAAGTTGCCGAGGTCGCCGTGGTGGAAATTGAAGAAGAACGGGGTCGAACTGGTGGTCTGCAGCAGCGTCACCGCCTCGCCCCAGTGGTTGCCCTGGGCCTGACCCAGCGCCATGCCGTGGAGGCTACCGAAGCTCGCCATGTTCGCGGAGGAGATCATCGCGCGGCGCACGATGTACTGCTCGTTACCCGGGAACTGCGCCCAGAAGGCCGGTTCCAGATTGGTGTCCTCGCGCACCGCGATCGCGCCGGTGTCGGCAAGCGCGGCGGCGCAGGCGGCGGTCGCCTCATCGAGCCGACCGAGATTGCGCTCGCGCACCAGCACCGTCAGGTGATGATCCCCGAAACCCACCGCGCCGTTGCCGAGCGCGTCGCGGGCAGCGAGCATGTCGGCGCGTTCGGCGGCGGCTTCCTCGTCGGCGGAGCGCAGACGGCGCAGTGCAAGATCCATCCGCTCACGCGCGGTCTGCCGCTCCGCGGGGGCGTAGCTTTCGGAAACGACCATCTCGTACGGCAGGCGCAGGAGCCCATCGAGCAAGCCGGGCGAGGTTGCGTCGGGATAATCCTTAAGGCTGAGCAACGCGGCGAAATCGGGCTCACCCGAGCCGCGCAGTTCCATCGCGTCGAGCCCGAAGCTCGCCCGGCGATAGGGCAGCATGTGGCCGACGTCGCTGTCTTCGTGCGGCCGGCGCACGGGGCGCATTTCGCCGTTGTAGAGGGCGGAGAGGAGTTCGAGCAGCTCGTTGTTGGCTTTGCCCTGCGGCCCCTCGTAGTCGCCGAGAACCGCCGCGCCGTAAGGCTGGAGCGCGGCAACGAGCCCGGTCACCGCCGCCTTGAGCGAGCGGATGTCCTTGGGGTCGGCCTCGATCTCCTTACGCCCGCGGCGGTTCCACAAGCGCGCCGCGCGTTCGGCGAGCCCAGCCTTCCCCCTGGCGGGCCGCCGAATCAGCGTGACGAACTGGTCGTTGACGAACAGCGCACCGCAGCCGAGCCGCTCCTTCCATCGCGCATCGATGTGGCGGCTAAGCGGATCGTCGAATTCCGCCTCGAGCTCGATCTCCACGCGGCGCCGGATAACGTGATGGTACATCACGAACCGCGCATCGAGTGTCGAGCGCAGCATGACCTCGCGCGTGGCGGCGTGTGCGTTCAGCGCATCGCTGTCTTCGGTCTCAAACAGCAGGCCGGGCACCTGGATCGCGGCCATGACCGATCCATCGCGCAGGAGCATGGTGCCCGCATCGATCAAACCGGCGTAGGGCAGCCGGTCGCCGGCGCGAGTTTCCCTCGCGCTCCAGGCTGCGGCTCCGATCCACTTGCTCATAACGTCTCGACCCCTTTCAGGTCCGTCACGCGGCGTAGCTGTTGCAGCCCCAGCGCTTCCAGTTCTTCACCCGCGGACACTTCGAAACCTTGGTGATCCACAGATCGAACACGCGCGGCTCGCGCAAGCACGCGAAATAGCCGATGCCGTGAATGACAAGCGCGGCGGGCAGCGCAAGGAAGCTGCCCGTGATCAGGAACAGCTCGGTCGTCACCGCCGCGTTGATGATGAAGAAGTTGTACGTCACCCCCGCGAACATCTGCGGGCGCGTCAGCGCGCGGTGCACGGGGTGGCGAACGAGCTGGTCCACCTCAGCCCCCCGCCGCCTGCTGAATGCCGGCGACGATCGAAGCGGCGCCGAACAAGATGAAGCAGCCGATGATCACCGTCGCGCCGAAGCGCCAGTTCATGCGGCCGGTCAGCATCAGGAACCCGACCGCCGCGACCGCCATGACCGCAACCGCGGTCGCGACATTGCCGAGCAGTGTTCCCTGGAGCCAGCCCAGCGCCGCAACGATCGGCCCCGATCCCTGCGGGTCCGCGACAGCCTGCGCGTAGGCCGCGGTCGGTGAAAAAAGTGCGGCCAGGGCCGAAAGGCGGACGATCGAACGCATGAGTTACTGAACCTCGCGGGAATGGTTGGAAAGGCGGCCCATGATGGCCGCGACATACGTCTTGGTCTCTCGGATCTCGGGCACGCCGCCGGCGCGCTCGACCCGCCCCGGTCCGGCGTTGTAGGCGGCAAGCGCCTTTTCCAGATCACCGCCGAAGCGGTCGAGCTGCGCGCGCAGGTAGCGGGCGCCGCCCTCGAGATTGGCGAAAGGATCGGCCGGGTCGACGCCGAGCTCGCGCGCCGTGGCTGGCATGAGCTGGGCAAGCCCCCGCGCCCCGACGGGCGAAACCGCGTTCGCGCGCCAGCGGCTTTCCTGCCACACCAGCGCCTCGATCAGCGCGGGGCTGAGATCGAACCGGCGGGCGAGTTCCTGCACTTTGGCGGCGTAGAGGTCGGGAACGATGGACGCATGCTGCGCGGGCATGGCCACGGCCTCGCTGGGTATGGCGTAGTCCGCCGAAAGCTCGATCGCGTCGCCCTCTGTCGCCGCCGACGCCTGACCGCCCGCGATCCAGCGCGCACCGTCAGCGTCAATTTCCATAACGTCCGCCTGCGCGGGCGCTGCCATCAAGGCCACGCCCGCCGCAAGCGCCAGACATGGCGGCCATTTGAGAATCATCGAACCCTCCGTCCGACCTCCTTGCGCACACTACATGACAAGCTGGTGACAGCAAGTTGGACGCGCGGTCGGACAGAGCGAAGCGGGCTCGCCGTGCTGCTCCCGCCGGCCGGCAAGTCGCCCGGGGGGCGGTGGAAGAGGCGCGGATTCCTCCGCCTAGCGACGCCGCGGCATCAGCGCATGGTCATCCGACTATGGTTCGCAAACTCTCCGCGGTCGAGCATCCGCAGCGCCCGGCGCGCGAGGTCGCGCGAATCGATCCACTCGCCACCCGCGAGCTCGAGCCGCATCGCGGCGTCGCTCCCGGCAACTTCGCGGAACATCCGGCGTGCTTCCTGCACACGACCCTCGCGCGCGTGCGCAATTCCAAGATTGATGAGGCGAGCCGGATCGTCGCGATCGAGGCGGTCGTTCGCCTCGATCCGCTCGATTGCGACTTCGTTGCGCTCGGCGATGAGCTCGGCGGAGGCGACGTCCATCGCGGCACCGCTCTGAGTCAGCACGAGCACTGCGGCTCCAGCCAGAATACTCATTTCTCTTCTCCCAATGCTTCTTTGTACCGGCGTGAACTTCTCATACGGCCGACCGATCTGCAACATAAATGAAACAATGTCATTGTTATGTAACAAATGGATGGACGATCATTTTTGTTGCAGTCATATTTGACGTGTAGTTGTCGTATTTCGATCATATAACTAATAGTATTTTCTGCAAAGAAACTGTCACGGGGCGGTCCTACCTCGCGAGTCGCGATCTCGATTTCGCATCTGTCGATTCTTCGGTTTTTTGAGGGGACCGCTCGCTGTGAAAATGCTCCAACGATCCATCATGCTCGGCTGCGGCCTGGTCGTTCTGACCGGCTGCGGCGCCGACGAAATCAGCTCACCCGGCACGGGCGGCAATGTCATCGTCAATCCGCCGACGACACCGCCGACGAGCCCCCCGCCGCCCCCGCCACCCGGAACGGTGACCCCGGCCGCCGAATGTCCGGAAATTGCCAATTCGGTCCCGCTCGGGGATGAAGGCACGCTCGAAACCCCGACCGGTGAATACCGCGTTTGCGCACTGCCGGCCCAGTTCACCGAGTCTTCCACCCTGCCTTATGTTCAGGGCTTGCTCTACCGCTTCAATGGTCGCGTGGATGTCGGCAGCGATGGCGGCCCCACCCCAAGCGCGGACGATACGAACGTGACGCTGACCATCGAACCCGGTGCGATCTTCTACGCGAGCGGCTCTTCGTTCCTGATGGTCAACCGTGGCAATCAGATTAACGCGGAGGGCAGCGCGGAGATGCCGATCGTCTTCACCAGCCGCCAGAACGTGATGGGTGAGAACGACGAGAATTCTTCTGGCCAGTGGGGCGGCGTGGTTCTCGCCGGCCGCGCGCCGGTAACCGATTGCACCGTCGCACCGGACGCCGAGCCGGGCTCGGCGAGCTGTGAACGCGCTGTCGAAGGCGCTGCTCAGGCGGCACACTTCGGTGGTGCGACCGACGACGATAGCTCGGGCGTTATGAAGTATGTCCAGATCCGCTATTCGGGCTTCGTCCTTTCGGCCGATAACGAACTGCAGTCGCTGACCACCGGCGGCACGGGTACGGGCACCGAACTCAGCCACATCATGAGCTACAACAGCTCCGACGACGGGGTCGAGTTCTTCGGCGGCTATGCCAACGTCAAGAACCTCATCGTGGTCGGTTCGGAAGACGACGCGCTCGACACCGACACCGGCGTTCGGGCGAATCTGCAGTACGTGATCGTCGCCAGCCGTGCGAATGCTGGCGACACGATTATCGAGGCCGACTCCACCAATGAAAAGATTGCCGACCGGCCCCAGCAGAACACGCAGATCTCGAATGCGACCTTCATCTACAGCGGCGCGACCCGGGATCAGGCGATCCGCATCCGCGGCGGCACGGACTATGCAATTGTCAATTCGGTGCTCGTCGATGCGACCGGGAACACCCCCTGTATCCGTATCGACGACGCGGAAACGGTAACTGCCGCGCCAACGTTCCACTCTTTCGTCATGGATTGCGCTACCGCCTTCCGCGATGGAGGTGACGTGACCGCTGCCCAGACGCAGGGCATCTTCGAAGGCGGCTCCAACAACAACGCCGGCTACACCAGCACGCTGACCGGGCTCTTCATCAACGGTTCGAACGAAAGCGCCGTAGCGGCTTTCGATCCGACCGCGCTGTCGAGCTTCTTCGACGACGTCGATTACATCGGCGCCGTCCGCGACGCTTCGGACACCTGGTATGCGGGTTGGACCTGCAACTCGGCGACGGCCAACTTCGGCACCAACGTCGGCGATTGCGCTTCGCTGCCGGTCTACTCGTCGTAACGAGCAACAGAATGGGAGGCGACCCGCGTTTCGCGCGGGCCGCCTCTCACCTTTTTCAGGGCCACAGGCCCGCAGCATTTCTCCGATTTTTTCGAGACGAAGGGGGTCTTCCACCATGTCCACCGGCAAGCAGTTGGCGGGGCTGCTCCTGCTCACCACAGCTCTCACCTTTCCCGGCGCCGCACTCGCGCAGGGAACGGTTGGCACGCCCGATACGGGCGCAGAGGGCACGCCCCCTGATCCGCAGAGCGAGCAGGATACCGCAGGCGCGGAGGAGGAAGCGGAGATCTCCATCCCCGGTGGCGGAGGCGAGAT
>Ga0307405_10000203_pt1 | contig 21655 bp, 22 predicted proteins | sample 322Cmetagenome_2_FD_203311 | JGI IMG/M metagenome (GOLD analysis project Ga0307405, IMG submission 203311) | Maize rhizosphere microbial communities from greenhouse at UC Davis, California, United States - 322HYB-C-1 | ecosystem: Host-associated > Plants > Roots > Rhizosphere > Soil | place...
TAAAAAATGTTCGCAGTCATCAAGACCGGCGGTAAGCAGTACCGTGTGGCAGCAAACGACGTGCTGACCATCGAGAAGCTTGAAGTCACCGCTGGCGAATCGATCGAATTCACCGAAGTCCTCGTAATCGGCGAAGGCGCCGATGCCGCGATCGGTGCTCCCTTCGTCAAGGGCGCGTCCGTCAAGGCCGAAGTCGTCGAGCACAACCGCGGCAAGAAGGTCATCGCCTTCAAGAAGCGCCGTCGTCAGAACTCGAAGCGCTCGCGCGGCCATCGCCAGCACCACACCGTTGTCCGTATCACGGACATCGTGGCTGCTAAGTAAGATCACGGGACTTAAGGTTTAAAGGAGAACTCCAATGGCACACAAAAAAGCTGGCGGTTCGTCGCGCAACGGTCGCGATTCTGAATCCAAGCGCCTTGGCGTGAAGAAGTTCGGCGGCGAAGCCGTCATCGCAGGCAACATTATCGTGCGTCAGCGCGGTACGCAGTGGCACCCGGGTTCCAACGTCGGCCTCGGCAAGGATCACACGATCTTTGCTCTCACCGCCGGCAATGTGAACTACCGTACGAAGGCCAACGGCCGCGTATACGTATCCGTGATGCCGAAAGCGGAAGCAGCGGAATAAGCCGGTAGCGCTTTATAGCAGCCGGTGTCTCATCGACCCGGCTGAGCGTATCAGGTTCAGTCAAGACAAAAGGGGAGATGGGGCACCACCCATCTCCCCTTTTTCTTTACCCTCAAGGAGGACTGAACCATGCAAGGCGAATTGTTACGGAGAGACCAAAGGTCTCCCGAAGAGCGGCTGCGGCCGGAGCGGTTAAGGACCGATTGCCCTGTCTTACTGTCGGAAAGGCTCGTCATGCGCGCGCCCCACGAAGAAGACATCGACGCCCTTGCCCATCTCGCCAACAACGCCAAAGTCGCCACAATGGTGTCGCGCATGCCGCACCCGTATACGGCCAATGATGCCGCCGACTTCGTGCGACGCACGAAAAATGGCGAGATTGGCAAGTGCGTCTATGCGATTACCAAAGCCGAAAACGGCGCCTTTATCGGTTGCTGCGGGGTCGAGCCGCATCTTGATGGTCGCACCGTCGAGATCGGTTACTGGCTGGGCGAGCCTTACTGGAACCAGGGCTTCATGACAGAGGCGTGCCATGCGCTCGTCGACATGGTGTTCCGCACCCGCGAGGATGTCGACCAGATCGACGCCCGTTGCCGGGTGATGAACGTCGCCTCGCGCCGTGTCATCCAGAAGTGCGGTTTTCAGTTCCAGGGATCGGGTCTTGCCGCCTCGCTGGCGCTGGGGAGTAACGTGCCGGTCGAATGGTACAGGCTCGACCGCAAGACCTGGATGTCGCTGAGAAGCTGGGGGAGCGTATTATGAGCGCGCTAAGCCTGGAAAGGCCAAGACCACAGGTCGCCACTGCCGGCTCGCAGCCCGACATCAAGACCGAGCGGCTTTTCCTGCGGGCGCACCGGTTGAGTGATGCCGATGCGATCGCGGAATCGCTGTCCGATTTCGCGGTGACGCGGATGCTGGCACGGGTGCCTGCACCCTATGACCGGCAGGATGCGCTCGACTGGCTGGTGCCGGTCACGGCCGGCCGGTTGCCGGACTGGCAGATGGCGATCACCAATGGCGACGACGCGCATATCGGCGTGGTGTCGATCGAGCTTCGGCACGGGCGCTGGCATCTCGGCTACTGGCTGAACCGCTACTACTGGCGGCGCGGCTATATGAGCGAGGCGGTTTCCGCCACGCTCGAGCGTTTCTCACGGCGCATGCCCGAGACCGTCGTGCATTCCGGTGTCTTCGCCGACAATCCGGCGTCGCTGAGGCTGCAGGAAAAGATCGGCTTCCGCATGACCGGTTGCAGCGAGGTCTTCAGCTTCGCCCGCAACACGATGGTCACGCATGTCGAAACCATGTTGAAGCCCGGCGCGTTGCAGCAGAGCAAGAGCGCCTGATGAAAATTGGAGGCGCCCCACACTGATCGGGGCGCCTTCTTCAATTGTCGATCTCGACCCAGACGGGGAAGTGATCGGACCCCATGGCCGACGTGTCGATCCGTGCGGATCTTAGCCGGCTTTCGAGGCCAGAACTGACGAAGACGTAATCGAGATGCATGCGCTTGCCATGATTTGCGGGATCCATCCAGCTGTAGCTGTCGGGCTGATAGGCGCGGAGCGCCTCGAAGGCGTCGACAGGTGTGCCGATGCGTGCCGTGCGTCCGTAATATCCGTCCTTCCGGCCCGCGAAAGCGCAGTATTCGGGCGATTCCGGCAGCATGTTGAAGTCGCCCATGACGAGATAGTCTTCGGGCAGCGGAAGCTCCTCGATCTCGAACTCGCGGGCGCCGGTCAGCGATCCGCCCTCATGGGCGAAGGCGTTGATGCGGTCGTTCAGATGTGCGAGTTGGCGGATGCGCTCGTCGCTGGAGACGTGATCGAGATGGACGGAGTAGACGCGCACTGCGCCGCCGGGAAGGTCGATGACAGCCTCGGTGGAGCTTCGTTGCAGGTTGAGCTTGGTGAGCGTCCTGCTGCGCGGCAGAAGCAGCGTGCGGGTCGACAGGATCGGCCAGCGCGACAAGACCATGTTGCCGAACTGCATGCGCATGCCGCGCGGCGCGGGACGGCCGTCAATTTCAGCGACATGAAGGTCGCAGCCCGGTCCGTAGACCCAGAAATGGTCGGGAAACAGGGCGCTGAGATCGGCGACCATGTCGGCATATCGGTTTCGCGCGAAGCCGCGGGTGACTTCCTGGAGCGCGATGATGTCGGCGCCGGCAAGACTGTCGACGATTCGTTTCAGATCGTACGTGCCGTCGAGACCGAAGCCGTACTGTATGTTATAGCTCGCAAACCTAACGATAATCTTTGACCTCCGGCTGAACGGCCTATATCGATCAGGCCAAGACGGGCGTCCAATGACACCGAATGATGGAAGTAAAATGAAATTTCTCGACGAAGCAAAGGTCTATATCAAATCCGGCAGCGGCGGCGCGGGTGCCGTGTCGTTCCGGCGCGAGAAGTTCATCGAGTTCGGCGGGCCTGATGGCGGTGATGGCGGACGCGGTGGTGACGTGTGGGTGGAGACCGTCAATGGTCTCAACACGCTGATCGATTTCCGCTTCCAGCAGCACTTCAAGGCGACGATCGGCACGCACGGCATGGGCCGCAACCGTACCGGCGCCAATGGCGAGCACGTGACGCTGAAGGTGCCCGTCGGCACACAGATCTTCGAGGAAGACCAGGAAACGCTGATCTGCGACCTGACGGAAGAGGGGCAGCGCTATTGCCTCGCCCGGGGTGGCAATGGCGGTTTTGGCAACGCGCACTTCAAGACCTCGGTCAATCAGGCGCCGGATTGGGCCAATCCTGGCCTTGAGGGCGAGGAAAAGACGATCTGGCTGCGTCTGAAGCTGATCGCCGATGCCGGTCTGGTCGGCCTGCCGAATGCCGGCAAGTCCACGTTCCTCGCGGCCGTTACCCGCGCACGCCCGAAGATCGCCAATTATCCGTTCACGACGCTGCATCCCAATCTCGGCGTTGCGACGATCGATGAGCGCGAATTCATTCTTGCCGACATTCCCGGCCTGATCGAAGGCGCCCATGAGGGCGTCGGCATCGGCGACCGGTTCCTCGGCCATGTCGAGCGCACGCGCGTTCTGCTGCATCTCGTGTCCGCGCAGGAAGAGAATGTCGGCAAGGCCTACAAGACGGTCAAGCACGAACTCAGAGCCTATAGCGACGAGATCGGTGACAAGCCGGAGATCGTGGCGCTGTCGCAGATCGATGTTCTCGACAAGGCAACGCTGACGAAGAAGACCAAGGAACTGGCCAAAGCCTGCGGCAGCACGCCCTTCCAGATCTCGGCGGCAACCGGCATGGGCATGACCGAAGTGTTGCGTGCGCTGCGCGATATCATCGTCGAGGCCAATGCCGAAGCGAACATTCTTGAAAAGCCGGCCAAAGCGCTGAAGGTGCGTCATCGCGATATTATCGCCGACGAGGACGAGGCCAATGACTAGGCAGAAGGCGCTGGGTAGCTACCGGCGCATCGTTATCAAGATCGGCTCCGCGCTGCTCGTCGACCGCAAGACCGGCCTGAAGAAGAGCTGGCTGGACGCGATGTGCGCCGATATCGCTAAGTTGAAAAACAAGGGCGTCGACGTGCTTGTGGTGTCCTCTGGCGCCATCGCGCTTGGGCGCTCGGTTCTCGATCTGCCCTCGGGCGCTTTGAAGCTCGAGGAAAGCCAGGCCGCAGCCGCGGTCGGCCAGATCGCGCTTGCGCGCGATTGGTCAGAGAGCCTGTCGCGGGACAGCATCGTCGCCGGCCAGATCCTGCTGACGCTTGGCGATACGGAAGAACGCCGCCGCTATCTCAATGCGCGCGCGACGATCAACCAGCTGCTGAAGATCGGCGCCGTTCCCATCATCAACGAGAACGATACCGTTGCCACCAGCGAAATCCGCTATGGCGACAATGACCGTCTGGCGGCGCGTGTCGCGACGATGGCAGGCGCTGATCTCTTGATCCTGCTCTCTGATATCGATGGCCTCTACACCGCTCCGCCGCATCTCGACCCGGATGCGCAGTTCCTGGAAACGATCGCCGAGATCACGCCTGAGATCGAGGCGATGGCTGGCGGTGCCGCATCCGAGCTGTCGCGTGGCGGCATGCGAACCAAGATCGATGCCGGCAAGATCGCGACGACCTCTGGCTGCGCGATGATCATCGCTTCCGGCAAGACCGACAGTCCGCTGTCTGCGATCGAAAACGGCGCGCGGTCCTCGTGGTTCGCGCCTTCGGGAACGCCCGTGACTGCGCGCAAGACCTGGATCGCCGGTCAGCTGCAGCCGGCTGGCGAGCTCCATGTCGATGACGGCGCGGTGACGGCGCTAGGCGGTGGCAAGAGCCTGCTGCCCGCCGGCGTGCGCAAGGTCGTCGGTGTGTTCAGCCGTGGCGATACGGTGGCGATCATCGGGCCCAATGGCCGGGAGATCGCGCGCGGATTGGCGGGCTATGACGCCGATGAAGCGCGCCAGATCACCGGCCGCAAGTCCAGCGAGATCGAGGCCATTCTCGGCTATGCCGGGCGCGCCGCGATGATCCATCGCGACGACATGGTCATGACCTCGCAAATCAATTCGAAATTGGAAAGGCAGAAGAAGGACGCCGCCCATGCTTGATACAGTCGTGCAAAGCCCTGACATTGACGCGCTGATGAATGACATCGGCCGCAAGGCCAAGGCTGCCGCGCGACCGTTGGCCTTCGCCTCGACCGACGCCAAGAACGCCGCCCTGAATGCCATGGCTGATGCGATCCTGGCGGACAAGGACCAGATCCTCGCTGAAAACGCGCGGGATCTCGAGGATGCGGCGGGTTCCGACATGCTGCCCTCCTTCATCGATCGGCTGACGCTCACCGACAAGCGCGTCGCGGAGATGGCCGATGGCATTCGCGCGATCGCTTCCTTGAAGGATCCCGTTGGCGAGGTGGTCAGCGCCTGGGATCGTCCCAATGGCCTGAAGATCGAGCGCGTGCGCACGCCGCTTGGCGTGATCGGCGTTATCTTCGAAAGCCGCCCGAATGTGACTGCGGATGCCGGTGCGCTCTGCGTCAAGGCGGGCAATGCCGTTATCCTGCGCTGCGGCTCGGATTCGCGTCGTTCATCGAAGGCTATCTATGAATGCATGGTGCGCGGCCTGAAGGCTGCCGGGCTCCCAGAGCATGCTATCCAGCTCGTTCCGACAACGGATCGCGCGGCGGTTGGTGCCATGTTGCGCGGCTTGGGTGGAGCGATAGACGTGATCATCCCGCGCGGTGGCAAGAGCCTTGTCGCGCGTGTGCAGAACGAAGCCCGGGTGCCCGTCTTCGCGCATCTGGAAGGGCTCTGCCATATCTATGTCGATGCATCCGCCGATCTCGACATGGCCAAGGAGATCGTCGTCAACGCCAAGATGCGGCGGACGGGGATTTGCGGTGCCGTCGAGACCATTCTGGTCGACAGCGCTGTCAGCGACACGCATCTCGTTCCGCTGCTCGATGTTCTCTCGGATGCCGGCTGCGAAGTTCGCGGCTCTTCAAGCGTTGTGAAGGCGGCGCCTGGAACGAAGGTGGCGACCGAGGAAGACTGGTCCACGGAATATCTCGACGCGATCGTCTCGGTCGCTGTCGTCGATGGCATCGATGGTGCGATCAAGCATATCCAGACCTATTCGTCGAACCATACCGAAGCCGTGATCGCCGAAGACCCAGCCGTCGTGGAGCGCTTCTTCACCGAGGTCGATTCCGCCATCCTGCTACACAATGCCTCGACGCAGTTTGCCGATGGCGGTGAATTCGGCATGGGTGCGGAGATCGGCATCGCCACCGGCAAGATGCATGCGCGAGGCCCCGTTGGCGTCGAGCAGCTGACCTCGTTCAAATACCGCGTGCATGGCACCGGCCAAGTCCGGACCTGATGTGATCAACGACGAATTGGACCGACGCTATCTTCGCGTGCCGCATGCCGAGCGGGGCATGGTGGTCGGTCTGTTCGGCGGTTCCTTCAATCCGCCGCACCAGGGTCATGCGCTGGTGGCGGAGATCGCGATCAAGCGGCTTGGTCTCGATCAGCTGTGGTGGATGGTCACTCCCGGCAATCCCCTAAAGGATCCGAGCCAGCTTTTGCCTCTGGCGGAGCGGGTGCGGCTCAGCGAAAAGCTTGCCAAGCATCCGGCTATCAAGGTCACCGCGTTCGAGAAGAAATTCGGTACGACCTTCACCGCGGAAACGTTGGCGCGGATCAAGATCAGCAATCCGCATGTGCATTTCATCTGGATCATGGGCGCCGATAGTCTGAAGACGTTTCATCGGTGGCAGCGGTGGCAGGATATCGCCCGCATGTTCCCGATCGCCGTTATCGACCGGCCGGGTGCAACGCTGTCATTCCTGTCATCGAAGATGGCCAAGACCTTCGACTTCGCGCGTGTCGACGAGGATGATTCGAGAGCGCTCTGGAAGAAGCCGGCGCCTGCCTGGACATTCATCCACGGGCCGAGATCGCGACTGAGCTCGACAGCGATCCGCGCGCAAAAAGGCGCTTAGCTCATTTATCTCAATATCAAGCTGGAAAATGAAAAGCCCGACGGGGGAGGATCCGTCGGGCTTAAAACTTGACCGGCAACTGGGAGGAGGAGTGTTGCCGATCCGTTATCGGACAGCTTGGGAGGAGGAGATCGCTGTCCGATGAGGAGGTTGTATGATGAGTATCACAGAAAGAAAAGCGAAATTGGTGCATCGCAGCAATGCATTTCTGACATGTGTTTAAGTGTCGCACCCATCGCTGTGCTCAATTTGTTGGCATTTTCTGGTGAATTCTCTTGTTTTGGCGTCGCTTAGCCGTTCATTACTGGTCGGTACCAGCCACCTATGTTGCGTCGCAGCGGCGTTTCCGCCATGGTTCACGAACACGTGAAGCTATCTTCATCAAGTGTTACGCGATGCGTTGCGTTCGGCTGAATATAGCGCTGGTCAATGGCTGGGTTCCGTTATATCTCTCCAAACATCTCGAAGTGTTGGGGAAACAATATGCACAATCGTCGTCAATGGGTGAAATTCGCAGCTGTCGCGGTCTCCGCGATCTGGCTTGGCGCAACCGCCGGCACAGCCGTCGCCGCTGAAAAGGTTACGGTCTTTGCCGCCGCAAGCATGAAGAATGCACTTGATGCGGCCAATGCGGAATGGGCCAAGGAAAGCGGCAAGGAAGCTGTCGTCTCCTATGCGGCGAGCTCCGCTCTGGCAAAGCAGATCGAAGGCGGCGCGCCTGCGGATGTGTTCATTTCGGCCGACCTCGACTGGATGGATTATCTCGCCAAGAAGAACCTGATCAAGGCGGACACCCGCTCCAACCTGCTCGGCAACAGCATCGTGCTCGTTGCCGCCAAGGACAAGGTCAAGCCCGTCGATATCAAGCAGGGCTTCGATCTCGCCGGCCTGCTCGGCGACGGGAAGCTCGCCATGGGCGAAGTTAAGTCGGTACCAGCCGGCAAGTATGGCAAGGCAGCGCTTGAAAAGCTCGGCGTCTGGTCGTCGGTCGAAGGCAAGGTCGCAGGCGCTGAAAGCGTGCGTGCGGCGCTGGCGCTGGTCTCGCGCGGCGAAGCGCCGTTCGGCATCGTTTACCGGACCGACGTGAACGCGGATCCGGGCGTTGCCGTTGCCGGTACCTTCCCCGCCGACTCGCACCCGCCGATCACCTATCCGATCGCCATCCTGTCCGAGAGCAAGAATGCCGATACGGCAGCTTATCTCGACTTCCTGAAGTCGGAGAAGGCAGCGCACTTCTTCACCGAACAGGGCTTCACCATCCTGAAATAATTGCGGTTTTATACGCAACTGCCTAGCCTGAAGGCCCGCCACGGTGGGCCTTCGTTTTTTCAGGAGCATTGCATTTGGAAGCACTTGGTCTGAGCAGTGACGAATGGACGGCGATCATGCTCAGTCTGCGCGTGTCGATCGTTGCAATGCTGGCAAGCCTGCCTTTCGGCATCGGTGTCGCGCTGCTTCTGGCGCGGGGACGCTTCTGGGGCAAATCCATTCTCAACGGCATCGTGCATTTGCCGCTTATCCTGCCGCCCGTCGTCACCGGTTTCATCCTGCTCGTGCTGTTTGGCCGGCGCGGGGTGATCGGCGCCTTTCTCGATCAATATTTCGGAATCGTCTTCTCCTTCCGGTGGACGGGGGCAGCACTGGCCTGCGCCGTGATGGCCTTTCCGTTGATGGTGCGCAGCATCCGCCTTTCCATCGAGGCGATCGACCGCAAACTTGAAGAGGCCGCCGGCACGCTCGGCGCCAGCCCGTTCTGGGTCTTCCTGACGGTGACGCTGCCCCTCACCTTGCCCGGCATCATCGCCGGCATGATCTTGGCCTTCGCCAAGGCGATGGGCGAGTTCGGCGCGACGATCACCTTCGTCTCCAATATCCCCGGCGAGACGCAGACGCTGTCAGCCGCGATCTATTCCTTCACGCAGGTTCCGGGCGGGGATGCGGGAGCGCTGCGGCTGACCCTGGTTGCTGTGGCGATCTCCATGGCCGCGTTGCTCGCATCCGAATTCCTGTCACGTCTCATCGGGCGGAGGATCGATCCGCAATGACGCTCGTTGTCCAGGCAAAGCATCGGTTTGACGCGTTCTCGCTCGAGGCGGGGTTCACGTCGGAGCGCGGGATTACCGCGCTGTTCGGCCGTTCGGGCTCAGGCAAGACCTCGATGATCCGGATGATCGCCGGGCTGACACGGCCCGACGACGGACAAATCAGCCTCGACGGCGAGATCCTGACCGATACCGCCAAGCGCATCTTCGTCGCCAAGCATCGCCGGCGGTTCGGCTATGTGTTTCAGGAAGCACGGCTCTTCCCGCATCTTACCGTGCGCCAGAACCTGACCTACGGCCGCTGGTTCGCGCCGAAGGGGGCGCCACGGGAGAGCTTTGAGCGGATCGTCGGCTTGCTCGATATCGAAAGGTTGCTCGGCCGCAGCCCTGAGCACCTGTCCGGCGGCGAAAAGCAGCGGGTGGCGATCGGCCGCGCGCTTCTGTCTTCACCGCGCCTGCTTCTCATGGATGAGCCGCTTGCTGCGCTCGACGAAGCGCGCAAGGCGGAGGTGATGCCGTTCCTTGAGCGTCTGCGCGACGAGATGGATATTCCGATCGTCTATGTCAGCCATTCGGTGGCCGAAGTAGCGCGGCTTGCCGATCAGGTCGTCGTCATGCAGGAAGGCCGGGTTAAGGCCATTGGCACGGCAACCGAGGTACTCAGCCTGCCCGCTGCGTCGCTTGATCGGCGCGAGGCGGGTGCCCTATTGCAGGGGCGTGTGGAGGCCGTGGACGAGCGGCATCGCCTCGCCACCGTTGCGATGGCGACCGTGCGGCTGCATGTGCCAGATGCCGGTCTTGCGCCGGGCAAGGCAGTGCGTGTCCGTATTCCCTCTCGCGATGTGATGCTCGCCACCGAACGGCCGAATGGCCTCAGCGCGCTCAACGTGCTTGAAGGTACGATCCTGGCAGCGACACCGTCCGACGATGCGACCGTAGACGTGACGGTCGATTGCGGCGGTGACGCGATCCTGTCGCGGATCACCAGTTTCTCGGCGGAGCGCATGGCGTTGCGCGAGGGCATGCCGGTGTTCGCCATCATCAAGACGGTTGCGCTGGAGCCTTAGGCTGTTGGCTCGGCGCCATCGAGCAAGCGGTTGCTCTCCAGCCAGGCGAGGTCGTCAGCCAGGGTCACCCGGATCGTTTGCTCCATCTGCCGAAAACGCGCCAGCAGTTCCTCGCCGAATTCAGTCAACGCCGCGCCGCCACCCTTCTGGCCGCCTCGCTGCGATTCCACGACCGGATGCTTGAACATCCGGTTCATTTCGCTGACCAGCAGCCAGGCGCGCCGATAGGACATGTCCATCGCACGGCCGCCGGCGGAGATCGAGCCGGTCTCCTTGATGTGCTCCAGCAGTTCCATCTTGCCGTGCCCAAGGCGGTCTTCATGCGGGAAGCTGATGCGAAGGACCGGGACAAGCGTGTTTTCTAAGGTGTTTTTCATTTGCAATCTTCGCACTGGGACGAAGCATCACTTTACTGAGGGCGACGGCAACTGTACACAGCCCGGCAGGATGCACTTGAGGCTGAGCCATCCGTTGCTGCCGCGCCAAATCCGGCATTCATGCTTTGTGATCGCGGGCGTCTTGAAACATTTATGGTTCGGTGCCTATCTTAACCATGATTTGGTTCGCCAAATCAGTGATGTGCATGCTTTGTCATTCCGAGAAAGGGAAAGCACTGACAACAGTACACGCAAAGGGAAGCACGAAAGTCGTTGTCCCGAAGAGCCCGGAACGTGGCGTTGATGCCGCTGCCCGCGCCCTGCACACCGTCCTCGTCAGCCTCGAGGACTCCAAAGCTGAAGATATCGTTTCCATCGACATTGCCGGAAAATCGGCGCTCGGCGACTTCATGGTTGTTGTCTCGGGCCGCTCGAGCCGCCATGTCATGGCCATTGCCGATCACCTGCTCAGCGACCTCAAGGATGAGGGCTTCGGCTCCGCCCGGGTCGAAGGCCAGGATGCCGGCGATTGGATTCTGATCGATACCGGCGATGTTATCGTGCATGTCTTCCGTCCCGAAATTCGCGAGTTCTACAACATCGAAAAGATGTGGCAGGCTCCCGATCTGGACGAGACGCTGCACTGATACTCCAGCCGGCAGGCTGTCTGGACGCTGCGTCCGGCGCCTGATAGATGGATCTGATTGGGCCGGCGGTGCTTTAGCCCCGGCCTGCGGCACCTTTGAGCCGCGAAAGGCCTGATAGCAGGAGCGGACACATGCGCGTTGGTCTTTTTGCCGTGGGGCGGCTCAAATCCGGCCCAGAGAAGGATCTTGCGGCGCGTTATTTCGACCGCTTCGCGAAGGCCGGTCCCGCCGTCGGCCTCGAATTCTCCCGCGTTGTCGAAGTCGCCGAAAGTCGCGCCTCCAATGCCGATACGCGCAAGCGCGAGGAAGCCGGCATGCTTCAGAAGTCGCTGGCGGAGGGAAGTATCCTCATTCTCCTCGACGAACGCGGCAAGGCGCTCGATAGCGAAGGTTTCGCCACTCTTCTCGGGAATTACCGCGATCAGGGAAAGCGCGACATGTTGATCGCGATCGGCGGCGCCGATGGGCTTGATCCGGCGCTCTACGATCGGGCCGACGCAACGCTGTGCCTGGGCAAGATGACCTGGCCGCATCAACTCGTTCGCACGCTGATCGCCGAGCAGCTCTATCGCGCCGTGACGATCCTCTCCGGCCATCCCTATCATCGTGTCTGAGCGCTCACGATCATTCACGCAGGTGTGTCTTGCGCGAGCGGGCGGCAGGCCTCAATCTTTCTGGCAAAGACGGTCAAATCAGCTTAATCTTCGCGCGGTTTAAGAGGATTTACCGATCGGCATGCCGACACCTGCATCCAAGCGAAACTATGTGATCTTGTCGGTTGCCGTGGCTGGCCTTGCCGCGTCGGTTCTCGGCGTGTCCGGGTGGGTGTCCGCTCTGGCGCAGGAGCAGCCGGCCGCCGCGCAACCGGACTCGCCGTCGACAAGCGCGCCCGTTGCGGCTGCGGCACCTGATCCGGCCGTCGAACTGGAAAAGAAGCGCGACCAGACGCGCAGCGAGCTGGATGCGCTGTCGAAGACCATCAATCTCTCTTCGAGCAAGGTCGCGGAACTGCAGAAGAGCATCGAGGATCTGGACAAGAGCACCAGCAGTGTTCGCCAGGCGCTGATCGATTCCGCGGCGCGGCGCAAGTCGCTGGAAAAGCAGATATTGGAGAGCGAGAAGAAGCTTGCCGATCTCGGCGTGAAGGAAGATGCGGTTCGCCAGTCGCTACACGAGCGGCGCGGGCTGCTGGCCGAGGTGCTCGCGGCACTGCAGCGGATGGGACGCAACCCGCCGCCGGCGCTTCTGGTGACGCCTGATGATGCGCTTGCCTCGGTGCGCAGCGCCATCCTGCTCGGTGCCGTCGTTCCCGGCATCCGCAAGGAGACGGATAAACTCGCCGCCGATCTCGGCAACCTGGCCTCGCTGCAGGCCGCAAGTGCCGCCGAGAAGGCCGGCTTGACGACGACGATGACCAACAGCCTCGAGGAAGAGCGGCGCATGGATTTGCTTCTCGCCGAGAACGAGAAATTGAGCCGGAGCAATACAGCCGAGCTCAATGCCGAGCGACAGCGCTCCGAGGAACTCGCAGGCAAGGCCACGAGCCTGGAGAGCCTTGTGGCGTCGATGGAAAGCGAGATTTCATCCGTTCGCCAGGCGACCGCCGCGGCGCGCCAGGCGGAGGAAAATCGCAGGCTGCTGACGGATGAACAGCGCGCGCAGGCCAAGGCTTTGGCGGACAGCGGGGTGCCCGATAAAAACCGCATTGCGCCCGCATATCCGTTCGGAGAATTGAAGGCTAAGCTGGAGTTGCCCGTTGCCGGCGACATCCTGCGCCAGTTCGGCGATGCCGATGGAACAGGCCATGAGGCGATGGGTATGACGCTGGCGACCAACCCGGAGACGGTGGTTACCGCACCGGCGGATGGTCTGATCGTTTATGCCGGCGCGTTTCGCAGCTATGGGCAGATGATCATTCTCGATGCCGGCGACGGATATCACCTGGTTCTCTCCGGAATGGAGACCATGAACGCGCGGCAGGGCAAGTTTGTTTTCGCCGGCGAACCGCTTGCGGTGATGGGTGCGAAAAGAGTGGCCAGTGCGACTGCATTGGCGCTGGAAACAAACCGACCAACGCTTTACATTGAATTTCGAAAAGACGGAAAGCCGGTCGATTCCCGACCATGGTGGACCGCCAAAGACACCGGAAAGGCACGCAATGATTCGTAGGGCTTCTCTTGTTCTGGTTGGCGCATTGATGGGTGCGACGGCCATGAGCGTCATCTATTCCGCCGGTGTGCCCGCGGAAGCGGCGGGGGCGTCCACCTACAAGGAACTGTCCGTTTTCGGTGACGTATTCGAGCGTGTTCGCGCCCAGTATGTGACGCCGCCGGCTGAGGACAAGCTGATCGAAAATGCCATCAACGGCATGCTGTCGTCGCTTGACCCGCACTCGAGCTACATGAACGCCAAGGACGCGGCGGACATGCAGACCCAGACCAAGGGCGAGTTCGGCGGTCTCGGCATCGAAGTCACGATGGAAGACGAGCTGGTCAAGGTCATCACGCCGATCGACGATACGCCGGCCGCCAAGGCAGGTGTTCTCGCGGGCGATTATATCTCGGAAATCGACGGACAGTCTGTTCGTGGCCTGAAGCTTGAAGACGCTGTCGAGAAGATGCGCGGTGCCATCAACACCCCGATCAAGCTGACGCTGATCCGCAAGGGCGCCGACAAGCCGATCGAACTGACGATCGTTCGCGATGTCGTGGCCGTGCAGGCGGTCAAGTCGCGTGTCGAGGATGATGTCGGGTATCTCCGCATCATCTCGTTCACCGAAAAGACCTACCCGGACATGGAAAAGGCGATCGAGAAGATCAAGAAGACCGTTCCGGCCGACAAGCTCAAGGGCTACGTGCTTGACCTGCGCCTCAACCCGGGCGGTCTGCTCGACCAGGCGATCCAGGTATCGGATGCGCTTCTGCAGCGCGGCGAGGTGGTTTCCACGCGTGGCCGCAATCCGGACGAAACCCGCCGCTTCAATGCCGGCCCTGGCGATCTGACGGATGGAAAGCCTGTGATCGTTCTGATCAACGGCGGCTCGGCTTCGGCATCGGAAATCGTCGCCGGCGCCCTGCAGGATCTGCGTCGCGCCACGGTTCTCGGCACACGCTCCTTCGGCAAGGGATCGGTCCAGACCATCATTCCGCTCGGCGAGAACGGCGCGCTTCGCCTGACGACGGCGCTCTACTACACGCCGTCGGGCCGCTCGATCCAGGGCACAGGCATCACGCCTGACATCAAGGTCGAAGAGCCGCTGCCGGATGATCTGAAGGGCAAGATGGTGACCGAGGGCGAATCCGCACTGCGCGGCCACATCAAGGGCCAGAGCGAGACGGACGAAGGCTCGGGCTCCGTCGCCTACGTGCCGCCGGATCCGAAGGATGACGTGCAGCTCAACTACGCACTCGACCTTCTGCGCGGCAAAAAGACGGATCCGTCTTTCCCGCCGAACCCTGAAAAGGCCGTCAGCGCCAAGTAACGATCAGATGAGGCGTCAGGCCGGATGAGGATCCGGCCTGACGCCTTTTTGCTGTCCTGTCGATGGAAGCAGCCGAAGAATGAATACCGATCTGCACGCGCCCCTTGGACAGAACCGCAAGCCTGGCGGCAAGCGCCCTGGCGTCTTGCGCACGGGGCGGGTGGTTGCCGGGCTTTGCCTCGTGCTAATCGGCGGCTTTTCGGTCTATACCGCCTTTCGCGGCGATGGCCTGAAGCGCGAGACGCCGCCCGCCAAGGAGCAGGCCTCCGCCGTTCCCACCGACACCACTCAACAGACCGCCACGCCCGATGCGACGCCTCTCAACGGCATGCCGCGCAGCGACGCGAATTCCGGCGCCAATGTCGAGCGCATGACGACGGGGGATGGCTCGGTGGTGACCAAATACAGCCCGAAGACCCGTGATGGAAACGGCCCCGTTCTGATCGACGCCATGCAGGTGGGCCAGGATCCGCGAATGGCCGCGCTGCCGAACGATGCCCTGCTCGAGGCGTCGTCGTTCGGACGGTTGCCGATCGTTGGCCCCGATGGCCGCCGGCCGATGGATCAGTATGCACGGCCATGGTCGGGGACTCATGGGACGCGGATCGCGATCGTCGTGAGCGGTCTTGGCCTCAGCCAGACGGGCACGCAGCGGGCGATCCAGCAGTTGCCCGAGGAGGTGACGCTCGCATTCGCCGCCAGCGGCAACAGCCTGCAGCGCTGGATGCAGGAGGCGCGTCGATCCGGCCACGAAATCTTGATCCAGGTGCCGCTGGAGCCTTTCGATTACCCGGCGAACGATCCTGGGCCTGACACGTTGCTGACGTCGAAAAGCGTGGCCAAGAATATCGAGAGCCTGCACCGGGCGATGGGCGAAATCACCAACTATACCGGCGTGCTGAACTACCAGGGCGGCCGTTTCCTTTCGGATGCGAATGCGCTTGAGCCTGTCATGCGCGATATCGGCAAGCGCGGGCTGTTGTTTCTCGACGACGGAACCTCGGCTCAGTCGAAGACCGCCGCGATCGCCAAGGGTACGGAGACGCCCTACGCCTTTGCGGACGTGCAGCTCGACGGGCAGGTGGATTTCAACGCGATCACCAACAAGCTGGATGAGCTCGAGCGCGCGGCCAAGCGCAACGGCCAGGCGATCGGCGTTGCCTCGGCATTTGACGAGAGCATCGATGCCATTTCAAAATGGACGGAAGAAGCGGCGATGCGCGGCATCGAGATCGTCGGGATCGCCGCACTGACCAATGATCCAAAGAAACCCTAGCAGAGACAACCATGAGCCAATCGACCGTTAAAGCCGAAGATCTGCCTTATCGCCCCTGCGTCGGCGTGATGATCCTCAACCGCGCCGGGCTCGTCTGGGCCGGCCGCCGGATTCCGGCGGAGAATTCGGAATATGACGGCTCACCGCAGCTGTGGCAGATGCCGCAGGGAGGCATCGACAAGGGCGAGGACCCGCTGACGGCGGCCTATCGCGAGCTCTATGAAGAGACGGGGATGAAGACGGTGACGCTGCTTGCCGAGGCGAAGGACTGGATCAACTACGATCTGCCGCCGCAGCTGATCGGTATCGGGCTCAAGGGCAAGTTTCGCGGGCAGACGCAGCGCTGGTTCGCTTTCCGCTTCGATGGCGATGAGAGCGAGATCGCCATCAACCCGCCGCCGGGTGGGCATTCCGCGGAATTCGACGCCTGGGACTGGAAGCCGATGGCGGAGTTGCCGGAGCTGATCGTATCCTTCAAGCGCGGTGTCTACGAACAGGTGGTCAGCGAGTTCAGCCATCTCGCGGGATTGCCGGCCGCCTGATTGATGGTACCTGATTTGGATGCCGGCCGCCTGGGCGACCGGCTCCTGTGGCTTGATTATTCGGCTTGGTCGGCGGAGTCGGCGTTCAGCTGGCCATACTTGGCCTCGCCGATCTTGCCGAGCAGCTCAAGCTGCGTTTCGAGGAAGTCGATGTGGCCTTCTTCGTCCATGAGGAGCTCTTCGAAGAGCTTCATGGAAACGTAGTCGCCTGCCTCATGACAGATATCGCGGGATTTCTTGTAGGCGGTGCGGGCGTCGTATTCGCCGGCGAGATCCGCTTCCAGAACTTCCTTGACGTTCTGGCCGATGCGCAGCGGCGCAAGCGTCTGCAGGTTGGGGTGGCCTTCGAGGAAGATGATGCGTGCGACGAGCTTGTCGGCGTGCTGCATTTCTTCGATCGATTCAGCGCGCTCTTTCTTGGCAAGCTTGGTGTAGCCCCAATCCTCGAGCAAACGATAGTGAACCCAGTACTGATTGACAGCACCAAGCTCCAAAAAGAGGGCCTCGTTAAGCCGCTCGATGACTTTTTTGTCGCCTTTCAATGTCCGCTCTCCTGTTTTCTTCATGGAAGTTTCTGAGGCGGGACATGAAATCAAATATTTCGGCATCCGTCGAGTGCCGACGGGCGTGATAGTCCTCGGTCGTCTGAATGATGATGTCGACCACATTCGGGAAACAACCGCAGCAACGGCCGCGTTTTTCCATGGCGTGGTAGACTTTCGCAGGGACAATAAGCTGCCAACAGTCCTCATCGAGAAGGCTGTTGATAACCTCCCGGATTTCAGTGTCGGTTATGTAATTGCAGCTGCAGACAAGCACGTCTTCATTCCAAACATGACAATGACTATCGTCTTTTTGCTAAAGAAGACGCTTGTTGTCAAGAAAGATTCATATTCGGGCACTCCCGCTTCGCTCGCCTTCCGGCTCGCTTACGATCCAATCGAAACGGATGGCTCTCCGCCTGCGACAACGTCCGAACGGACCCGCCATTGAAAATCAATGAAAATTACGGCCCTTCGGCATGACCGAGGCCGTGGCTTCATTCCGCCCACGATTGTCTCGCGTGGTTATTCTTTTTTCCATCACCGCCTTCTCCAATGTCTCGCTGAGCTTCTTCTGCCGGGGATCGGCGGTCGGTCGGCGCGCTTCGTCCGAGCGGTCGCAGACGCCGAAGCGGTTGGCCTCCTTCTGCAATAGCCCCAAGGCGTGCGTCATGTCCTCGATGTGATCGACAACCGTATGGATCACCCCGCTCTGGCTCTGCAGCTTGCCGCGGATCTTGACGAGCCGGGCGCCCATGACGATGGCGCGGTATTTCTCGAAGGTCTTCGGCCAGACGATGGCATTGGCGACACCGGTTTCATCCTCCAGCGTCATGAAGATCACGCCCTTGGCCGAGCCCGGGCGCTGACGCACCAGAACGAGGCCGGCGATCGTCACCCACCGGCCGTTAGGAACCTTGAGCAGGTCGACGCTGCGGGTAATGCCGATCCCACGCAGTTCGTCGCGCAGGAAGGACAGAGGGTGCGCCTTGAGCGACAGGGACAGATACCGGTAGTCCTCGACCACCTGCTCGCCCGGCAGCATCTCAGGCAACTTGGCCTCAGGCTCGACCTGCAGGTCGAGATGGGATGCCTGATCGAACAGCGGCAACCGTTCGGCCGCGCTCTTCACATCGAGCGCGCGGACCGCCCATAGCGCTTCGCGCCGGGACAGGCCGATGCTGTTGAAGGCGTCCGCATCCGCCAGCCGCTCGATATCGGATTTGTCGAGGCTCGAGCGCAGCCAGAGATCGCGGATGGAGGTATAGCCCGCCTTCCTGTTTGCCATAAGCTTCTCGCGTATGGCCTCCTCGGATAGCCCCTTTACCTGGCGAAAGCCGAGGCGAACGGCGTGATTGGCCTTGATGACATCAGTCATCTCACGATGACGAAAGTCGATCCGACGACCATCGAAGCGTCCGTCTTCCAGAAGGCAGTCCCAATCCGAGCTGTTGATGTCGACCGGCCGGATCTCCACGCCGTGCTCCCTGGCGTCGCGGACCAGCTGCGCCGGCGCGTAGAAGCCCATCGGCTGCGAGTTCAGCATGGCTGCACAGAAGACATCGGGGTAATAGGCCTTCACCCAGGAGGAGGCGTATACGAGCAGCGCGAATGAGGCTGCGTGGCTTTCCGGAAAGCCGTATTCGCCAAAACCCTTGATCTGGTTGAAGCACTGTTGTGCGAATTCTTTCGAATAGATCTTCTTGGACATCATGCCGTCGATGAAGCGCTTTTCGAAATTGCCGATCGTGCCGGTTCGCTTGAAGGTCGCCATCGCCCGGCGCAACTGATCGGCTTCCGCCGGCTTGAAACCGGCCGCGGTGATGGCGATCTGCATAGCCTGTTCCTGAAAGAGAGGGACACCAAGTGTCCGCTCAAGAACACCTTCCAGTTCTGGGCTCGGATAGTCGATCGGAATACCTTGCCGTCGCTGCTCTCTGCGCTTCAGATATGGGTGGACCATGTCGCCCTGGATTGGGCCGGGCCGGACAATCGCCACCTCGATCACCAGATCGTAGAATTCTCTTGGGCGCAGGCGTGGCAGCATGCTCATCTGCGCCCGGCTTTCGATCTGGAATACGCCGAGAGTATCAGCCCGGCAGATCATGTCATAGACGGGCTCTTCGTCTTCGTGTTTGGCATTGCCGAGATCCGCGAGGGTCTTCTTCTCGTCGTAATGCAGCAGAAGAAGGTCGAAGGCCTTGCGCAGGCAGGTCAGCATGCCGAGTGCCAGAATGTCGACCTTCAATATCTTCAAATTGTCGAGATCGTCCTTGTCCCACTCGATCATGTAACGGTCCGGCATGGCCGTGTTCATGATGGGCACGACCTCGTCGAGCCGATCGCGAGTGATGACGAAACCACCGACATGCTGGGTGAGGTGGCGGGGAAAGCTCAGAAGCTCTGAGGCATATTTCAGCACGTTGTTGGTCACGACGTTTCCGGTATCGAGACCGGCAGCCTTGGCCTCGCGTTCCGAAAGCTTGTCGTCAGACCAGCCCCAGACCAGACTGCCAATCGCCGACTGGACGTCTTCCGACAGGCCAAACGCCTTTGCGACCTCCCGCCCTGCAGAACGCGTGCGGTAACTGGTCACGGCCGCCGTGAGGCCGGCATGCTCCTTTCCGTATCGCTGGTATATGTGCTGGATCACCTCTTCACGCCGGTCGTGCTCGAAATCGACATCGATGTCGGGGGGCTCGTCGCGGTCCGTGGACATGAAGCGGTCGAAGAGAAGCTTGTTCTTCTCCGGATTAACCTCGGTGATTTCCAGGCAGTAGCAGATGACCGAGTTGGCAGCCGAGCCACGGCCCTGGCAAAGAACATGTAACTTGTATCGGGCATGCATGATGATCCTGTGGACCGTCAGGAAATAAGGCGCGTATTGTTTTTCCTTGATTAGTTCCAGCTCATAGCGGATCTGCGCTCTGGTTTCCTCCTTCATCTCCTCTGGAAAACGTCTGGCGGCTCCGGCCCAGGTCAGGCGTTCAAGTGTCTCGTAAGGGGTTTCACCCTCGTCGTTTTCATCCGGGTAATTGTGCTGCAGGTCATCGAGGCAAAAACTCAACCCGTCGAAGAACCTTTGTGTATTGATGACCGCGTCCGGATGATCCCTGAAAAGACGTTTCATTTCACGTTCGTCTTTCAGATGGCGTTCTGCATTCGGCGCCAACAGGAAGCCTGCCTTATAGATTGGAACGTGTTCACGTATCGAGGTGACGACGTCCGACAAGGGGCGGCGAGCCGCTTCGTGAAATAGCGGCTGGTTGGTGGCGATGAGAGGCACACGGTTGCGGGCGGCCAGCATGGAAAGAACGGAAAAAACGCGCCTATCGCGGCCGTCATAAGCGGGCGTCAGTGCCATGTGGAACTTACCCTGGAAACGCTCCCGCAGGCGTTGGAGGCAGGCTTCGAAGGCGGGGTGACGACTGGTATCGTCGGCGATTGATGGGTTGGGAACAAGCGCCAGCATCATCCGGTCTCCCCATTCGATAAGGTCGGCCTCCTGCAAGAGGCAACTGCCCTTTTCCGCGCGCAGATTACCGGCGCTCAGCAGGCGACAAAGATGGCCCCAGCCTTTTCGGTCTTGTGGATAGGCCAGAATGTCCGGGGTCTCATCCGAGAAAACGAGACGAGCCCCCGGCTGAAAGCGAATTGGGTCGAGAACGGTTTCTGGCTTCTCGTCCCCCTGCAGTCGTCCCTGCTGTTTTCGCTCGTATTTTTCTTTGATCGCCTTGGCTTGGGCATGCGCCCTGACGACGCCGGCCACAGAGTTGGTGTCGGCAATGCCGAGACCGCCCAGTTTCAGGAGCGTGCCCTGCAGCACCATCTCCTCAGGCTTGGATGCACCTTCCAGAAAGGAGAAGTTCGTCTTGGCGCCGATCTCGAAAAAACCGGCGTTCATGCGAGCATTCCATGCATGTACCAGCTTTGCTTTTCATCGTAGCCGTAAAGGCCTTCGCGATAGATCCAAAACCGATAGCCCTGATCGTCCTCGATGCGAAAATAATCGCGCGAGGGCTTATCCTTGTCGTCGGTCTTGTCTTTCATCCACCATTCTTCAGCAATCCGTTCAGGCCCCTCGCTTTTGACGACGCGGTGGCGCATGCGGCGCCATTGAAAGCTGACGGGTGCGCCGTCGGGAACCTCTACGGCGAAAGCATCCATGGGTTCCGGCCGTTGCAAGAGACGGACCGGTCTTTCGCTGCGCGCTGGTGGTGTAATGATTTGCTCAATTCGGGATGCCGATAAAGCGTCGATCGCGGGGACGAGAATAGCCGCCCTTTCTGGTATATGGCTTTCGCGTAACTGAAAGGTTTGCAGGCAATCGACACCGAGCCTTGCCGAAACGCGATCAACGAAGATGGCCAGCGATGCGTCCGTTTGACGGTGCCCCTCGAAATCGCTCTGGGCCGTATCGAAATTTTCGTGGCGCAGGACATTGAGGCGTAGAATCTCAAATCCGTAGCCGGCATCGAGATCGTCATGGACAGCCTGCAGGCGTTCGGTGAAGAGGACGGCGATGCGCCTTGGTTCCCGCAGCGGCCTTGTCGTGCCGGCCGCGATGCGGAAGACCTT
>Ga0307405_10000204_pt1 | contig 21623 bp, 17 predicted proteins | sample 322Cmetagenome_2_FD_203311 | JGI IMG/M metagenome (GOLD analysis project Ga0307405, IMG submission 203311) | Maize rhizosphere microbial communities from greenhouse at UC Davis, California, United States - 322HYB-C-1 | ecosystem: Host-associated > Plants > Roots > Rhizosphere > Soil | place...
ATCGCGCTCCACCCCGCGCCCGAGCCGATAAGCCTGCGCCATGTTGAACTGCGCGTCGGGGTTGCCCTGCGCAGCCGGCTCGCGCCATTCGCGCACCGCCGCGGCATAATCCCCCCGGCTCCACGCATCGACCCCCGCCTTGACGTCGGCGAGCGCAGGCGCGGCTACGGCTAGCGCAGCGCCGGCGGCGAACAACGACAGTGCGTGTGCGAACCTCATAATCCGTTTCGGTCCCCCGAGTCCCTCCTAGGGAAAGACTGACATAGTGAATGGTCGGTTAGCAAAAGGTTTCTAACCTGGCCTCACCCGCCGTCATTGGCTGGGTAACAGTCGTTAACCTTAAATTAGGGGTATCCTGCGATCCCGGCACCCGGCCCGCCTTCGTGCGGCGCAGGACAGGAACAGCAGGGGGGACGGGCCTGTGCGAGTATTGGCATTGGCTTCACAGAAGGGGGGATCCGGCAAGACGACGCTGTCGGGTCACCTGGCCGTGCAGGCACAGCGCGCCGGCGCCGGACCGGTAGTGCTGATCGACATCGACCCGCAGGGCTCGCTCGCGGACTGGTGGAACGAGCGCGAGGCCGAATATCCTGCTTTCGCCCAGACCACCGTCTCGCGGCTCGCCAGCGACCTTCAGATCCTGCGGCAGCAAGGCTTCAAGCTGGCCGTCATCGACACGCCGCCGGCGATCACCATGGCGATCCAGTCGGTGATCGGCGTGGCCGAACTGATCGTCGTGCCGACCCGTCCGAGCCCGCACGACCTGCGCGCCGTCGGCGCCACCGTCGACCTGTGCGAGCGCGCCGGCAAACCGCTGGTCTTCGTGGTCAACGGCGCCACGCCCAAGGCCAAGATCACTTCGGAAGCCGCGGTCGCGCTGAGCCAGCACGGCACTGTCGCGCCGATCACTCTGCATCACCGCACCGACTTCGCGGCCTCGATGATCGACGGCCGCACGGTGATGGAGGTCGATCCAGACAGCCGCAGCGCCGCCGAGGTCACCGCGCTGTGGAGCTACGTCGCGGACCGGCTCGAGAAGAATTTCCGGCGCACGGTGTTCGCCGTGCCCCATGCCATTTCGCCGCTACCGGGCGCCCATCGTCCCGCAGGCGGCTTCGGCCGCCGGGTCGCACAGTAAGGACGGGCGGGACATCACCATGAGCGACGCCAGCTTCGCCTCCCTCAATTCCTCGCTGCTCGCCCGCAAGGGCGGCGCTCGGCCCGCCATGCGGCCGCAGTCCGCGCTGATCGCGGGCCATGCGGCAGCCTTGCCGGACAATATCGAGGATCTCGGCTGGAACGACCTGGGCGCCGACGAGGAGTCCGCGCGCGAAGCCGAGGTTCTCCAGTTGACGCCCTTCCCCGCCAATCCCGCGACCGCGGCCGAGGCGCGCGAAATGGATCATGCGGCGCACGGCCAGCTCGAAGAAGGTGCCTTACCGGAGCCGCCGGTCCGCCAGCAGCAGGCCGTGCTCGCCGAACGGGTGAACGCGACAGTGGACACCCACGACGCCAGCGTCCGCCGCTCCGCGCTCGAACGGGGCAAGCGCGCCGCCTTCACACTGCGGCTCGATGCCGACCGGCACCTCAAGCTGCGGCTCGCCTGCACAGTCCGCAATCGCAGCGCGCAGCAGATCGTCACCGAAGCGCTCGACGCGCTGCTCGGCCAAATGCCCGAACTCGACAGCCTTGCGGCACAGATCGAGCGATAGTGAAAGATCCGGGGGGACAATCATGATCCGCACAGCCAAGACCACCCGTCTCGCCGCGCTGGCGCTGACCACCGCGCTCGCGACCGCGGCGCTGAGCGGCTGCACCACGAAAGCCGCGCCGCCCGCGACCCTCTCCGCGAGCAAGGCGCAGAGCGCGCTGGGCGAAGGTGAAGTCAGCGAGGCCATCGCGCACGCCGAAGCCGCGGTTCTCGCCGCGCCGCGCGATGCGCAGTACCGCGCCATGCTTGGCGCCGCCTATCTGGAAGCGGGCCGGTTCCAGTCGGCTGCGACCAGTTTCCAGGATGCCATGTCGCTCGGCGACAACTCGCCGCGTACCGCGCTCAGCTATGCGCTGGCCCAGACTGCGGTGGGCAACTACCCTAAGGCCGTCGCCGTGCTCGACGACTGGCGCGACGATCTCGATCCGGCCGATCTCGGCCTGGCACTGGCCTTGGCGGGGCGGCCCGACGAAGGCGCCAACGTGCTCGCCAACGCACTGCGCGCCGGGCAGAACACGGCCAAGGTGCGCCAGAACCTCGCCTATGCCTACGCGCTCCAGGGCAACTGGCGCGCGGCGCGGCTGATGGTCGCGGAGGACGTTCCCGCCGATCAGGTCGGTGCTCGGATCGCCGAGTGGGCGCGCGCGGTTCAGCCGGAGATGTATCAGGCGCGCGTCGCCAAGCTTCTCGGCGCGCCGGTCGTGCACGATGCCGGCCAGCCGATCGGCCTCGCCCTGAGCAACCACCCCAGTTCCGAACAGCTCGCCGCCGAAGCCGCGGCGCTCGCCCAGCTAGGTGCCGGGGAAGCTCCGCACGCGCTCGCGTCGTCCGCGCCCGCGGGCGAGCTCGAGCCGGTCGATCCCGCGCCGCAGCTCGCGCTGGCCGCGCCGCAGGTTGCGGCTCCCACCGACGTGCGCACCGCTTTCGCCGCGCCAGCGCCGGCAGGCGCGACGCCCGCGCAGATCACCGAGAGCATGGTCGCCTTCATCTCCAACCCGGTCGTGCAGAAGATGCCTGCGCGCTACGGCGCGGAAGCCGCGCCGCCTCGCGAGACCCGCACCATCGCAGAGACAGCGGCAGCCGCTACTGACGCCGCGGACGGCAAGCACCTGGTCCAACTCGGCTCGTTCGCGAGCCGCGAAGGCGCGCGGCGCGCCTGGGGCATCTATGCGCGCGAGTATCAGGGACTCGACCGTTACCGGATGGTCATCACCGAGGCGCAGGTGCGCGGAAAGACCTACTATCGTGTCTCTGCGGGTGGCCTCGAACGGGCCGATGCCCGCTCGATGTGCTCGACTGTCAAGGCGCGCGGCCAAGGCTGCTTCGCCTGGGCCGAGGGCCGTCCCTTGCCGGGCGCGGTCGACACCGGAGTGCGCATGGCTCGACGCTAAGTCAGCCGACAAACGTTCCTTCCTCCTGGGAGGGCTCGCTGTTCGCTAGAGCGTCACACCGCCCTTGAAGAGGGCGAGCACGCGGCCTTGCGTCGGCTGACCGTCGAAAGGCGTGTTACCGGCGGTCGCCTCCATCTTGCGGCTGTCGACGATCCACGGCTTCTCCGGGTCGATCAGAACCACATCGGCTTCGCACCCTTCCCGCAGGACGCCCGCATCCACGCCGAGCAACCGCGCGGGCGCGCCCGCGAGCAGGTCGAAGGCGCGGGACCAGTCGATCACCCCGTCGCGCACCAGCGTCAGCGTCATGGCCAACAGCGTTTCGGCCCCCGCCATGCCAGGCTCCGCATCGGCGAAGGGCAATCGCTTGTCCTCCGCACCCCTTGGATCGTGGCCCGAGGCGATCACATCGATCGTGCTGTCGCCGATCGCCTCGATCACCGCCTTGCGATCGTCCTCGCACCGCAGCGGCGGCGAGAGGCGCGCGAACGTGCGGAAATCGCCGGTCGCCAGGTCGGACAGCATGAAATGCGCCGGCGTCACCCCAGCAGTCACCGCCACGCCGCGGCGCTTGGCGGCGCGGACCAGATCGAGCGCGGCACGGGTCGTGACCTGGCGCAAATGCAGCCGCGCGCCGCTTAGTTCGGCCAGCGCGATATCGCGCGCCACCGCAAGCGCCTCGGCCTCAGCAGGCGCGCTGGGCAGGCCGAGGCGGGTGGCGATCTCGCCTGCTGTCGCCGCCGCCGAACCGACCAGGCCGCCATCCTCCGCATGAGTCACCACCACGAGCTCGAGCATCGCGGCATATTGCAGCAGCCGCAGCATCACGCCCGAATCGGCGATCCATCGCCGTCCCGTCGCAACCCCGCGGGCGCCCGCGTCCTTCATCAGCGCGATCTCGGCAAGCTCGGTCCCGCCGAGGCCTTGCGTGGCCGCGGCGAGCGGGTGGACCCACAGGTCGGGCTTGCCGCTCTTGGCGATGAACGAGACGCGGCTCGGCAGGTCGAGCGCGGGGTTCTGATCCGGCATCAGCGCCGCGCGGGCGATGCCGCCGAAGCGAAACGCGGGCTTGTCGATCGCAAAGACGCCGAAGTCGATCAGCCCGGGTGCGACGAGCTTGCCCTTTGCGTCGAGCGTCTCGTCGCCCTCCTGCGGGGCAATCTCGCCGAGTGCCGCAATCCGTCCCCCCGCGAGACGAACCGAGCCCGCGCGGACGCCGTCGGGCGTGACCAGCCGGCCGCCGGTGATCGTGAGAGGCCGCACCTGCTTCATACCCATTGCCCGTCGTTCCAACCCGGCACGCCCCGCGCCTTGCGGGTCAGCACGTCGAGGCAGGCCATGCGAATCGCGACGCCCATTTCGACCTGGCGGGTGATAATCGAGCGGTCGAGCATGTCGGCCACGTCGCTGTCGATCTCGACCCCACGGTTCATCGGGCCCGGGTGCATGACCAGCGCGTCGGGCGCGCAGCGCTCCAGCCGTTCGCGGGTCAGGCCGTAGAGGTGGTGGTATTCGCGCGCCGAAGGGATGAACTGGCCGCTCATCCGTTCGGTCTGCAGGCGCAGCATCATCGCCACGTCCGCGCCTTCGAGCGCAGCGTCGAAATCGTGGAACGGCTGCGCGCCCATAGCCTCGACGCCAGAGGGCATCAGTGCGGGCGGTGCACAAAGGCGCACAGAGGCACCGAGCGCCTGCAGACAGAGCACATTGGAGCGCGCCACGCGGCTGTGTAGAATGTCCCCGCAGATCGTCACCGTCAGCCCGGTGAAATCCTCGCTCCCTTCGCCCCGATCCTCCAGCGCATGCCTCAGCGCGAGCGCATCGAGCAACGCCTGCGTCGGATGCTCGTGCTGGCCGTCGCCGGCATTGAGCACCGGGCAGTCGACCTTGCTCGCGATCAGATCCACCGCGCCGCTAGATCCGTGGCGGATCACGATCGCGTCGGCGCGCATGGCGTTGAGCGTGATCGCGGTGTCGATCAGCGTCTCGCCCTTCTTCACGCTCGATTGCGCGGCATGCATGTTGACGACGTCCGCCCCGAGCCGCTTGCCCGCGATCTCGAAGCTCAGCAGCGTGCGGGTCGAGTTCTCGAAGAACGCGTTGATGATGGTGAGGCCGGCCAGCTCGTCACAGTGCTTGGACGGTTGGCGGTTGAGCTCCACCCACTGCTCCGCCTCGGCGAGCAGGAACAGGATCTCGTGCCGCTCGAGCTGCGCAATGCCGGTCAGGTCGCGATGCGGAAAGGCGCGCGCGCCTGCCGGAAAGCGGCCCGGTGTGTCGTGGGTTCCCATCGATGCCATTGAAGCCATGCCCTTAGGCGCATGTGCCTCCTTCGTCGAGCCCCGTCAGCCGCTCGCGCGCTTTCGGGTGGAACCTTTCGTCCGCACTCCCTAGGGTTCATGCTGGGACGATACTTCCGGAGAATTCGAACTGATGAGCTTCGCAGGCAAGGTTTGGCGATTGCTGGTGGGCATCAAGGACGGGATGAGCCTCCTGTTCCTGTTGCTCTTTTTCATGGCGCTTTATGCCCTTCTGACCGCCCGGCCCAGCCCTGCCCAGGTGCGCGAAGGCGCACTGCTGCTCGAGCTCGACGGCGTCGTGGTCGAGGAGAAGTCGGAGATCGATCCGCTCGCCGTGCTGCTGAGCGGAGAGCCGCCGATCACGGAGTTCCAGTCGCGCGATCTCGTTCGCGCGATAGACGAGGCGGCGACCGACGACCGGGTCAAGGCGATCGTGCTTGATCTCACCTCGTTACTCGGCGGCGGGCAGGTGCACCTGCAGGATATCGGCGAAGCGCTCGACCGCGTGCGCGCGGCCGACAAGCCGGTGCTGACCTATGCCGTGGCCTATGGCGACGATGCGATGATGCTGGCCTCGCATGCCGGCGAAGTCTGGGTCGATCCGCTGGGCGGCGCGATCATCGCCGGGCCGGGAGGTTCGAACGTCTATTTCGGCGAGTTGCTCGAGAACCTCCAGGTCAACGCGCACATCTACAAGGTCGGCGAGTACAAATCGGCGGTCGAACCCTATTCGCGTTCCGATATGTCGCCCGAAGCACGCGAGAACTACCAGGCGCTCTACGGCGCGCTGTGGGAAGAGTGGCAGGCCAACGTGAAGAAGGCGCGGCCGCAGATTCAGCTCGACCGTGTGACCCAGCAGCCGGTCGAATGGATCGCCGGCGCCGATGGCGATCTCGCGACCGCCGCGATGGAAGCCGGCCTCGTCGACAAGCTGGGCAGCAAGACCGAATTCGGCGAGCGCGTGGCCGAGATCGCCGGCGCGGACACCTGGGACGACACCCCCGGAAAGTACGCCCATACCGAGCTCGACCCGTGGCTTGCGGACATCGAGCCGGAGCAGCCGGGCAAGAAGATCGGCGTCGTCACGATCGCGGGAACGATCGTCGACGGCGATGCCGGGCCCGGCACAGCGGGTGGCGACCGCATCCGCGACATCCTGCTCGATGCGCTCGACGAGGATCTGGCCGCGCTGGTCGTGCGGGTAGATTCGCCCGGCGGCTCGGTCACCGCGTCGGAAGAAATCCGCCGCGGTATTCTGCGCCACAAGGCGAAGGACATTCCGATCGTCGTCTCGATGGCGAACGTGGCGGCGAGCGGCGGCTATTGGGTCTCGACCCCCGCCGACCGCATCTTCGCCGAGCCCGAGACGATCACCGGTTCGATCGGCATCTTCGCGGTCATTCCCACGTTCGAGAACGCGGCGGCCAACTGGGGCATCCACGCCGATGGCGTGCGCACCACGCCGCTGTCGGGCCAGCCCGACCTGATCGGCGGGTTCACGCCCGAGATCGAGGCGATCCTGCAGAGCTCGATCGAGAACGGCTACCGCGACTTCCTGACGCGGGTCGCCGAATCGCGCAGCATGACACCGGAACAGGTCGACGCCATCGGCCAGGGCCGCGTGTGGGACGGCGGCACCGCGCGCCAGATCGGCCTGGTCGACCAGTACGGCGGGCTCGACGATGCGGTCGCCTGGGCCGCCAAGCAGGCCAAGCTGGAGGACGGCGGCTGGCATCTCGAATTCCTCGGCGACGAGGTGCAGCCTTACGATTCGTTGATCCGCCAGATCATCGCGGGCGAAAGCGCGCGAAGCGGTGACATCTTCGCCCTGGTCGCGCGCCGCGAGCAGACGCTGCTGGCACGCGTAGCCAGCGATGTGGATCGGCTGCTGTCGGTAAGCGGAATGCAGGCCTACTGCCTCGCCTGCCCGCCTTCGCCCGAGGCGAAGGCGCGGGTCGTCGAGCCGAAGGGCTGGCTGGCGCGCATGTTCGCCTTTCTGAGCTGACGCGCCAAGGCCGCAACCGCACCCGTCATCCCAGCGAAAGCTGGGATTGCTTTCCGCCAGCCCGGACTCGGCTGCACGCGATCCCAGCTTTCACTGGGATGACGCGAGGGAAGGCGGGCGACGTTCGCGCTATGGGAGACCGTGAATCACCGCGCTTGCCAAGCCCGGCAGTGCATGGCAAAGGCGCGCCCCTGCCGTGGAGGCATGCCGTCAGGCACTCCGGCGGGCGCGTAGCTCAGTGGTAGAGCACACCCTTCACACGGGTGGGGTCGCAAGTTCAATCCTTGCCGCGCCCACCATGATTTCAGATACTTACGCTCAAACATTAAGCGGCGTGTCTATTTCGTGTCTAATGCTCTATAGATTGCGAGGCTGGACACAGGCGCTTGTCTCACGACAAGGCGCGAATCGGGCGTGCGCGAAGCATCCAACTGGAACGCCTCCTCATCCGCGCGGCACTTTCGCAATTCCGCTGCAAAGAGTGGTTTCATCAGCGAGCTGCGTCTTGAATCGCAGCTGGCGACTTCTCAGTCGAATTCCACCTGTCTCCTCCTGGGATTGAAGCGGAGGACGCTGACATTTTGGCGAGACGATGACTCGGTCAGCTTCCGCCGACATCTCGGACGTTCAGCGGCTCGATCCCTTTCTCTGAAAGCTGATGGGGTGGACGCCCCCCGACGGCATCTATGTGCCAAAGTGGAGGTTGAAACACCACTGAAGGAGGCGTCCGTGTCGGAAGTTACCACAATCGGTCTGGATATCGCCAAGAACGTTTTTCATGCGCACGGCGCTGACGAGCGCGGTGCGATGATCTTCAGTCGCAAACTGACGAGAAGGAAGTTGCTCGACTTCTTCGCCGGTCAGCCGACGTGCATCGTGGCGCTCGAAGCTTGCGGCGGTGCCCATCACTGGGCACGCGAGCTGCAATCGATGGGGCACGAAGTGCGACTGATCCCGCCGGCCTACGTGAAGCCGTTCGTGAAGCGGAACAAGAACGATGCAATCGATGCCGAGGCGATCTGCGAGGCGGCGCAGCGCCCCGGCATGCGCTTTGTTGCAGTGAAGAGCGAGGAGCAGCAAGCCGCAGGGCTCGTGTTCCGCACGCGCGATCTGGTGGTGCGTCAGCGCACTCAACTCATCAATGCGATCCGAGGCCACTTGGCGGAATATGGCTGGGTGGCGCCGCGCGGGACTGCGCACATGACGATGCTGGCTGACCTTCTCGAGGATGAGGAGATGGCTTCGACCCTGCCGGAGGCGGCACGGCCAATGTTCAAGCTCATGGTTGACCTTCTGGCCGAGTTGGACAAGCGGATCTCCGTGCTTGACCGTGAGATCGCGCGGCGCGCGAAGGAGGATGAAGATGCCCGGCGGCTGATGACCATCCCTGGCATCGGACCCATTGCCGCTACGGCCATCATCGCGCTCGCCCCGCCTGTCGAGACGTTCCGCAAGAGTCGCGACTTCGCCGCCTGGCTCGGCCTTGCGCCACGTCAGCACTCGACCGGCGGAAAACAGAGGCTTGGCAGCATATCGAAGATGGGCGAGCGGACCATCAGGCGGCTGCTCATCATCGGGGGCAGCTCAATGGTGCGTCAGGCATGTCGCTTTGGCGCGCTGGCCGGATCGTGGTTGGAGCGAATGCTCGCACGCAAGCCACGCATGCTTGTCTCAGTCGCGCTCGCTAACAAAATGGCGCGCATGGTCTGGGCGCTGCTGACCAAGAAAGAAGATTACAGAGCTCCGGAGGCGGTCGCGGCGTAAGCCGGGGCGGCAGCCAGAGGCGTCGGGGACGTAGGCGGTCGAAGGAGGGTATGGCACAACGGTCGGCGAGACGGGGCCGGAAGAACCAGGGAACGGCAGAGTGCTAGCCAAGCGCGTAAAGCTGAAATGGATCCGGTCCGCGAACTCCCATACTGGCCCGCAGCTATGGCGCTGCTCATCGAGGCCGGACAGATGACAGCATCCGACTACGTGCCAAAATACCCAAAATTACTGCTTGCATCCGAAGGGGCGTCCACAGATGCCGCTCGTTCGTCTGCGGATTCAAGTACAACCGGCCGGATTGGACCAGGTTTCAAAACCGCGTAAGCCACATACATTTGGGTAGCCCCCCAGACCGGCCGCTTGGGAGGACCTTGGCACGCAAGCATACGTACCAGTTGAATTTGGAAACCTAGCTCCGCGCCAGAATCTTTGCGAGGCTGTCTGCTGTGGCGAAAAGATTAGCGCTCCAGATGCCAAGCAAATCGTGTGTTCTAGGAACCCCCGCTCCGGGGGAGGTGATCGCCGCAACCTTTTGCAATCGATCGGCATTTTCCCTCAAACGAGCCGCGGTATCGGCCAGACGCTCTCGTCCCTCCTCGGGCAGCGCGTCGAGAAAGGCGATGCCTGAGCTCAGCTCGATCAGGTCGAAACTTGAAAGAGCTTCGCGCAGCAGTGAAACGAACGCGGCTTGGCCCGCATCGTTGATGGAAAACCGTGTCTTGCCGGGACCGCGATCGCCTCTTTCCTGCTCGCCGCCGGTGATCAATCCCTCCTGCGCCATCTGTTGAAGAGCGTGATAGACAGAACCGGAGCGCAGCGTCGTCCATGATTGCACCTGCCAATCGTTCAATAATTGGCGGATTGCATAGCCATGGGCCGGCCCAATCTCCCGGAGCGCACCCAGCACCAATAGCCGCACCACGTTCATCCGTCTCACCCAGCCTTTTGCTCTAGCCAAATTTGGCTACGCCTTGTAGTTGGAATTAGCCAAGATTGGCCAATGGAGCCTAGCATGAGCGTTTCACTTGTCGACATTCGATCCTTTATTGCGGCCTTGCCCGACGTCAGCGTGGACGACAGCACTGCCGATCTGTTCTTTTTCCGCGGAGATGAGGCGAAGTTCCCGTTCGCCACCATCGTTACGCACGACGACCCTTATGACGCATTTTCGAACTTGAGCAGATCAGGGGTTTTCCGGCTCAACTTCGCCACGAATAGCCAAACCTTCGCAAAGCTGTTTCCGGGTTTGCAAACAAAGGCTGCGCTGGCCGAGGCGAAGATAGATTATCGAGCGCATGACGTCCTCTTTCCGCACCCGGTTTATGGCGGGGCGCGGTGGGTCAGCGTGATTAATCCCGACAGCCTCTGGAACCGGTGCGAGGAACTGCTGACCAAAGCGCACCAGATCCGCGAACTCCGCCCGAACAGCTGGTAGATGTGATCTGAAAGTCGAATAGCTCCCGCCGGCGCCAATCACATGACGCGCCCGCTCCCGCCGACATAGGCGTCGTTTAACTGCCCGGATCACGCTGTCGAAACCGGCCGCACGTTCGTCCAGAAACATCGGCAGTAAATGACGCGTATCAGGCCGAGCCTGTGGGCACGCTCAGCGGTGTGATTGGGTGGAAAGCGATCCTTCAGGTCGGTATAAAATTGGCTATGCAGGATGGCCTCCAATACAACATACGCGATGGTGACGGGCGCTATCTTTGCCCTTCCTGCGGCTTTCCTGCTACTTCCAAGGCCATTCGTACATTGAACATGGCGGAGTGATCGGCACTGGGATTTGCCCGTGTTGCTTGTGGGAGCCCGGTTTCGACGATGATCCGGCGGCGAGCGGTGCGCCCGTCACGATCCTGGAGTCGCTTCGGCGGTTTCGGCGAGCGCAGTCGCCGCTGGGCCCCACATGGGCGGGCCGGCCAGAAGATATTCCGTCGAACTGGGATGGTCGCGTCCAACTTGATCATCTCTTTGAGGTGGTGCCGCACGTCCGCTAGCGGCGTGTGCAGTTGGGGGGCTGGCCGGCAGTCTTGGGGTCGTCTTCTGCCTGATCGGTTTCAGGCGAGGAAATCCGCAATGCTGGCATTCAGCCGCACCAATGAAACGGTCAGGTGTCGCCGACTTAGCTGCCGTTCGCGGCTTCGGAACAGCTCGCCAAAAGCTGCCCTACATTCAGGCACTCGCCGCGACGGCAACTTGGCCGGGAGCGGACAGGAAGTTTCCGCACTCCATCACACGATAAGCGGTCATGCTGTTATTCGTGACCACCCCGTCAGTGCGGCACTGCTCCCATTTCCACGCCGGTCTTGTCGTGCAGGGCGAACTTGTCGATGATGTCGGCGCTTGCCCGATTATAGCCGGTGACTTCGACGTGGCAGCCGTCGCGGCGCAGGCGCGCCACGATCTTGTCGAGCGCACCGACCCCGGAAATGTCCCAGAAATGGGCCGCCGAAACATCGATCAGGACGCTTCTCGTCCGGTCCTCCGCCTGGAACGCCCGCGTGAAGCGGTCGACCGAGGCGAAGAATATCTGGCCGGTGACACGGTAGGTCGCCTGCGTACCGTCGGGCGAGACGGTCTGCTCCACTGCGAACATCCGCCGCACCTTGCCGGCAAAGAAGATGCCGGACAGCAGCACGCCCGCGAGCACGCCCAGCGACAGATCATGGGTCGCGACCACGACCACCACAGTCGTCACCATCACCACGGACGAGGTCCACGGATGGCGGCGCAGATTGGAAATCGAATTCCAGCTGAACGTGCCGATCGAAACCATGATCATCACCGAGACGAGCGCCGGCATCGGAATGCTGCCCACGAATGGGCCAAGCACTGCCAGGAGAAAGAGCAGGAAGGCGCCAGCCACGAAAGTGGATAGCCGGCCACGGCCGCCTGAGGTGACGTTGATCACCGACTGGCCGATCATCGCGCACCCGCCCATTCCGCCGAAGAGGGCGGCGACGATGTTGGCCGACCCCTGCCCGGCACATTCCTGCTGCTTATTGCTATCTGTGTCGCTCATATCGTCGACGATCTGCGCCGTCAGCAGGGATTCCAGCAGGCCCACCGCCGCCATGGTGAGAGAGTATGGCAGGATGATTTGCAATGTCTCCCAGGTGAGCGGCACATCGGGCAGGGCGAGGCTCGGCAGTCCCTCGGGGAGGTTGCCCATGTCGCCAACGGTGTTGACGGGCAGGGCCAGGCCGATGCTGACCGCGCTGAGGACGAGGATCGCAACGAGCGGGGATGGCACCGCCTTCGTGAGGCGCGGGAACAGATAGATGATCGCCAGGCCCCCGGCGACCATGGCGTAAGTCTCCCAGCCGACGTTTGTCAGCTGCGGCAGTTGCGCCATGAAGATGAGGATGGCGAGAGCGTTGACGAAGCCGGTGATGACCGAGCGCGAGACGAACTGCATCAGTAGATCCAGCCGCAGCAGCCCGGCGACAATCTGGACGATGCCCATCAGGATCGTAGCCGCGAACAGGTACTCGACCCCGTGGTCGCGCACGAGCGATACCACGAGCACCGCAACGGCTGCCGTCGCCGCCGAGATCATGCCCGGACGCCCGCCGGTGAACGAGATGACGACGGCGATCGCCACCGAGGCATAAAGGCCGACGCGTGGATCGACGCCAGCGATTATGGAAAAGCCGATGGCTTCGGGAATGAGCGCCAGCGCAACGACGATGCCGGCAAGAATGTCGCGGCGCGCGGCCGCTGCTCCACTGAACCATTGCTGGCGGTAGCGGGAGAACAAGTCTGTCATGGGAAAGTCCAACAGGCACATGGAGCCGGATCGAGCCGGCGAGAAAGGCACATCTGTGATGTTGTCCGGCGGATCGGCGGCCGGAATAGCCACCCGGGATTTCACCGGGTCCTTACGAGTGCGGGCCCCATGGCGCAGCGGTTCCGTTTAGGCAAGACGGGGATTCTGGATGGAAAGCGGAAAGCCGGCGGTTCAAACTCCGACGGTGCTGGAGACCCTACTCTCGGTTCTCAATGGCGACTCCTATCGCTCCTGCTAGAGGCCGCTGCCTCTGAACTGAGGGGAAATCTCCTCGCTAGAACGGCTTGCGACTTGGTGCGCGCAACGAGCTTGCTCAAGCGCGCTCCGGTCGCGCGACCCCAGGATTTGCTGCGTCCAGCCTTGGATCCGGCAGAGCCACCCGCTGAACAAAGGGCGTCGCACATCTCCTCCCAAGAGGGATTTTAAGCCGTTCTGAACGGCAACAGAGCGTTACCCGGAATAAACATATATTTATCAGTGCCTTGCTTGAGCTGCACGAGGAACAGAGATGAAGATGAGGAGTTAAAGCAACTCCACCGGCATCGCCGGGCTCTTCGTGAGGACTTATGACCGTTATCGAGAATGCGGCGTCAAAGTCGATTGCTCGACCTACCGCACCGCTGAACGTGCTTGAGCGCTCCATCTACAGGGGACCGAACCTTTACAGCTCTCGCGCGATGATCCGCATCCAGGTCGACCTAGGTCATCTGGAACATTGGCCGACGAACCTGCTGCCGTGCTTCAGCGATCGTCTCATCGCGCTGCTCCCTGGCCTGAAGGCGCACGGGTGCAGCTATCAGCACGAAATGGGCTTCGTCCGGCGCCTTCACGAAGGGACCTGGCTCGGGCACGTCATCGAACATGTAGCGCTCGAACTGCAGTGTCTCGCCGGTGGTCCTGTCACACGGGGCAAGACCCGCTCGGTCAAGGGCAAGCCCGGGGTCTACAACATCTTCTACGCCTACCGCGATGAAGGCGCCGCCCTCGCCGCCGGCATCCACGCGATCAAGCTGGTGACCGCGCTGCTGCCGGAGAACCTGAGCGCCGTTACCGGTCTGGAACGCCTGGGCACGGTTCCAGCGATCGACCCGACCGACGTACCAGCCATCGTCGCCGATCTGGGCGACCGGCTGCGCCGGAATGCGCTCGGCCCCACCACGGGCGCGCTCGTCGAGGCTGCCGAGAAACGCGGCATTCCCGTCATGCGCCTCGACGACCGCAGCCTGATCCAGTTCGGCTACGGCAGCCGGCAGAAGCGCATCCGCGCCAGCATTACGGGGGACACGTCGCAAGTCGCAGTCGACATCGCCGGCGACAAACACCTGACAAAGACGCTGCTGTCGCAAGCGGGCCTGCCGGTCCCTCGCGGCGCCGTGGTTCATAGCCTTGAAGAGGCTCTAGAAGAAGCGCGCAGCTTGCAAACACCGCTCGTCGTGAAGCCGCTCGACGGCAATCATGGACGCGGGGTCACGACCGGTCTGATCGAGCCGGCGGATATCCCAGCAGCCTACGCGGCCGCGCGCGAACACAGCCGCCGCGTCATCATCGAGGAGCAGATCCCCGGAAGCGACCACCGCATCCTCGTGGTCTGCGGCAAGGTCGTGGCAGTCGCCGAACGTCTGCCGGCGCAGGTTGTCGGCGACGGGCACAGCACGGTCGCCGAACTGATCGAGGAGGTGAATCGCGATCCGCGCCGGGGCGATGGGCACGAGAACCTGCTCACCAGGATCGTGCCCGACGGGTGCATGGCGGCGCTCCTGGCCAAGAGCGGGCGCACCTTGGCGACCGTCCCTGCCGCTGGCGAAACGGTGCGCCTGCGCGACACCGCCAACCTTTCTTCGGGTGGGACGGCGCGCGACTGCACGGACGAGATCCACCCGTTCAACGCGGCCCTGGCGGTGCAGGCGGCCGCGATCGTGGGGCTCGACGTCTGCGGGATCGACTTCCTTTCCCCCGATATCAGCCGTCCGGCGAGCGAGATCGGAGGCGGCATCGTCGAAGTGAACGCAGCGCCCGGGTTTCGCATGCACTTAGAGCCTTCCGCCGGCCAGCCCCGCGACGTGGCGGGTCCAGTCATCGACGCCTTGTTCCCGCGCGGCCGGCGAACCCGCATCCCGATCTTCGCGATCACCGGCACCAACGGCAAGTCGACGACGGCCCGGATGGTCGCGCGCATCCTCCGCCAGGCCCAACTCAACGTCGGGATGACGACGACGACCGGCATCTACTTCAACGAACACCTGATGGTGGGCGCCGACGCCAGCGGGCCGAAGAGTGCGCGCATGGTCCTGCGCAACCCGATGGTGGACGCAGCCGTGCTCGAAACCGCGCGCGGCGGCATCCTGCGCGAAGGACTCGGGTTCGACAGCGCCGACATCGGCGCCGTGCTCAACGTGACGGCCGACCATCTGGGCCTGAAGGGGATCGACACCATCGAAGACCTCGCCGATGTGAAAGGGGTGGTGGTCGAGAACGTCGCCCGGCGAGGCCATTCGATCCTCAATGCCGACGATCCGATGTGCGTGCGTATCGCGCGGCATGCCGGGGGGAAGGTGGTCTGGTTCACGCTCCAGGGCGGCGCCCGGCTTCCCCAGGCAGTGGCCGAGCACATCCGCGCCGGCGGAATGGCGGCCGTGCGCGAGCCGGGGCCTCAGGGCGGACGTCTTGTCCTGTACCGCGACGGCGGACGGGTGGATGTCCTGACGGCGAAGGAAATCCCAGCGACGCTCGGCGGCATCGCGGATTTCAATATCGCGAATGCGCTGGCCGCCCTTGCCATGTGCGCCGCACATGGAATTTCGCTCGAGTGCATCCGCGATGGCCTGCGGCAGTTCACCTCGTCGTTCGAGGATTGTCCGGGCCGGCTCAACATCCACGACGTCGCAGGAATGCGTGTGCTCCTCGATTATGCCCACAATCCTGCCGGGCTTGCGGCATTGGGCAAGGTGCTTTGCCGGATGCGGGAGAGCCACCGGCGGGTAATCGGAATGGTCAACATCCCCGGCGACCGCCGCGACGACGACATTGTGGAAATGGGCAGAATCGCGGCTGGCCTGTTCGACGAAATTGTCTTCCGCGAAGGTCCCGACGGGCGCGGCCGCCCGTACGGAGAGGTCAACGCGCTGATGGCCAAGGGAGCGCTCATGACAGGCATGCCGCCCGAAAAGATCCGCCAGATCGTCGATGAGGCCGAGGCGACCGAGGCCACACTCCGTATCGGCCGACCGGGCGACTTGCTGGTGTTGTTGCCGACCACTGTCGACAAGGTGTGGCAGCAGGTTCAGTCATTCGAGCCGGATACGATCTGGTCGGGTGCTCATCGGATCGATGAGGTCCCGGCCGCCGCACGGTCGCCTGCGCATGCCTGACCATGGTCGCTGGGCCGTGGTCGTCCATGGCGGCGCCAAGACGATTGCGCCTGAGCTGAGCGCGCGGAACCGCGACGGATGCGCGGCTGCGGCGGCTGCGGCAGCTGCGGTGCTCAGCCACGGCGGGAGCGCCGTCGCCGCAACCGAAGCCGCGCTGCGCCGCCTTGAGGACGATCCCGTGTTCAACGCGGGCTTCGGATCGGTTCTCAACAGGGACGGCGAAGTCGAGATGGACGCGGCCATCATGGACGGCACCACATTAGCGGCCGGGGCCGTGACGGGCGTACGCCGGGTGCCAAATCCAGCCCGTATCGCCCGTGCGCTGCTCCATGAACATGCGGTGCTCCTGGCTGGGGAAGGCGCCGAACGGTTTGCGATCGAGTGCGGGATTCCGTTATGCAACGCGCGCGAGATGATCTCGAACGAAGCGCTGGCGTCCGAAAACGTGCGGACGCACGATACGGTCGGCTGCGTGGCGCTCGATATGCAAGGTGCCCTTGCCGCCGGCACGTCGACTGGCGGGCTTCCCGGCAAGCTTGCGGGTCGCGTCGGCGACTCCCCCCTCCCCGGCTGCGGCCTGCTGGCCGACGACCGGGCCGGCGCGGTGGCGTTTTCCGGCGATGGCGAGAGCATTATTCGCACTACGTTGGCTGCACATGTCATGCATGCGCTCGAACTGGGCCGCGGCGCCGCCGCTGCAGCCGAAACGGCACTTGAACGGCTCGCGCGCGTGGGCGGAGAAGCCGGCGTCATCCTGATCGATCCCGAAGGACGCATCGGCATAGCCCACAACAGCACGCATTTTGCACTGGCCGTTCATACGGACTCGCTGGAGAAGCCGGTGGCGGCGCTCGCACGGCACGAATTGCAGGAGTTGCTCGATGGCTGACCAGCCAGGCCCGCTCATCATCATCGGGGGACACGAGGACAAGGAGGGTGACAAGATCATCCTGAAGGAAGTGGTCAAGCGGGTAAATGGTGGGCAGTTGATCGTCGCGACCGTCGCCAGTCACGAGCCGGAAGGCTACTTCGAGGTCTACGCCGAGGTGTTCGGCGAGTTGGGCCTCGACAATCTGGTGGAGCTCTACGTGAACGAGCGCCAGGACGCCCTCGCCGCAAAGACCGCCGACATCCTCGACGATGCGGCTGGCATCTTTTTCACCGGTGGCGACCAGCTCCGCATCTCCAGTCAGATCGGCGACACGCCGATCGAAAAGTTCGTGCGTAAGATTCACGAGCGCGGCGGGCTCGTCGCCGGGACCTCGGCCGGGGCCTCGGTGATGAGCGAGACGATGCTAGTTCGCGGCTCCAGCCAGGAATCCCACCGGATCGGCGACCTCCACATGGCCCCCGGGCTTGGCCTGATGCGGGACGTCATCATCGACCAGCACTTTGCCGAACGCGGGCGTATCGGGCGTCTCCTCGGCGCGGTCGCGCAGAATCCGCGCGTGCTGGGTATCGGCATCGATGAGGACACCGCCATCATGGCCGAGGGCGATGCCTTCCGAGTGATCGGAGCGGGCGCGGTTTACGTAGTTGACGGAGCGGGCGTCACCCACTCGAACATTGCGGAGGCGAGCCTGGACCTGACGTTGTCGATGTACAATGTCCGCCTGCACGTCCTCAGCTCCGGGGATCGCTTTAGTCTTGCGAAGCGGTGCCCCGAGGAACCTCAATAAGCAGCTCCGACAGGCCCCTTTTTGGCCGGAAGCTCCGCGCCCGATCATTCCGTGTGATCGGCGGCGCGGAGCGCTCCTGTGCGTCAATGCTTCGCGGTCTGGCCGGCCTCTTCTCTCGAGAGGTACTCGTTCGTGAGATGCGGCAGGTGCTCGTCCAACCAGTCAGCGAAGGAAATCTCGTCCTGGAGAAGACCCTCGCAAAGCGAGGCGGTCGCGGGGTCACCGGCCGCCTGAGCGGTCGCGACCAGGATGCGATAGGACGCCGCCTGCATCTGCGCGAATGTGATCGTGGCAAGCGCTGCCTTGATCACTTCGTCACCGACCACGTACCCACTGAGGGTCTGCCCGATGGCGGTGATCTTGCCGGTCATCTCCTTGATGGCCGACGGACTCTCGCTTCGCTTCTCGAGGCATTCCTGCAGAACATCGGCATGGCGTGCTGCGATTTCCGCCTGCCGCGCCAAGCGCTCCTTAAAGGCCGGGTAGTTCTCGATTCTGCTGGAAGTTCCTTCCAGCATGGTTTTCGCCTGCTCCTCGGTGGCATGGGCGTCGCGGAGCCATTCGGCCAATCGTTCTTCGGTCGTAGCCATGTGTATCGGTCCTCTTCGCGCTGTCCTTGCAAACGAACCGAAGCCTCGCGAGCGAGTTCCCGCGATCGAGGCAGTGCGGTGTTTCGATGGCGCAAGGCGCATTTGAACCATTCAGGAAAACGTGCGTTCCTAGCATGATGGAGTCGAGCGATTCTCAGTCGGGCTGTATCCTCATCGTTGGCGCCTCGGGGCTAATCGGGTCGGCCGTTGCCGCAAGGTTACGCGCCGACGGGCACCGCGTGCGCGTGGTGGTCCGGTCGGAAGAAGGGCGCCGGCGCGTGCCCGCCGACGAACACCTCACGATAGATCTGCGTGACGCTCTTCGCCCGGCCGACTGGCTCCCGCACCTCGCCGGTGTGACGGCGGTGGTGAACTGCGCTGGCGTCCTCCAGGACAGCCCGCGCGATTCGACGTCGGCTGCGAACTTCCGCGGACCCGCCGCCTTGTTCGACGCCTGCGCCGAAGCGGGCGTCGGACGTGTGATCCACTTCTCCGCCTTGGGCGTCGGGGAAGGCGGGATCACGCCGTTCTCGCGGAGCAAGGAGGCGCTCGAGCACCATCTCCGGTCGACCGCAGTGAACTGGGTGATCCTTCGCCCCTCCGTCGTCGTCGGGCGGGCAGCCTACGGGGGAAGCGCGCTCTTCCGCGGCCTCGCGACCTTACCGGTCCTGCCTCGCATACAGGGCGCGGGGCGGATTTCGGTCGTCCAGCTCGAAGACGTCGTAGAGACGGTCCGCCGGCTGTTACGCTCCGAGACCCCTTCGCGGGTGACGATCGACCTTGCAGGTCCCGAGGCGCTCGAATTCGAGGAGGTCGTCGCGCATTACCGCCGCTGGCTGGGCTGGCGTCCGGCACGGGTGATCCGCCCAATGCCGCTGCTCATGGCGGCGGCATACCGCATCGGCGACATGGCCGGCGCGCTCGGATGGCGCCCTCCGATACGGACCACGGCGCAAATCGAGATTCGGCGCGGTGCGGCAGCGAGCTCGGACGAATGGACAGCCCTGACCGGGATCGAACCGGCTAGGCTGGAGGACGCGCTCGCCCGCGAGCCGGCGTCGGTGCAGGAAAGGTGGTTTTCCCGGCTCTATTTCCTGAAGCCGCTGGCGATCGCCGTCTTTGCGTTCTTCTGGATTTTAACAGGCGTGGTCTCGCTCGGGCCCGGCTACGACATCGGTGTGGCGCTGATGCGGGAAGGCGGTGCAGGCGCGCTGAGCGGTCCCGGTGTGATCGCGGGCGGACTGGCCGACTTAGTGATCGGGCTGGCGCTTCTCTGGCGCCGCACGGCACGCCTCGCGCTGTTTGCTGCTCTCGCCATCACGATCTTCTACGTCCTTGCCGGCACCGCGATACTGCCGCGTCTGTGGGAGGAGCCGCTTGGCCCGATGATGAAGGTCTGGCCGATCCTCGCGCTGAACCTGATCCTCTTCGCGATCCTGGATGAACGATGATAACCGCCTACCTCGCGCTCAAGTTTCTCCATGTGATCGGCGCCACCGTCCTGCTCGGTACCGGCGCAGGCATCGCCTTCTTCATGTTGCTGGCTCATCGCACAGGCGATGCTCGAACCGTGGCCAGCGTTGCGCGGATCGTGGTGATAGCGGACTTCCTGTTCACCGCGACCGCCGTCGTGGCGCAGCCGGTGACGGGCTGGCTGCTCGCGCGCGAAGTCGGCTATCCTCTTGCGGAGAGCTGGATCGTGCTCTCGCTGATCCTCTACGTCATCACCGGACTGTTCTGGCTGCCGGTCGTGTGGATGCAGATGCGGATGCGTGATCTGGCGCAGGCGGCCGCCGCGCAGAACGACCCCCTGCCGCCGGCGTACCACAAGCTGTTTCGGACCTGGTTTGCTTTCGGCTTTCCGGCGTTTGCCGCGGTGCTCGCGATCTTCTGGCTCATGATCGCCCGCCCGCAGGTGTGGTGATGGCGTCGCTGCGGAGCCTGCTGCTCATAGGAGCCATCGGCGGCATCGTCGGAACGGCGGCGATGACGGCTGCCATGCGCCGGCTCGACCGCCTGCTGCCTGCGGGCGAACGATACCCGCTGCCGCCGCGGGAGATAACCGAGCAGGTCCTTCCCGACCCCTCTTCGGCCGCTACCGCGGATCGTACGATCGCCAGTCATTTCGGGTTCGGCGCGGTCGCGGGTGCACTGCTCGCCGGCACGAGCGGCGTCAGCCGCACGCGCGCAAGCGTTCTCGGGCCGGCCGTATGGGCGGCAAGCTATCTCGGATGGATTCCGGCTGCCGGAATTCTGCGCCCCGCTACCTCGCATCCCTGGCGGCGAAACGCTCTGATGCTCGGGGTGCACGTGGTCTGGGGGCTGGTGACGGCTGGCACCGCGAAGGAGCTGCTCGCCGCCCGCGGATCCATCTTCGGGCCTGGCGAAACGCGGGATGCGCCGTAACCGCGCACGAGGGCGCGACGTCACCCCGTGATCTTGGATCCGAGTGGTCGCGTCGCAGGACCGTGGAGGACCTCGCCGCTGAGCTCGAACCGGCTGCCGTGGCAGGGGCAGTCCCAGGTCCGATCCGTCTCATTCCATCCCACGAGGCAGCCCATGTGGCTGCAAACCGCGGAGACGGCGTGCACCGTGCCCTGTTCGTCCTTGAAAGCGGCGACGTTCTCGCCATCGATCTTCATGACCGCGGCCTCGCCGGGGGCGAGTTCGCCGAAGCTCTCCGGCTTGTGCGAAAGATAGCCGCCGATGAGATGCTTAGCGACCGCGGCATTCTCCTTGGCGAACTCGGTACCCCCGGCAAGCGGCTTCACCCGCTTGGCGTCGAAGATCTCGAGCCACGGATGGTCCCTGTCCTGCGCCAGATCGGCGAGGATCATGCCCGCCGCCGTACCGTTGCTGATCCCCCAGGCATCGAACCCGGTCGCGACGAGATAATCCTGCCCCTTGGCCCAGCCAACGAAAGGCGCGCCGTCCATGGGCGTGTAGTCCTCGTTCACCCAGCGGTATTCGGCCGGACCTGATCCGAAATGTTCGGCTAGCCAGCTTTCCAGTCCCTCGAAGG
>Ga0307405_10000205_pt1 | contig 21444 bp, 22 predicted proteins | sample 322Cmetagenome_2_FD_203311 | JGI IMG/M metagenome (GOLD analysis project Ga0307405, IMG submission 203311) | Maize rhizosphere microbial communities from greenhouse at UC Davis, California, United States - 322HYB-C-1 | ecosystem: Host-associated > Plants > Roots > Rhizosphere > Soil | place...
GTCTTGACCACCCAGCTTTGCAGCTTCACCAGTTCCCCTTGCAGGCGGAACAGTTCGCTGAAGTAGGTTCTTCGCGCGTCACGTTCGCTGCCCGCGGGCGCGTGCGCATCGAACAGCGCATCCAGGTCGTGCCCATCTTCGGCCAATTCCAGCTCCAGCTCTTCGTCGCTGTGATCGAGCAGTTCACGGTGGATGCGCTGTATCAAGGGGTCTTGGGTCGTGAACATGGGAGGCGCTCGCGTCGGGGAGGATGGCGAAGTGTTAGTCGCCATTCATGACGAAGCCATTACACCGACGGTGTCGATAAACAAAAAAACGCGGCGGCCGGTCATTTGCCATTCGATCTTCATAAAAACGTAACAACTCTGTTGCAGAGTTCCTCAGCCCGTCATCACAAGGAGTTTCTTTTAATGAAAAGTTTGATGAAGTCTGCTGCGCTCGCCGTTACGGTTTCCCTGTGTGCCAGCTCGGCATCCTTCGCTGCGGAGAGCGTCCGCCTGACGGGCTCTGGCGCGAGCTTTCCCGCGCCGATCTACCTCACCTGGTTCAAGGATTTCAGCAAGAAGTCCGAGGGTGTCACCGTGGATTACCAATCCAAGGGCAGCGGTGCGGGTGTCCAGGACTTCCTGAACAAAACCGTCGATTTCGCCGCCAGCGACTCGGCCATGAAAGACGAAGACATCGCCAAGGTCGCCGAAGGCGTGCAGTTGCTGCCAATGACTGCGGGTGAGATCGTCCTCGCCTATAACCTGCCGGGCAATCCCAAGGGCTTGAAGCTGCCTCGGGACGTCTACTCGAACATTTTCCTGGGCAAAATCACCCGCTGGAACGACCCGAAGATTGTCGCAGCCAACCCGGACCTGAAACTGTCCGATACGCCGATCACGGTCGTTGTGCGCGCGGACTCCAGCGGTACCACTGCGGTGTTCACCAAGCATTTGGCGACCATCAACCCTGAGTTCAAGCAGGCGCTGGGTGAGGGCAACACCGTCAACTGGCCTGCCAGCGACAAGTTCATCAAGTCGCCGAAGAACGATGGTGTAACGGCTACCGTACGCCAGACGCCGGGCGCGATTGGCTACATCGAGTACGGTTTCGCCAAACTGGCCAAGGTTGACTTCGCCCAGTTGCAGAACAAGGCCGGCCAATACGTCGTGCCAAACGCCGAAAGCGGCGCCGAGGCCCTGGCGGCGGTGAAGATGCCGGAAAACCTGGTGTCGTGGTTGCCTGATCCGGACGGTGCCAAGTCCTACCCGATCACGTCGTACACCTGGATGATCTTCCGCAAGGACAACGGTAATCCGGCCAAGGCCAAGGCCATGCGTGAAATGGTCGAATACAGCCTGACCGAGGGCCAGAAGATTGCCGACTCGATGGGTTACATCCCACTGCCGGCATCGGTTGTCGACCAGGTTCGCAAAGCGTCCGCCAACATCAAGTGATGCATGAGGCCCCTCCTGGTGTGCGCTATCCGCCATGCCGGGAGGGTTTTTCCCTTGTTCGGACCTAGCCAATGAACAAACCTTTTGTCGTACCGGTTAATCCGGACTCTGCCTGCCAACCACCTTCTGCGAAGGACTTCATGGTTGATCGCACCTTCCGTGCGATTGCGCGCATAGGGGTGGTTCTGATCCTGGCGCTGGTTTTCGCGCTTGTGTTCGAGGTGGGGCGCAAGGCGCTCCCGGGCATGGAAAAGCATGGCACTGATGTGCTTTTCGGCACCGTCTGGGACGTTAACCAAGGTAAGTACGGCATCCTGCCGGCTATCTGGGGCACGCTCTACAGCGCCTTGATCGCGTTGCTCATCGCAGGTTTCTTCGGCGTCAGCATGGCGATTTTCCTGACCCAGGATTTTCTGCCCCCCAAGCTCGCCGCCATTTTTCGCACCATCGTCGAACTGCTCGCGGCCATCCCCAGCGTTGTCTATGGCCTGTGGGGCATCTACGTGGTGATCCCGGCGATCCGGCCGTTGACGACGTGGCTGAACAGCGAACTGGGCTGGATCCCGTTCTTCGGCACATCCTTGAGCGGGCCGGGGCTGCTCCCCGCGGCGCTGGTGCTGGCCATCATGATCTTGCCGACCATTGCCGCCGTTTCCCAGGATGCGCTCACGGCCGTACCGATGAAAACCAAACAGGCCGCCTACGGCATGGGCACGACCCACTGGGAAGCGATTCTCAAGGTGATGGTGCCGTCTGCCGCGACCGGTATTTTCGGCTCCCTGGTCCTTGGCTTGGGCCGCGCCCTGGGTGAAACGATGGCGCTGGCCATGCTGGTGGGCAATGCCAACACCCTTTCGCTCTCGCTGTTCGCACCGGCCAACACACTCGCCGCGCTGCTGGCGCTGAACTTCCCCGAGGCCGGGCCGAACGAGATCGAGGTGTTGATGTATGCCGCGCTGGTGCTGATGTTCATCACGCTGCTGGTGAACATCATCGGTTCGATGATCATGATGTACGCCCAACGGGGTAACAAGTAATGACTGATCTGACTGCTGCAACAGACTTGACGGCTCCAGCGGGCGCGATGCCTAGCCTGCAGCGCAGGTTCGAGGGGCGGGCCCTGCGCAGCCTTATCTTGACCACTCTAGTATGGGCGGGCGCATTGCTGGCCAGCGTGCCGCTGATTTCCGTGCTCTATATGCTGATCACCCGCGGTGGCGCTCGCCTGAACCTGGAAGTCTTCACCGAGCTGCCGCCGACCGGCTTCGAGATGGGCGGCGGCTTCGGCAACGCGATGGCGGGCACCTTCGTGATGGTGGGTATCGCGGCGGCCATCGCGGTGCCCGTCGGCATCATGGCGGCAATCTTCCTCGCCGAGCTTGGGCCGGACAGCAAGCTGGCGAACGCCGCGCGCTTCGCCGCGAAGATGCTCACCGGCCTGCCGTCGATTCTGGCCGGGGTGTTTGCCTACGCGCTGGTGGTGATGACCACCGGCACGTATTCGGCTCCGGCGGGGGGCGTGGCATTGGCAGTGTTGATGCTGCCTATCGTCGTGCTGACGGCGGAAGAGTCGATGCGGATGGTGCCCAAGATCATGAAGGACGCCGCCTATGGCATGGGCTGCACCCGCTCCCAGGTGATCTGGAAAATCATCTTGCCTACCGGCATGCCGGCGATCCTCACCGGCGTGATGCTGGCGGTGGCGCGTGCGGCGGGCGAGACCGCGCCATTGCTGTTTACTGCGCTGTTCAGCAACTACTGGATCTACCACCAGGGCAACCTGGAGGTCATGAATCCGACTGCATCGCTTGCAGTGCTGATCTACAACTTCTCCGGCATGCCTTTCGACAACCAACTCGAGCTCGCATGGGCGGCCTCGTTGGTGCTGGTGATGATCGTGCTGGTCGTGAACATCATCAGCCGTATTTTCGGCAAGCCCAAGTATTAAGAACGGGAGCATCTGATTTTGAACGTATCCACTGCGCAAATAGCCGCTCCGTTTGTCACCCAGGCGCCTGTAGTCATGGACTGCAAACTGGACAAGATTTTCTACGGCAACTTCATGGCAGTACGTGACAGCCACGTGCCGATCGAGAAAAACAAGATCACCGGCTTCATCGGTCCTTCCGGCTGCGGCAAGAGTACCGTGCTGCGCAGCCTCAACCGGATGAACGATCTGGTGAAGGGCTTCCGCTTCGAGGGCCACGTGCATTTCCTTGGACAGGACGTCTATGGAAAGGGCGTTGATCCGGTGGTGGTGCGCCGTTATATCGGCATGGTGTTCCAACAGCCGAACCCGTTCTCGATGAGCATCTTCGACAACGTCGCGTTTGGCCTGCGCCTCAATCGCTACAAGGGCGACATCGGCGACCGGGTCAAGCATGCGCTGCAAGGCGCGGCGTTGTGGGACGAGGTCAAGGACAAGCTCAAGGTCAGCGGCCTGTCGCTCTCCGGTGGCCAGCAACAACGGCTGTGCATTGCCCGCGCCATCGCCACCGAGCCGGAGGTCCTGTTGTTGGATGAGCCCTGTTCGGCGCTCGATCCGATCGCGACCCGGCGGGTCGAAGAACTGATGGTCGAGTTGAAAAAGGACTACACCATCGCGCTGGTGACCCACAACATGCAGCAAGCCATCCGTGTCGCTGACACCACGGCGTTCTTCTCGGTGGATATTTCCCAGGGCACGCGCACCGGTTACCTGGTGGAGATGGGCCCGACGACGCAGATTTTCGACAACCCCCGTGAACAGATGACCGGCGATTACATCAGCGGCAAGTTCAGCTAAGCGACACCTCCGGTCGAGGCCGCATCCCTGCAGAAGCCAAATGGATTTGGCGGGCATCCGGTAGACATTTACCAAGCGTTTCCAAGGAGCACCAATGCCTGCTACGCATCGCCTTGATTTGCCTGCCATTGAACGAGCACTGCGCGAAGTGCAGGAGCGCTTCGCCGCGCTGAGCCGGCACTTCACCGAGCCGCGCGACCCGCTGACGGACGAAGTGCTGCAAAATGTGCTTGAAGGCTATGCGCTGATTGACGACTATGTTGCCCGCGGCGTCGACCTGTTCGATCTCCAGCAACTGAACCTGATGCTTGAGATCAACGCCACGGTGCTCTGTGGCCGGGACCCGGCACGCCGGTTGGAATACGCGCAACACCTGGCCGCGACCGAGGCGCATTTCTTCAACAATGTTGAGGGAGGCATCAAGGACTTGTACAACTGGTATTGCGCGTATCGCAGTGAATCCGTCTGGAAGCGTGCGGCCGGGGTCTATGTGCGGATCCTCAGCAAGCCGCAGTTGTTTATCGAGGGCAACAACCGCAGTGGGTCGCTGATCGTCAGCTACCTGCTCATGCGTGCGGGGCTTCCTCCTTTTGTGTTGTCACTGGAAAACGCCGAGGGCTACTTCAACCCGTCCTCGGTCATACGCAACTCTGCCAAGCATGGCGTCAAGGCACTGTACGAATTGCCCAAGATCAAGAAGAAATACGCAGCTTTCCTGGAAGAACAGGCACCGGACCCGATGAAGTTTTTCCTCAAGGGCAAATCGTTGCCCCTCACCCAAGGCGGTCACTGATGAGCAGGGATCCGGCGTCAGCCAGGCGCAAATCCTTCGGCAGCCGGGTTGGGCAGGCCATCCGCGGCGCCCACCCGATGGGGCTGCTCAAGCGCCAGCGTATACGCATTTCGTTTGATATCGATGACACACTCGCTTGCCAACTCCATCACTGCGACGTCGAGCACAGCCGCTTGCCGGCCTGCGTCCACCGTTGGCTGGGGGAGCCTTTGCGCATGGGAACGCGCTCGCTGATCCGCGAGCTGCGTCGCCAGGGCTGCAGCATCTGGGTCTACACATCGTCCGGTCGCACGCCGTCCTACATCCGGCGTTGGCTGTTGCTGTACGGCATCCGTGTCGACGGTGTCGTCAATAGCGTGCTGCACAACCGTGCGTTGACGGTGCATGGGATGTGCGACTCACCCTCGAAGTATCCGCCAGCGTTCGATATCGACTTGCACGTCGATGATTCCGAAGGCGTGCAGATCGAAGGGAACGACCACGGGTTTCGCGTCGTGGTGGTGCATCCGGAGGATGAGGGCTGGGCGCAAAAGGTTCTGGATGCGGTGGCCAGGGTCCAGGTGCAGCTTGATTGGCAGCAGAGACCGGTCCAGCGCGCTTCGTTGCGCCGGGTTACGCCTGTCTAGCCAGTCCGGCGGCGGGTATCTATTCTATTTTATCGAACCTAACCTTCGAAATTAGCCGTCTATTTAGATATGCGATGCGCAGGCAGAATTCTCCTCATCAACTTTCCCGAGGTGAAATATGAAAGCGATTCGCGTAGCGCAATACGGTCAGCCAGAAGGCTTGGTGTTCGAGGACATCCCATCGCCGGTTCCCGGCAAAAATGAAGTGTTGATCGAAGTCGCAGGCAGCGGCGTCAACCCGGTCGACTGGAAAGTACTTTCGGGGGCGATGAAAGCGTTTATCCCGCTCCAGTTGCCCTACACGCCAGGGGTCGAAGTGGCCGGGCGCGTAGCGGCGATTGGAGAGGGCGTCACCGCGTTCTCGGTCGGCGACGAGGTGTTCGGTTTCATCAATATCGTGGGTGGTTATGCAACCGAGGCCGTCGCCAGCGTGGATCGTCTGGCGCGTCGGCCGAGCCGGTTGCCGGCGTTGCAGGCCGCTGGGGTTTCGGCGGTCGCACTGACCGCTTGGCAGGCGCTGCATGAACACGGGCAAATCAAGGCGGGCCAGCGCGTGCTGATCCACGGAGCAGCGGGTGGGGTGGGCAGCCTTGCGGTGCAACTGGCGCGGATCGCCGGTGCGGTAGTCATCGCGACGGCTTCGGCGGGCAATCATGATTATCTGCGTGGGCTGGGCGCCACTGAGGTGATCGACTACAACCAGGTGCGGTTCGAGGCGGTTGTCGAGCCGGTCGACGTGGTGCTCGACCTGATTGGTGGCGACACCCAGGCACGCTCATGGTCGGTGCTGAAACCAGGCGGCGTGCTGGTTTCACCGGTGAGCCCACCCGATGCCACGAAAGCCCAAGCGGTCGCAGCTACGGGCAAACATTTCGCGACGCGCTCCGACGGTGCGCAGTTGGAGCAGATCGCGGCGCTGTTCGAATCCGGCGAGTTGGTCATTGAAGTGGACGTGTTGCCGTTGTCCCAGGCCGAGGAGGCGCTGCGCAGAAGCTTGTCGGGGCACACCCGGGGCAAGCTGGTGCTCGACGCGAGTCGGTAACGCTCACCCTTGACGGTAAGCGCTTGGCGTGACGCCCACTTCCCGCCGGAACACCTGGGAAAAATGGCTTGGGCTGGAATAGCCGACTTCAAGGCCCACGTCGATGATGCTGCGCTCTGTTTCGAGCAGCAGGTGCCGGGCGCGGCTCATCCGCTGGCGGATAAAATACTGCGAGGGCGACAGGCCCGTGGCGCGCTTGAACATGCGGCTGAAGTGGTACTCGCTCAGCTCGGCGACTTGCGCCAGATGGGCGAGGCTGAAGTCGCTGTCCAGATGTTGATTCATCGCATCGATGACTCGGCGCAGCTTGTACGCCTGGAGCGCGCTGCTGCGTCGGGCTCCGCTGGGCGCATCGAAGTAGTTGCGAACCAGATGCACCGCCAGCGCCTGCGCCAGACCGTGGGTGAACAATGCACTGGGCTGACGTTCGTCGATGAGTTCGCTGCGCAATTGATCCATCAACAAGCGCACTCGATCATCCCGGGCGCCTGAAATGTCGAGGAAGGTGACCGGGCCCGCCTGGTCGCCCAGCACGTCGCGAGCAGCCTGATCGATCAACGACAGGCCGAGATAGAGGTGCATCACCTCGAACGTGTCGCAGCCTTGGGTTTGCCAACGCATTTCGTAGGGCTGGTCGGTATTGGTGAGGAAGAAATCGCCGGCCCGAACGTCGGCGGCCTCCCATTCGCCTCGCTGGGAACGTTCCTCCACCCGAGCGGCGCCCGCGAGCACCAGGACCAGGAGTGGTTCCGCCACGGCAGGCACCAGGATCGGCTCGACGAGGCTGGGGTGGCTGAATAGCTGTACCACCACGTCCTGCATCGGCGGGTGTGATGGCAGAGCCTGCGGCTTGCCCGGCATGTAAGCGAGCATCGATTCGGCCGTGATGCGCTGATTGTCGTTCAGGGGGACCTCCGGTTCAGTCTTGTGCATCCCGGGCATCGTCGGCAGCCTGCGTCCTGAAGCGCTCGATAAGCCACTTCGCGGCAGGTCCCGGTGGGGTGTCGGTGCGGTAGATGACATCAAAGGCGTAGTCGCCGCCAATGCAGTCTGGCAATTCAAGCCGCACCAGGCGGCCGCTGGCCAGGTCTTCGCTCACTCTATCGATGGGCATGTTGCCCCAGCCAATGCCTTCGCGCAGCAACATGTGCTTGGCGCCGAGATCAGCCAGGCGCCAAGTGCGCGTACCGACGACCGCGAACTCCTGGTCCTGGGTGAGTCTGGAGCGATCGGTGAGCACCAACTGCACGTGGCCGCGGCCGGCACCCGGGGCATTGGGCCCGGACGCTGCCAAAGGGTGATCGGGCGCGGCAACCGGTATCAGCGCCACGCTGCCCACGCCAATGCGCTCGATGCCATCAAGGCTGTGGGTCAGGGGCCCGCTGACGCCCAACGACGCCCCTCGATCGAGTACCTTTTGCGCCACGGCGCCCAGGGCTTCGACATGGAGATGCAGCGATACGGTCGCAAATTCCTCCCGGAACGCCTTCAGCGCGTCGACCACACGCTCGCCGGGCATCATCACATCGAGCACCAGATGCACCTCGGCTTCCAGCCCGTGCAACAATCCACGGACCTTGGCCCGCAAACCGTCTATTCCGTTGTAAATGGTGCGCGCCTCAGCCAGAACCGTGCGCCCGGCGTCGGTCAGTTGCGGTTTGCGAGTGGTCTTGCGATCGAACAGGCTGACGCCCAATTGCATTTCCAGGTTGGCGATCGAATAACTCACCACCGAGGTGGCGCGATGCAGTTTACGTGCGGCGCCGGCGAAACTGCCGACGTCGACCACCGTGAGAAACACGCGTAACTGATCGAGGGTAGGGGTGCCCGGGTCTGGAATCATCGCTGGTCTCGTGAACGTTTCGATGCATATTATCGGTGTTTTGCCGATAAGCCAGGCCCAGCTGAGCCTGTCGTCAGGCTGTCATCGTGCGATTAAGGGCGACAATCTGCTCATGGGTAAACTGACCGCCGGGAGCCATGAACCTGGCGATCAGTGCGTCACGGTTTTGCGCTGCCCGCGCCTTGTCCGCCGTGTCCAGTGCCGGTTTCAGCTCTGGCAATGTCAACTCGGTGCAGTAAGCGGGTGTGCCTGGCTGCTGACGCCACGAGTCTTCGAGGCTGCCGGCGGCAAAAGCAGTGAAGCCTGTCTGCTCGACAAGATCCTGCGCCACTGCCACAGCGCTGGCATCATTCCCAGCCACGGGTAACGCTATGCGGGTTGAAGACCCGGCTGGCTGGCCTTTGTCGGCAAGCGTGGCGGCGAGCAAGGCGTTCCATGCCTTGACGACTGGGCGGCCAAGCTGTTCGCTCACCCAGACGCTCTCGGGCTTGCCGTCATCGACTTCCTTGATTGCCCCGTCGCGTCCCGGATAGTAATTGGATGTATCGATGACGACGGTCTTCTCAGAAGCATTGCTCAACGTCTGCCGGAGATCCGGGTATCTGGCGAAGGGGATCGACAGGATTACGGCGTCCACGCCGGACACCGCATCGTCCTTGGTCACCGCCTGTACGCCGATTTCGCTGGCAAGTTTCTGGATGGTTTGAGGCCCTTTCGAGTTCGCCAGCTTGATGTCATGGCCGCAGGCAGCGAGCTTGCGGGCAAGGGTCGCCCCAATGTTGCCTGCGCCGATAATTCCGATCTTCATTTCAGTCACCTCGCCTGTGAACAATCTGCAAGTTTCATCATTCTTGCGGTGGTTTGTAGCCCGCCAGCATCTTGAGAATCTCATCGTGTGAGCCGGTCGCTTCGGCAAACCGTAATGGCTTGGCGCGCTCGACGACAAGTTCCTTTGGAGTCGGATTGATTTCGAGCAGTTCGAAAATCTCCTCCAGGAACTCGTCCAAGGGCATGGCGTTTTCGTCATTCTCCTGGCCAAGCAATGTGGTACGTACACCCGGCGGCGCAAGCTCGATCACTTCGATCGACGAGGCCTCCAGCTGCACCCGAAGGCTTTGGGTAAACGAATGGACGGCCGCTTTGGTTGCGCTGTAGGTCGGTGTGGCAGGTAGCGGGACGAATGCCAAGGCAGAACTGACATTTACGATCGTGGCACTGGGCTGCTTGGTCAGTTGGGGAATAAATGTATACGCCAAGCGAATGGTGCCAAGCAGGTTCGTTGTCACGATATTTTCGGCTGTGATCAGGTCATCCGGATCAGTCAGATCCTCCCAGTGCATGATGCCTGCGCTGTTGATCAGAACGTTCAAGTTCGGATGGCTGATGGCAAGCGCTTCGCTGGCGCCCAGGATGGATTGTGGATCGCGCACGTCCAGCAACACGGAATCAATGCCGGGATGTTCCGCCACGATCTTGTCGAGCAGCGCCTTTCGCCGTCCCGCAATGATGACGTTGTTGCCTGCCTCGTGAAATTTGAGCGCCAAGCCAAGGCCTATGCCTGAGGTGCCGCCAGTAACCAGAATCGTGTTGCCAGTGCTGTTCATAGTAAACTCCGGTGTGAGTGCGTAAGCGGACAGATGTCCACTTAGGCAACGTACCGGACAGTTGTCCGCTTAGCAATGCATCAAGGAAAATTCTTGCTCATGACCGACGAACCGGTGATGCGTTCTGACGCCAAGAAAAATCGCGAACGGATATTGGAAGTAGCCGTGGTCGAGCTGACAAACGATCCGGCGGTCCCGCTGAGCACCATCGCCAAGAAGGCCGGCGTAGGGCAGGGCACGTTCTATCGCCACTTCGCCACTCGGGAGAAGTTGGTCTTCGAGGTTTATCAGTTCGAAATGCAGCAGGTGGCCTCGCTGGCGGAACAGCTACTTGCCACAAGAACACCCAAGGAGGCCCTGCGAGAATGGATGGACTGCCTGGCGGAATACGCAATGACGAAGGCGGGACTTGCGACGGCGATACGCCAGGCGTCCGCTGCCTACGAGTTTCCTGGAAAATCGGGGTATGCACCGGTCCAGGAGGCCGCAGAGTTGCTTTTGAGGGCGAATGAAAAGGCCGGGACCATTCGTAGCGGGGTCACCCATGACGACTTTTTCCTGGCCATTGGTGGCATATGGCAAATGGATTGCCAAAGCGAATGGCGCCCGCGTCTTGCCAGATTGATGGACCTGGTCATGGATGGCTTATGCGCCGGCAGCCCTGAAAGCCTGAAGAAAAACGACGTTTAGCATTCAGTGCCGGGCCGTCTTTGAGAGGGGCGGCCTCCCATTACATCTCTGCCGAGCAACGCAACGTGCGTTCGATTGCTTCTTGGAAGATTGACATATCGCTAAATCTCGATATGATCGCGCCATGGACTTGATCGAAATATTCAAAGCGCTCTCAAACCCTACGCGCCTTCAAATTCTGAAGGGGTTGAAGGATCCCGCAAAGAACTTCCCTCCGCAGGATGAAGGAGACGTTCTCACGGTAGGCGTCTGCGTCAGTAGTATCCAAGAAGGCATCGGACTGTCGCAGTCAACGGTGTCTGGTTACCTTGCAACGCTGCAACGGGTGGGCTTGGTCGAAGTCAGGCGCATCGGTCAGTGGACCTACTACAAACGCAATGAAGCGAACATCAGAGCACTTGGCGACATCATAGGGAAAGAGCTGTAATTTTTTTGCCGTATGATATCGAGATATCTCGATATCCCTTTTTATCGATACGAGGATCTACTCATGAAAGCAATGATACTTAAAGCATTTGGCGGCCCGGAATCGTTCGAACTGCGTGACGTGCCCAAGCCGGTGCCTCAGGCAGGACAGGTTCTTGTGCGGGTACATGCGACCTCCATCAACCCCTTGGACTACCAGGTTCGACGTGGCGATTATCCCGACCTGGTGCAATTGCCGACCATTACCGGACACGACGTATCGGGTGTCGTCGAAAAAGTCGGACCCGGTGTAACGAGCTTCGCTCCGGGCGACGAAGTCTGGTACACGCCGCAAATATTCGACGGTCCGGGAAGCTACGCCGAATACCACGTCGCGGCCGAAAACATCATTGCGAAGAAGCCTTCCTCACTGACTCATCTTGAGGCGGCAAGCCTGACGCTGGTTGGCGGGACGGTATGGGAAGCCCTGGTCGTACGCGCAGCGCTCAGGGTGGGCGAGAGCATTCTCATACACGGTGGGGCGGGGGGTGTCGGCCATGTGGCGATCCAGGTGGCAAAAGCCATGGGGGCGCGGGTGTACACGACCGTGCGCGAGACAAACGCCAAGTTTGCACGCAGCCTGGGTGCCGATGTGATTATCGATTATGAAAAAGAAGATTACGTCGACGCCGTTATTCGGGAAACCGGTGGCCGGGGGGTCGATGTCGTATTCGACACCATCGGCGGTAACACACTGTCACGCAGTCCGGACCTGCTCGCACAACTTGGCCGTGTTGTCACGATCGTCGACATTGCCCAGCCACAAAACGTTGTCCAGGCCTGGGGCAAGAACGCGAGCTATCACTTCGTTTTCACCCGACAGAACCGCGGCAAGCTCGACGAGTTGAGCACATTGGTAGAGCGCGGCCAGTTGCGACCACATGTTGGCGCGGTCTATTCGCTTGCCGATATCCCGCTCGCCCATGCCCGGCTGGAAAGCCCCAACAACGGTATCCGAGGAAAAATCGCGATAGCGATCGAGCCATCGCTCATTTCGTAGATACAACCTGGATAACCATCCAAGCCATTTTTTCGAGGCACATCATGATTTATGAAATTGCTCTGCTCCCGGTTCACAAAGAACGCATTGGCATGTTCCCGCGCGCATTCGCCGAGGTCGCTCCGTTGCTCACCCGCGCTAAGGGGTACCGCGGCCACTTGCTAGCGCAAGGGATTGAAACGCCCCAGCAATTCAACCTGATCGTGCGATGGCAATCACTGGAGGATCACACGCCGGGTTTCGAAGAAAGCGAGGACCATCGGATGTTCATGAAGGGCTTGGAGGAATATTTTTCGGAAGAACCGAGGGTCTATCATATCCAGGAAACATCTTTTGCTACGGATGGATCTGATGGTTCGAACAGTCCCGTCAGCATCGGATGGACCTGAGTGCAGACAATACGGCAGTTGCTTGCGGGACGCGTCTTGCAGCGTGGCCCGCAACATTGCCATGGAAAAAATTCTGAGCAATCAGCCTTGCGTCTACGTCCAAACTCCTCAACGCATTCTTTAGATGCCAGAATCTCCTGACTGAATCGTTTTGGAAATCACCATGCTTCGCGTATTTGAACAGCGACTCGATCCTTTTCCGCCTGACGAACTCCCTCCACCGCCCGACGGCCTGGCTCGGTTCCTGTGGGCATGCACGCGGGGCGCCCGTGGTTATGTCCTGGCGTTCGCGCTGCTCAGCGCCGGTGTGTCGATTTACGAAGCCTGGCTGTTTTCATTTCTCGGCCAGGTCGTGGATTTGCTGTCGACCTGGCAGTCAGGCGGCGATGCGGCAGCCCAGGAGAGTCGAGTGCTGTGGGGGATCGGCATCATGCTGGTGACCAGTATTGGGCTGGTTGCGTTGCGCACGATGGTGCAGCACCAGATATTGGCGATCAACTTGCCGTTGCGCCTGCGCTGGGATTTCCATCGATTGATGCTGCGACAAAGCCTGTCGTTCTTCTCGGATGAATTCTCCGGCCGGGTCACCACCAAGGTGATGCAAACGGCGCTGTCGGTGCGCGAGGTGCTGTTCACCCTCATCGAGATCGTTCCCGGGATCGGCGTGTATTTCATTGCGATCATCGCCCTGGCCGGCGGATTTGACCTGAAGCTGATGCTGCCTTTTCTTGCCTGGGTGGTCTTGTTCGGTATTGCCATGCGGTACTTCGTGCCGCGCCTGGAGAAAGTCGGGCAGGAACAGGCCAATGCGCGATCGTCGATGACAGGGCGTGTTTCGGACGCCTACACCAACATCACCACGGTAAAGCTGTTCTCCCACTCCAAGCGCGAAGCGCATTTTGCCCGTGCTGCCATGGAGGATTTCAAGCAAACCGGCTTTCGCCAGATGCGCCTGGTCAGCCAGTTCGAAATCGTCAACCAGGCCTTGGTGGTCGGGTTGATCATGGGGTCGGGCGGGTATGCCCTGTGGCTTTGGCATCAAGGTGAAGTCGGCACCGGGGCCGTCGCGGCGATCACTGCCATGGCGTTGCGCATCAATGGCATGTCGCACTGGATCATGTGGCAAATGACCTCGCTGTTCGAGAGCATCGGTACCGTGCAGGATGGCATGGAGACCCTGACCCGTGGCCCCAAGGTGCAGGATGCGCCGAATGCCGGCGTGCTGGTAACCACCGGTGGTGCGGTAACGTTCGACAACGTGAGCTTCAATTACAACGGTGAACGCCAGGTGCTCGATGGCCTGAGCCTGAGCATTCGCCCAGGGGAAAGGATTGGTCTGGTAGGCCGCTCCGGTGCCGGGAAATCCACGCTGATCAACCTGCTGCTGCGTTTCTATGACGTGGACAGCGGCGAGATTCGAATCGATGGGCAGAACATCGCGCACGTCACCCAGGACAGCTTGCGCAGCGCCATCGGCATGGTCACCCAGGACACGTCGCTGCTGCATCGCTCCATCCGCGACAACATCGCCTATGGCCGCCCTGACGCGACGGAGGAACAGATCCGCAGCGCAGCGGCCAGCGCCCAGGCCGATGGGTTCATCAACCAACTGAGCGATAAGCAAGGTCACTCCGGCTATGACACTCTCGTGGGCGAACGTGGCATCAAGCTTTCGGGCGGCCAGCGGCAACGCATCGCCATCGCCCGGGTAATGCTCAAGAATGCCCCGATTTTGCTGCTTGACGAAGCCACCAGTGCGCTGGACTCCGAAGTCGAGGTCGCCATCCAGGAGAGCCTTGATGAAATGATGAAGGGCAAGACGGTGATCGCCATTGCGCATCGGCTGTCGACGATCGCGGCTATGGACCGGCTTATCGTGATGGATGAGGGACGGATCATCGAGCAAGGCACCCATACCGAATTGCTCGGGAAAAATGGGACCTATGCGCGGCTCTGGCATCACCAGAGTGGCGGGTTCCTGGGTGAGGATCAGGGGGTGGTTGAGGCGGTGGAGTAGGCGAGAGCTCTAACCCACTTCACTGGAGCACAACCAGCGCATCACTTCTACACAACCGCCACCCGACTTCCGCTCATGTAACACAGCAGCCCGCCGATGGCGGTCAGTGCACTCAAGGCATAGAACATCGTCGGTGCCGGGGTATGTAGCAGCAGGTAGCCGCAGATGACCGGGCTCAGGGCGCCACCGAGGGCTGCCAGGTTTTGTGCGCCGTAGTAGCTGCCGCGCAGTTCTTCCGGGGCCAGGGTATCGACGAAAAGGAATTCGGCCGGGTAGATGATCATTTCACCGAGGGTGAATATGAACATGGCCGCGCACCAGGTCAGCATATCGTCCGCCAGGCTGAAGCCGATCAGGCCCAGGATGAACAGGCTGGTGCCTACGGCAATCCAATAGCGCAACTTCTCGCGGTCGAGGAACCGGCCGATCTGGTATTGCAACAGAATGACTGTGATTGCGTTGCAGGCGAGCAGGGCGGCCATGATTTGCAACGCGCGCTCGGAGTCGTGGGTCACCAGCAGATACTGTGACAGATAGAGAGTAAAGCGGCCGTGTACCACCGTGCTGAGTAGACAGCCGCAGGTGAACATGATCAGGGTGCGGTCATTTTTCAGGGTATTCAGCGTCGTGAGGAAACTGGGCGGCGTCGACGTGGCCGGTTTCGATGCGGGGTCCGCAGGAATGCCGGTCATCAGGAAAATGCTCGCAAACGCGATGCCCCCGGCGATCAGGAAGGGTGCGATCGGATAGACGCCGGCAATCACCACGCCGAGCATGGGGCCTGTGGCATAGCCGATGTTGGTCAGGGTGTAGCGCAGAGAAAACGCCTTGGCCCGCTGGCCGATCGGCAGGTTTTCGCTGAGGATCGCCTTGGAGCCGATCAGGAACAACGCGGACGCGGTCTCGGTGATGACGACGGTCAGGGTGGTCAGGTAAAGGTTTTCGGCAAAGGTCAGCAGCACGAAGCCGGTGGCGCTGGAGAGCATCGCCAGGATCAGCAACCGACGTTTTTCCAGGCGATCGATGACGTAGCCGCCGTACAGGGCCAACAGGGTGGCGGTGAACACCGCGATGCCGAGCAGCAAGCCAACGTCCTGTTGGTCGAGGCCCAACTTATTGCTCAGGAACAGCGTGAGCAAGGGGCTGGTGATGGCGCGGCTGACCACGATGGTCAGTGAGACGATCATCAAGCGTCGTATGACGAGCGAGTAAGTGGCCACGGTGATGCAAATGTCCTTATTCAGATATCGGTTTGCGCCACGACGACCCAAGCCAGCGTTCCAGTGTGCGGACGGATTCCATTTCTTCAATGCACTGCAGTTGTTCCATCAGTCCAGCCGCCTGTTCGGGTGGCATCACCCGCGTCGCCAAGTCGAGAAACTTCTCTTCCAGGGCCACATCAGCCAGTGGATTACCCGGCGCCCCCGATGGCACGTCTACGCACAGGCTCGCCTGCCGACCCTCCACGGTCCGCAGCGTCACCACCGGCTCGCCATCCTCGGACAGGCGTGGGTCTACTTCAAGATGGATGCGCGACATCCACTGGCCCATGCGTGGATCGCTGCGCTGCAAATCGCCATAAGCCTGCAATCGACAATGCCCCTGCACCAGTTGCGCCGCCAAGGCGTACGGCAGGCTCATTTGTGCGCCGGCAAGGGTGGTGACGTCCCGACCGCCACACATGCGGTGGAGAAACCCGCTTAGCGAAACGTGTACGTCTTCGACCTTGTCGAGCCGTACGTTCAATTGATCCAGCAGCAGGCCCAGGGCGTCGATGGCCGAATGCGTGCCTCGGCAGGACGCGTAGGGTTTGATCGAGCAGCGGGCGAGCTTCCAGGCCATGCCGAGGTCGGCACCCAGCGCTTCGGGTGTTGAAGTTGCCGGAGCCAGGGTTTTCAGGAAGCCACCCCAGACGTCGTCGAATAACTGCGTCGGGCCACTGATGCCTTGCTGGGCAAATCGCGCCGCCGACAGGCCACCTTCCGCGGCGCGTCCGCTGTGCAGTTTCTTGCTTTGCGAGCCGTCGTGAATAAAGGCCCATAAGCCGCCACTGAAGCTGCCGGCGATGCCCAGGGCCGAAAGGGTCTGGCGCGCATCCAGGCCGAGGACACGTGCGCAGGCGGCGGCTGCTCCGAACACGCCACAGGTCGCGGTGGAATGCCAGCCGGCGCCGTTGTGGGCGGAATAACCGCCGCAGGATTCGAGCACCCGACGGCCAACTTCGTAGCCGATCACGACCGCGTTGACGAATTCGCGACCGGTTATTGGCTGTGAGATCAACGTCATTGCCGCCATCACTGCTGGCAGGACGACGGCGCCGGAATGATCGCAACCACCGGTATCATCCAGCTCCAGGGCATGGGCGGCCACGCCGTTGAGCATCGCCGCCTGAGATGCGCAAACCTTCGCGCCAGTGCCCCAGACCGGTACGTTTCCTGCCTCCCCCGCGAAGACCGTGCGTGCCTGCTCGGCGACACCGCTGTCGGCGCCGGCCAGCGCTGCGCCGAACGTATCGAGGATGTGCCGTTTGGCTTGTGCCACCAATGCATGTGGTAGATCTTCGAATCGCAGGTCAACACACCATCGCGCCAGGCGTTGCAAGCGTTCGCTCATGAAATAGAGCCCCATGAAACAGAGCCCCGATAATGTCGCTCATAGACCGACGCCGGATGGTCTTCAGCAACCGGCCCTGCGGTTGCGGCCCACCACTGCGCGACCTTAGCGCCGGTGGCGATCCACACGTCATCGTGTTGTTGGATGCCCTTGATCAACTCACGCAGCACGCCTATCCGTCCCGGCGTGGCGATGATTTCCGGGTGCAGGCGAAGCACGTAGCAAAGGCCAAACCGGTGAAACCCTGCGAAGTCCATTTGCAGGTTGCCCAGGGTGTGGCTGTAGGAGGCGATTCGTGATTGTGCGGGTGGCACCGCCGGGCTCAGGTTGAAGGCGAAGTAAGGCTCATCCTCCAGTTCATAGTGCAGCGGCACTTCAATCACGCTGGGAGCAGTCGGGTGAGCGAATGGCAAGTCATCGCCGCGCCACGATGAAGACCAGCGAATACCCTGGTCTTTCAAGGCCTCTATGAACCCCGGCGCGCCATTGCCCGCCGGGATTCGGAAACCGACCGGGCGCTGGCCGGTCAGCCTGGCCAGGGTTTCGCAGCCCTTGGCGATGTCGTCGCTTTGCGCCACCAGGTCCAGCGTGTCGTAGTCCTGATGACGGTAGCCGGCGCAGGCAACTTCATGACCATCGGCCAGGATCGCCTGGATGTGCCCAGGGTTTTGCTCGGCAACGATACCGGGGACAAACCAACTGCTGGGCACGCCAAGTTCCCTGAACAGGCCGAGCAAACGCTCCACGCCGCGCTGGGTACCGTAGCGCCATACCGACAAGGTCTTTTCGCGCCCGGCGACTTCCGAGGCCTGCGTGAGAATACCGTGGATATCGTTGTAGTCGACGGTCAGTACCACGGCGCAGCGATAGCCGTTCGGCCAGATTGGAATGTCAACCATGATGATGCTCCTTGAGCCACCACCGGGCGACGTCACGGCAGGTGGCGAACCACACGTCGTCACGGGTGCGCATGTATTCGAAGAGTTTTTCCAGCAGCAGGATGCGGCCCGGCTTACCGGTAATCTTGGGGTGGAAGAGGGTGGTCAGGCATAACCCTTCATCCATGGCGCCGTCGTATTCGCGGCACCAGTTATCCAGGGTCAGCGCGTAACTGGCGGTGCGATCCAGCCCGGAAGGGAAGTTCGGTGCGCGGGTGTAGGCAAGGGAGGCGTAATCGTCCATTTCCCAGCGACCAGGAATTTCCACCAGTGGCGTACCGAACCCCGGCACGTTCACCAGGTACGGCCGGTCATCGCCGCGCATGCTGCTGGAGTAGGTAACACCCGCCTCCACCAGCATGGCCGGGGTTTCGGCGCGCCAGTCGCCGGACGGCGTACGAAAGCCTTCGGCGCGAATATTCAGGTGTTTCCAGAACACCTCGCGAGAGATGTTCATCACGTCCTTCTGCTGTTCCAGCGTCAGGGCGTAAAAAGATTCGTGTTTGTAACCGTGATAAGCCACTTCATGGCCGCGCTCGACAATCGCCTGGCATTGTCTCGGCCAGTTCTCCACGACCCAGGCCGGGACGAAGAACGTCGTTGGGATACGGAACTCATCCAGTAGGTCCAGCAGGCGTGGCAGCGCCCGGTAAGGACCGTAGCCGCCGAACCCGAAGTATTCGGGCTTGCGCCAGATCGATCCGTTGAGCATGGCATCACCGGTCGGGCCATCGAGGTCGAAGGCCAGGGCGAGGCAGGCCTTGTGCGGGGTGGGCCAGGTGGGTAAGGAGGACATCGCTAGCACTCCAATAATCTACAGATAAACCACAATCCCCATGGGAGCGAGCCTGCTCGCCAATGCGGCGGTTCAGCCAACACTGATGTTGAATGAATACTGCTTTCACGAGTAGGCTCGTTCGCATTGGCTTGGGGAAATCAGCTCATTTCCCAGCGTTGATCGTCACGGTCTTGATCGCTCCCAGTTCCAGGTCCCACTTCTTGAGGATCGCCTGGTAGCTGCCATCATCGATCATGCTTTGCAGCGCAACCTTCACCGCCTCGCTGAGCTCAGGTTTCTTCTTGCTCACGCCCATCCCGCTGTACTGCTCGGAGATCGGCAGACCCACGGTCTTGTACATGTCCTTTTCCTGAGTCTTGAGGTACGGCAGGGTTTCACTGCCTTGCATGGCTGCATCGATGCGGCTCTGGCGCAGTTGCGCACGGGCATCGGCCGAGCCTTCGGTGCCGATCACATTGATCGCGGGCTTGCCGGCGGCTTCACAGTTGGCTTTGCTCCAGTCGGCGATTTCCGCCGGGAAGTTGGTGCGGCGGCTGGTGCCGACTTTCTTGCCGCACAGGTCGATGATTTCGTTGATGTCCTTGTTTTTCTGCAAGGTGTAGAACTGCGGACCGCTGGTGAAATAGTCGACAAAGGTCACGCTGGCCTGACGCTCGGCGGTGTCGGTCATGCCCGACAGCACCATGTCCACGCGGTCGGTGGTCAGGGCGTTGATCATTTGTTCGAAGCCGGTTTCCTGCCATTTGACCTTCACCCCAAGACGCTCACCCAGGGCGTTGCCCAAGTCATAGTCAAAGCCGGTGAGGGTGTTGGTGGCCGGATCCTTGAAATCCATTGGCGGGTAGTTCGGCATGATTGCTACGACGATTTCGCCCTTGGCCTTGATGCTGGCCGGCAATTGGGCCGCGAAAGTGAAGCCGGAGGCCATGACGCCTGCGAGTACTGCTGGAATAATGAAGTTCTTCATGGTCGTTCTCTTATGAGTGTTGTGAGCGCCAACCGGCGCTTAGGTTCGAACGGCAGAAATGAAGCTCTGGGTGCGGGGATTTTGCGGACTTATTAGTATTTCTTCGGGGCTTCCAGCCTCCACGATCTGCCCGTCGTCCATGAACACCATGCGGTTGGAAACCTCGCGAGCGAAGCCCAGTTCATGGGTGACGACGATCATGGTCATGCCGGTCTGCGCAAGATCGCGCATTACCGACAGCACCTCACCGACCAGTTCCGGGTCGAGTGCCGAAGTGGGTTCATCGAACAGCATCAGCTTGGGGCGCATGGCCAGTGCGCGGGCGATGGCGACGCGTTGCTGCTGGCCGCCCGAAAGCTCGATCGGATAGCTGTTGCGCTTGTCGGCCAGGCCGACGCGGGCGAGCAACTCCAGCGCTTCTTCATTCGCCTCTTTCGGGGAGCGCTTGAGCACCTGGCACGGGCCTTCGATGATGTTCTGCAGCACGGTCATGTGCGGGAACAGGTTGAAACGCTGGAACACCATGCCGGTGGACAGGCGCTGGCGAGCGACCTGCGTTTCGTTTAGCTCGTGCAGCTTGTTGCCGACGATCCGGTAACCCACCAGTTCGCCATCAACCCACAAGCCGCCCTTGTCTATTTTTTCCAGTTGGTTGACGCAGCGCAGCAAGGTGCTCTTGCCCGAACCGGAAGGGCCGATGATGCACAACACTTCGCCTTGTTCGACTTCGATGTCGATGTCTTTCAGCGCGTGGAATTGGTCGTAATATTTGTTCAGGCCCACGGCCTTGACGATGCTTCTCATGTAGGGCTCCTCAAGAACGCTTGCCGGCGCCGCGGGCGAAACGACGCTCCAGGCGGCTTTGGCCAAAGGACAGGACCGTGACGGTGGCCAGGTACCAGATACCGGCAACGATCAGCAGCTCCATCACGCGGGCGTTGGCGTAGTAGATGTTCTGGGCGTTGTAGAGCAACTCCGAGTACTGGATAACGCTCGCCAGCGATGTCATCTTCACCATGCTGATGAACTCGTTGCCCACCGGCGGGATGATGATGCGCATGGCCTGGGGCAGGATGATCCGGCGCAGCGCTTGCAGGCGCGGCATGCCGATGGACTTGGCGGCTTCATATTGCCCGGTGTCCACCGATAGCAGCCCGGCGCGCACCACTTCGGCGGTGTAGGCGCCCTGGTTGATGCTCAAGCCGAACAGTGCAGCCACGAACGGCGTCATCAGGCTCACGGTGTCCATCTCGAACAGGCCGGGGATGCCGATGGTGGGGAAGATCAGCGCCAGGTTGAACCACAACAGCAGTTGCAGGATCAGCGGCGTACCCCGAAACAGCCAGGTATAGGTCAACGCCACGTACCGCAGGATCGGGTTGGCCGACATGCGCATGATCGCGGTGATCACGCCGAACACGATGCCCAGCG
>Ga0307405_10000206_pt1 | contig 21364 bp, 13 predicted proteins | sample 322Cmetagenome_2_FD_203311 | JGI IMG/M metagenome (GOLD analysis project Ga0307405, IMG submission 203311) | Maize rhizosphere microbial communities from greenhouse at UC Davis, California, United States - 322HYB-C-1 | ecosystem: Host-associated > Plants > Roots > Rhizosphere > Soil | place...
GGCCACCTAGGGTACGTTCCGAACCATCAGCAGCCAGTGTCTGGCCACCTAGGGTACGTTCCGAACCATCAGCAGCCAGTGTCTGGCCACCTAGGGTACGTTCCGAACCATCAGCAGCCAGTGTCTGACCACCTAGGGTACGTTCCGATCCATCAGCAGCCAGTGTCTGGCCACCTAGGGTTCGTTCCGAACCATCAGCAGCCAGTGCCTGGCCACCTAGGGTTCGTTCCGAACCATCAGCAGCCAGTGCCTGGCCACCTGGGGTACGCTCCGCACCGTCTGCCGCTACGGATTCTTGCTGATCAAGCGCTTGGGTAAAGAATCGGTCTTGTTGCTGGCTTGGCAGGGCGAATGCCATGGTGCTCAGAGCAAAGGCAATAACGGCAATCGAGGAATTGAACATTTTCATGGCTATGACTCCGGTCTTATCAAAGGGGTGAGTGCCGGGTCGTTCAGATGTCATGATCTGCTGAACCCGTTGCAGCCCGGACGGTTGTCGTGCTGCATGGGTTCAGAATAGGGATGGGTAGCTGGACGTCGTTAGTCGGAAACTGCCATGCGTTTGCCTGATCCTGTTTGCATGCAGGATCAGGCGCTATTGGCCTGCACTGCCATGGCGCGCAGGCGAGCGATGTCCTTGCTGGGCGAGGCGCCAAATAGACGGCTGTACTCACGGCTGAACTGGGAAGGGCTTTCATAGCCCATCTTGTAGCCGATTGACGAAACGTCGCAGTTCTCGGCCAGGAGCAGTCGTCGGGCCTCCTGCAGGCGCAGCTGTTTCTGGTACTGGAGCGGGCTCATGGCGGTCACGGCTTTAAAGCGATGATGCAGGGCCGAAGGGCTGAGATTGATCATTTGCGCCAGGCTATCGATGCTCAACGGCTCGGCGTAATGGCTGTTGAGCCACTCGATGGCGCGGCTGATGCGATGTGTCTGCGTGTCAGGAATGGCAATTTCATGCAGACGCCGACCTTGGGATCCTCGCAATAGCCGATAGAAGATCTCCTGTTGGGCCAAGGGCGCAAGGGTAGCGATGTCGTCTGGGCTGTCGAGCAACCGCATTAAACGCAGCATTGCGTCGAGCAAGGGTTCATCGATGCTATCCAGGAACAATCCGCGATCGGCCCTTTCGGTCGGTACGCCAATGGGGCTGGCATCGGCGATCAACCGACAGATCTGGGCCGGATCAATGTCGAGGCGAATGCATAGGTACGGTTGCTCGGGACTGGCCTCGATCACTTGGCCGGCCAGCGGCAGCGTCACCGATACCACCAGGTAATTGAGCGGGTCATAAACGTAGCGTTCGTCCGCCAGCGTGACCTCTTTGCGCCCTTGGACAATGACGCAGAGCCCCGGTTTATGCACGACGTGCAAGGCTTCGGTGGGCTGGTCGCTGCGAATCAGGTGCAAGGCCTCGATGGCCGTGGAGTGGACGCCATATTCCGGGGCGAAGCGCTTCATCAGGCTCGCCAGTTCGGCGCGACGCAGGTCTACGCGGTTATCGGGCGTGATGGTGATGGACGTGGATACCGACATGCCGATCAATCTCCCTGGCCAATTCAATGGATCGCGCTAGTAAAGCTGATTGCAGCCGCGACGGCCAGAGGCGTTATCGTTACAGGATCGTGCAAATGCGCAGGAGAATCCGGCTAACCGAAGCGCGGAGCGAATCCCTAATCTGGACCTGTCGAAACGCTCCACCCAGGAGCCAACACATCCAGACGAGGAATCGATCATGTCCGATATTCAAAACAAAGTCGTTGTCATCACGGGCGCCAGCAGCGGGATTGGCGAGGCGGCGGCACGCTTGCTGGCAGCCCGGGGAGCTTGCGTTGTGCTCGGCGCCCGGCGCGCGGACCGCTTGCAAACGCTTGTGCAGGAACTTGAGGCCGCCGGCCACCGCGCTGCCTGTAAAGCCGTTGACGTGACCCGTCGCGACGACGTCCAGAGCCTGATCGATTTCGCCGTCGAAAAATACGGCCGGCTCGATGTGATCATCAATAACGCCGGCGTCATGCCCCTCTCCAAGCTCGAGGCCCTGAAAGTCGAGGAATGGGATCGGATGATCGACGTCAACATTCGCGGCGTGCTCCACGGTATCGCCGCAGGCCTGCCACTGATGCAACGCCAGCGCAGCGGTCAATTCATCAACATCGCCTCCATCGGTGCCTACGCTGTCAGCCCGACGGCCGCCGTGTACTGCGCCACGAAGTTCGCCGTGCGGGCCATTTCCGAGGGCCTGCGCCAGGAAGTGGGCGGCGACGTTCGCGTGACCGTGATTTCCCCCGGCGTTACCGAATCGGAACTGGCCGAGAGCATTTCCGATGAAGGCGGGCGCGCCGAGATGCGCGAGTTCCGCAGGATCGCCATCCCCGCCGAGGCCATCGCCCGGGCCATTGCATACGCCATCGAACAACCGGCCGACGTCGACGTCAGCGAACTGGTCGTGCGGCCGACGGCCAGCCCGTATTGAGACGAACCGGTCCACAGGAGAGCTCCCATGAGAAAGGCATTCGGCAACCAAGACAAATTCGTCGGCCTTTGGGTAACCGCCGATGGCGTGATCCGCCATCGGCTGCTACCGGGCGGTCGGTACGATGAAGCAAGGGGCACTCGAGAGAGCGCTTATCAGGGCGACTACTGGCTTCAGGACGACCATATCGAATATCACGACGATACCGGTTTTACCGCCGACGGGGATTTTCGCGATGGGGTGCTGTACCACGCCGGGATGGTCTTGTATCGCCAGGAGAAATAGCTCAGCCAAGCCAGGCACCTGGCCTTGGTGCCTGGCTGAAACTCACTGCTACACCTTTGCCAACCGTGCCGCAGCTCGCTGAGTGATCTGCGAACGCACCCGGAACGATTCCGCAGAACGCCGGTTGGCCTCTTCCAGTACCTGCGGAGGCGCAGTGTCCGGGCTCCCTGAGGCAAATGGTGGAGCGGGAGCGTATTCAAGCTGCAATTGGACCAGCTCGGCGGTGTCCCGGTCGAACAACTCTGCTGCCAGGGTCAAGGCAAAGTCGATACCCGCCGTGATGCCTCCGCCAGTCAATAGATTACCGTCGCGTACCACGCGGTCCTTGATGGGTGTCGCGCCCATCGGCTGCAACAGGCTGTGAAAAGCCCAATGGGTGGTGGCGCGCTTGCCTTGCAACAACCCCGCAGCACCCAGTACCAGTGAACCGGTGCACACCGAGGTGATGTACTTGGCGTGGGCTGCCTGGCGCTTGATAAAGGTCAAGGTCTGCTCGTCTTCCATCAGCGGACCCACGCCGCTGCCGCCGGGTACGCAGATTACGTCGAGCTTCGGGCAGTCCTCGAACGTGGTGGTCGGCAGTAAGACCAGCCCGGTGCTGGCGGTCACGGGTGTCAGGTCTTTCCAGATCAGGTGCACTTTCACATCCGGCAGCGAGGCCAGCACGTCATAAGGGCCGGTGAGATCCAGTTGCTGAACCTGTGGGAATAACAGAAAACCGATCTGCAACGTCATGTCGCTTGCTCCTTTGGATAATTGCCCGAGGGGTGGACGGTTTAACTGTAGGCTCGTAGCATCTGGCGTATTCGCCAATAAACCCACGAATCACGCCAATATGCCAAATACCCCGAAATCCGTTCATGTGCTGGCCTTCGCCAATGTGCAGGTGCTGGATGTCACCGGCCCTCTGCAAGTCTTCGCGTCAGCCAACGACCTGGCCCGTGGGCAAGGCTTGCCGGCGCCTTATGCGCCGACTGTCGTCGCTGCCGGTGGCGGGGCGGTGATGTCGTCGGCGGGGTTGGCGCTGATGGCTGAGCCGCTTCCCAATGAAAGCAGCGACACGTTGTTGATCGCTGGCGGTTGGGGCGTATACGAAGCCGCCGAGGATCCGGCCCTGGTGGCCTGGGTCAAGCACCAAGGAATGCGTTCGCGAAGGGTCGCGTCGGTGTGTACCGGCGCGTTCTTGCTGGCCGCCAGTGGCTGGCTGGACGGGCGGCGGGTAGCGACTCACTGGACCCGCTGCGAACAACTCGCCCGGCAACACCCAAAGTTGCAGGTCGAACCCAATCCGATTTTCATCCAGGACGGCCCGGTCTGGACGTCGGCCGGTGTCACGGCCGGGATTGACCTTGCGTTGGCCTTGGTGGAAGAAGACCTTGGCCGCACGATGGCCTTGGAGGTCGCGCGGCACTTGGTGGTCTTCCTCAAGCGCCCCGGCGGGCAATCGCAGTTCAGCGCTACCCTGGCGCTACAAAAGCGGGGCGGTCGCTTCGACAGGTTGCATGCCTGGATCGCCGAGAATCTTACGCGGGACCTGGGCTTGTCGAGCCTGGCCGCCGAGGCGGGCATGAGCGAACGCAGTTTTGTCCGCCATTACCGCGCCGAGACGGGCCAGACCCCAGCCCGCGCCGTGGAGCTGATCCGCGTCGAGACCGCCCGCCGCCTGCTTGCAGACAGCGCCGTGCCGGTCAAGCGCGTTGCCCTGCAATGTGGCTTCGGCAGTGAAGAAACCCTGCGCCGCAGTTTCTTGCGAGCCGTGGGCGTGACGCCCCAGGCCTATCGGGAGCGGTTCAACGCTCAAGCAGATCCAGCAACGCCTTGACCGTGGCTTGCGGCGCTTCCTGGGGAATGTTGTGGCCGACGCCAGGCAGTACGCGGCGTTCGTAGAATCCGCTGAAATGCCCTGCATCTTCATCGTCCTCCGGCGGTGGACCCACGCCGTCATCGGCACCGCAGAGGGAAATGCTCGGCACGCTGATCTTCGGTTGCTCCGCGAGTTTTTCCTCCATCCATTCCAGCGTCGGATCCCCGGGGGCGTACATGAACCGGTGGCGATAGGAATGGATCACCACTTCTACAAAGTCCGGATTGTCGAATGACGGCGCGCTCAGCCGGTACAGCTCCTCGCCGCGCTTCCAGGTCGGCGACCATAGCTGCCAGAGCAACTGGCACAGTTCCCGGCGGTTCCGCTTCAAACCTTCAACGCCGCGTGCGGTGTGGAAGTAATACTGATACCAGAGACGATGCTCGGTTTGCGGATCCAGCGGCTCGGTGGAGCGAGGAATGTCCTGCAGATTGTACCCATCGCCAGTGACCAGGCAGCGAACGCGCTCGGGCCACAAGGCGGCCACGATGCACGCGGCACGGCCACCCCAGTCATAGCCGCACAGCGCTGCTTGGGGAATGTCGAGGGTGTCCATCAGGTCCAGCAGGTCCTGGGCCAATGCGGCCTGTTGGCCGGTGCGGGCGATGGCTGGTTCATTGAACCGGGTCGGGCCATAGCCGCGCAGGTACGGCACGATGACCCGATAGCCGCGTTGGGCCAGGACCGGGGCAACTTCGTCGAAGGTGCGCGGGTCGTAGGGAAAACCGTGCAGCAGAACGATCGGGTCGCCGCTGGCGGTGCCGTGTTCTTCATAGGCGATGCGCAGCAGTGGCGTCACCGTGAAATTGACCTTGGACGCAGATGTCATGTCGGTCTCCGGCTTGGATCGGTTGAGGTCAGGCGGGCTCCTGGTTCAGGTATTTGGCCCGGTCCGGCGTGAACGTCACGACCATGTTCGTGCTGGAGCAGGTCAGGGTGCGCTCCTGGGTCAGGTCGATGTCCAGGTCTTCGCCGCGCAGGCCCTGCCATTGGGCCAGGTACTTGAGACAACCGAACTTGGCGGTCTTCTTCAGGCTGCGGCTGACCCCGCCTTTCCAGCCCAGCACCGGCAACTCACCGGCCAGACAGCGTTGCGCCAGTTCCGGGAACCTCGCTGCCCGTTCGCGGCCGATTTCCCAGCATTTGATCAAGCCTTTGTCCTGATCGTCCCAAAGTTCGTCGCGAGTCAGCCCTGATCGGAGCTCGGCGGTGATGGAGCGTTTGATATGGGTCATGTCGAATCCTTGAATCGGGTTTTTATCGCGCAGCTCCGCTGCACCCTTGCGTGCATCGATCTTAGGAGAGGGTTGGGGGGCTGGCAACCTACAGCCGGCGAAATGCGTTTAGCTTTGTTGGAATCCAACGTGGCGAGCGAGCAAGCTCCTTCGCCACGGGATTGTCGTCAGTCATAACCGCAGCTCACGGCTGCCAGTGATTTTTCTCCCCACTCAACTTACGATCCAGGAAGCTCGCCGCGCTGATCAGCGCCAAATGGCTCAATGCCTGGGGCAGGTTGCCGAGGTGATAACCGTGGCTGTCGAATTCCTCGGCGTACAGCCCCAGCGGATTGGCGTAGCGCATCAGTTGTTCGAATTCCAGCTGGGCTTTTTCCACGCGGCCGGCGCGGGCCAGGCATTCGACGTACCAGAATGAGCAGGCGACGAACGAACCTTCGGTGCCGCTGAGACCATCGATGGGGCTGTCGTCGGTGCGGTAGCGATAGACCATGCCGTCGCGCACCAGGTCTTTTTCGATGGCGTCCAGGGTCGACAACCAGCGCGGGTCGCGGGCGCTGACGAAGCGCACCAGCGGCATCAGCAGCATCGATCCGTCGAGGGCGGTGCTGCCCAGGCGCTGGACGAAATGTTGGTCCTCGTCGTTCCAGAAATTCGTCCAGATGTCGTCGTAGATGGCCTGGCGGGTTTCATCCCAACGGGCGAACGGGGCGGGCAGGGAGCGTTTGCTCGCCAGGCGGATGGCGCGGTCCACGGCCACCCAGCACATCAGCCGCGAATGCAGGAAATGCTGCTTGTCGCCGCGCATTTCCCAGATGCCGACATCCTTGTCCTGCCAGATCGTGCACACCTGGTCCACCACATCGACCGTGTGTTTCCAGCCCTGATGGGAGATGGCTTCACCGTATTTGTTGACCAGGTACACCGCGTCCATCAACTCGCCGAAGATGTCCAGTTGCACCTGCTGGTAGGCCAGGTTGCCGATACGCACCGGTCGCGCGTCGCCGAAGCCCTTCAGATGCGTCAGCTCGGTTTCCGGCAACTCAAGCCGACCGTCCAGGCCGTAGAGAATGTTGAGCTTGGTTGGCTGATCGCAGCAGTCGCTGACCCGGCCGCGCAGCCAGCGCATGTAGGCGTTGGCTTCGTCGACAAAGCCCAGGCGCATGAACGCGTAGACGGTGAACGAGGCGTCGCGGATCCAGGTGTAGCGGTAATCCCAATTGCGCTCGCCGCCACGTGATTCCGGCAGGCCGAAGGTGGCGGCGGCGAGGATGGCGCCCTGCTTACGTGACGTCAGCAGTTTCAGCGCCAGCGCCGAGCGGTTGACCATCTCTCGCCAGCGACCGCGGTAGTTGGATTGGCTGATCCAGCCGCGCCAGAACGCCAGGGTTCGCTCCAGGCACAAGGTGCTGGTGTCGTCCACGAGGCGTGGGTCGTCGATGCTGCCCAGCAGGAACTCCGCGGTCTGGCCTTGCGCCAGGGTGAACTCGGCCACTGCCGCCTGGCCGTCGAGCGTCAGGGGCTGGTCGGCGCACAAGCGCAGGCTGGGTTGTTGCGCGGCTTCGAATACGATGTGGTCGCCGTCCTGGCGCGCCGTGGTCGCGGCACGGGAATAATCATGGCGCACCGCGCAACGCATGCGAAACGTCGCGCTGCCGACTGTCATGCGTACCCGGCGCATCAGCACAGGCAGGTCATCCTCGCTGTCGCCGATGGGCAGCAGATCGGTGATCTCTACCACCACGCCGTCGCTCAGCCAGCGGGTCTGCAGGACATTGGTGTCAGGCAGGTAGATTTGCTGGCGACGGGCGTCCGGCAAGTCCGGCGAAAGTTGGAAGATACCGGCGTCAGGAGTGTCCAACAGCGAACAGAAGATCGATGGGCTGTCGAATTCCGGCCAGCAGAAAAAGTCCACGCTGCCACGATCATTGACCAGCGCGGCGGTGCGCATGTCGCCGATAATCCCGTGATTCTCGATGGGGCTTTGCGGTTCGTCATGATCAGCCATTGCCGCGGAACCCCGGATAGAGGCTCATTCCGCCGTCGATGAACAGCGTGGTGCCCACGACATAATCGGACAAGTCCGACGCCAGCCAGACCACCGCATTAGCGACATCTTCCACATCGCCCACACGACCATAGGGGATCAGCTCCAACAGTTTCTGCTCCTTGTCGGCCTCCATGGCCTCCCGATTGATCGCCGTGCGAATGGCGCCGGGTGCAATGCTATTGATGCGGATGCGCTGGTGGCTGGTTTCCTGGGCCAGGGTCTGCATGAGCTGGTCGATACCGCCCTTGGATGCCGCGTAGTTGACGTGGCCGGCCCAAGGTATGCGCTGATGGACTGAGCTCATGTGAATGATCTTGCCAGCGGCGCGGGACACGCCTTGGCGAATGCCCTGGCGGTTGAAGATTCGCAGGGCGGCGCGGGCGCAGAGGAACTGGCCCGTGAGATTGACGCCGATGACGGTGTTCCAGTCGTCCAGGCTCATGTCGACGGTGGCGTCGTCTTTTTGCAGGCCGGAGTTGGCGACCAGAATGTCGAGCGTGCCGAATGCGTCGAGGGTCTGGGCGAACAAGCGTTCGACGTCCTGCTCCTTCGACACGTCGGCGCCGATGGCGATGGCGCGGCCACCGCTGTCGTTGATCTCGCGGGCCAGGTCTTGTGCCGGGCCGGCGCTGGAATGGTAATTGAGGACCACGGCGGCTCCGGCCGCCGCCAGTGCCTTGGCCGAGCCTGCGCCAATGCCGGAGCTGGCACCGGTCACCAAGGCTACTTGTCGGGCGAGGGAAATCTGCATGGGGTAGCACCTTGAGCTGAGGGCCTTACTTGCTGACTGGCGCCACCGGCCGAGAGTTCATTTGCAGCAGGCAGTCTTCACATTTCACCCACAGTTTTGCGCTTTCCCCGGCACGTTCGTTTATGGCAAGTTGCAGGCCCTTGTTGAGGCCGCGTTCCATGGCAAACCCCTATCGTGAATTGTTCACCGCCCCTGGCAGCCGCGGCTTCGTGTTGGCGGGAATGATCGCGCGCATGCCGATCTCCATGACCGGCATTGGCGTGATCACCATGCTGTCGCAGCTCAAGGGCGGCTACGGACTGGCAGGCGCGGTGGCGGCGACGTTTGCCCTGGCGACCGCGTTCTGTGCGCCCCAGGTGTCGCGACTGGTCGACCGTTTTGGCCAGGGGCGGGTGTTGCCGGTGGCGGCCTTGCTGGGTGGCGGGGCGTTGTTGATGTTGCTGTTGTGCACGCGATTGCAGGCGCCCCATTGGACGCTGTTCCTGTTCGCGGCCCTGGCCGGTTGCATGCCCAGTATGTCGGCGATGGTGCGGGCGCGCTGGACCGAGGTGTATCGCGGCCAGCCCCAACTGCGCACCGCGTATGCGCTGGAATCGGTGCTGGACGAGGTCTGCTTCATCGTCGGGCCGCCGCTGTCGGTGGGGTTGTGCGTGGCGGCGTTCCCGGAGGCGGGGCCCCTGGTCTCGGTGCTGCTGCTGGCAATCGGCGTGACGGCATTTGTCCTGCAGCGTGGCACCGAACCACCTGTGCATCCGCACCAGGCGCATCATCAGGGTTCGATCATCCGTTCAATCGATGTGCTTTTGCTGCTGTTGCTGATGGTCGCCATGGGAATCATCGTCGGCGTGGTGGATGTGGTCAGCGTCGCGTTCGCCCAGCATCAGGGGCAACCGGCGGCGGCGAGCATCGTGCTGTCGGTCTATGCCATCGGCTCGTGCCTGGCCGGACTGGCGTTCGGTGCGCTGCGCTCGAAACTGCCGTTGCCGCGGCTGTTCCTGTACGGCGGGGTGGCGACGGCGATTACCACGCTGCCGTTGCTGTTGGCGAGCAATATCCTCGGCTTGTCCCTGGCCGTGTTCGTCGCCGGGCTGTTCTTCGCGCCGACCCTGATTGTCGCCATGGCCTTGGTGGAGCGCATCGTGCCCCCGGCCCGGTTGACCGAAGGCCTGACCTGGCTGGTCACCGGCCTGAGCATCGGCGTGGCGATCGGCGCGGCCGGTTCGGGGTGGCTGGTGGATACGTTTGGCGCGCGCAGTGGGTTCTGGCTGGCGATTGCGGCCGGGGCGGTGGTGCTGGCGGCGGCGGTGCAGAGCTACCGGCAGCAAAAGTGAACGCGCAGTCCTGGCTTCACCAACCCCGCCCCGAGTTCACCCAGAAATTCACCGACAGCGAGGTGGACACCGACTCCACCTGGTGAAACCAACCCTCCGGCAAAAACAGCAAATCCCCCGCCTCAAGGGTCACCCGCATGAAGGTCACGTCCCGGGCCTTGGGGAAACGGTCGTAGTCCGGCGCGTCCGGATTGAAGTCGCAGCCGTCCAGCCCGCCTTGGGGCGCGGTCGACCAGGTGCCCAGGGCCTCGCGGTGATGGGGCGCGGCGAGGGTGAAGGTTTTCTGGCCCCAGACCTGGGCGAACAGGTTGTCGGTGTCGTCGCGGTGCAAGGGTGTGAGGGTGCCCTTGGGGCCGATCCAGATGCGCGGCGCAATGAACAGCGCAGGATCGAAGTAGGGTGGGTATTTGATCAGCTCCATTAATCGCGCCGGCAAGATATTGTTGCCCATGTAGGCCGGTGGTTCGCCGTCGGCACGCTTGGGCGCCGGGTTGTCGAGGGAGGCGATGAAGTCCGCCATGGAGGTGGAGCGGAAGTCCCGCTCGGTGGAGAAGGTTTTCTTCACGTAATCGCCATGGCGTGTGATGCCTTGCAGCTCGGCGAAATGCTCCAGGGTTTCTTCGCGGCTGAGCTTGAACAACGGCCAATCCTGCAGCGCATCGCTGATGACCACCGGAATCCCATGGGGCAGATAACGCGCCTGGAACGCTTGCACCGACAGCTCGCTGCGCGGCCGACGCTCCACGCTGCGTTGGGTGGGCAGGCTGGCGGTGAGGGTTTCGCTGAAGCGCGACGGGGTGGGGTAGCGCTTGTTCATGTCGACCTTTTCCACCGGGCGACTGCCATGGCGCGCATGGTCGATGATCTGCGGCAGCAAGGTCGCCAGCCCCATGTTGCCGCCAATCTTCAAACGACCGCTGGCGAACAGTTCCTCGACATTGGCCTGGCCGGCCATGATCCCGAGAAAATCCTTTTCCGCCACTTCAATGGTGACGTCGGGGCTGGCGTGGCGGCCAGCCTGGGTGTGGCTGCTGGCCTTGACCTCGGACCAGAACGCCTGGTGCGGGCCGAACACGAATTGGAAAACGCCTTCGATACCAACGGCGCCGGCATTGGCGAACAGCTTGCCCAGAATGGTTTGCAGGTCCACGGCGGTCACTCTTGCGGTTTTTGGTCTAGCAGGTAACGAGGGCCGTGACCGGAAATTTAGCCCTCGCCGCCGACCGTCGCCCTAGCGTGTCGCGACGATGAAAATCCTTGGAAACGGCAGCAGGACCGAACCATCGTCCAGGGTCGGATAGGCCTGTTCGATGGCCTTGAGATACTGCTCCAGGTATTGCTCGCGCTGTGCTGCGTCCAGCGGTTCGAGGAACGGACGCAAGCCGCTGCCCTTGAACCATTCGACGATACCCGAAGCGCCGCCGGCCAGTGGATGATGATAAGTGGTGCGCCACACATCGACCCGGCTGCAATGGGGTTTGAGGATCGAATAATAGGTGCTGGCGTCCTCTACCTCGGTCCGCGAATCAGCCGCCCCGGCCAGTTGGCTTGCCCAGGGGCCATCGGCGGCGATGTCCCGCATCAAGCGATGGGACGGCTGGTGCAGCGTATCGGGCATCTGGATCGCCAGGCTGCCACCCGGCGCGAGTTTGTCCACCAGCGACGGCAGCAAGGTGGCGTGGTCTGGCAGCCATTGCAGCACGGCGTTGGCGAAGATCACGTCGAAGGGGCCGCTTTCGTGCCATCGGCCAATGTCTGCGGTGGCAAATGTCACGTTGGGCAAGCGCTTGCGGGCGGCTTCGACCATGTCGGCGGAACTGTCCAGGCCACGCACCGTTGCGTCGGGGAAGTGGTGCACCAACAGTTCGGTGGAGTTGCCGGGGCCGCAGCCCAGGTCGATCACTTGCCGCGCCTGCATCGGCGGGATCGCCGCCAGCAGATCCCGGGACGGGCGGGTGCGCTCCTCTTCGAAAGCGACATATTGTTGGGCGGACCAGCTCATTGTGTTCTCCTTGAGGGCAGACCAAAGCCATGGGGCGTGAAGTATAAGGTGCATCCGGGGCAGAGGCCGGTGACTAATTCTTCGCAGCCTGGCCTCGTTATTCTTTTTATACAAACGATCGGAGAAAACCGCAGTGACCCAACTGACCCTGCTGTGCCTGCCGTATTCCGGCGCCAGCGCGATGGTGTACAGCCGTTGGCGGCGCAAGGTGCCACAGTGGCTGACGGTGCAGCCCGTGGAATTGCCGGGGCGCGGGGCACGTTTCGCCGAACCGCTGCACACCGACATGGGGCCATTGGCCAGGCAACTGGCGCGCGAATTGTACCCGACGCTCAAGGCTCCGTACGCGGTGTTCGGTCACAGCCTGGGTGCGCTGCTGGCCTGCGAGATCGCCCATGCCCTGCGCGAGCTGGGCTGCCCGGAACCGGTGGCGCTGTTCGCCTCCGGCACTGCGGCGCCAACGATGCGCGCCGACTATGATCGCGGCTTCGCCGAGCCGAAAACCGATGCCGAACTGATCGATCAACTGCGCACCCTCAACGGCACCAGCGAAGAAGTGTTGGCCAACGCGGAGTTGATGGCCCTGACCTTGCCCGTGCTGCGGGCAGACTTCCTGCTTTGCGGGCGCTACCAGCCACGGCTTCGGCCTGTGCTCAACTGCCCCGTGCATGTGCTCGGCGGCACTGCGGACAAGGCCACCACCGAACAGTTGATTGGCTGGAGCCGGGAAACCTGCGGCAGCTTTTCGGTGGACATGTTGGCCGGTGGGCACTTTTTCATCCATGAACACGAAGCCCGGGTGCTGCGGCTGATCAAGGATCAATTGAGCGTGCACCATCGGCGGCATGGGTTGGCCATCAGCGCCTAGCCCATTCAATACCTTTTTTTGTGGCGAGGCGGGAGCAAGCTCCCTCGCCACGGGTTTGTTCCCTCTCGATAGTGATTCCCAATCGCTAATTTTTCCGGTTTGCATTCGTTTCATAGGGACGACATGCCTTTGTGCCTTGTGCCCACTGATTCCGGATACCCAGAAATGAATGCTGAAAACGCCTTGAAACTTGCTCGCCGGTTTATCGGGTTGCCTTTGGACAAGCGCCAGATGTTCCTGGCAGCGCTGGACAAGGAGGGCGTGGATTTCAGCAGCTTTCCCATCCCCCAGGGCGTCGAAGCCAAGGATCGCCAGGCGCTGTCCTATGCCCAGCGGCGCATGTGGTTTCTCTGGCAATTGGACCCGGAAAGTGGCGCCTACAACCTGCCGGGGGCGGTGCGGCTTAGAGGAGTATTGAGCCTGTCGGCGCTGGAACAGGCTTTCGCCAGCCTGGTGGCGCGGCATGAAACCCTGCGCACGGTGTTCCAGCGCCAGGCCGACGACAGCCTCTTGCAAGTGCCCACTGATGCGCCGTTGGTGATCGAACAACAGGACCTCAGCGGCTTGCCGGCAGACGATCGCGAGCAAGCGGTGCGCCAGGCTGCGCAAGCACAATCGATGCGGCCATTCGATTTGTCCTGCGGCCCCTTGCTGCGGGTCGAGCTGCTCAAGCTCGATGCACAGGAACACGTGCTGCTGCTGACCTTGCACCACATCGTCTCCGATGGCTGGTCGATGAACGTGCTGATCGAAGAATTCATCCGCTGCTACGACGCCCATGAAGCCGGCATGCCGCCGCAACTGGCCGACTTGCCGATCCAATACAGCGACTATGCGCTGTGGCAGCGCCGTTGGCTGGAGGCCGGCGAGCAGGCGCGGCAACTGGCGTACTGGCAGGCGCAGTTGGGCGATGAGCATCCGGTGTTGGAGTTGCCGACCGACCACTCGCGCCCGGCCATGCCCAGCTATCGCGGCAGCCGCTATGAATTTGCCATCGAGCCGGGGTTGGCGGAGCAACTGCGCAGCGCCGCCCAGCAGCATGGCGTCACGCTGTTCATGCTGCTGCTCGGCGCGTTCGACGTGCTGTTGCATCGCTACAGCGGGCAATCCGACATTCGTGTCGGCGTGCCGATCGCAAACCGCAACCGGGATGAAATCGAAGGCCTGATCGGTTTCTTCGTCAACACCCAAGTGCTGCGTACCGAACTGGATGGCCAGACCCGGGTCGACGAGTTGCTGCGCCGGGTCAAGGAGACCGCGCTCGGTGCCCAGGCCCATCAGGACTTGCCCTTCGAACGCCTGGTCGAGGCATTGAAGCTCGAACGCAGCCTCAGCCATACGCCGCTGTTCCAAGTGATGTACAACCATCAACCCCACGTGGCGGACGTCACCACGATCCGAACGGCGTCCGGCCTGGAACTGGGGATGATCGAGTGGCAGGCGCGCACCACCCAGTTCGACTTGACCCTCGACACCTATGAAAAAGCCGGCACGTTGCACGCCGCGCTGACTTACGCCGACGATCTGTTCGAAGCGCCGACCATCGCGCGCATGGCGCGGCATTGGCTGCGATTGCTCACCGCGATGATTGCCGATCCGTCCCGGCGTGTCGGCGAGCTGCCGCTGCTTGATGCCGACGAGCATGCCACGTTGGTGCAGGGCTGGAATGCCACGGCTCAACGCTACCCGACCGAGCTGTGCCTGCATCAACTGATCGAAGCCCAGGTGGCGCGCACCCCGGACGCCCCGGCGTTGGTGTTTGGCGAACAAAGCCTGAGTTATGCAGCGCTCGATGCCCGCGCCAACCGCCTGGCTCACTTGCTGCGTGGGCGCGGTGTGCGAGCGGACAGCCTGGTGGGCATCTGCATTGAGCGTTCGGTGGAGATGGTGGTCGGCCTGCTGGCGATCCACAAGGCCGGCGGCGCCTACGTGCCGCTGGACCCGGAGTACCCGCAGGATCGCCTGGCCTACATGATCGAGGACAGCGGCATCAGCTTGCTGCTGACCCAGCGTTCGCTGTCGGCGGGGCTGCCGACCGAGGGAATCGAGGTCATCGCGCTCGACCAACCGGACGGTTGGCTCGACGGTTACCGCGACAGTCGCCTCGATGTGATGATCGACCCGCTGAACCTCGCCTATGTCATCTACACCTCAGGCTCGACCGGCAAACCCAAGGGCGCCGGCAACAGCCACGCCGCACTGGTCAATCGCCTGTGCTGGATGCAACAAGCGTATGGCCTGGACGGCAGCGACGCGGTGTTGCAGAAAACCCCGTTCAGTTTCGACGTGTCGGTGTGGGAATTTTTCTGGCCGCTGATGACCGGGGCGCGACTGGTGGTGGCTGCGCCGGGCGCCCATCGTGATCCGCGACAACTGATCGACACCATCAACCGTCATGGCATCAGCACGCTGCACTTCGTGCCGTCGATGCTGCAAGCGTTCATCCATGAGCCGGGCGTGAACACCTGCGAAGGCCTCAAGCGCATCGTCTGCAGCGGTGAAGCGTTGCCGCTGGATGCGCAGCAGCACGTCTTTGCCACACTGCCAAACGCCGCGCTCTATAACCTGTACGGTCCGACCGAAGCGGCCATCGACGTAACCCATTGGACGTGCGTTGACGAAGGCGCCGATTGCGTGCCGATCGGCCAGCCCATCGCCAACCTGCGCACCCATGTGCTCGACGCCGATCTGTCGCCGGTGCCGTGGGGCGTGGCGGGCGAGTTGTACTTGGGCGGGGCGGGGCTGGCGCGCAGTTATCACCAGCGTCCGGCGCTGACCGCCGAGCGTTTCGTGCCGTGCCCATTCCATGACGGCGCACGCCTGTACCGCACCGGCGACCGCGTACGCCAGCGCGCCGACGGCGTGATCGAATACCTTGGTCGCCTCGACCATCAGGTCAAGCTGCGCGGCCTGCGCATCGAGCTCGGCGAAATCGAAACTCGCCTCGTGCAGCATCCGCTGGTGCGCGAGGCCGTGGTGCTGGTGCAGGACGGCAAGCATCTGGTGGGCTACCTGGTGCTGGAAAACGGCGACGCGCACGAGCAGTGGCCACAGGACGTCAAGGCCTGGCTGCTGGCCGGCTTCCCGGAATACATGGTGCCGACCTACCTGATGCCATTGGCCAGCCTGCCGGTGACCGCCAACGGCAAGCTCGATCGCAAGGCCCTGCCACAACCAGACGCCGCGCCCCGGCAAGCGTTCGTCGCTCCGCAAGATGCACTGCAAACCGCCTTGGCGGAAATCTGGCAGGACGTGCTCGGGGTAGAGCGCGTCGGCCTCGAAGACAATTTCTTCGAACTGGGCGGCGACTCGATTATTTCCATTCAAGTGGTGAGCCGCGCGCGGCAGGCCGGTATTCGTATCCACCCCCGCGACCTGTTCCAATACCAGACCGTGCGCAGCCTGGCGCTGGTCGCCCGCCACGACAACCACAGTGTCCTGGACCAAGGGCCGGTCACTGGCGATGCCGTGCTCGGGCCGATCCAGCAGCAGTTTTTCGCCCAGGCGATGCAGGCCCGCGAGCACTGGAACCAATCGCTGTTGCTGAGTCCACGCGAACCGCTGGATGCACAACGGCTCGACGCGGCTTTGACCTGCGTCATCAACCACCATGACGCCTTGCGGCTGCGCTTTGTCGAAGACTCCGGCGCTTGGCGGCAGAGCCATGGGCCGCTGTTGCAAAGCGCCGACCTGTGGCAACGCGATGCCCGATCCGCCGAGCAGTTGGACGCGCTGTGCGATGAGGCGCAGCGTAGCCTGGACCTGCGAGACGGGCCGCTGGTGCGCGCCATGCTGGTGAACCTGGCCGACGGCAGCCAGCGACTGGCGCTGGTCATCCATCACCTGGTGGTGGATGGCGTGTCGTGGCGACTGTTGCTGGAAGATCTGCAGCAGGCCTACGAACAACTGGCGGCGGGGGGCGGCGTTACGTTGCCGGCCAAGACCAGCGCCTTCAAGAGTTGGACTGCGCGGCTGATGGCCGAAGCATCGCGCTTCGACGACCAGTCGACCTATTGGAAAGCCCAGCACGAGGGCGCGCGGGACCTGCCATGCGAACGCCCGCAGGGCAGCCTGACGAACGTCCACGGCGCGAAGATCGAATGGCGCCTGGAGGCTGGCCTGACCCGGCAACTGCTGCAACAGGCACCCGCCGCCTATCGCACCCAGGTCAACGATCTGCTGCTCACCGCGCTGGCCCGCACCATCAGCCGCTGGAGCGGGCAACCGGGCACGCTGGTCGAGCTCGAAGGCCATGGCCGCGAAGCGCTGTTCGACGACATCGACCTGACCCGCACGGTGGGCTGGCTGACCAGCCTGTTCCCGGTGAACCTCACCGCCACTGATGACATCGGCGGCTCGATCAAGACCATCAAGGAGCAACTGCGCAACGTCCCGGACAAGGGCCTGGGCTACGGCGTGCTGCGTCATCTGGCGGCGCCGTCGGTGCAAGCGCAATGGACAGACCTGGCGCCTGCGCGCATCACTTTCAATTACCTCGGCCAGTTCGACCGCCAGTTCGATGAAGCGGCGCTCTTCGTGCCGTCCGGCGAAGGCAGTGGCGTTGCCCAGGACCCGACGGCACCACTGGCCAACTGGCTGACCGTGGAAGGCCAGGTCTATGGTGGCGAGCTGACGATGAGCTGGGGCTTCAGCCGTGAAATGTTCGACAGCGCGACGGTGCAGCAACTGGTCGATCAATACGCCGTCGAGCTCAAGGCGCTGATCGACCATTGCGTCAACCTGGCTGAACCGCAAGCCACGCCGTCGGATTTCCCACTCGCGCGGATCACCCAGTCGCAACTCGACCATCTGCCGCTGCCGGCCGGTCAGTTGGACGATGTCTACCCGCTGTCGCCGATGCAGCAGGGCTTGTTGTTCCACACCTTGTACGAGCAGGCGGCGGGTGAATACGTCAACCAGTTGCGGGTGGACGTGCAAGGCCTGGATGCCGAGCGATTCCGTGCGGCGTGGCAGGCCACCGTCGCGGCGCAGGACATTTTGCGCAGCGGCTTCGTCTGGCAGGGAGAGCTGTCGCAACCGCTGCAGATCGTCCACAAGCAGGTGCAGTTGCCGTTCACGGTGCTGGACTGGCGCGAGCATGCCGAACCGGCCCAGGCCCTCGCGGCGCTGGCCGACGCCGAGCGCGCGCAAGGTTTCGACTTGAGCCAGGCGCCGCTGTTGCGCCTGGTGCTGGTGCGGACCGGCGTCGAGCAATGGCATCTGATCTACACCCATCACCACATCCTGATGGACGGCTGGAGCAATTCGCAGTTGCTCGGCGAGGTGATGCAGCGCTACAACGGCCGCGCGCCGGCCCGCACGGGTGGGCGTTATCGCGACTACATCGCTTGGCTGCAACGCCAGGATGGCCAGCTCAGCCAGGACTTCTGGCGCGCACAGTTGGCCCCGTTGCAGGAGCCGACCCGACTCGCCGGTGCGGCCTCGGGCGGCGGCGAGAGCGGCCACGGCGATCATTTCCTGACCCTCGACGCGCCGCGTACCCAAGCACTGGAAGCGTTCGCCCGCCAGCAGAAAATCACCGTGAACACGCTGGTGCAAGCGGCTTGGCTGCTGTTGCTGCAGCGCTATACCGGTCACCAGACCGTGGCGTTTGGCGCGACGGTGGCCGGTCGGCCGGCGGATCTGCCGGGCATCGAGCAGCAGGTCGGCCTGTTCATCAACACCTTGCCGGTCATCGGCAGCCCACGTCCGGACCAAACGGTCGGCCATTGGTTGCAAGCAGTACAGGCACAGAACCTGGGCCTGCGGGACTTCGAGCACACGCCGTTGACGGATATCCAGCGTTGGGCCGGGCAGGGCGGCGAGGCGCTGTTCGACAATCTCCTGGTGTTCGAAAACTACCCGATCGCCCGGGCCTTGCAGCAAGGCACCGGCAGCGACGTCACGTTTGGCGACGTTGCCAACCGTGAGCAGGCGCATTACGCCCTGAGCGTGGCGGTCACCCTCGGCGAACAACTGGCGCTGCACTACAGCTACGAGCGTCGGCAGTTCGCCGACGAAATGATTGATCACATCAGTGCCCATCTGCTGCACCTGCTCGAGCAATTCAGCCAGGACGCCGGACGCAACCTGGGCGAAATCGCCCTGGCCAGCGGTGCCGAACACGCTCGGCAACACGTCGAGAACCACCCGCAGCCGTACCCGGTGGACATCGCCGTACACCAGCGGATCGCCGCGCTGGCGGTCGAGCGCCCGCAGCGCACGGCGGTGATTTTCAATGGCCGACATTTCAGCTACGGCGAGATCGACCGGCGCGCCAACCAACTGGCCCACGTCTTGATCAGCCGCGGCGTCGGCCCGGAAACCCGCGTGGGCGTGGCCCTGCCGCGCAGCGAAGGGGTGATCGTCACACTCTTGGCGGTGCTCAAGGCCGGCGGTGCCTACGTGCCGTTGGACGTCAGCTATCCCCGTGAACGCCTGGCGTACTTGATGAACGACGCTGGGCTGGCGCTGCTGATCAGCGACTCTTCGGTGTCGGCCCAGTTGCCTGTGGATGAATCGTTGCCGCTGCTGGAGCTGGACCGTGTCGATCTGCGCGAGTTGCCGGTCAGTGCGCCAAACATTCAACTCGACCCGCACAATCTCGCCTACGTCATCTACACCTCCGGCTCCACCGGCAACCCCAAGGGCGTGAGCGTGGCCCACGGTCCGCTGGCGATGCACTGCCAGGCCATTGGCGAGCGTTATGAAATGCGCGACAGCGATTGCGAATTCCATTTCATGTCGTTCGCTTTCGACGGCGCCCATGAGCGCTGGCTCACCAGCCTGACCCACGGTGCGTCGCTGCTGATTCGTGACGACAGCCTGTGGACCCCGGAACAAACCTACAACGCCATGCACGAGCACGGCGTGACGGTGGTGGCGTTCCCGCCCGTTTACTTGCAACAACTGGCCGAGCACGCCGAGCGCGAAGGCAACCCGCCGAAGGTGCGCATCTATTGCTTCGGCGGCGACGCGGTGCCCAACGCCAGTTTCGAACGGGTCAAGCGCGCCTTGCGTCCCGAGTACATCATCAACGGTTATGGCCCGACCGAAACCGTGGTCACGCCGCTGATCTGGAAGGCCGGTCGCGAGGTGTCTTGTGACGCTGCCTACGCCCCCATCGGCAGCCGCATCGGCGACCGCAGCGCCTACGTGCTCGATGCCGACCTGAACCTGTTGCCCCAAGGCATGGCCGGTGAGCTGTACCTGGGCGGTACGGGATTGGCTCGCGGTTACTTGAACCGGCCGGGGCTGACCGCCGAGCGCTTTGTCGCCGACCCGTTCAGCGCTGGCGGCTTGCTGTATCGCACCGGGGACCTGGTGCGCCAGCGCGTCGACGGCACTTTCGATTACCTGGATCGCATCGACAACCAAGTGAAGATCCGCGGCTTCCGCATCGAACTGGGCGAGATCGAAGCCAGCCTGCAAGCCCTCGATGGCGTGCGCGAAGCGGTGGTCGTGGCCCAGGAAGGCACCGTCGGCAGCGGCAAGCGTCTGGTGGCCTATGTGGTGGCCGCGGAACCTGCCCGCGAAGATTTCGCCGAGCACTTGCGCGAGCAACTCAAGGCGACATTGCCGGCGCACATGGTCCCGGCTTATCTGATGCTGCTCGAACGCCTGCCGCTGACCCCCAACGGCAAGCTCGACCGCAAGAACCTGCCCAAGCCTGACGCCAACCAATCGCAACACGCCTACCTGGCGCCGCGCAATGCGCTGGAACAGCAACTCGCGTCGATCTGGCAGGACGTGCTCAAGCTTGAACGTGTCGGCCTGCGGGATAATTTCTTCGAGTTGGGTGGCGATTCCATCGTCTCGATCCAGGTGGTCAGCCGCGCCCGCCAGGCCGGCATGCATTTCACGCCCAAGGACCTGTTCCAGTACCAGACTCTGGAAATGCTCGCGCCCATGGTTCGCCAGGGTGAAGCCGCCCAAGTCATCGATCAGGGGCCGGTGACGGGCGAAATGGCGCTGTTGCCGGTGCAGCGTGTGTTCTTCGAACAGGCGATACCGCAGCGTCATCACTGGAACCAGGCGGTGATGCTCAAGCCGACCCACCGCCTGGACGCATCGATTCTGAACCAGGCGTTGAAGGCGCTGTTGCAACATCACGATGGCCTGCGCTTGTGCTTCACGGAGCAGAACGACGGCTGGAGGGCGATTTACCGTCCTGCGGACACTCAATGCAAGGACCTGCTCTGGGCCGTGGACGCGCCTGATGCGCAGGTCTTGCAGAGTATCGCCAACGAGGCCCAGCGCAGTCTGGACCTGCAAGAGGGCCCCTTGCTGCGGGCTGTCCTGGCGGCGCTGGGCGATGGCAGCCAGCGTTTGTTGCTGGCGGTGCATCACTTGGTGGTCGATGGCGTGTCGTGGCGGATCCTGTTCGAGGACCTGCAAAGTGCCTACCGACAGTTGTCCAGCGGTGCGGCGGTGCAATTGCCGCTGAAAACCACCTCGGCGCAGGTCTGGGCCGAGCGCCTGCAAGCGCATGCCCGCAGCAACCGG